>Ga0233377_1000045_pt1 | contig 85090 bp, 78 predicted proteins | sample ElkDunMinimDraft_6_FD_191540 | JGI IMG/M metagenome (GOLD analysis project Ga0233377, IMG submission 191540) | Fecal eukaryotic communites from dung pellets of Tule Elk in California, USA - Elk Dung E36 | ecosystem: Host-associated > Mammals > Digestive system > Large intestine > Fecal | place...
CATCGCCGATGGTAGTGTGGGGTCTCCCCATGTGAGAGTAGGTCATCGTCAAGCTTCTACACCAAACCCCCGATCATCGAAAGATGGTCGGGGGTTTGTCTTTGGGGCAAGAAAATTGGCTCAGCCGATATCATCACAGAATACGGCCCATTAGGAGGTGCCATAAGCAACCCGCGTTATCCCGAAAATTCAAATCGAAGCAGTCGAGCAGGTGACCGGGCGAGTCTGCCGGTGGCTGAAATAGCTACTCGTTTGGGCATGTCAACACACGTCTGTATGCCTGGGCGAAGCGTTACAACAAGTCTCAAGAGCAGCGGGGCGCGAGAAGATGGTCAACACGCTGAGCTACGTCGTCTGCGTGTTGAACTCAAGCGCGTGACCGAAGAGCGAGACATCCTAAAAGAGGCCGCCCGTGTATTTGCCAAGGAGTGCGGTTGAAGTACGCCTTCATCAGGCAGGTATCGCCGCCTGCGCCTGACCCTGAAAGTACATGCCAGCGGTTACTACGCCTGGCTGACTGAGCCGAAGTCGGCACAAGCTGAGGATGACCAACGCCTGCTTGGTCTGATCAAGTACTCGTGGCTAGACAGTGGTGGCGTCTACGATTACCGCAAAATTCATGAAGACCTGCGTGAGCTTGGCGAACAGTGCGGCAAGCATGGCGTTGCTCGACTAATGCGCAGACAGGGTATCGGCGTCGGCTTGGCCGTTATGGTGTTAAGCCTCCTGTGGCCTCACCGAATCACCTTGAGCGTCGATTCAATGTCACTGAATCCAACAAGGTCTGGGTTACGGGCATAACCTACAGCCGCACCTATGGGGCTGATTATTTTTGGTGGTGGTGCTCGATCTGTTTTCGCGGCAGGTAATCGGTTGGTCATGAAACCGCAGATGACCAGCGACCGGGCTATTGAAGCACTGCTGATGGTGGTTTGGCGATGCAAGCCAAAACAGGAAGTGATGATTCACTCAGACCATGGGAGCCAGTTCAGCAGCGGCGACTAGCAGAGTTTTCTGAAAGCCAAAAATTTACTCGGCAGCATGAGCCGACGTCGCAACTGCCATGACAATGCGGTAGCGGAAAGCTTTTCCAGCTGCTGAAGCGGGAGCGGATCAGGCGAAAGATCTACAGCACAGGCAGGAAGCCCGCGCAGATGTTTTTGATTCCATCGAGATGTTCTACCCCAAAACGCCGACACGGCTTCAACAACGGGCTGTCGCCAGTAGAATTTGAAAAGCGACATTTACTGAATCTGGAAAGTGCCTAGGAAATCCGGGCGATTCAGACATAGGGAGCTGGGAGGAAGTATCGGCTATCGCGCTCAAGGAGCGCTTTCGATTATCTCCGGCAACGCTTTTTTCAAACCTTCCAGCTTCAGAGGTGCACGGATATGTCCGCGTAGCGTGCCGTCCGGTGCCACCAAGGCTAGGTTGCTGCTGTGCGCGACGCTGTAGTCGCCTTCTGTTTGGCTGGCAGGAACGAAAGGGAGGCCCAGGGCCTTGGAAAGACGTTGCAGTTGGTCCATTTCGCCGGTCACACCGGCGAAATCGCTTCGATAGTAGCTCAGGTAGGTTTTTAATTGCTCCGGCGTGTCGCGTGCGGGATCGGCGGTAACCAGGATGAGCTGTAGGCGTTCGCGTGCAGCTGGGGTTAGCTGACTGAACAGCCGGCGCATATCGCTAAGGGTGGTGGGGCAGATATCCGGGCAGGTGGTAAAGCCGAAGAAAAGAATATGCCAGCGGCCTCGAAGCGCTTGAGCGGTAAACGGTTGGCCGCTTTGGTCAACCAATTCGAAACTGGGCAACGCGCGTTCGCGAGGCAATAGCAGCAGGTTGGCTTCGTCCAGCAGTGCCTCTCGGTCGAAGGCGAAGGACGGTGTGGCAAAGGCAAGGGTGCTGACGAGCATGCAGCGGAAGAAGAACTTGAACATCGTACGCCCTGTTTTTTTAGCAGGGCTCCGATTGTAACCGCTGCTCCTGCCCTGCAGGCAGCAAAAGAGAGGCCCAAGGTGAGCACAGGTGCCGACCTAGTGGCTGCCGGAGCGTAGGTTCCACTAGAGGTCGCTCAGTCCGAAGGCTGTCAGGGTGAAAGTGGGAATACCCATATCCTGAAGCTTGCACGAGCCGCCGAGCTCTGGAAGGTCGATGACCGCTGCGGCTTCGTACACTTGGGCACCCATGCGACGTACGAGCTGCGCTGCAGCAATGAGCGTACCTCCGGTAGCAATCAGGTCATCGATCAGCAGCACCGAGTCGCCCTCGCAGAGGCTATCGGCATGGACCTCTAGAAAGGCTTCGCCATATTCAGTGCGGTAAGACTCAGTAAGCACATCAGCTGGCAACTTGCCCTGCTTGCGGAATAGGATCAATGGCTTGTTCAGCTGATAGGCGAGAATTGAGCCGATGATGAAGCCCCGAGCATCCAGTGCGCCGATGTGGCTGAAATCGCTCTCCACATAACGCTGCGCCAGGCTGTCGACGACCATGCGCAGCGCTTTGGGCGATTGCAGTAACGGGGTGATGTCGCGGAAGATGACGCCTGGGCTGGGGAAGTCGGCCACTGGTCGGATCAAGGTCTTGATGCTGAATTCGTCAAAGATCATATAAAGCTCCGGTCCGTCTCAGGCATCAGCGTTGCCGCCAGCCAAGGCGCAAAGACCAATGGGGTCGAGAATGCGTACTTCCTTGCCATCGGCCTCCAGTAATTTGCTTGCCTGAAAACGTGTGAATACTCGCGATACGGTTTCGACCGCCAGCCCCAAGAAACTTCCTATTTCGTTGCGTGACATGGGCAAGCGGAACTGGTTGGCGGAGAAACCGCGGGCGCTGAAGCGCGCCGATAGGTTGATCAAAAAGGTGGCGATGCGCTCGTCGGCAGTCTTTTTCGAAAGCAGCAGCATCATTTGCTGGTCGTCGCGAATTTCGCGGCTCATGATCCGCATCAGCTGTCGACGTAGCTGTGGCAACATCACACTGAGTTCATCGAGACGGTCGAAGGGAATTTCGCAAACCGAAGTAGTCTCAAGGGTCTGGGCAGAAACCGGATAACGTTCGGTATCCATCCCCGACAACCCAACCAGCTCACTGGGCAGGTGGAAACCGGTAATTTGTTCTTCACCACCATCAGTAACGCTGAAAGTACGCAGCGCGCCGGAGCGAATCGCGAATACGGAACTGAACTCGTCGCCCTGGCGAAACAGCATTTCGCCCTTTTTAAGCGGCCGGCCACGCTTGACGATATTGTCCAGCGCCTCCATGTCCTGCAAGTTCAGAGAAAGCGGCAAGCAAAGGCCAGATAGACTGCAATCCTTGCAATGGGCTTGCCGCTGCGTACGGACCTTGATTGACTCGGGCATACGGGTTCCTGAATACCTCTTAGAAGCGCGCAAGGTTAACTCAGCCAACCCGTTTCGGCCAATGACTCATGAGTCGCAGGGCTTTTATGATGAGGTATTTACCTGCAGACGATACGAGACCCGCCGCATGGTTTCTTTCTGGGCAGGTATTGGTCGAACTGTAAGCAGATCGTGTGAGCCAGTAGTCGTCCTGCCGGCGTGATCGAGAGTGAGGTATCGCCCAGCTCGATGAGAGCGTCGGCGTGCATTTTTTTCAGGGTTGGCCAGACGGCTTGGAAGTAATGCCTGAAATCGATATTGAAGCTTCGCTCGATGGCTTTGAAGTCCAGTTCGAAGTCGCAGATCAGCCGTTGAATGACCATTCCCCTGATGCGGTCGTCGTCATTGCAACGGAGCCCACGGGTGGTCGCTAACTGATCTTGATCGATGGATTGCTGGTAGAGCGCGAGATCGCTGGCGTTCTGGCAGTAAACGTTGCCGACCTGGCTGATGGCGGATACGCCCAGCCCGATCAGGTCACAATGGCCGTGGGTGGTGTAACCCTGGAAGTTACGTTGCAGCGTACCGTCTTCCTGAGCCATCGCAAGTTCGTCATGGGCGAGGGCGAAATGATCCATGCCAATATAACGGTAGCCGGCGTCGCTCAACTGTTCGATGCTGCGTTGCAGCATGGTCAGCTTATCGGCTGCGGAAGGTAGCTCGGCTGCGTTGATACGCCTCTGCGATATGTAGCGCTCCGGCTGATGCATGTAGTTGAAGATGGATAGCCGGTCTGGTTGCAAATCAATCATTGCCTCGACCGTGCTTGTGAAGCTTTCGGGGGTCTGCAGGGGAAGGCCGTAGATCAGGTCGATGTTGAGCGAGCGATACTGCAGGGTTCGTGCGGCTTCAATGATGGCCTGGGTTTGCTCGAGGGTTTGCAGGCGGTTCACGGCGCGCTGTACGTCGAGGTCGAGCGCTTGGACGCCGATGCTTGCGCGGTTGAATCCCAGTTCGCGAAGCAGTCCCATGGTCGACCAGTCCGCCTCACGAGGGTCTATCTCGATGCTGAAATCGCCGTGATCGTCATCCTGAAGGTTGAAACCTGCCCGCAGGTGGGCCATCAGACAGCGCAGCTCGTCGTGGCTGAGGAAGGTGGGTGTGCCGCCACCGAGATGCAGCTGCTGGACGACCTGATCGGCGCCGAGATGGCAGGCAATCATGTCAATTTCTTTTTCAAGCCGCTCCAGGTACGGGGCCGTCCGTCCTCGATCTTTGGTGATCACCTTATTGCGAGCGCAGTAATAGCAGGCGTTAGCGCAGAAGGGTAGATGAATATAGAGCGATAATGGACGTGAGGCCTGGCGACTTTCACGCAATGCATGCAGAAGGTCGAACGAGCTGACATCCTCGGTGAAGTTGTTCGCAGTCGGATACGAGGTGTAGCGTGGGCCAGGTTGATCGTACAGGCGGATCAGGTCGGTGTCCCATCGAATGGCGTCGAGCATGTGCATTCTCGGGTTGGCTGCGGTGGCGGGATTCTAGGTGGGGGTCAAGCACGCGCACTTGACCTGTATCAAACATGTTCGGTGCATGGTGCGCGGGCGGGACCAGCGGTATAAATAGGGCCTGTTCTATCTGCTTTACCTGGCGCCTGGGCTTCACCAGGAACTGCGAGTACAGACCGGAAGTGGATTTATCGAGTGTCTCGTGGTCGGATCAATCATTATCAGCAGCCCTCAGAGGAGAAATGTATGCACAGCCGCCAACAGGAAATCGCCGCCGCGCTCAACGTCAGGCCTCCGTTTGATGGGCCCGCCGCGGTTCAAGCCGAAATCGACGCGCGGGTAGGCTTCATCCAGCGCTGCCTGCGCGAGTCTGGATTGAAAACGCTGGTGCTTGGCATAAGCGGAGGGGTGGACTCGACTACGGCGGGACTGCTTGCGCAGCGTGCAGTGGAGGGCATGCGTGCAGCCGGAGAAGGTGATGACTATCGATTCATCGCGGTGCGGCTTCCATACCAAGTTCAGCACGACGAGGATGAAGCCCAACTCGCGGTCGACACCATCCAGCCGGACGAGTGCCACACGGTAAATATCGGTGCGGCCGTGCAGGGGCTCGCTCGCGCTACAGAGGCGCTAGAGCCGCTGTCAGCTGCAGCGCGAGACTTCGTGCTGGGCAACACCAAGGCGAGGATGCGCATGGTGGCGCAGTACACCATCGCCAATGCTCGTCAGGGCCTGGTCATCGGAACCGATCATGCGGCAGAAGCTGTAATGGGTTTTTTCACCAAGTTCGGCGATGGCGCCTGTGACCTGACTCCCTTGGCCGGGCTGGTCAAGGGGCAGGTACGTGAGCTGGCGGCCGCTCTGGGTGCGCCGCCTCAATTGGTGAAGAAGGTGCCGACCGCCGATCTGGAGGAGCTGAAGCCCGGCAGGCCCGATGAAGATGCCTACGGTGTTACCTACCAAGAGATTGATGCCTTTCTGCAGGGCGGCGAGGTGTCGGACGAGGTCGCGCGAATCATCGTCGAGACCTATGACAGGTCTCAGCACAAGCGGCAGATGCCAAAAGAGCCGGAAGGTCGATAGGCGCTGAGGTAGAGGAACCCCTGGTGGGCGGCGTCAAGGATCCAGCCTCGGCGGCTGTGCAATACTCAGTGGCCCATCAACCAGTGTTGATGTGGTCCCGGAATGGTCCAGACGCCGAAAAGAATGACCAGGATGCCACCGGCCATGCGCACGCCTCGCTTGCGCAGCAGGGTAGTGACGCGTTCGGCAGCGAGGCCGGTAGCGAGCAGGACCGGCCAGGTGCCGATACCGAAGGCCAACATCAGCAGAGCACTGTCCAGAGCGTCTCCCTGGCTGGCTGACCAGAGTAGGGTGCTGTAGACCAGGCCGCACGGTAACCATCCCCAGAGCGCACCCAGCAATAACGCCTTGGGTATGCTGCTGACCGGCATCAGGCGACTGGCAATCGGCTGAATGTGTCGCCACAAACCGCGGCCCAGCGTCTCAATGCGGGTCAGTCCGCTCCACCAGCCAGCCAGGTACAGCCCCATACAGATCAGCAGCAACGCGGCGGCAACTCGTAACGCCATGGCAGCAGGGCTGTTGGCCACGGCCCACCCCGCCAGACCGATCAACAGGCCGGCAGTGGCGTAACTGAGGACCCTGCCGAGGTTGTAAGCGACCAGCAGGCGCAGCCGATGGCCGCGTTGTTCGGCGGGAATGGCCATGGTCAGCGCGGCCATCAGTCCACCGCACATACCCAAACAATGGCCGCCACCGAGCAGCCCCAGCACCAGCGCAGAAAGCAGCAAGGGCAGCAATTCAACCACGATCGGGCTCCTCTTCCGGGGCCGGCTTTTCTTCCTGATCTACCGCGGCCTGGTGCTTAGGATCTTCGTCGTCGAAGAGAATGCTATGAGCTGGACCGTCAAGATCATCGTACTGGCCGCTGTCTACGGCCCAGAAGAATACCCAGATGGCGAGCGCGACGAGCACCACGGCGACCGGTATCAATATGTACAGAGCTGCCAAGGGGCCTCCAGATAGTGTCGGTTTCCGGTGAGGCTGCAGGAACCGCGAATTGGCGATTCAAGCCGCCTTGCCGGGCGACTGGGCTAAAGCAGCCGCTGGCAGCCGGGTAAGCCGCAGTGCGTTTAATACCACCAATAGCGAGCTGGCCGACATGCCAATCGCCGCCCATAAGGGCGTCACCCAACCGATGGCTGCGAATGGCAGGATCAGCCCGTTGTATAGCGTCGCCCAGGCCAGGTTCTCGATGATGATACGCCGGCTTTTGCGGGCCACACCAAAAGCTTGGACCAGACTATCAAGCCGATTGGAAAGCAGGACCGCGTCGGCGCTGGTCTTGGCCAGGTCAGTTGCCGATCCCATCGCTACACTGATATCGGCCGCGGCGAGTACCGGCACGTCATTTACGCCATCGCCGAGCATCAGTACCCGTCGGCCTTCTGCTTGTAGCCGCTGCAAATGGGCCAGTTTGTCGCTAGGCGTCAATCCGCCTCTGGCTTCATCAAAGCCGAGCTGTGCGGCGATCTTGCCCACCATGGGAGAGCTGTCGCCCGATAGCAGAAGGGTGTTCCAGCCACGCTGACGGCAAGCATCGAGTAATGCCGGCGCATCCGCACGCAGGCGATCGTCCAGCACCAGCCAGGCCAGCGGCCCACGCTCGTCGCCTAGCAGCAGCCATTGTCCTTGATCCTGAGGGATCTTCGGTGCGTCACCCTTGTAACCTTCAGCGACGAAACCGGGTTGGCCGATGCGTAGCGCCCGCCCGCTGACCGAGCCCAGCAAGCCCAGCCCGGGTGCGCTGTCGACGAAATCGGCCGCTTGCGGAGCACGGCCAAAGGCACGCGCGATGGGGTGTTCTGAGCGATTCTCCAGCGCTGCGGCCAGCCCGAGGCAGGTATCGGCATCGAGTTCGGCCAGTGGATGGACCGCGCTAAGCGTAAGACGGCCCTCCGTAAGTGTCCCGGTTTTGTCGAAGATAACCGTATCGATATGGTTGAGACCTTCCAGCACATGGCCGCGCGTAAGCAACAGGCCGAGTTTGTGCAGGCTCCCCGTTGCGGCTGTGAGTGCTGTCGGGGTGGCCAGCGAGAGCGCGCAAGGGCAGGTCGCGACCAGCAACGCCAGGACGATCCAGAATGCGCGCTGTGGATCGATCTGCCACCAGACCACGCCGACGACGACTGCGGTTGCCAGCACGACGAGTAAGAACCACTGCGCGACCCTGTCGGCGAGCTCCGCAAGGCGCGGTTTCTCCGATTGGGCACGCTCCAGCAGCCGGACGATGGCCGACAGCCGGGTATCGTCGCCGAGCGCCTGAACCTGGATGGTAAGCGGACCTTCGACATTTAAGGTGCCCGCCGTGACCAGATCACCAACGGCGCGCGCCTGAGGCAGGTACTCGCCGGTTAGTACCGATTCGTCGATGCTCGATTGGCCGGATATGATTCGCCCATCCGCTGGTATCAGCGCACCAGGCTGTATCAGTAGCTCATCACCGATCCGCAGCTCGCTGAGCAGGATGCGTGTGGTCTGGCCGTCTTCGGCCAGCTTCAGGCAGGAGGCCGGCAGGAGGTTGATCAGCTGTGCAGTGGCCGCTGCCGTGCGTTCGCGGGCGCGGCGTTCGAGGAAGCGCCCCGCGAGCAGGAATAGCGCAAACATGCCTACTGCGTCGAAATAGAGTTCACCTTGGCCGGTGATGGTTGACCAGATGCCGGCGAGATAAGCCCCGCCGATGGCCAGCGACACCGAGACATCCATGGTCAAGTGGCGGGTACGCAGGTCACGCAGAGCACCTCTGAAGAAATCGGTGCAACAGTAGAAAACAATCGGTGTAGTAAGCACCAATGCCGTCCAGCGGAGGGTGACGAAGAAGCTTTCCGACAGGTCCAGATTGAATTCCGGCCAAGTAGCCATGGTGGCCATCATGACCTGCATCCACAGCAGGCCGGTGACGCCCAGCTGGCGCATGGACCGACGATTTTCCTTGGCCAGGCGCTCGGCAGCCTCGTCGGCCTTATAGGGGTGCGCGGCATAGCCGATCCGGCGGAGCTCGGCGAGTAATTCGCTGAGTGGCAGTTGAGTATTGCTCCAGCGCACCTGCAGGCGGTGATTGGAGAGATTCAGCGAGGCCTCCGCCACCCCTTTGATGCCTCGCACGTGGCGCTCGATCAGCCAGCCGCACGCGGCGCAGCTGATACCCTCGATCATCAGGCAGGTGCTGGCCAGCGCTCCCTCATACGTGACAAAGGGCTGCTGCACGTCCTCGCGGTCGTACAATTCGAGCTCTTCGGTCAATGCTTGAGGTAAGGTTCCAGGGTTCGTTGCCGGGTCGCTGCGATGCAGGTAATAGCTTTCCAGCCCGCCCTTGACGATGGCTTCGGCCACCGCTTGGCATCCCGGACAGCACAATGCCCGAGTCTCGTTGAGAATGCGGGCATTGAAGTGGCTGCCGGCGGGTACCGGCAGACCGCAGTGATAGCAGGGTACAGGGTTCGCCATCAGGGGTTCAGTTCGAGCGTCTGGCCACCGGTGACTTCCATTTCCTCGAACAGACGCCAATCCTGCTCGCCCTCCCGGCCCAGAAGTTCGACGAAGCGCCGGCCTTTGACCGGCTCCTGCATCTGTCCCTGATAGAAACCGTCACCCTGTGGTTGCAGAATGATCCGCCGATCGCGTTCGGGCTGAGTAGGGGAGAGCAAGTTGAGCACCAATTGCTGCGGGCGGCTGTCGCCGTGCAGCTGCAGTTCGGCCAGCCCGCGTTCGTCGTCGAGCGTCAGCAGCGCCCGCAGCTGAAGGCTTTCGGCAAGCTTTTCACGCTCCAGCGACTGGTTGATGCCCTTGCCTGCATCGTAGTAGTTGTCGGAGACGAGGGTGTCGGCCGTACGGATCGAGATGACCAGCAGCGTCGTGCCAAGAACTACCGCTAGCGCCAGGATGCCGATGACGAACCAGGCCCAGAACTGCGTGTACCAGCGCGTTTTCTCGTTGTCGGTGGCGTGCATGTATTACCTTTTTCAGCGAATGCTTGGGCCGATGAAGCGGCTGTCGGCGTCATCATGAATGGTCTCATCGTCCACCGATTGAACATGGAAGACGATGTCGTTGGTGCTCGATGGCAGCTTTTCCGGCGCGATCGACAGCTCGATCGGAATAGTGACCAATTCACCGGCGTTGGCCTTGATTTCGCTGCGGCCGCTATAGACCAGTCCGTCCAGGCCCGAGGCCTCGATGACGAAGGTCTGAGGCGTCTGGGCCTTATTCATCAGCTTGAGCGTATAGACGTTCTCGACCAGCCCTTGCTCGTTCTCACGATAGAGGACGCGATCCTTCAATACGTCCAGTTTCACCAGCGGGCGCTCGACGATGGCGTAGCTGAAGATACCCATCATGATCAGCAACACGGCGGCATAGCCGAGCAGACGCGGGCGGGCCAGGCGTGTCTTCTGCCCCGAGAGATTGTGCTCGGTTGTATAGCTGATCAGACCGCGTGGGTAGTTCATCTTGTCCATGATGGTGTCGCATGCGTCGATACAGGCGGCACAACCGATGCACTCGATCTGCAAGCCGTCACGGATATCGATGCCGGTGGGGCAGACCTGGACGCACATGGTGCAATCGATGCAGTCGCCGAGGCCCATGGCCTTGTAATCGGCGTCTTTCTTGCGCGGGCCGCGCTTCTCGCCGCGGCGCGGGTCGTAGGAAACGATCAACGTGTCCTTATCGAACATCACGCTCTGGAAGCGGGCGTAGGGGCACATGTAAATGCATACCTGCTCGCGCAGAAAACCGGCGTTGCCATAGGTTGCGAGGGTGAAGAATCCGACCCAGAACAAGGCCCAGCCGCCGACCTGCAAGGTGAGCAGGTCGGGTACCAGTTCTCTGATCGGCGTGAAGTAACCGACGAAGGTAATGCCGATGGCAAGGGAAACGGCGAGCCAGATAGCGTGTTTGGCTAGTTTACGTCCGAACTTGCCGGCGCTCATGGGCGCCTTGTCGAGCTTGATGCGCTGGTTGCGATCACCTTCGGTGATCTTTTCCGCCCACATGAATACCCAGGTGAAGACGCTCTGCGGGCAGGTGTAGCCGCACCAGACACGCCCGGCGAAGACGGTGATGAAGAACAGGCCGAAGGCGCAGATGATGAGCAGTGCCGAGAGCAGGATGAAGTCTTGCGGCCAGAAGGTAGCGCCGAAAACATAGAATTTACGCTCTGGAAGATCCCACCAGACGGCTTGACGGCCATTCCAGTTGAGCCAGGCGGTACCGAAATACAAGATGAAGAGTGCAGCCCCACCTAGCAGTCGCAAATTGCGAAAAAGACCGGAGAAGGAGCGCGTATAGATTTTTTCGCGGGCAGCGTAAAGGTCGGATGAATCGTTGACTTTGGAAGGGGGGGTTACATCGTGAACGGGGATTTGCTCAGTCATTGAATGCTTACCACGGCGGAAGGTGAGTGTCCCGGTCGATACATGCCGACCGGGATCAATTTATGACCTACTGCAAATGGTACGCCTCGAACCGGGCAGTCAGGTGCGACAGGTCGTCGCCCCTGGCTTAGTCCTCCGCTTGCTGCGAAAGGCTATACACATAAGCTGCCAGCAGGTGCACCTTGTCGTGCCCAAGAATGGCTTCTTGTGCCGGCATGCGACCGTTACGGCCATGGCGCAGGGTTTGCTGGATCTGACCGAAGCTCGAGCCGTAAAGCCACACGTTGTCGGTCAGGTTCGGCGCGCCCATTGCGGCAATGCCCTTGGCGTCAGGTCCATGGCAGACTACGCAGTTGGCAGCAAAGATCTTTTGACCCTGCTCAATGTCGCTGTCGATGCCTTCGGGAATATCACGGCCGGAAAGGTTACGAAGGTAACCGGCAACATGGCGGATGCCTTCTTCACCGATCACATCCTTCCACGCTGGCATTACTGCCTGGCGTCCGTGAAGGATAGTGGTCTTGATGGTTTCAGGCTCGCCACCGTACAGCCAGTCATGGTCGGTCAGGTTGGGGAAGCCGTAGGCGCCCTTGGCGTCGGAACCGTGGCAGACCGAGCAGTTGGAAGCGAACAAGCGCCCACCCATCTTCAGGGCTTGTGGATCCTTAGCGACTTCCTCGACCGGCATGGCGGCGAACTTGGCGTACAGCGGGCCGTACTGCTCATTGGCCCGATCCATTTCGCGCTGCCATTCCTTTACCTGAGTCCAGCCACCCTCGTAGCCCGGCAGTATGCCTTTCCAGTTACCAAGACCGGGGTAGAGCGCGAGATAGCCCAGCGCAAATACCACAGTGGCAACGAACAGCATGAACCACCATCTCGGCAGCGGATTGTCGTATTCCTCGATACCGTCATAGGAATGCCCAACGGTTTCTTCGGTACTGTCGTGGCGTTGTCCCTTGCGTGTCGCCAGCAGCAGCCAGACCAGGGCCGCGATGGTTCCCAGGCTCAGCAGGGTGACGTACCAACTCCAAAACGAGGTCATTTATTTCTTACTCCTGGACGCTTCTTCGTCATGCTTCTTGGCTTCGGGCTCGTCCGCGAAGGGCAGATTTGCCGCTTCGTCGAAGCTTTTCTTGCGCTTGCCGCTGTATGCCCAGAGCACGATGGCAATGAAAGCGACAACTACCAGAATGGTGCCTAGCCCGCGGAGAGTCCCGATATCCATAGAGTGCGTTACCGTTTGTTGGTGAGTGCGGTGCCAAGTACCTGCAGGTAGGCGACCATGGCGTCCATCTCGGTTTTACCTTTTACCGCGTCCTGGGCGCCGGCGATGTCTTCGTCGGTGTAGGGCACGCCCAGGGCGCGCAGCGCAGTCATCTTCTTGGCTGTGCTCTTGCCATCCAGGGTGTTTTCCACCAGCCATGGGTAGGACGGCATCTTCGACTCGGGCACTACGTTGCGCGGGTTGTAGAGGTGCGCACGGTGCCAGTCGTCGGAGTAGCGGCCACCGACACGGGCCAGATCCGGGCCGGTACGCTTGGAGCCCCACAGGAAGGGGTGGTCGTAGACGCTTTCGCCGGCGACCGAGTAATGGCCGTAGCGCTCGGTCTCGGCACGGAACGGGCGCACCATCTGCGAGTGGCAACCGACACAGCCTTCACGAATGTACAGGTCTCGGCCTTCCAGCTGCAGAGCGGTGTAAGGCTTCATGCCTTCGACCGGCTCGTTGACCACATCCTGGAAGAACAGCGGGACGATCTGCGTCAGACCGCCGATGCTGACTGCGAGGACCATGAACAGCGTCAGTAGGCCGATGTTCTTTTCGAGTATCTCGTGATTCTTCATCTACTTCTTTCCTCAAGCGATCTGCGCGGCGGCTTCGTATTCGGCCGGCTTGGCGACACGCACGGTGCGCCAGGTGTTGTAGGCCATCAGCAGCATGCCGGTGAGGAAGAATGCACCGCCGATCATGCGAACCACAAAGCCCGGATGGCTGGCCTCAAGCGCTTCGACGAAGGAGTAAGTGAGGGTGCCGTCTTCGTTGATGGCACGCCACATCAGGCCTTGGGCGATACCGTTGACCCACATCGAGGCGATGTAGAGCACGGTGCCTATGGTGGCCAGCCAGAAGTGCGCATTGATCAGGCCGATGCTATACATCTGCTCGCGACCAAAGACCTTCGGGATCAGGTGATACATGGAGCCGATGGTGATCATCGCTACCCAGCCGAGTGCACCGGCATGTACGTGGCCGATGGTCCAGTCGGTGTAGTGGGACAGGGCGTTGACGGTCTTGATGGCCATCATCGGACCTTCGAAGGTCGACATGCCGTAGAACGCCAGCGACACCACCAGGAAGCGCAGGATCGGGTCGGTGCGCAGCTTATGCCAGGCGCCGGAGAGCGTCATCATGCCGTTGATCATGCCGCCCCAGCTCGGAGCCAGCAGAATGATCGACATCACCATACCCAGCGACTGCGCCCAGTCAGGCAGCGCGGTGTAGTGCAGGTGGTGCGGGCCGGCCCAGATGTACAGGGTAATCAGTGCCCAGAAGTGCACGATGGACAGGCGATAGGAGTAGACCGGGCGGCCCGCCTGCTTGGGTACGAAGTAGTACATCATGCCCAGGAAGCCGGTGGTCAGGAAGAAGCCTACGGCGTTGTGGCCGTACCACCACTGCACCATGGCGTCGGTGGCGCCGGCGTAGATGGAGTATGACTTGAACCAGGTGACCGGGATTTCCAGGTTGTTAACGATGTGCAGCATCGCCGTGACCAGGATGAAGGCGCCGAAGAACCAGTTGCCCACATAAATGTGCTTGGCCTTGCGCTTCATGATGGTGCCGAAGAACACGACCGCATAGCTGATCCAGACGACAGCCAGCAGGATGTCGATTGGCCATTCCAGCTCGGCGTATTCCTTGGAGCTGGTGAAGCCCTGAGGCAGGGTGATTACTGCGGCCACCAAAACAGCTTGCCAGCCCCAGAAGGTGAAGGCAGCCAGGCTGTCGGAAAACAGACGTGCCTGAGAGGTACGCTGCACGACATAAAAGGAGGTTGCCATCAAGGCGCAACCACCAAAGGCAAAGATCACCGCGTTGGTGTGCAGCGGTCGCAGGCGACCGAAGCTGGTCCAGGGCAGGTCAAAGTTGAGTCCAGGCCACACCAGCTGTGCGGCGATGAACACTCCCAGACCCATCCCGATGATTCCCCACACCACCGTCATGATGGCGAATTGGCGAACCACCTTGTAGTTATATGCAGTCTCACTTATTGCTGTGCTCATGCAAGGCTTCCACGCTAAAGGCATATCAAGGGGGCAAAAACGGCGGCAAGTATGGAGAAAGGAGGGGGTCAATGCAATCGACGCCCCGACCGTCTCAGGCGGTTTGGGCCCAGATACCGCGGCTTTTCCGTATGGTTTGGACGGTCGTTTTCGACATCAGGACGATGTGCTGGAGCGTCCGTTTCGCCTTGTGATGCAAGCAAGGAGGCGAATGGCAGCCAAGCTTAGGAGCTTGCCTTGAGGTGGGGAAGAACGATTGGTCAGTTGCTGTGCGACAGAGCGTCGCAGGTCGTGATTCGGGGCTTTAAACAGGGCGGCGTGACCTGCCGCCCTGTATGGACTTACTGCTTGGCTATTTGTTCCGCTTGTTGCGAAAGGCTGTAAACGTAAGCAGCGAGCAGGTGTACCTTGTCGTTTCCAAGGTATTGCTCTTGCGCCGGCATCTGGCCGTTACGCCCATGGCGCACTGTTTGCTGCAGCTGCGTCAGGCTCGAGCCATAAATCCAGCCGGCGGCGTTGTCCAGGCGAGGCGCGCCGAGCGCGGCCAGGCCCTCGCCGCTTTGGCCGTGGCAGACCGAGCAGGTTTCCGCGTAGACCTTCTTGCCCGCTTCGAGATCCACTTCAGTACCTTCCGGCAGTGCCAGCCCAGCGAGGTCCTGGCGCACGAAAGCTGCAACGTTCTTGACGCCTTCTTCGCCGATGACTTGGCCCCAGGCCGGCATAGCCGCGACACGGCCATGCAATATGCTGGTCTTGATGGTTTCGGCATCGCCGCCCCAGCGCCACTGGTTGTCGGCTAGGTTGGGGAAGCCGTTGGAGCCTTTGGCGTCCGAACCATGGCAGATCGAGCAATAGTTGGCGAACAGGCGGCCACCAATTTTCAGCGCATTATCGTCCTGGGCGACTTCCTCAACGCTCATGGCCGAGTACTTGGCAAAGATTGGACCGAACTTGGCGTCCGCCTGAGCGACTTCGCGCTGCCATTGCTTTTCCTGAGTCCAGCCGTCTTCGTACCCTGGGAAGAAACCTTTCCAGTTGCCAAGGCCCGGATAGATGATCAGGTAGAGGATGCCGAATACCAGTGTGCTGATGAACAGCCAGAACCACCACTTTGGCAGCGGGTTGTCATATTCCTCGATGCCATCGAAGGAATGCCCCATGGTCTTGTCGGTCGTGCTGGCCGACTCACCCTTGCGGGTGGCGAAGATCAGCCAGAACAGAGCGACAATGGTGCCCAGCGTCAGCAGGGCGATGTATCCACTCCAGAAAGTGCTCATGTGCTACTCCTGGACAGCCAAGCCACTCTGGCTGTCCGCGATTGAGTTCCCGGCGCCTGCCTTTGCAGCGCGCCGCTTTCGATGGGTCAGCGCTTGTTAGTCAGCGCGGTTCCCAGTACCTGCAGGTAGGCGACCATGGCGTCCATCTCGGTTTTACCCTTGACGGCATCTTTGGCGCCCGCGATGTCCTCATCGGTGTAAGGAACGCCGAGGGTGCGCAGGGCCGACATCTTCTTGGCGATGTCTTTGCCGTCGAGGGTGTTTTCCACCAGCCAGGGATAGGACGGCATCTTCGATTCCGGCACGACGTTGCGCGGGTTGTAGAGGTGCGCACGGTGCCAGTCGTCGGAGTAGCGGCCACCGACACGGGCCAGATCCGGGCCGGTACGCTTGGAGCCCCACAGGAAGGGGTGGTCGTAGACGCTTTCGCCGGCGACCGAGTAATGGCCGTAGCGCTCGGTCTCGGCACGGAACGGGCGAATCATCTGCGAATGGCAGCCGACGCAGCCTTCCTTGATATAAATGTCTCGGCCTTCCAGCTGCAGAGCGGTGTAAGGCTTCATGCCTTCGACCGGCTCGTTGACCGCATCCTGGAAGAACAGCGGGACGATCTGGGTCAGACCGCCGATGCTGACGGCGAGGACCATGAACAGTGTCAGTAGGCCGACGTTCTTTTCGAGTATTTCGTGCTTCTTCATCACTCGGCTCCTCAGGCGATCTGCGCGGCGGCTGCGTATTCGGCCGGCTTGGCGACACGCACGGTGCGCCAGGTGTTGTAGGCCATCAGCAGCATGCCAACGAAGAAGATTGCCCCGCCGATCAAGCGAACGACAAAGCCTGGGTGGCTGGCCTCAAGCGCCTCGACAAAGGAATAGGTCAGGGTGCCGTCTTCGTTGATGGCACGCCACATCAGGCCTTGGGCGATACCGTTGACCCACATCGAAGCGATGTAGAGCACGGTGCCGACTGTGGCCAGCCAGAAGTGGGCGTTGATCAGGCCGATGCTGTACATCTGCTCGCGGCCGAACACTTTCGGAATCAGGTGGTACAGCGCGCCGATCGACACCATGGCGACCCAGCCGAGCGCGCCGGCGTGTACGTGGCCGATGGTCCAGTCGGTGTAGTGGGACAGGGCGTTGACGGTCTTGATGGCCATCATCGGACCTTCGAAGGTCGACATGCCGTAGAACGCCAGCGACACCACCAGGAAGCGCAGGATCGGGTCGCTACGCAGTTTGTGCCAGGCGCCGGAGAGGGTCATCATGCCGTTGATCATGCCGCCCCAGCTCGGAGCCAGCAGAATCAGCGACATCACCATGCCCAGCGACTGTGCCCAGTCGGGCAGTGCGGTGTAGTGCAGGTGGTGCGGGCCGGCCCAGATGTACAGGGTGATCAGTGCCCAGAAGTGCACGATGGACAGGCGATAGGAGTAAACCGGGCGCTCGGCCTGCTTGGGAACGAAGTAGTACATGATCCCGAGGAAACCCGCGGTCAGGAAAAAGCCTACGGCGTTGTGGCCGTACCACCACTGCACCATGGCATCGGTGGCGCCGGCATACAGCGAGTAGGATTTCATCGCGGTGACCGGGATTTCCAGGTTGTTGATTACATGCAGGATCGCCACGGTCAGGATAAAGGCGCCGAAGAACCAGTTTCCGACATAAATGTGCGAGGTGGTGCGCTTCATCAGCGTGCCGAAGAACACCACGGCATAGGAGACCCAGACGATGGTGATCAGGATATCGATTGGCCATTCCAGCTCGGCGTATTCCTTGGAGCTGGTAAAGCCCAGGGGCAACGTGATTGCCGCCAACAGGATTACCAACTGCCAACCCCAGAACGTGAACGCGGCCAGCTTGGGTGCGAACAGGGTGGTCTGGCAGGTGCGCTGGACCGAGTAGTAGGAGGTCGCGAACAAGGCACAGCCACCGAAGGCGAAAATCACCGCGTTGGTGTGCAAAGGTCTCAAGCGGCCAAAGCTGGTCCAGGGTAGGTCGAAGTTAAGTCCGGGCCACGCCAGCTGTGCGGCGATGAAAACGCCGAGCCCCATCCCGACGATTCCCCACACCACCGTCATGATGGCGAATTGGCGGACCACCCTATAGTTATAGGCGGTACTGGTTGCTGTGTTCATGTATGGGCTTCCATCCACGGGTAGTGAGCAGTTTTTTGTTGCGACAGGCAGTCATTTCTTTAATCGAAAGAGCGAGGCAAGCATGGGGAATGGGCATATGGCCGGTATTGACGCCGATCAACACTCCCAGAGAGGGGGAACGCCGCAAATTGTCGCGGATCGACCATCTGGCGAAATATTCGCCAGCCTGATTCTGGCCCATGGGGCAGGCGCGCCGATGGACAGTCCTTTCATGCAGGACATCACTGAACGGCTTGTGGCGCGTGGCATAGAGGTGTTTCGCTTCGAGTTCGCCTATATGGCCGAGCGACGACTTACTGGCCTCAAGCGACCGCCAAGTTCTCCGGATAAGCTGCTTCTGCAGTGGCGGGAGGTGTATCGGCTGGTGCGACAGCAAGCCGCGGGGCCGCTGGCGATAGGCGGCAAATCAATGGGCGGTCGAATGGCCAGCCTGTTGGTCGATGCGTTGCAGGCTGATGCGTTGGTATGTCTGGGTTATCCCTTCTACCCGGCAGGCAAGCCGGAAAAGCCGCGTGTTGCGCATTTGGCCGAGTTGAATACCCCGACGCTGATCATTCAGGGAGAGCGGGATGCGCTCGGGGACCAGGCTGCGGTTGCCGGCTATGTACTATCACCGGCAATTCGTCTGCACTGGCTCGCTGCAGCGGATCATGACTTGAAACCACTGAAGCGTTCGGGTCTTACCCAGGAGCAGCACCTCGATGACGCGGCGAGCGCCATCGCAGCCTTTATCAGGGGGATGGTCAGGACCTGACGTTCTGCCGGCAGGCACCTGCTACCGGTTGAAGCGTTCCACCAGTGAGTACTGTTCTTGCGCCGTGTTGGCCAGACCCTCGCTGAGTAGCGCCGAGCTGCGTGCGTTACTCGAAGACTGATCGGCCAGGCGCGCGATGGTATTGATGTTCTGGTTGATCTCGTCAGCTACCACACTCTGCTGCTCGATGGCCGAGGCGATCTGGACGGTCATATCGATCACGTTGGCCATGGCCTCGCCGATGCCGGTCAGCGTCTGGTCTGCCTGGATGACCTGTTCCACACCATAAGTGGCTTGGGTGCGTCCTTCCTCAGTTGTTTTCACCGCATGGTGGGCTTGTAATTGCAGCTTTTCGATCAGTTGGTGGATTTCGCCCGTCGCCGAGGTAGTGCGCTGTGCTAGCTGTCTTACCTCGTCCGCTACAACTGCGAAGCCTCGGCCGCTGTCGCCTGCCCGAGCGGCTTCGATGGCGGCGTTGAGCGCTAGCAGGTTGGTCTGGTCAGCGATGTTCTTGATCACATCGACTACCTTGCCTATTTCATCACTGTCATGAGCCAGTTGGCTTACCGCTTCTCCGGTGCGTGCAACTGAGTCGGCAAGGCGCTGGATCGCTTCTCGCGTTTGCGCCCCGACAGTCCGGCCTTGATCGGTCAGCCGGTTTGCCTGTTGAGTTGCTTGCGCAGCGAGGGCAACGTTGCCTGCGACCTCTTGGGTAGTGGTGGCCATCTCATTGATGGCAGTGGCGACCTGTTCGGTTTCCTGGTGCTGCTGCGCCAGGCCATCGGAAAAACTACGCGCCAGCGCGTCTGATTGACGAGCTTGGGTTTCCAACTGAACGGCGCTGTCCTGCAGGCGCGTCAGGCAGGTTTTCAGGTGCGTTCGTTCGCTGAGCATGGCCATTTCCAGCTGGGCTTCAATGCCCGTGCTGTCGGTGTACATCTGTGCCGTCAATGGGTCGCAGGTCGACTGTGGAGCCAAGTTAAGCAGCCGCTTCATGCCGCGTTGTTGCTGATAAATTCCAACCAGGCTCAACGGTAGCGATAGCAGGGCGGCCACAAGGAAACCCATTGAATGATCCAGCCAAGTGCCAACCAGGAAGCCAACTTGACTAATAAGAATGAAGGGGAGCCACCTGCTCAGTAGCGGTAGCCAGTTGCAGTGCTTGGGCACGCCGCTCTTGCCAGCATTGAGACGAGAGTAAAGCGTCTCGGCTCGCTGGACCTGCTCCCGAGTTGGTTTGGTACGCACCGATTCGTAACCGATTATCTTGCTCTGCTTATCGACCACGGGCGTCACATAGGCATTGACCCAGTAGTGATCGCCATTCTTGCGGCGGTTCTTGACGATGCCCATCCAGGGTTGGCCCTGCTTCAGTCTTGTCCACATGTGCTCGAACACGGCTGACGGGACGTCGGGATGTCGCACGAGATTATGGGGCGCTCGAATCAGTTCGGAGCGATCAAAACCGCTGACTTCGCTGAAAATATCGTTGCAGTAGGTAATCTGGCCTTTCAGGTCAGTTGTCGATACCAGTCGTTGGTGATCGGAAAATGAATATTCACGCTGGGTGACGGGCTGGTTATTACGCATCGATACATAACGCCTGCAAGGTTTGGGAATGCGCCTGATTATTTTGATTATGTCGGTTCAGGGCACGTTGATTGGGCATAGAGTCGGCCGGAAACCGTTTCTCTTGAATAAAAGATCGCCCAATGATTTTTAGGAAGTATTGGGTGGGGTTACATAGTTTGATACTTGCGCGAGCTATCTTAACCTAGATCAGTCACTGCTTTGCCCAAGCGATTGTAATTCAAGAACATCTGAACATACCGCATGATGAAGGGCGCAGCACAACTTTTGTCGGAAGACTGGCAGAACGCAAGCCGGCGCGAAGCGTCGCGCCGGCTTTTTCGTTCAGTAATCGGCTATCGAGTGACCGTCATCCATACATGGCGCTTCAGTTTTCGATCAACTGGCGCAACACGAAGTGCAGGATGCCGCCCGCCTTGAAGTACTGAACCTCATTGAGCGTGTCGATGCGGCAGAGCACCTGGAAGCTATCGCGAGAGCCATCGCTACGCTCGACATCTACGGTCAGCAGCTGTCTTGGCTTGATGTCGGCGCTCAGTCCACGGATGGATAGCCTTTCAGAGCCGTCGAGGCCAAGGGTCTGTCGCGTCTGGTCATTGACGAACTGCAGGGCCAATACCCCCATGCCGATGAGATTGGAACGGTGAATGCGCTCGAAACTCTCTGCAATCACTGCCTTTACGCCGAGCAGGTTGGTGCCCTTGGCGGCCCAGTCGCGGCTGGAGCCCGTGCCGTATTCCTTACCGGCGATTACAACCAGCGGTACGCCTTCAGCCTGATAACGCATCGCGGCGTCGTAGATTGACAGCTTGTCGCCGCCCGGCTGGTACAGCGTATTGCCGCCTTCTTCGCCGTGGAGCATTTCGTTCTTGATGCGAATATTGGCGAAGGTGCCGCGCATCATCACTTCATGGTTGCCGCGCCGCGAGCCATAGGAGTTGAAGTCTTCCGGCTGGACGCCCAGTTGTTGCAGGTAAAGGCCGGCGGGGGAGCTGGCCTTGATATTGCCCGCTGGAGAAATGTGGTCTGTGGTGATCGAGTCGCCGAACAGGGCAAGAATGCGCGCCCCTTCGATATCCTGGGGTGGCTGTGGTGGCTGCCCGATGTTCTCGAAGAACGGTGGGTTCTGCACATAGCTGGAATTGTCATCCCAGGTATAGGTGTCGCCAGGCGTCACAGCGATGGACTGCCAATGCTCGTCGCCGGTAAAGACGTCAGCGTAACGTGTGCGGAACATCTGCCCGTCGATCTTGGCCACGGCTTCGTTCACTTCAGCGCTGCTCGGCCAGATGTCTTTCAGGTAAACGGGCTGGTTCTTCGTGTCATAGCCAAGCGGTTGGCTGTCCATGTTTATCCGCGTGGTGCCGGCCAGAGCAAACGCCACCACCAGTGGTGGCGAGGCCAGCCAGTTGGCCTTGACCATCGGGTGTACGCGTCCCTCGAAGTTGCGATTGCCGGAAAGAACCGAGGAAACAATCAGGTCGTTGTCGGTAATCGTCTGGCCAATTGCATCTGGTAACGGTCCGGAGTTGCCGATGCAGGTAGTACAGCCGTAACCGACCAGGTTGAAACCCAGTTGGTCGAGGTAGGTAGTCAGGCCGGCCCGCTCCAGATAGTCGGTAACCACCTTAGAGCCGGGTGCGAGCGATGACTTGACCCAGGGTTTACGTTGCAGGCCGCGCTCGAGCGCCTTCTTCGCCACCAGGCCTGCGGCCATCAGCACGTTGGGGTTGGAGGTATTTGTGCATGAGGTGATCGCTGCGATGACCACGGCGCCATGCTCGAGCTGGAAGTCCTCACCCGCTACGGCGAAACCCTGGTCGGCCTGTTGCTTCCGGCCGCTGGTTTCCAGAAGTAGATCGAACGAGGCGCCGATATCACCCAGCGAAACCCTGTCCTGCGGTCGCTTGGGGCCGGCGAGGGAGGGCTGCACTTCTCTCAGGTCGAGTTCCAGCGTTGCAGTGAACAGCGGATCTGGCGAGCTGGCATCACGCCACATGCCTTGAGCCTTGCTATATGCTTCCACCAGCGCGATGCGTTCTTCATCGCGACCGGTCAGGCGCAAGTATTCAAGCGTGATCTGGTCTACCGGGAAGAAGCCGCAGGTTGCGCCATATTCCGGGGCCATGTTGCCGATGGTGGCTCGATCTGCCAGCGGCAGGTGATCGAGCCCGGGGCCGAAGAATTCGACGAACTTGCCCACCACACCGTGCTTGCGCAGCATCTGCGTTACGGTGAGTACCAGGTCAGTGGCCGTCACGCCCTCGTTGAGCCTGCCGGTCAGGCGCATGCCGATGACTTCAGGAATCAACATGGAAACCGGCTGGCCAAGCATGGCCGCTTCTGCCTCGATGCCTCCGACGCCCCAGCCCAGCACACCAAGGCCATTGATCATGGTGGTGTGCGAGTCGGTACCTACCAAAGTATCGGGGTAAGCGATGGTGTGGCCGTCTTCGTCGCGGGTCCAAACCACTTGGCCGAGGTATTCCAAATTGACTTGATGGCAGATGCCGGTTCCCGGCGGTACTACGCGGAAATTATCGAATGCCTGTTGGCCCCAGCGCAAAAACTCGTAACGTTCGCCGTTGCGCTTCATTTCCATTTCGACGTTCTGTTCGAAGGCACTGTCGCTGCCGAAACGGTCGACCATAACCGAGTGGTCGATTACCAGGTCGACCGGCGACAGCGGGTTGATCCGCTGAGGGTCGCCACCGGCTTTTGAGACCGCATCACGCATGGCGGTGAGATCGACCACGGCGGGAACGCCAGTGAAGTCCTGCATCAACACGCGGGCAGGCCGGTACTGGATTTCACGTTCCGAACTACGGGTTTGCAACCAGCTAGCCAGGGCAGTGAAATCCTCGGCGCGAACGGTGAGGTTGTCTTCCCAGCGCAATAGGTTTTCCAGCAACACCTTGAGTGAGTTGGGCAGCCGGCTGATATCTCCAAGCTGCTTGGCGGCCTCGGGCAGGCTGTAATAATCGAACGTCTTGCCGTTCACCTTGAGGCTACGGCGGCATTTCAGGCTATCCACGGATGGCATTTCTCGTCTCCTTGCGCCCGCACGGCCGGGCTGAATGAGCGAAAGGGCCTTGGTTAACTGGAGCCCTCGGCGAAGCACTTCTGTTAATGCAGGTTCGCCAGGATCGATCTACATGGACCGCAACACCTGGGATCTGGGCGTTTTCAGCCTGGGGAAGCTTGCCTGCAACTGTTCACTGGACCGGGCGAACGAGCACGGGGTTCCCCAGGCCTTGCATGCGGCTCTGCCATTGATGAGTGCGGGGTGACCTGAAGATCTGCTTGGGCGACAATGCCGGCCTGTTTCAGGAGTGACTTATGTTCCAGACAGCCGACATTGCAATCGACGCGACCCTAGATGCGAGCGGTCTCAACTGCCCCGAGCCGGTGATGATGCTGCATAACAAGGTGCGCGATCTGGCCGGTGGCGCCTTGCTCAAGGTGATCGCCACGGACCCCTCTACCCAGCGCGACATACCCAAATTCTGTGTTTTCCTGGGGCATGAGCTGGTCGGTCAGCAGGAGCAGGAAGGTACCTATCTGTATTGGATCCGCAAGAAAAGCGGCTGAAGGGTGACAGTAGCCGTCCTACTGACTGGCGCCAGGGTCGAGTTCATGTCGCTTCATGAGTTCGGCGATCCACTCGATAAAGGCGCGTAATTTGGTGCTGACGTGCCTGTTTGGCGGAAAAGCCAGATACAGAGGCATGGTATCCAGCCGCCATTGCTCGAACAAAGGCACCAGTTCACCGCGTTGCAGATGTTTGCTGGCTATATATCGCGGCAGCCAGATGATGCCTAGACCGGCAACGCCTGCCGCCAAATAGGCATTACCGTCGTCGACCGCGAGCACGTAGCGACCCGCTACATTGATGCGCTCCTCAGCGCTGTGCATGACGTGCGGATAAATCCCGCCGGAGCGCGACCAGTGAAAACGCACAACGCGGTGGTGCGTGTCTTCCAGCTCTCGGGGATGCACAGGCGTTCCGGCGCGCTCCAGATAGCTCGGGGCGGCATAGACCCCAAAGTGCAGTTCCCCCACGCGGCGCGCCATTAGCGATTGATCGGTCAGTTCACCGCCGCGCAGCACACAATCCACGTTCTCTTTGATCAGGTCGACATTGCGATCGCTGACGCCCATGTCGAGCTGGATGTCTGGATAGCGAGCGTGAAAGTCCGGCAAAGCTGGTATCAGGATCAGCCGCGCCAGCGGGCTGGGTACATCCAGCCTAAGTTTTCCGCGGGGCAGGGCAGAAGCGCTAGACAGGCTGGTTTCGGCATCGTCCATGTCGGCCAGCAGGCGTACCACGCGCTCATAGTAAGCGGCGCCGTCCGCGGTGACGGCGACCTTGCGAGTCGTGCGATTGAGCAGCTTGACCCGCAGCCGGGCCTCCAGTTGTTGCACCAGCTGAGTCACGCTGGTCTTGCTCATGTGCAAGGTTGCTGCCGCTTTGGTGAAGCTGCCTGTCTCCACCACGCGGGTGAACGCCTGCATCGCGGCGAACCTGTCCATCGAAGCTCCTGGTTAGAATTGTTTGGATTTTACAAACAGTGATGGGTGAACTCGCGAGTTTATCCAGCCGCCCGATACTTCTACAGTTTTGGCGTTGATAAACAGGGGCCGCTACCGGCCCACAATGGAGGCAAAACATGATCAAGCGTGATGTGGTTTTCCCCGAGGGGCGTCAAGCACTCTATGAACGCAACAAATATTCCCCGGCGATTCGGTCGAACGGCTTTCTGTTCGTCTCAGGGCAAGTCGGCAGCAGGGAGGATGGCTCGCCCGAACCCGAGCTGCAGGCTCAGGTACGTCGCGCCTTCGACAACCTGAATGCAATTCTGAAGGCCGCTGGCTGTACGTTCGAAGATGTGATTGATGTCACGGTTTTCATCGTCGACCCCGAAACCCACTTCGAAAAAATTTGGAGCGTTGTTCCGGAATATTGGGGTGGCGCTCCCCATCCAACGTTAACGGCAGTGGGCGTGACATGGCTTTACGGCTTCCAGTTCGAGATCAAGGTGATCGCGAAGTTACCGGAAGCCTGAGAGCAGGACAGAGGTGGCACTGATGTGGATTCGACACAACCGCAGGTCAATCCCCGCGGTATTCGCAGCCGCTGGTGCAGGTCTCGTGAATTCGAATACGTGACAGTTCGGGAAGCGAGGGCTTCAGCTCACGCCAGATCCACTTTGCGAGGTTCTCGCTGGTGGGATTTTCCAGGCCGGGAAGGTCGTTCAGGTAGTTATGATCGAGCCGCTCATAGAGCGGCTTGAAGATCGCTTTAATCTCACTGAAGTCTCGGATCCAGCCGGTACGAGGGTCGACCTCTCCTTCTATATACAGCGCCACGCGGAAAGAATGGCCATGGAGACGGCCACACTTGTGTCCCTCGGGTACGTGTGGCAAACGATGCGCTGACTCGAACGTAAACTCTTTGAAGATTTCCACTGGATTGGCTCACCAAGCAGGCCCGACGGCCGAAGCGCGCATTTTATCTTCTTTTCCTCGCGAGGGGTTCTACGACGGCCGGGATGACCGCCTGTTCGGTTCTTTTGACAGTACCGGCTAGGTGCTGCAAAGTACGCCGCTTTTTGACAGTGCCAGTCATAAGGGGATGGTATGAATGCGGTAGTCGCAGCTGTAGCAGTCATGCTGGTTCTAAGCTTGTGCCGGGTTCACGTGGTGGTGGCGCTGATCACCGGTGCTGTCGTGGGCGGGCTCATGGGCGGCTTGGGCATCGAAGGCAGTCTGACCGCCTTCAACAAGGGCCTGGGTGGCGGCGCCACGGTCGCGCTTTCCTATGCGTTGCTTGGCGCATTTGCCGTGGCTATCGGCAAGAGCGGGTTGGCTCACGCATTGGCAGACAAGGTGCTGGCGATGCTGGGCAAGAAAGAGGTTGACGGTGGTGGGGCAATAAAGTGGCTGCTGGTCGTCTTGCTGCTTGCCGTGGCTGTCTCGTCGCAGAACATCCTGCCTATTCATATTGCCTTCATCCCGCTGCTGGTTCCGCCTTTGTTATATGTGCTGAGCAAACTTCAGATCGACCGCCGGCTGATTGCCTGTGTTCTCGCGTTCGGTTTGATCACGCCCTACATGTTCATGCCGGTTGGGTTTGGCAACATCTTTCTCAAGGAAATACTCTTGGCCAACGTCGCCAAGAGCGGGTTGGACGTAGAAGCAGTAGCGGTTACTCAGGCCATGCTGATTCCGGCATTGGGCATGGTCGCGGGCCTGCTGATCGCGTTGTACAGCTATCGCAAGCCACGCGCTTATGTACTGTCGAAAGTCGACAGCTCGGTTCAGGCCGACGTTCAGTACAGTCCGATGACGCTGGTAGTAGCGGGCGTTGCGATCGCGGTGGCTTTTGCCATTCAGCTGTGGCTCGATTCGATGATCATCGGCGCGTTGGCAGGCTTCGTGGTCTTCTCGGTGTCGCGGGTCGTGCGCTGGCGGGAAGCCGACGATCTATTTACCGAAGGCATGAAGATGATGGCGATGATCGGCTTCATCATGATTGCTGCCTCGGGCTTTGCCGAGGTCATGCGCGAGACTGGCCAGGTGGAGACGCTGGTCGATGCCTCGGCACAGTGGATCGGCAACAGCAAGGCGGTAGGTGCGCTATTGATGCTGCTGGTTGGCCTGCTGGTGACCATGGGTATCGGCTCGTCTTTTTCGACGGTCCCGATCATCGCGGCGATTTTCGTTCCCCTCAGCATGGAGCTGGGCTTCAGTACCTTGGCCATCGTCAGCCTTGTCGGAACCGCCGGCGCCCTGGGCGATGCCGGCTCGCCAGCGTCCGACTCGACATTGGGCCCAACGGCTGGGTTGAACGTGGACGGCCAGCATAATCACATCTGGGATACGGTGGTGCCCACCTTCCTTCACTACAACCTGCCCTTGCTCGCATTCGGCTGGCTTGCTGCCATGGTGCTCTGACCCGGTCGCCTAGTGCGGTAAATCCAACACGAGCCAGTGGATGCCTTGCCACAGGGCTACATCTGGCTCGCTTTGCCTGCACTCCTTCCCGTGTTCGTTGACTAACAGGTACAACTAACGCTGCAGGGTGAGTGATGGGCAAATCGACGCTTGAACAGAAAGTATTCCTCGCTCTGTTACTTGTCGTATCGCTGGCCTTCGGCTGGATACTGCTTCCGTTCTACGGTGCGGTGTTCTGGGCTGTCATTCTGGCAATCATCTTTGCGCCGATTCAGCGTCGCCTGCAGCTTCGTCTCGGCCCTCGGCGAAATCTTGCGGCGCTTGCTACTTTGCTTACCTGCCTGCTGGTCGCGGTACTGCCGGTGATTCTCATAACCGGGGTCTTGGTACAGGAGGGCTCGACGCTTTATACGCAGATCGAGAGCGGTGAGATCGACATCGACAACACTGTAAGTAGCGCGATGGAGCTGTTGCCGGCTTCCTGGCAAGTGCGGATGCAGCGTTTCGGTTTGGGTGACCTGGCGCAGATCCAGGAGCGACTGGCCAGCAGCGCTTTGGAAGGGAGCCAGTTTCTGGCTACCCAGGCGTTCAGTGTCGGCCAGGGAACTTTCCAGTTTGTACTGAGCTTCTTTCTGATGCTCTATCTGTTGTTCTTCTTGCTGCGCGACGGCCGAGAGTTGGTTGCGCGAATTCGGAGGGCGGTGCCGCTGAGCGATACCCAGAAGAGGCGGCTGTTCAGTAAGTTCACCCGCGTGGTGCGCGCTACCGTCAAAGGCAACATTGTCGTCGCTGCGACTCAGGGCGCTCTAGGCGGGATCATCTTTGCAATATTGGGAATTCCGAGTGCGGTGCTCTGTGGCGTGCTGATGGCATTCCTGTCGTTGCTGCCCGCCGTTGGTGCGGGGCTGATCTGGACGCCTGTGGCTGTTTACTTCCTGCTCAAGGGCATGATTGCGCAGGGCGTGATCCTTATTCTGTATGGCGTGCTCGTCATTGGTCTGGTCGATAACATCCTGCGTCCTATTCTGGTAGGAAAGGACACGAAGATGCCGGATTACGTAGTGCTGATTTCGACCGTTGGCGGACTGAGTCTGTTTGGGTTGAACGGCTTCGTCATTGGGCCGTTGATCGCTGCGCTGTTCATTTCAGCCTGGGGGCTGTTCACCTCACCAGAGAACGATCCTGTCACCTGACGCACCTGTTTTAAGGCTGTTCCAGAAACAGAAAGCCCCAGCATTGGCTGGGGCTTTTTGTTTCTGCACAGGGCCTGGCCGAGCGGCCAGGCTGTACCGTTCCGCTTAGTGGAACTGGTTCATGGTGTTGTCTTTACCGCTTGCCTTCAGAGCCGCCTCGCCAGCGAAGTACTCTTTATGGTTATCGCCGATGTCGGAACCAGCCATGTTCTGGTGGCGGACGCAGGCAATGCCCTGACGCAGTTCTTCACGCTGCACGCCTTTCACGTAGGCGAGCATGCCTTGGTCTGCGAAGTAACCCTTTGCCAGGTTGTCGGTGGACAGCGCGGCGGTGTGGTAGGTCGGCAGGGTGATCAGGTGATGGAAGATACCAGCATGAGCGGAACCGTCCTTCTGGAAGGTGCGGATCTTCTCGTCAGCGATCTTGGCCAGTTCGGTTTCGTCGTACTCCACGCTCATCAGCTTGGCGCGGTCGTAGGCGGAAACATCCTTGCCTTCGGCGACCATGGCATCGAACACTTGCTGACGGAAGTTCAGGGTCCAGTTGAACGACGGGCTGTTGTTGTAGACCAGCTTGGCATTCGGAACCACTTCGCGGATACGGTCAACCATGGCCTTGATCTGGCCAACGTGCGGCTTCTCGGTTTCGATCCACAGCAGGTCGGCACCGTTCTGCAGCGATGTGATGCAGTCTAGGACGCAGCGGTCTTCGCCGGTGCCAGCGCGGAACTGGAACAGGTTGGACGGCAGGCGCTTCGGACGCAGCAGCTTGCCTTCACGCTTGATCACGACGTCGCCATTGCCCAGTTCGGCTTCGGAGATTTCTTCGCAGTCCAAGAAGGAGTTGTACTGGTCGCCCAGGTCGCCCGGCTCTTTGGTCACGGCGATCTGCTTGGTCAGGCCTGCACCCAGGGAGTCGGTACGCGCCACGATGACGCCGTTGTCGATACCCAGTTCGAGGAAGGCGTAACGGACGGCAGCGATCTTGGCGAGGAAGTCGGCGTGGGGAACGGTCACTTTACCGTCCTGGTGGCCGCACTGTTTCTCGTCGGAAACCTGGTTCTCGATCTGGATGCAGCAAGCACCAGCTTCGATCATGCGCTTGGCCAGCAGGTAGGTCGCTTCCGGGTTACCGAAGCCAGCGTCGATGTCGGCGATGATCGGGACGATATGGGTTTCGTAGTTGTCGATCTGATTCTGGATTTCAGCGGCCTTGGCGGTGTCGCCAGCTTCGCGAGCGGCGTCCAGGGCGGTGAACAGCAGGTCCAGTTCGCGGGAGTCGGCCTGACGCAGGAAGGTGTAGAGCTCTTCGATCAGGTCGGAAACCGCAGTCTTTTCGTGCATCGACTGGTCCGGCAGAGGGCCGAACTCCGAACGCAGCGCGGCAACCATCCAGCCGGACAGGTAGAGGTAGCGCTTGTTGGTGGTCTTCAGGTGCTTCTTGATGGAGATCAGCTTCTGCTGGCCGATGAAGCCATGCCAGCAACCCAGCGACTGGGTGTAAACGGACGAGTCGGCGTCGTACTCAGCCATGTCCTTGCGCATGATGTCGGCGGTGTACTGGGCAATTTCCAGACCGGTCTTGAAGCGGTTCTGAGCACGCATGCGAGCGACGGACTCAGGGTTGATAGCGCTCCAGCTACTTCCAGCTACTTCTTTCAGAGCGGCAACGGCCTTGATGTCGTTTTGATAAGCGGACATGGTCAATCCTTTCAAAGAAATTCGTGTTGGGGTTGAGCACCGACTTTCCCACCGAAACCTACGTGCTAGCGCTGATCAGCGAGGCAACACGCGGCAGAGCGTCGAAATACCGACCGGGACGAGGATTGAACCAAGGAGAGGAGGGTGTGCAGTCACGCCCGCAAGAGGTCGGCCAGCTGCGGAATGATCGTGGCATCCCGGCACACAGCGACACGGGGTCGTTGGGTGACTCAGCAGTACTGACGGCTCGAGCTGATACGTTAATCGCTTCCCCGTCCCTCAGGACGACTCGTTCCAGTCGCAACCTCGTCAGTCCGCCTTGTGGGCAGTACAGTCACGGAGCAGCTCTGCTGGTTGGCTGAGCGCGCTCCGGAGACCCTTGCCAGGGCCCCTGGTTAGCGGGAGCGAGGCAATGATGCTCTGGCAAAAAAGGTTCGTCAATTGTTTTGTAGTGATTTTTTTAAGGCACTACATTTTTTTGCGGAGCGTGTTGGAAGACGCGAATTCCGCTTAATCAAGCATGTCTACTTTGATCCGAAGCGCCATGTCCTGGCGCCCTTGCGTCGCGTTGCGGCGAAGCAGTCCGCTCTGGCTGGATGAGCCGTTCTCGCTGATGCTGCCGAGCGGGATCCACTCGCCGAGCCTACCGCTGACCCGCGTATCGGTAGTTTGAACGTTGATCACATCGGGACGTATCTGCTCGACGCGGTCATTGCTGCTGCTGATGGTCACGTGAACCCTGTCACCGGTAACTGTCGCGGTTGCGTAGAAGCCACGCATGACATTCTGATACTGGGTCTGTTGATAGGGCTGGCCGTAGCCGTCGGTTCCGGTCGAGGTGAGGGGGATGCTCTGTCCCACCTGAATCAGTGCGGGGTAACCCTCGGTTGCCTGGACTTGCTGAGTGCCGCCGCCCAGATCCTGAGTGCTGCGGCGAATGATGCGAACCTGATCACGGCCCCTGATTTCGCCCCGGCCTGATTCGATTTCTACGTTGCCTATCGTCGCCGAACCGTCTAGACGGTAGCCGCGATCCGCCGAGCTTGCCGAGTTTCGTGTGTCTACGCTGATCAGCAAACGCTTGGGTTCTCTGTCCAATTGGCCAAGCACGCCTCGCAGCTCGTCGATGATGGCAGGTGGCGCATTGACTATCAGCTGGTTGCCGTAGGCGTTCACCTTGCCTTGGTCACCGACGACCGATTGTGCGATTGGAAGTACGTCCTCGGCCATGCGGTAATTCATCTGGATGATTTCCGTCGCGGCGAACAGTGGCAGGCAAGTTAAATAAACAAGGCTGGCCAGAATACGGCGTAGCGTCATAGCAGGAAGCTCCGCAGGTCGGGATCTGAAAGGCTATGGTCCCAGGCTTGATCGAACTGCGATTGTCGCAGGCGCGCTTTGCCTGGATCGTTGTACAGAGCATATCCGGTTTGCTCATCAGTCTTGGGGCGCAAGAGCAAACTGCAGCTATCCACGACGAGGAATGCGCAGTCTTCGCTGGGGTATTCAGGGTTCAGTTTGCGAATGTGCAGCTTGCTGGTCAGGCGTCGGGCCAGTGCTAGCAGTTGATGGCCTTGCCGAACTGCCCGCCCGCTGTCGCGCACTAGAATCCGTAGCTGATTTCGCGGATGCGCCAGCAGAAACTGACTGCAAGCTCGCTGAATGTTGACGTTGCTGTACAGCCAGGGTTCGAGGTCTGGGCTGAAGAGGCAGGCGTTGCGGTTCGCCTGAAGTAACAGGGTCAGCACATGGGCTTGTGCGTCGGCAGCGCAGGAAAAGCGTTGAAGAGTCCTTTCTTGTAGCCTGGGAATGACTACAGAAAGCGCTCTCGCTGACGGCGCGAGGCTGGAGCTTTGCATGGAGAAACGCCCTGGTGAATCGAACTCGATGGTCGGCAGGTCGGCGGCGTTGTTCGAATTGTTCAGGGCGTCGCGTGACATGGCGGCTCAGTCGCTTTTGCGAAGCATGTCGACATGGGGAATGCCGGCTTCGAGGAATTCGTCGCTGACCACGGTGAATCCAAGACGCTCATAGAATGATGTGGCATGCACTTGGGCAGTGAGCTTCTGCTCGGTGAGTCCGCGACGCTCGGCCTCGGCGATCACGGCTCGCATCAGCGCGTCGCCCACATTCATGCCGCGCCAGTCGCGTAGCACCGACACGCGCCCTATCTGACCATCGGTCAACAACCGAGCCGTGCCAATCGGATAACCGCTTTCCAGCGCAAGGAAATGTACGGCTTCGGCATCGTCTGAATCCCACTCCAGCTCTGGTGGCACTGACTGCTCGGCAATGAACACCGCTTCCCTGATGCGTCGCAGGTCGGCATTGTCATGCTGCCAGTCGGCGAGGCGAACTTGAATATCACTCATCTGCAAACTCCAAACTTCCCTGCTTCACCAGTTGCAATAAGAGATTACGCCCATCCTCATCATTCAGCCATTGGCCAAGATTCTCGACGTGAAAGGCTTCGGCGGAGCAGATCAGTTTTAGCAGAGGCTTGAGGGCAATGGGCAGAAGACGGCTCTGACCGCTGGCGAACAGCAGCAGGCCGATGTCCACTTCGCTCCAGGCCAGGCGCGCTGCAGGGTTGCGTACCAGCACGGCGCCATCTTCCAGAGCCGAGAGCAGCTGATACTGGTCGAGTTCGGGGCCTTCGACCCGCTCAGGATAGCGCGGCTCGGTCATAAACTGGCCGAACCACGTAAGCAGCAGGCGCTCGTCACCCATGTGCTCATCGAGCAGCGCTCTCAGACGCTTCAGGGCATCGCTCTGGATCTGGTGCGGATCTTCGGCCGGCTGCAGGTCGGCGTCGCTGTAGCGTTCCTCATCTGGCAGAAACTGGGAGAGGAAATCGGTGAAATGGGTCAGCACTTCTGCTGCGCTCGGTGCACGGAAACCGACCGAGTAGGTCATGCAGGCATCTTCAGCGGTGCCGAAGTGGGCCAGGCGCGGGGGCAAATAAAGCATGTCGCCTGGATCCAGGACCCATTCATCGGTGCCTTGGAAGTCGGCCAGGATGCGCAAATCCCCGTGTTCCAACAGCGGGCTGTCACTGTCACACATCTGACCGATGCGCCAGCGGCGTTGGCCATGGGCTTGCAGCAGGAACACATCGTAGTTGTCGAAATGCGGGCCGACGCCGCCGCCTGGCGCGGCGTAGCTGACCATCACATCGTCGATGCGCCAGTTTGGCAGAAACCGAAAATGCTGGAGCAGCTCAGCGACTTCCGGAACCAGCTGATCCACCGCCTGTACCAGCAGTGTCCAGTCACGTTCCGGCAGTTGCTGGTAAGTGTCCTCGGCAAACGGACCGCGGCGCAGCTCCCAGGGGCTGTCGCCATGCTCGATGACCAGGCGCGACTCGACGTCTTCTTCGAGAGAAAGGCCGGCCAGTTCGTCGGCGGAAATGGGATTCTGGAAATCGGGAATGGCCTGCCGGATGAGCAGCGGCTTCTTTTGCCAGTAGTCACGCAGAAACTCCCGGGCACTGATGCCGCCCAGAATTTGAAGGGGAATGTCAGAAGTCATGACTAGTACCTTGCTCTGCCAACAGAGCTGCAAATAAAAACGCCCGGCACAGCCGGGCGTGCACACATGGATTCGATCAGATGCGCTTGGCTTGGGCCACGGCGTTGCCGATGTAGTTGGCCGGGGTCAGCTTGCGCAGCTCGGCCTTTGCCTGGGCAGGAATGTCCAGGCTGTCGATGAAGGCCTGTAGTGCTTCTGGCGTGATGCCTTTGCCACGCGTGAGGTCCTTGAGCTTCTCGTAGGCGTTTTCCACGGCATAACGGCGCATGACGGTCTGTACGGGTTCGGCCAGTACTTCCCAGCAGTTATCCAGATCCTCGGCGATGCGCGCTGCGTTGAGTTCCAGCTTGCCGATGCCCTTCAGGCTCGCTTCATAGGCGATGATGCTGTGGGCAAAGCCGACGCCGAGGTTGCGCAATACGGTGGAGTCGGTCAGGTCGCGCTGCCAGCGGGAGATAGGCAGTTTGCTTGCCAGGTGCTGAAGCAAGGCGTTGGCGATGCCCAGATTGCCTTCGGAGTTCTCGAAGTCGATCGGGTTGACCTTGTGCGGCATGGTCGAGGAGCCGATTTCGCCGGCTACGGTCTTCTGTTTGAAGTAGCCGAGCGAAATGTAGCCCCAGATATCGCGATCGAAATCGATGAGGATGGTGTTGAAGCGCGCCACTGCGTCGAACAGCTCGGCGATGTAGTCGTGCGGCTCGATCTGCGTGGTGTAGGGGTTCCAGGTAAGCCCCAGATCACCCTCGATGAATTCACGGGCATTGGCTTCCCAATCGATGTCGGGATAGGCGGACAGGTGGGCGTTGTAATTACCCACGGCACCGTTGATCTTGCCAAGGAGCGGAACGGCGGCAACCTGAGCGATCTGCCGCTCCAGGCGGTAGACGACGTTGGCCAGCTCCTTGCCCAGCGTGGTCGGCGAAGCTGGCTGGCCGTGGGTGCGCGACAGCATCGGTACATCGGCGAACTGCACGGCCAAGGCGCGAATCGACTCGGCCAGCTGGCGCATCAGCGGCAGCAGAACTTCATCACGACCTTCACGCAGCATCAGGGCGTGGGACAGGTTGTTGATGTCCTCGCTGGTGCAGGCGAAGTGGATGAACTCGTTGACCTTGGCCAGCTCCGGCAACTGCTTGGCCTGCTCCTTGAGCAGGTATTCCACGGCTTTGACGTCATGGTTGGTGGTGCGCTCGAATTCCTTGACCCGCTCGGCATGTTCCAGCTGGAAGTTGGTAGCCAGTTGGTCGAGCAGGGCGTTGGCTTCGGCGGATAAGGCCGGAACCTCGGGGACGCCTTCATGAGCTGCCAGGCGCTGCAGCCAGCGCACTTCAACTTGCACACGGCAGCGAATCAGGCCGAATTCACTGAAAATAGGGCGCAGTGCACTGGTTTTGCCGGCATAGCGGCCATCGACGGGGGAAACCGCGGTGAGCGAGGAAAGCTGCATGGGAGGCATTCTCAGACAGACGAGCGACGAAAAGAGGGCGCAGATTATACATGAAAGCACCCGTCAGGCCCGACTCAATGACGCAAGTCCTGCTTACGACCCTTCGGTCGTTCTGTTCGGCGCACCGGTCCGTGTCGGTATCTTCGGACCTATTGGTCGTCGAACTGGGAGCGCAGGCGTGGGTACAGCGCATCGAGCAGCTTGCGACGACTGATGATCATCTGCCAACGATGCCCTCCGAGCTGGCGCCACAGCCTGGCGGAGCGGATGCCCGCCAGCAAGAGCGCGCGAATCTTGGCTGCGTTGTCCGGCTGCTGCAGATGACGCATGTCGCCCTGAACCTGGATGCGCTGCCGGAAGGTGCTGAGCGTGTCCTGGTAAAGGCCGCCAAAAGACGCGATAACGTTCTCGTGAGTAAGGCCGAAGTGTTCGACCTGCTGCTGAATCTGATCCAGCCGACTGCCGATGATTTGGAGCATGTCGTCGCGCTTGGCCAGCTGCCGCTCCAGGCCGATCATTGCCAGGGCGTAGCGCAGCGGCTCGCGTTGTAGGCTGCTGCTGTCGCGCTCAAGCGCTCCGACCAGCACGCGGTAGCCCTCGCGTAGGTTAAGGTCGTCGCCGCCGTAGATTTCCTGTGTAGTGCCGGGGTTGCGCACGAGCAGGCTGCCTAGCAGGCAGGCCAGTTGCGAGGAAGGAATCTGCCCGGTGCGCGCGATCCTGTCGACCAGGGCCGCGGCCTCGAAAACGGCGCCGAGGGCGATTAGCTGTTCCTGCAAAGGCGTCATGAGTGCGTTCCTTCGAACCAGGGCTCGGCGCGCTCGATGACGCCGCCGCCCAAGCAGACTTCGCCGTTATAGAGCACTACCGATTGCCCCGGAGTTACGGCCCGTTGAGGTGAGTCGAACACGACCCGGTAGCCGTCAGCGGTGCGGTGCAAGGTACATGTCTGGTCAGCTTGACGGTATCGAACCTTTGCAGTCAATCGAAGCGGCGCGGTCAGGTCGAGCGGGTTGACCCAGTAGATCTCCGAAGCGTGCAATGCGCGTGAAAATAGCCAGGGATGATCGTTGCCTTGACCTACTACAAGAACGTTGCGTTGCAGATCCTTGCTCAACACATACCAGGGATCATCGCCGGCATCTTTGAGGCCGCCGATGCCTAGCCCCTGGCGTTGACCGATGGTGTGATACATGAGTCCATGGTGGCGGCCGATCACTTCACCGTCGATGGTCTCGATGTCTCCAGGTTGCGCCGGCAAGTACTGCTTGAGAAAGTCACTGAAGCGACGCTCGCCGATGAAGCAGATACCGGTGGAGTCTTTCTTTTTTGCCGTTGCGAGGCCGTGCTTTTCAGCGATGGCTCGGACGTGTGGCTTCTCCAGTTCGCCCACCGGAAACAGCGTTCGGGCGATCTGCTCGCCGCCAACGGCGTGCAGGAAATAGCTCTGGTCCTTGTTCGGGTCCAGCCCTTTGAGCAGCTCGCTGCGGCCGTCCATATCGCGCCGGCGGACGTAATGCCCGGTGGCAATGAGGTCGGCGCCGAGCATCAGCGCGTAGTCGAGAAACGCCTTGAATTTGATTTCACGGTTGCACAGGATGTCGGGATTGGGTGTGCGACCGGCTTTGTATTCGGCAAGGAAGTGCTCGAACACGTTATCCCAGTATTCAGCTGCGAAGTTAGCGGTATGCAACTTGATGCCGATCTTGTCGCAAACGGCTTGGGCATCGGCCAGGTCTTCCTTGGCGGTGCAGTATTCGGTGCCGTCGTCTTCCTCCCAGTTTTTCATGAACAGGCCTTCGACCTGGTAACCCTGTTCGAGCAGGAGGAGGGCGGAAACGGAGGAGTCGACGCCGCCGGACATGCCGACGATGACGCGCTGCTTGTCAGGAGCGATGACTGCTGTATCGGACATAGGAATTCGGGCAAACGATAAAGGGCGGAATTCTAGCAGGTTACAGGCTCAACGCCTCAGTCTCGTATCACCTCGAGATCGTGCACTGGGTTCTTCAGGTAATCGTCGATGCAGCGGAGCACCAATTCGCTGCGCCAGCGCTCTGGCTGTGCCGCCAGGTCATCGCGGCTCATCCAGAGCGTGCCGGCGATGTCAGTATCAAGGGCGCGTTCAGGATGCGGCTGAAGAGGCTTGGCGGCAAAGCAGATCCGCTGATAGGTAACTCCGTTGCTCGGCGCGGTATACAGGTAGATGCCGACCACACCGCTGAGCTCTACGTCCCAGCCGGTTTCTTCCAGCGTTTCCCGCAGTGCCGCCTGGCGCAGGCTTTCATTTGCTTCCAGATGGCCGGCAGGCTGATTGAGTACCAGTCGGCCGTTCTGGCGTTCTTCGACCAGCAGGAAACATCCCTGGTCTTCGATGATCGTTGCGACGGTGATGTGGGGTTGCCAGGTCATGTCGATTCGCTCGTATCGTGATTGATGTTTTTTGCAGTTGGTGCCATAAGCAGAAACCCCGGCGCGAGGCCGGGGTTTCTGCTTGTTGCTAGGCGCGAACCTTAGGCCAGCGCAGCGAGTGCCGCGTTGAAGGTCTGGCTTGGACGCATGACCTTGCTGGTCAGTTCGGGGTTGGAGCGGTAGTAGCCGCCGATATCAACAGCCTTGCCCTGCACGCTGTTGAGTTCCGCAACGATGGCGGCCTCGTTTTCGGCCAGGGTTTTAGCCAGCGGGGCGAAGCGGGCCTGCAGCTCCAGATCCTCGGTCTGCGCAGCGAGCTCCTGAGCCCAGTACAGTGCCAGGTAGAAGTGGCTGCCGCGGTTGTCCAGCTCGCCGGTCTTGCGCGAAGGCGATTTGTTGCTGTCGAGCAGCTTGCCGGTAGCGGCGTCGAGCGCCTTGCCCAGCAGCTTGGCTTTCTGGTTGCCGGTCTTGATGCCGGTTTCCTCGAGGGAAACGGCCAGTGCAAGGAATTCGCCCAGCGAGTCCCAGCGCAGGTGGTTCTCTTCGATCAGCTGTTGAACGTGCTTCGGAGCCGAACCGCCAGCACCGGTTTCGTACATGCCGCCGCCGGCCATCAGCGGAACGATCGACAGCATTTTCGCCGAAGTGCCCAGCTCCATGATCGGGAACAGGTCGGTCAGATAGTCGCGCAATACGTTGCCAGTCACCGAGATGGTGTCCTGGCCACGAATCAGGCGCTCCATGCTGACCCGGATGGCTTCGTTGTATCCCATGATGCGGATGTCCAGGCCGCTCAGATCGTGCTCCTGCAGGTAGGCCTCGACCTTCTTGCGCAGTTCGCGATCGTGGGCGCGTTCCGGGTCCAGCCAGAAGATAGCCGGGGTATCGGACTGCCGGGCGCGGGTGACGGCCAGCTTGACCCAGTCGCGAATAGGCGCGTCCTTGGTCTGGCAAGCGCGCCAGATGTCACCTTTCTCGACTTCGTGCTGCATCAGCACGGTGCCGTCGGCCAGCACGACGCGCATGGTGCCATCTGCGGTCATTTCGAAGGTCTTGTCGTGGGAGCCATACTCTTCAGCCTTCTGCGCCATCAGGCCGACGTTCGGGACGCTACCCATGGTGGTAGGGTCGAAAGCGCCGTTGGTCTTGCAGAAGTTGATCATTTCCTGGTAGATGCGGGCGTAGGTGCTTTCCGGCATCACCGCCTTGGTGTCCTTCAACTTGCCATCCTTGCCCCACATCTGGCCGGAGCTGCGGATCATCGCTGGCATCGAGGCGTCTACGATCACGTCGCTGGGAATGTGCAGGTTGGTGATGCCCTTGACCGAATCGACCATCGCCATCTCCGGACGGCCGGCGTAGCAGGCGTGGATATCGTCGAGAATCTCTTCCTGCTGCGAGGCGGGCAGTGACTTGATCTTGTCGTAGACGCTGCTGATGCCGTTGTTCGGGTTGACGCCCAGCTCGTCGAACAGCTTGCCGTACTTCTCGAACACGTCCTTGTAGTAGACGCTGACGGCGTGGCCGAAGACGATCGGGTGGGAGATCTTCATCATGGTCGCCTTGACGTGCAGGGACCACATGACGCCAGTTTCCTTGCAGTCCTGCAGGGTCTTTTCGAAGAACTCACGGAGCTTCTTGCAGCTCATGAACATGCTGTCGAGAACTTCGCCTTCCTGAAGTGCAAGCTGCTTCTTGACTTCGACCTGGCCGTCCTTGCCGACGAACTCGAGGCGGACTTCACCGGCCTTGGCCATCGTGACGGACTGCTCGCTGGAGAAGAAATCGCCGCCGCGCATGTAGTCAGCGTGGGACTGGGACGCCATGCTCCATTTGCCCATGGAGTGAGGATGCTTGCGGGCGAAAGCCTTGACTGCCGCGGGTGCGCGACGATCGGAGTTGCCTTCACGCAGGACGGGGTTCACCGCGCTGCCGAGCACTTTGCTGTAACGGGCGCGAGCTTCTCTTTCGGCGTCCGTCTGCGGATCTTCCGGGAAGTTGGGAATGTCGTAGCCCTGGGCCTGCAGCTCTGCAATGGCAGCCTTGAGCTGGGGTACCGAGGCGCTGATGTTCGGCAACTTGATGATGTTGGCGTCAGGCGAGTTGGCCAGATCGGCAAGCTTGGCCAGATCGTCTTCAACCCGCTTGTCGGCACTCAGTTGATCGGCAAAGCTTGCGAGGATGCGTCCTGCAAGAGAGATGTCGCGCGTTTCGACGTCGATGTCAGCGGTGGCTGCAAAGGTTTCCACGATGGGAAGCAGCGAATAGGTAGCGAGCGCTGGCGCTTCGTCGGTGAAGGTGTAGATGATTTTGGAACGGGTGGGCATAGCAATACTCTCTTCTTGCAGGGCGTGCACGGAATCACTCGATGTGCGCAGGTAGGCGCTCCGGCTGGTTGTTTCTTCGGACCGGGAATCGAGAATTCGCCGCGATGATATTTGGTGCACCAATAGAGTGTTGAGCAGTTGGGCCGTGAACCGCGGTAGCGATTTGCGGCTCTCAAGAAGCGCAAGGTTGCTTGCAACAGGCTCGCCTCTTATGACTCGTTAGTCACCTAAGCAGTATACCACCGCGCTCGGTATTCTGAACGGGCGCAGGCATAGACGAACGAACATATGGTTGCACCCAGTTCGCTGAGTTACCCTTCATGGACGACCACTGTTTAACCACCAGACGGAGTCAAGCATGGGATACCAAAAGATCCAAGTGCCCGCCAGCGGTGACAAAATCACCGTCAATGCCGATCACACCCTGAATGTTCCGGACAATCCGATCATTCCTTATATAGAGGGGGATGGTATCGGGGTCGACATCAGTCCGGTGATGATCAAGGTCGTCGATGCGGCTGTCGATAAAGCCTACGGTGGTGAGCGCAAGATTGCCTGGATGGAGGTCTACGCTGGCGAGAAGGCGACTCAGGTTTACGACCAGGACACCTGGCTACCAAAAGAGACGCTGGAAGCAGTACGCGACTACGTTGTCTCCATCAAGGGGCCGCTGACCACTCCGGTCGGTGGCGGTATCCGTTCCCTCAACGTTGCACTGCGTCAGGAATTGGATCTGTACGTCTGCCAGCGGCCGGTTCGCTGGTTCACTGGCGTGCCGAGTCCGGTGAAGAAGCCCGCCGATGTCGACATGGTGATTTTTCGCGAGAACTCGGAAGACATCTATGCCGGCGTTGAATGGAAAGCGGGCTCTCCCGAGGCAGAGAAGGTCATCAAATTCCTTACCGAGGAAATGGGAGTCAAGAAAATCCGCTTCACGGATAACTGCGGTATTGGCATCAAGCCGGTTTCGCTGGAAGGCACCAAACGCTTGGTTCGCAAAGCGTTGCAGTACGCGGTGGATAACGATCGACGCTCTGTGACCATCGTGCACAAGGGCAATATCATGAAATTCACCGAAGGTGCTTTCAAGGAGTGGGCCTACGAGGTCGCACGGGACGAGTTCGGTGCGGAGCTTCTGGACGGAGGCCCATGGATGCAGTTCAAGAACCCTAATACAGGCAAGAATATTGTCGTCAAGGACGCCATTGCCGATGCCATGTTGCAGCAAATTCTGCTGCGTCCTGCTGAGTACGATGTAATCGCCACTCTGAATCTGAATGGCGACTATCTGTCCGACGCCCTGGCGGCCGAGGTAGGGGGCATTGGTATCGCTCCGGGTGCCAATTTGTCCGACACGATCGCGATGTTCGAAGCGACTCATGGCACCGCGCCGAAGTACGCAGGTCAGGACAAAGTTAATCCCGGCTCGCTGATTCTTTCGGCCGAAATGATGCTGCGCCATATGGGCTGGGTTGAGGCGGCTGACCTTGTCATCAAAGGAACTGAAGGCGCTATTGCAGCCAAGACAGTGACCTACGACTTCGAGCGCCTAATGGACGGCGCGAAGCTCATGTCCTGCTCCGAGTTCGGGGATGCGATGATTTCCCACATGTAGCATGGGAAACGACAAAAGGCCGATCAGTGATCGGCCTTTTGTCCTGAGGGGTCATGCATCAGCGGTCGAGGCGACATGTGGCGTGGGTACCGCCATATCCACGGTACTCTGTTGTGCTTGGATGTTGGTTGCGTGCAGGCCCTTGGGACCCTGCAGGATGTCGAACATGACCGCTTGCCCAGCTTTCAGTGTCCTATACCCGTCCATCTGAATGGCCGAGTAGTGGGCGAACAGGTCCTCATCGCCGCCGTCTGCTACGATGAATCCGTAGCCTTTGGCGTTGTTGAACCACTTGACCTTACCGCTTAGCATGCTGTTATCCCTCTGCAAAGGAGTCCATCACTGGAGTAACATCCATTCCATTCCGCGCTCGATGCAGCACCAAAGCTTTGGAGAGCGCACCTGTTAGCCGTTTGGCACATACTGTTTGTATCATCGTTTTGCCGATAGTCAAGGCGACTCGTCAGGTGGCTGCGAAGCCTGTCAAACTTACCCGGCCCTGAAGCCGCGAGCTAGAAACCTTATACGCATGCGTGCACTCCAACATATTCGACTAACATTCAATCAGGATCGTCCTGACTTCGAGAACGACGATGCTTCTGGCCTGGCCGTCGAGGAAGCGAAGCCGGAATTGAAGGCACCACCGATGTTCAAAGTTGTCATGTTTAATGATGACTACACACCGATGGATTTCGTCGTCGAGGTACTGGAAGGTATCTTCAACCACAATCGGGAGCTGGCCACCAAGATAATGCTGGCCGTTCATACCGAGGGGCGCGCTGTCTGTGGTGTCTATACGCGCGATGTCGCGGAAACCAAAGCGATGCAGGTCAATCAATATGCGCGAGAGTGCCAGCATCCGCTGCTTTGTGAGATCGAGAAGGACGGTTAACTCCGACTGCTTGGGAAGAGGTGAAAGCTATGTTGAACCGTGAGCTCGAAGTCACTCTGAATCTGGCTTTCAAAGAGGCAAGAACCAAGCGTCATGAATTCATGACGGTGGAGCACCTGTTGTTGGCCCTTTTGGACAACGAGGCGGCTGCTACCGTACTGCGCGCTTGCGGCGCAAGCCTGGACAGGCTGCGGCATGATCTACAGGAATTTATCGATTCCACCACCCCGTTGATCCCGCAACATGACGAGGAGCGCGAAACCCAGCCGACCTTGGGCTTCCAGCGTGTGTTGCAGCGCGCCGTGTTCCATGTGCAGAGCTCGGGCAAGCGCGAGGTTACCGGGGCAAACGTGCTGGTCGCTATTTTCAGCGAGCAGGAAAGCCAGGCGGTATTCCTGCTCAAGCAGCAAAGCGTCGCGCGTATCGATGTGGTCAACTACATTGCCCACGGCATTTCCAAGGTTCCTGGTAGCGAAGGTAGCCCAGAAGGCGAGTCGGAAATGCAGGATGAGGAGGGTGGCGATTCCGCCACCGCCGGCAATCCGCTGGATGCATATGCCAGCAACCTCAACGAACAGGCTCGTCAGGGGCGAATCGATCCTTTGGTAGGGCGCGAGCATGAAGTCGAGCGGGTTGCCCAGATTCTCGCTCGTCGTCGTAAAAACAATCCCTTGTTGGTCGGGGAGGCGGGAGTTGGGAAAACGGCAATCGCCGAAGGCCTGGCGAAGCGCATCGTCGATAAGCAGGTTCCTGAGCTGCTCGCGGACAGCGTTGTGTATTCGCTGGATTTGGGGGCCTTGCTAGCGGGAACCAAATACCGCGGTGACTTTGAGAAGCGCTTCAAGGCGCTGTTGAACGAGTTGCGCAAGCGGCCGCACGCCGTTCTGTTCATCGACGAAATCCATACGATCATTGGCGCTGGTGCTGCTTCCGGTGGCGTGCTTGATGCTTCCAATCTGCTCAAGCCCTTATTGTCCTCCGGCGAGATTCGGTGCATCGGTTCCACTACGTTCCAGGAGTTTCGTGGGATATTCGAAAAGGATCGGGCACTCGCGCGGCGATTCCAGAAGGTGGACGTGTCAGAGCCATCGGTCGAGGACACCGTTAGCATTCTTCGTGGGTTGAAAGGGCGTTTCGAACAACACCACAAGATCGAATACAGCGATGAGGCGCTTCGTGCGGCGGCTGAATTGGCGTCGCGCTACATCAATGACCGATTGATGCCTGACAAGGCGATCGATGTGATCGATGAGGCGGGGGCCTATCAGCGTCTGCAGGACGAAGACAAGCGCGTCAAGCGCATCGAAGTCGAGCAGGTCGAGGATATCGTGGCGAAGATTGCGCGTATTCCTCCCAAGCATGTCAGTACTTCTGACAAGGAGCTGCTGCGCAATCTGGAGCGGGATCTCAAGCTAACCGTGTTTGGTCAGGATGATGCGATCGATTCCTTGGCTACCGCGATCAAGCTATCTCGGGCAGGTCTGAAGGCGCCCGACAAGCCTGTCGGTTCTTTCCTTTTCGCCGGACCCACCGGCGTCGGCAAAACCGAAGCGGCTCGTCAACTTGCACGCGCGCTGGGCGTCGAGCTGGTTCGCTTCGACATGTCCGAGTACATGGAGCGCCACACCGTTTCGCGGCTGATTGGTGCGCCTCCAGGTTATGTCGGTTTTGACCAGGGTGGGCTTCTGACCGAGGCGATCACTAAACGACCACACTGTGTGCTGTTGCTGGACGAGATAGAAAAGGCTCATCCCGAAGTCTTCAACCTGCTGCTACAGGTAATGGATCACGGAACGCTGACCGACAACAACGGGCGTAAGGCGGATTTCCGTAATGTCATTCTTATCATGACCACCAACGCGGGGGCGGAGACGGCGGCGCGTGCGTCGATAGGTTTCACCCATCAGGATCATGCCTCTGACGCGATGGAGGTGATCAAGAAAAGCTTCACTCCGGAGTTCCGCAATCGTCTGGACACCATTATCCAGTTCGGTCGCCTGAGTCATGAGGTGATCAAGAGCATCGTCGACAAGTTCCTTATCGAACTGCAGGCTCAGCTCGAGGACAAGCATGTGACGCTGGAGGTATCCGAGGCGGCGCGTGGTTGGCTTGCCGAGCGCGGCTATGATGCCCAGATGGGCGCACGGCCGATGGCGCGCCTGATTCAGGAAAAGATCAAGCGGCCGCTGGCGGAGGAAATCCTATTCGGCGAGCTGGCTGAGCATGGAGGCGTGGTCCATGTGGACATTCAGGGTGACGAGTTGGTCTTCGAGTTTGAGACCAATGCAGAGCTGGCCTGACCTTGAAGGTAGGTGCTCAAGCATGAAAAAACGCCTGGCATCCGCCAGGCGTTTTTTTGCGTCCCGCAAAGAGCGTCCGCTTGTAGCAAGGCGCAAACAAAAAAGCCCGGCGTTGGCCGGGCATTCTTTCTCACGCCTGGTATCAGCGGGCGCGGTAGGTGATGCGACCTTTGCTCAAATCGTAAGGGGTCAGCTCTACGCGAACTTTATCGCCGGTCAGAATCCGGATGTAGTTCTTGCGCATTTTTCCAGAGATGTGCGCAGTAACGACGTGCCCATTTTCCAACTCCACGCGAAACATGGTGTTGGGCAGGGTGTCGACGACAGTACCTTCCATTTCGAAGCTGTCTTCTTTCGACATTCAGTAAAACCCTCGGTATCCAATGATTGACCCGGAGCAAAAATGTCCGGGCAAAAGCGGCAAGTATTGTGCCCGAAATGGGGCTGGGAGCCAAGGGGATTCAGCTGAGGGTTATCCAGCGCTGGTTGACCAGCAATTCGATAGGGCGGTATTCGGTTTTGTAGTTCATCTTGCGGCAGTTCTTGATCCAATAACCAAGGTAAATAGCGTTCAAGCCCAGGCGTGCCGCCTCGCCGATCTGCCAGAGGATTGCATAACGCCCGAGGCTGCGGCGGTCCTCCCTGGGGTCATAGAAGGTGTATACCGCCGAGAGACCGTTCGGGAGTACGTCGGTGACCGCCAAGGCGAGCAAGCGGCCCTCAAGGCGAAACTCGTAGAAACGGCAGAAGGGCAGATCGCGAACAAGGAAGGTCCGGAACTGATCGCGGCTTGGCGGGTACATGTCCCCATCGGCATGACGCTGTTCGATATAGCTTGCGTAGAGGGCGTAGTATTCCTCGCTGAAGCTGGGGCGAACTTCGGTCACCGTCAAGTCGGCATTGCGTTTAAGGATGCGCCGCTGTTGCCGATTTAGGCGTATGCCTTCGGTCGGGATTCGCGCCGGGATACAGGCCGTGCAGCGCTGGCAGTGCGGGCGATAAAGATGATCGCCACTACGCCGGAATCCCATTTCCGACAGCTCGGCGTAAACCTGCACGTCCATTGGCTGGCTGGGATCCAGAAACAGGGTCGTCGCCTGCTCGCCGGGGAGATAGCTGCAGGTGTGCGGTTGGGTAGCGTAGAACCTGAGGCGAGCCAGTGAAGTCATGGTCAATCCTCGAAAATCATGAGCTGAGTGTAGGCCAGGTTGTCGCCACCGACTAGGCGTCCCAGCGGGCAGAGCTCGGCTGATCTAGGTGCTTGGCAAGGGTTTCGGCAAAGGTGCTGCGGGGAATGGTCCGTGCGCCGAAACTGGCCAGGTGTTGTGTTGGCATCTGGCAGTCTATCAATTTGAATCCCCACTCCCGCAGACGTTCCACAAGGGTGACGAATCCAACTTTGGAAGCATCGCTGGTCAGGCTGAACATCGATTCGCCAAAGAACAATTGACCAATCGCCAGGCCGTACAGGCCGCCCACCAGTTGTCCGTCACGCCAGACCTCCACCGAATGCGCTACGCCCATTTCGTGAAGCGTCACGTAGGCCTCCTTCATGTGCGAGGTGATCCAAGTGTCCGGCGTGTAATTGCGTGGCCCGGCGCAGCCATCGATGACGTCGGCGAAGGCCCGGTCAAAGGTAACGGTGAAGTGCTCCTGACGCAGGCGCTTTCGCAGGCTGCGCGAAACGTGCAGGTCGCCCGGATAGAGAACGGTACGTGGATCAGGCGACCACCAGAGCAGCGGCTGTCCTTCCTGGTACCAGGGAAAGCAACCGTGTCGGTAGGCCGACAGGAGGCGCTCGACCGAAAGGTCACCGCCAGCGGCGAGCAAACCGTTTGGCTCGCGCAGGGCCCTGTCCAGTGGGGGGAAGGAGACATCGTCGCGGCGCAGCCAGGTCAGCATGTCAAATAGGCCGGAAAGCGGCGGTCGCAAGCGACCGCCGGGAAGGGATTACTGGTCCAGGTATTTTTCAGCGTCCAGTGCAGCCATGCAGCCGGCGCCAGCCGAGGTGATCGCCTGGCGATAAACATGATCGGCTACATCGCCCGCGGCAAAGACGCCTGGGATAGAGGTGCAAGTAGCGTCGCCTTCGCTGCCGCCCTTGACCTTCAGGTAGCCGTCCTTCATTTCCAGTTGGCCTTGGAAAAGGTCCGTGTTGGGCTTGTGGCCGATGGCGATAAACACGCCGGAAAGTTCGAGTTTCTGCTCTTGGCCAGACAGTGTGCTCTTCAAGCGCACGCCGGTGACGCCGCTGGCGTCTCCCAGCACTTCTTCCAGGGTGTGGTTCCAGTGCAGGCGGATATTGCCGTTGGTGGCTTTCTCCATGATCTTGTCCTGCAGGATCTTCTCCGAGCGCAATTTGTCCCGGCGATGGACCAGGTGGACTTCCTTGGCGATGTTGGAGAGATACAGCGCCTCTTCGACTGCCGTGTTGCCGCCGCCGATCACCGCGACCACCTGGTTGCGATAGAAGAAGCCATCGCAGGTGGCGCAGGCCGATACGCCCCGCCCGGCAAACGCATCTTCCGAAGGTAGGCCCAGATACTGGGCGGAAGCTCCGGTGGCTATGATCAGCGCATCACAGCTGTAAGTGGCGCTGTCGCCTTTGAGGATAAAGGGGCGCTGTTGCAATTCTGCGGTATGAATGTGGTCGAAAACCACCGCGGTATCGAAGCGCTCGGCATGCTTCTGCATGCGTTCCATCAATGCAGGGCCTGTGAGACCTTCTACATCGCCTGGCCAGTTGTCCACTTCGGTGGTGGTGGTCAGCTGGCCGCCAGGCTGGATACCTGTGATCATCATGGGTTTCAGATTGGCGCGAGCAGCATATACCGCGGCGGTATAACCGGCAGGGCCCGAGCCGAGGATGATCAGACGTGAATGCTTGACTTCACTCATAAAAAGCCCTCATAAGCCTTTGTTGCAAATGGAGAAGCGTGCTGCAGTCGAGCCACGCTGCGAAAACTGGCGTTTATGCTACACCGAAGCATCGGTAAAAGCCCAAGTCGGCACGGAACCGGCATGTCATCGTATCGACAAAGCCGTACAATGCCGAGGTTCTGGCTGTCTACGGTTCATAGAGCGCGCCGCTGGCGCAGGAAATAGAGCGTTTGAAGAATACCCCGTCTACCTCGCCGGCTTCCGTCTGGCGACAGCAGTTACATTACCGTCTCAAGGAAGGCGCCCTGATCGCGCTCGGCGCATTGTGCGTCTATCTTTGGATGGCATTGCTTACCTACCATCCAAGTGATCCCGGATGGACGCACACCAGCAATGTCCAGCAGGTCCAGAACGCGGCAGGCCGTGCCGGCGCATGGTTCGCGGATGTACTGTTCATGGCGCTCGGATATTTCGCCTATCTGTTTCCGTTGCTGCTAGGCATCAAGACGTGGCAGGTATTCCGCACCCGCCATCAGCCATGGACCTGGAACGGCTGGCTGTTTTCCTGGCGATTGATCGGCTTGGTATTCCTGATCCTGTCAGGTTCTGCTCTGGCCTATATTCATTTCCAGTTCGCCAATCATCTGCCGGCATCGGCTGGCGGGGCGCTGGGTGAAAGCCTTGGGCAACTGGCCGAAGCGGCGCTCAATGTGCAAGGCAGCACACTGCTATTGCTCGCGCTTTTCCTGTTCGGCCTGACGGTGTTCACCGACCTTTCCTGGTTTAAGGTAATGGACCTGACCGGCAAGATTACCCTTGATCTGCTCGAGTTGATCCAGAGTTTCTTCAGGCGCTGGTGGTCTGCTCGTGCGGAGCGCAAGCAGCTCGTCGCGCAGCTTCGAGAGGCCGACGATGTGGTCAACGAGGTGGCTGGTTCGTTACCCGATCGTCGGGAGCGCGCGCGCGTGAAGGAGCGTTTGCTGGAACGCGAGGAGTCGCTGAGCAAGCACATGAGCGAGCGGGAGAACCGCCCAGCACCGATAATCGCTCCTGCGCCGCCCGCCAAGGCGGTCGAGCAGAGCAAGCGGGCGTTGAAGGAGAAGCAGGCGACGCTCTTCGTCGATCCGCTTATCGAAGGCAGCTTGCCGCCGCTTTCCCTGCTGGATGCCGCTGAAAAGCAGCAGAAGCAGTATTCTCCCGAGTCCCTGGAGGCCATGTCCCGGCTGCTGGAGATCAAGCTCAAAGAATTCGGCGTCGAGGTGATCGTCGAGTCCGTGCATCCCGGCCCGGTGATCACCCGCTTCGAGATCCAACCGGCCGCGGGCGTCAAGGTTAGCCGTATTTCCAACCTGGCCAAGGATCTGGCGCGCTCGCTGGCGGTTATCAGCGTCCGTGTGGTCGAGGTGATTCCTGGCAAGACCACCGTCGGTATCGAAATTCCCAACGAGGACCGCCAGATCGTACGGTTCTCTGAGGTGTTGTCGTCCGCACCCTATGACGACGCCAAGTCGCCGGTGACCATCGCGCTCGGCCATGACATCGGCGGCAAGCCGGTGATCGCCGATCTGGCCAAGATGCCGCATCTGCTGGTGGCAGGCACCACCGGCTCGGGGAAATCGGTCGGGGTCAATGCAATGATCCTGTCCATCCTGTTCAAGTCCGGCCCGGAAGACGCGCGGCTGATCATGATCGATCCGAAGATGCTCGAACTGTCCATCTACGAGGGCATTCCGCACCTCTTGTGTCCGGTCGTGACCGACATGAAGGAGGCAGCCAATGCGCTGCGCTGGAGCGTCGCCGAGATGGAGCGGCGCTACAAGTTGATGGCGGCCATGGGCGTGCGCAACCTGGCGGGGTTCAACCGCAAGGTGAAAGAGGCCGAGGAGGCTGGTACGCCGCTGACCGACCCGCTTTATCGTCGCGAGAGCATGGAGGACGAAGCGCCGCTGCTGAAGAAACTGCCCACCATCGTTGTGGTGGTGGACGAGTTCGCCGACATGATGATGATCGTCGGCAAAAAGGTCGAAGAGTTGATCGCACGTATCGCGCAGAAAGCACGGGCTGCCGGTATTCACCTGATCCTCGCTACCCAGCGACCTTCCGTTGATGTGATCACCGGCTTGATCAAGGCCAACATTCCGACCCGCATGGCGTTCCAGGTATCCAGCAAGATCGACTCGCGAACCATCCTCGACCAAGGCGGCGCCGAGCAATTGCTTGGCCACGGTGACATGCTTTATCTGCCGCCAGGCACGGGGCTGCCGATTCGCGTACACGGCGCCTTCGTTTCTGACGACGAGGTACACCGTGTGGTTGAAGCCTGGAAGGCCCGCGGCGCGCCTGACTATATTGAGGAAATCCTGGTCGGCGTCGAAGAGTCCGGTAGCGGTTTCGATAGCGGTGGCGAGAGCGGCAGTGGCGAAGGCAGCGAGGAGGATCCGCTGTATGACGAAGCGGTGCGCTTCGTGACCGAGAGCCGTCGCGCATCAATTTCCGCCGTACAGCGCAAGCTGAAGATCGGCTATAACCGCGCCGCACGGATGATCGAAGCCATGGAGATGGCCGGCGTCGTGACCTCCATGAATACCAACGGCTCGCGCGAAGTGCTCGCGCCACCTCCCATGCGCGACTGATTCGCTCCGAGGCTTACATGCAATTGATTCGCTCGTTGTTCGTATCCGCTCTATTGTTTGCGCTGGTTCCTGCGCATGCCGACGAAGCCTCCGCTCAACGCCTGACGGGCCTGCTGCAGAAGGCTGAAACCCTGACCGGGCGCTTTTCCCAGCTGTCGCTCGACGGTAGCGGCACCCAGCTACAGGAAACGTCTGGCGAAATGGCGCTGAAGCGCCCGGGACAGTTCCGCTGGAAAACCGACGAGCCGATGGCGCAGCTGCTGGTTTCCGACGGCAAGAAGGTCTGGTTGTACGACCCGGACCTGGAACAGGTAACCATTCAGACCCTGGACCAGCGTCTGACCCACACGCCGGCGCTGCTGCTTTCCGGTGACGTTTCGGCTATCAGTGACAACTTCCAGGTCACGCACAAGGAAGCCGGCGAAGTGGTGGACTTCACCCTCGTGCCAAAAGCCAAGGACACGCTGTTCGACAACCTGCGACTGTCCTTTCGCAACGGTGTGATCAACGACATGCAGATGATCGATGGCGTCGGTCAGCGCACCAATATTCTCTTTCATGGCGTCAAGCTGAACGAACCGCTCAAGGCGGATCTGTTCACGTTCGAGATACCCGAAGGCACCGATGTCATATCCGAGTAAGGCGTAGAGGTTTCCACCTCGATGGATCTTTTCAACCGCGCTCCTGTCGCCCAACCCCTGGCCGCACGCCTGCGTGCCGCCAGCCTTGACGAGTATGTCGGGCAGGAGCATTTGCTGGCTCGCGGCAAGCCCCTGCGCGAGGCGCTGGAGCAGGGCGCGCTGCACTCGATGGTGTTCTGGGGGCCGCCAGGCGTGGGTAAGACGACGCTGGCGAAGTTGCTGGCCAAGGTCTCCGACGCCCATTTCGAGACTGTCTCTGCGGTACTGGCGGGAGTAAAGGAGATTCGCCAGGCAGTCGAGATCGCCAAGCAGCAAGCGGCCCAGTATGGACGCCGCACCATCCTCTTCGTCGACGAAGTGCATCGCTTCAACAAATCCCAGCAGGATGCCTTTCTGCCCTATGTCGAAGACGGCACGCTGATTTTCATCGGGGCGACCACAGAGAATCCATCCTTCGAGCTGAACAATGCCTTGCTCTCCCGCGCGCGGGTCTATGTGCTGAAAAGCCTTGATGAGGCGGCGTTGCGCAAGTTGGCCGAGCGTGCGCTGACCGAGCCGCGGGGCTTGGGGGATCTGAAGCTGAGCTTGCCCGAAGACAGTTTTCAGATGCTGGTGGCGGCTGCCGATGGTGACGGTCGGCGCCTGCTTAATCTCTTGGAAAACGCCTCGGACCTGGCTGAAGAGGGCGGCGAGATCAGCGTCGAATTGTTGCAGGATCTGCTAGGCGACAGCCGCCGTCGCTTCGACAAGGGTGGCGAAGCCTTTTACGACCAGATTTCGGCGCTGCACAAATCTGTGCGCGGATCCAATCCTGATGCGGCTCTGTATTGGTTCGCGAGAATGCTCGACGGTGGCTGCGACCCGCTCTATATCGCTCGGCGCGTGCTGCGCATGGCGAGCGAGGAGATCGGTAATGCAGATCCTCGCGCGGTCGGTCTTTGCCTTTCGGCATGGGACGTTCAGGAGCGGCTGGGCAGCCCCGAGGGGGAGTTGGCGGTGGCGCAAGCGATTGTCTATCTCGCCTGTGCGCCAAAGAGCAATGCGGTCTACATGGCCTTCAATGCCGCCAAACGTGACGTGGCTGAAAGCGGTTCGCAGGAAGTCCCGTTGCATTTACGCAATGCGCCGACCCGCCTGATGAAGGAGCTGGGTTACGGCAACGAATATCGCTACGCCCATGACGAACCCGACGCCTACGCTGCCGGCGAGGACTACTTTCCCGAATCCATGGAGCCGCGTCAGTACTATCATCCGGTGCCGCGCGGGCTGGAAGGGAAGATTCGCGACAAGCTGGAGCACTTGGCTCGGCTCGATCGTGAAAGCCCTCGGAAGCGGAGAAAGCCATGATTCGCTTGGTGCTCGCCGTGACCGCCGGCGGGATCGCAGGCACGCTGCTGCGTTTTACAGTATCGACCTGGATATCGACCTACTGGCCGCGGCACTTCTATCTGGCGACGCTTGCAGTGAACCTGCTTGGCTGCCTGCTGATTGGTTATCTCTACGCATTGTTTCTCATGCGTCCGGATATTTCGCTAGCGTTGCGTGGCGGATTGCTTCTCGGTTTTCTGGGGGCGTTCACAACTTTTTCCAGCTTCTCTCTCGACGGATTGCGACTGCTCGAGAGCGGGCAGTTCGCTACCGCCTTCGGCTATATCGGTCTGAGTGTGCTTGGCGGTTTACTGGCCACCTGGGCAGGTCTTGCCCTTGGCAGGTTATGAAGCTGGGCGCTATCGCAGTAAACTCCGCTTCCTCTTCGCCTTTCCTCAAAGCTTTCACAGACGAGACTCACCATGCTTGATTCGAAACTGCTACGCACACAGCTGCAAGATGTCGCCGATCGCCTGGCTACCCGCGGCTACCAGCTGGACGTGGTGCGTATCGAGGCGCTGGAAGCACAGCGCAAAACCGTGCAGACCCGCACCGAGCAACTGCAGGCTGAGCGCAACGCTCGCTCCAAGTCCATTGGCCAGGCCAAGCAGCGCGGTGAAGACATCGCACCGCTACTCGCTGATGTTGATCGCATGGCCGCCGAGCTGGAAGCCGGCAAGCAGGAGCTGGACGGTATTCAACGTGAACTGGATCAGCTGATGTTGATGTTGCCAAACCTGCCGCACGAATCGGTGCCTTTGGGCAAGGACGAGGAGGACAACGTCGAGGTGCGTCGCTGGGGCACGCCGAAAAACTTCGATTTCGACGTCCAGGATCATGTCGCTCTGGGCGAACAACACGGCTGGCTGGATTTCGAGACGGCGGCCAAGCTCTCCGGTGCCCGCTTCGCCCTGATGCGCGGGCCGATTGCCCGTCTGCACCGTGCGCTGGCTCAATTCATGCTTGATCTGCACACTCGCGAACATGGCTACGAAGAGGCCTATACCCCTTATCTGGTGCAGGCTCCAGCGCTGCAGGGTACCGGCCAGCTGCCCAAATTCGAGGAAGATCTGTTCAAGATAACCCGCGAAGGCGAGGCTGATTTCTACCTCATTCCCACCGCCGAAGTTTCGCTGACCAACATCGTCGCCGGCGAGATTCTGGATGCCAAGCAGCTGCCGTTGAAGTTCGTGGCTCATACGCCGTGCTTCCGCAGTGAGGCGGGCGCATCGGGACGCGATACAAGGGGCATGATCCGTCAGCATCAGTTCGACAAGGTCGAGATGGTGCAGATCGTCGAGCCGAGCCAGTCCTTCGAGGCGCTGGAAAGTCTGACGGCCAACGCCGAGAAAGTTTTGCAGCTGCTGGGCTTGCCGTATCGAGTGCTGGCGCTGTGTACCGGCGACATGGGCTTCAGCGCCACCAAGACCTACGATTTGGAAGTCTGGGTGCCCAGCCAGGGCAAGTATCGCGAGATATCCTCCTGTTCCAACTGTGGGGACTTCCAGGCGCGAAGAATGCAGGCACGTTATCGCAACCCGGAAACCGGCAAGCCTGAGTTGGTACACACCCTCAACGGTTCCGGTCTGGCGGTGGGGCGTACTCTGGTGGCGGTGCTGGAAAACTATCAGCAGGCGGACGGCAGTGTTCTGGTGCCTGACGTGTTGAAGCCCTATATGGCCGGAATCGAAGTCATCGGTTGAATTGCCGAACGGCCAGCGGGCGCTTGAGCGCTCCTGGTGCGGTAAATTGCCCTTGATTCGCCGTGCTTGCTGACTCGATCCGCATTCCTTGATGCCCGACAAGGGCCAGCATCAGCGTAACGGCTGAGATGACTCCACTTTCTGACCGCCAGGATTCGCTCATGGATTTTCTGCCGTTGTTCCACAATCTCAAGGATCGTCGGGTGCTAATCGTCGGCGGCGGTGATATCGCGCTGCGTAAAGCTCGGCTGTTATGCGAGGCTGGCGCTGTAGTGCGTGTCGTTGCGCCCAAGGTCGAGCCGCAGTTGGCGGAACTGCTGGAGCTGAGTGGCGGGCATATCTTCAATCGGGGTTACGCCGACGGTGATCTCGGCGGCTGTGTACTGGCCGTCGCCGCCACAGATGACGAGCCGCTCAACGCGCAGGTTTCGGAAGACGCGAGAGCGCTCGGCATTCCGGTGAATGTGGTGGACTCACCGGAGTTGTGCACGGTGATTTTTCCAGCCATCGTCGATCGTTCTCCGCTGATGATTGCGGTGTCCAGCAGCGGTGATGCGCCTGTGCTGGCGCGCCTGATGCGGGCGCGGATCGAAACCTGGATTCCCTCCGCATATGGCCAGTTGGCAGGATTGGCAAAAAAATTCCGCGCGCAAGTCAAGACGACCTTACCTGATGTACAGCAGCGCCGGGTGTTCTGGGAGGACGTTTTTCAAGGACCCATCGCTGAGCGAGCGCTGGCCGGGCAAGGGCAGGAAGCCGAACGGTTGCTGGTGGAAAAGCTGGCAGGCGCCAGTCCGAGGAGCCTGGGTGAGGTGTACTTGGTTGGTGCCGGTCCTGGGGATCCGGATCTGCTCACCTTTCGAGCCTTGCGCCTGATGCAGCAGGCGGACGTCGTGCTTTACGACAGGTTGGTGGCCCCTGCGATTCTCGACATGTGCCGGCGTGACGCCGACCGCATTTACGTGGGCAAGCAGCGAGCGGACCATGCAGTCCCGCAGGAGCAGATCAACCAACAATTGGTGACGCTAGCCAAGCAGGGCAAGCGGGTGCTGCGCCTGAAGGGTGGGGATCCTTTCATTTTCGGCCGTGGTGGCGAAGAGATAGAAGAGTTGGCTGCCAACGGTATTCCCTTCCAGGTGGTGCCGGGCATCACCGCCGCCAGTGGCTGTGCAGCCTATTCCGGTATACCACTTACTCATCGTGATTATGCCCAGTCGGTCCGTTTCGTCACCGGGCATCTCAAGGATGGCAGTTGCGATCTTCCCTGGGCCGACCTGGTCGCGCCGAGCCAGACGCTAGTGTTCTATATGGGTCTGGTGGGCTTGCCCCTGATTTGCCAGCAGCTGATCGCCTACGGTCGCGGTATCGATACGCCAGCTGCGCTGATCCAGCAGGGCACCACCAGTAATCAGAGAGTCTTTACTGGTACCTTGGGGAATCTTCCAGAGCTTGTCGCGAGCCAGCAGGTGCAGGCACCGACTCTGGTTATTGTCGGTGAGGTGGTGAGTCTTCGCGAAAAGCTGGCCTGGTTCGAGGGCATGGCGAACCCCGCGTAGATCAGCGCGACCAAATTCCTTTGCCTTGCAGCCTCTCACGATCATGAGCACGATCCAGCGCCATTCGTGGCCCTTTGGGGATGATGCCGTTGGCGTTGATGTGCCGATGGCTAGCGTAGTAATGGCTCTTGATGTGGGTGAAATCGACGGTTTCGGCGATGCCCTGCCATTGATAGAGCTCGCGTAGCCAATTGGAGAGGTTTGGATAATCTTCGACGCGCCGAAGGTTGCACTTGAAGTGGCCGTGGTAGACCGCATCGAATCGCAGGATGGTAGTGAAGAGCCGCCAGTCCGCTTCGGTGAGGAATTCGCCGGTCAGGTAGCGTTGTTGCCCGAGGCGTTGTTCCAGCCAATCCAGCTCGCTGAACAACTCATCGAATGCTGCTTCGTAAGCCTTCTGCGTAGTAGCGAAACCTGCCCTGTAGACGCCGTTGTTGACCTTGGGGTAAATCCGTTCGTTGAGGTTTTCGATCTCGTTGCGCAGTGGCTCGGGATAGAGATCCAGCTTCGAGCCGGTCAGCTCATCGAATGCATTGTTGAAGATACGAATCACCTCAGCCGATTCGTTGTTGATGACGCACTGCTGCTGGCGGTCCCATAGCACCGGCACGGTTACACGGCCGGTATAGCTTTTGTCATCAATGGTGTAAAGCTGGTGGAGGTACTGCAAATCGTTGAGTGCGTCACCGCTGGAGCCTGTGCTCTTATCGAACGTCCAGCCATGCTCGGCCATCAACCAGCTGACTATTGAAACGTCGATCAGTGGCTCGAGCTTTTTCAGCTTTCGATAGATGAGTGTGCGGTGCGCCCAAGGACACGCGAGCGAAACATAGAGATGAAAGCGACCGGCTTCCGCTTTGACAGCTGGCTGACCGCCTGGACCGGGTGAGCCATCCGCCGTGATCCATTCGCGTCGCTGGGTCTGTTCGCGTTCGAACTCGCCGTCAGCGCTGTTCTCGTACCAGCCGTCCTGCCACTTACCATCAATCAGAAGTCCCATGACTGCCCCCTGGATATGAACGTTAGGGCCAGTCTATGAGGCAAGGTTCGATGGAAGGGACGTATTGCTGGGACAAACCCATCGTTCAGTTCGATCGGTTCCGTCGTTCCCAGTAATCCTGTGCCTGGGCAAATGCATCTTCTCGAGGCTGTCCCAGACCGCGCAGCGCCAGCGCCATGGTCGCCACTACAGCCAGCTCTCCATAAGCGTCATTGGCTCCGCTCCACACGTCCAGCAGATGCTGCGGATCCAGATGTGCGGGCTTGACGTGGCGCTGCGGTGAGAGGGCAGGCCAGTCCTCATCCCAGCTAGCTCCGGCTTGCGTGCCGTAGAGGTGGGCAATGCCGTCCGGGTTGACTTCGATTTCGCCACCTTCACCCTTGATGACGATGGAAGTGTCGCCGAGTAACCGACTGGCTTCGCGGTGGTTGGCCTGATACCCGGGGTGGAAAATGCTCTGCAGGCCGCAACGGGCACCCAGTGGGTTGAGGATGCGCGCTAATGAATGAATGGGAGAGCGCAGCCCGAGAATGTTGCGCTGATCGATCATGGCTTGCAGACCGGGCATCCACGCAGCTAACGGCATGAAGGCGAGCCCCGCGTGATCGAGCGTGGTGGCGACCGCGTTCCAGTCTTCGCAGCGGGCGATGCCTAGCAGCTCTAGCATCTGCTCGCTGTACATCCGCCCTGCGGTGTGGGCGCCGCCGCCGTGCATCAGAATCCGGACGCCGTTCTGCGACAGGCATTTCGCCGCGAGCAGATACCAGGGCAGGTGCCGTTTCTTGCCGGCATAGGTCGGCCAGTCGATGTCAAGGGCAATGGCTGGCGCCTGGATTCGCTCTCGAACGGCTTCGGTGAAACCGGCAAGCTCGGCGGCGCTTTCTTCCTTGTGGCGAAGCAGCATCAGAAAGGCACCGAGCTGGGTGTCTTCGGTCTTGCCATCGAGCAGCATGCCCATGGCTTCGCGTGCTTCCTCGCGGGTGAGATCGCGAGCGCCCCGTTTGCCCTTGCCGAGGATGCGCACGAAAACGGCGAAGGGATGTTCTGCTGGGGTGACGATGCTCATATGCAATTGCTCGGCTTCGGCAGGCCCGCCAGCTTGGCGGCAAGCTTGGCTGGCGTTCCTTTGAATAGACGGTTGAGGTGCATGCTGTTGCCCTTGTCCGGACCCAGTTTTAGCGCCGCGTACTTGATCAGCGGGCGTGTCGCCGGTGACAGCTCGAATTCTTCGTAAAAAGCGCGCAGCAGTCGCAGGATTTCCCAGTGCTCTTTTTCCAGCTGCAGGTCTTCCTGTCTGGCAAGAGCCTCGGCAACCGGCTCGCTCCAGTCGTTCAGATCAGCCAGGTAGCCTTCCTGGTCGACTTCGATGGGTCTGCCTTCGACGATCAGGGTTTTCATAGCCAGGCATTGGTCCGGTCGTAGCGGCAGCAGAGCTCGACGAAGCCTGCATAATCGATCGCTTGTAATCGCTCGGGCACCGCTGTCAGACCGCGCGCGGCAAGATCTTCCTCCAGAGCGAAAAGCGCGATGCTGACCGGCATCAACTCGAGCGCTTGTCGCTGGGCCGTGTTTGCCTGCAATGCGTAAACGGCATCTCCAGTCAGCAGCAGGGCATCGTCCGCGGCAAGCAACCGCAGGCAGCTGGCCAGGCGGCTATCGGCAAAAGGGGAATACGAAAGCATGTGCAAAGTAGCCATCAGAGCGTAATCACGTGGTCGTAGCTGTTGATAAGGGTGCGCAGAGCGTCGTCGTCCAGAACTTCGACGAGCAGCGACAGCTTGGTTGCGTCCAGGCCGCGTTCGCTGAGGCTGCGTTTGGCCGCATACAGCGAATCGATACCGAACATTGGCAGAGCCTGCAGGTTGGCCGTCAAATCCTTCTGCTGCAGTTGCGCTGCCTGCTGCGCCTGTGTCAGCTGGAATACGCCGTCATCGAGAAACAGCATGCCCAAAGGTAGCTCGAAGGCTCCCCCAGCCAGCGCAATATCCAGCGCTTCGCGCGCTGTTGGCCCAGACCAGGGTGATTGCCGGGTAATGATCAGCATTGAGCGCGCCATCAGTGGCCTCCGAAGCAGACGAGGCGGTCGGCCTGTTGCGCTGCCTCGTGCAACTGGCCAAGCCCAGAAAGCTCCCAGACGGGCAAGAGGTTGGCAGCGGGGCGTGATTGACGCTTGGCTTCCTGCTCGTCCAGTACACCCCGGCGCAAACCTGCGGCGATGCAGACGACGCCGTCGAGATCGTGACTACGAACAAAACGCGCCCACTCCCCGGCCAGGTCGAGTTCATCCTGTGCGGTCACGATATTGGCCGAGGCGTTGTGCACGCCGTCCTGATAGAGAAACAGCCGGACGATTTCATGCCCAGCCGCAAGTGCTGCTTCGGCAAAGCGCAATGCACGCCGCGAAGCGGGGGAGTGGGCAGGAGAAAACAGGGCAATTGCAAATTTCATGGCGCACCTTGATAGCTGGGTAACATGATACGCCAGCTTCAGAAACGGAAAAGCCCGCCGAAGCGGGCTCGTCCTACGAAGCGGCTATCAGTCGTCGCCGCCCATGATGCCCATCAGTTGCAAAAGACTGATGAACAGGTTGTACAGCGAAACGTACAGGCCGATGGTCGCCATGATGTAGTTGCGCTCGCCACCATGGATGATGGCGCTGGTCTGGTAAAGGATGCAGACCGACGAGAACAGTACGAAGCCGGCGCTGATTGCCAGTTGCAGTCCGCTGATCTGGAAGAAGAAGCTCGCCAGCATCGCACCGAGCAGAACGAAGAAGCCAGCGGTGATAAATCCGCTGAGGAAGCTCATGTCCTTGCGAGTAATCAGCACGAAGGCCGAGAGACCGAAGAACACCAGTGCTGTCATCGACAACGCCGAGGCGATCAGTTCACCGCCGTTCGCCGTGCCCAGATACATATTCAGGATCGGCCCGAGGGTGTACCCCATGAAGCCGGTCAGCGCGAAGGTGGAAATCAGGCCCCAGGCCGAGTTACGCAGCTTGGCGGTGAGAAAGAACAGGCCGTAGAAGCCAATCAACACCACGAAGATGTTGGGGTAGGCAGCATTGGCCTGCATGGCCAGGTAGGCGACCAGCCCGCTGAAGCCGAGGGTAAGAGCCAGAAGGCTGTAGGTATTGCGCAAGACGCGGCTGACTTCCCTTTGTTCAACCTGGGTATGCGTAGAGGCGTACTGTTGCTGGCGCATGAGAAGCTCCTGTAAATGTATTCAGTCTGGAGACTAATGACTCGGATCATAGCAGAGCTTTTGAGGCGGGCTAATAACAGAGTTTGACAGTGTGTTTCGTTCCGGTACTATTGCGCCCGCTCTCTGCGGAGGAGTGGCAGAGCGGTTGAATGCAACGGTCTTGAAAACCGTCGAAGGGGAAACTCTTCCGTGAGTTCGAATCTCACCTCCTCCGCCATATCGCAAATCGAAGGCCCCGTATTCCGGGGCCTTCGGCGTTTCTGGGCACCGGATGTTGTGGCTGCTCCAGCTGTCCAGGAGCTGTGCGCGTTGAAATTGCAGCGATCCCGCTATACTGCGCTGTCCCAGACAAAGGATTGTCGCAATGAAACTGATCAGACAGCCCGAGGCGCTTGCGCTCGTGCAGGAGCACTTCAGGCCGTTGTTGTTTGTGGCTCGAATGGATTCTCCGTGGACCATACACGCCATGTTGATGGATGAATTTACCGGGGAATCCTTGGTTCTTACCGGCTTACCTTGCGGGATATCGCTGAGTAAGGCTGAAGTGACCGGCTTGATCAGTGCGATCGAGCTCGACATCGCAGCGCTGAGACCAGGACTTCTAAACGGACTGAAACGGAAACAGACCGGCGGTTAATCACGCTCCGCTTCTGCGTTATCAATCTGTCGAACGGTAGTAGGACACCCGCTGCTAGTCACACCATGAACGCATAGCTCACGCACCGGTTGCTTCTGACATCTCCCTGATAGCTCTCCAGACCGTTTTCGCTTGCCGAGGCTACTAGGTCGAGCAATTATCAATCGCTGATCAATTCGGCGTATCGATATACGAATGGAGATAGGTCATGAAGCCACTTAACAAGAATTGGTTTGTGCGCGCGAGGTTAAAAAGCCGGCACATCCCCGTGCTTGTTGCTTTGGGCGAGACGGCCAATCTCAACAGGGCGGCCGCTGCTCTCGGGATTTCGCAGCCGGCGATGTCCAAGCTGCTCAGGGAGTTGGAGGAAGGGCTCGATGTTCAATTGTTCGAGCGTCATGCGCGGGGAGTGGTGCCGACGCGCTATGGCGAAGCAATGATTCGTCACGCCAAGCGCATGCAGACTTCATTGGATGATGCGTTCGACGAGGTGAATGCGCTGCGCGAAGGGCAGGTGGGAAGCGTGCGGATCGGCACGATCCTGACTCCTTGTGCCGATCTGCTACCTGAGCTGACTCGGCAGATCAAACAGCGCCACCCGGCGCTCGAGTTGAGCATCCACACCGGATCGAGTCGCGACCTGTTGAGGTCCCTCCATGATGGTGAGTTGGACTTTCTGCTAGCACGCTTCTTCGCAGAAGCCGATCAGCAAGCGCTTCGGTTCGAGGCGTTGCAGCGCGAGTCACTGTCCGTATGCGCCCGTCCTGGGCTCGTTGATCACCCGTTGGGTCTGCATGAGCTACATGCAATGGATTGGGTCTTGCCACCGCCCGGCAGCGTGCTTCGCCAGGAATTCGATGCAATTTTTTTGAGCGCAGGCATGCCGCCCCCGAGCAAGGTTGTGAACGTCGAGAATTTGCTGCTGGTGACCACTTTGCTGGAAAAGAACCCCATGCTGGCGGTTCTACCGCGAGAAGTTGCGGATCATTACGGGCGTTACGGCATTCTGGAAATCGTTGGGTTGGCAGAGGGTATCGAGCAAAGCCTTAATCGGAACCTCAGGGCTTACGGCGTGATCACGCAGAACGAAGAATTGCTCTCGCCGAGCGCGAGGAGTGTCTTGGCACTGGTGCGGGAAACCGCTCGGTTGCAAGCCGTATAGATGCAAGGCTTTTGGGCATATTAGCCGGGGTGCAGCAGTCGGACCGTCAACCCCTGGGTGTTTTCACGCTTGGCCGGTGCCATGAGCTTTCTTTCGGCAAAGGTAAACAGCCGTTCATCGACTGCCGACAACATGTCGCGGCTGCAATTTGACAGCCAATCATATGATGATAGCCTCAAGGTCAACCCTATTTGTTGAGCTGAGGTAAGGATGTCCAGCAACTATCACGCGTCAACGGTGGATTGGTTGGGCGCCTGGATCGCGTCGGGAGCAGTACTTCCGGGGCAGACCTTGAAGGTCGAGGCGGCGCTTTGCGACGAGCTGGGCGTCAGCCGTACGGTTATCCGCGAGGCGATCAAGACACTGGTTGCCAAGGGTATGCTGGACGTGGGTCCCAAGGTCGGTACTCGGGTGCTGCCGGTCAGGAACTGGAACCTGTTTGACCCGCAGGTGGTGGGCTGGCTGGCTAAAGAAGGACTGCCAGAAAATTTCGTGATGGATCTGCTCGATCTACGCCGGACCATCGAGCCGGTCGCCGTGCGCTGGGCCTGCGAGCGCGCGACCGCCGAACAGATCGTGGAGATTCAGACTGCCTATCGCGTGCTGGAAGCATCGCTGGCCGATAAGGGTGACTACAACCGGGCCGACCAGCTTTTTCATGAAGCGGTGCTGGCTGCCAGCCATAACCAGTTCATTGAGCAGATGCTTCCGGCGTTGGGGGCGCTGTTGAGGGTGTCCTTCGAAGTCTCTTCGGCCGTGCCTGACGAGTTGGGTCTCACATTGCCGCTGCACAAGGAATTGGCCGATGCAATAGCGGCGCGCGACTCGGCTCGCGGCGTTTGGGCCTGCATGAGCCTGATCGAACGGGCGGCGGTCACTATTTCCCGCTATTACCCGGAGCTGGTTGCCTTGCGTGGTCAACACACTGAACAGGGGGCAACGGAGGCTCTATGCAGTGGCGCCCGGTAACAGAGCATCGTTTCAAACTGGCGGAGGGGCCGTTCTGGGATGGCCAAGAGCAGGCCCTTTACTGGGTCGATATTGCCGGCCGCCTGGCCTGTAGGCTTCGTGCGGGACAGTACCGGCAGTGGCGCTTCGATGAGCCCGTCTCGAGCTTCATTCCCTGCGTCGACGGCAACGCGTTGGTGACGCTGGCCAGTGGTGTGTATCGCCTGGATACCGATTCCGCCGCGAATGATCCGTGGCTCGACTTGCTTTGCGTCCCCGACGCTACTCCCGGCAATCGTGCCAACGAGGCACGTTGCGACGAGTACGGCCGGCTTTGGCTCGGGAGCATGCAGAACAATCTCGATGCCGAGGGCGGCGACCTTCCCATCACCCGTCGTTCCGGCGGCCTGTTTCGAATCGACGCGTGCGGCAGGGTCACGCAGCTGCTCAGCGACCTGGGTATCGCCAATACCTTGCTCTGGAGTGCGGAGAACGACTGCCTTCTCAGTGCGGACAGCCTGGACGGCGTTATCTATCTCTATCCGATCAATGCCAACGGCAGCCTTGGCGAGCGGCAGGTATGGGCTGATGAGCAGGCTCGTGGCGTCCCCGACGGTTCGGTTATGGATGCCCAGGGCTACGTCTGGAACGCCCGCTGGGACGGCCATTGCCTGATGCGCTTCGCGCCGGATGGAAGCCTCGACAGGGTAATAGAGCTGCCCTTCAGTCACCCCACCAGCTGTGTGTTCGGTGGTCCCGAATTGACCACGCTCTACGTTACCAGCGCCGCTCCGGCGGGCTGCCGCGGCGAGCTAAGCGGCGCGGTACTGATGGCCGATGTGGGCGTGAGAGGGCTGCCATGTCATCGATTTGCCGGATGATTTCCATGACGGATCGCGCGCGGTGGTGCGGTTCCATATGTGTCGATGCAGGAGAGCGAGCATGGTTGCATCCCTAACATTGCCGAAATGTCCGGAGCCGTTGCGAGGCGAGCGCCTCAAGGACAAGGTCGTTGTTATTACCGGTGGTGCCCAAGGTATTGGTGAGGCGATCGTCGCCTGTTTTCAGGCGCAACAGGCCAAGGTTGTCATTGGCGACATTCAGGGAGACAAGGTCGAGCAGGTAGCGGCCGGCTGGCGGGAACGGGGCGGTGACGTGCTGGCGCTGAAGACTGATGTTACTCAGCCACAGGAGCTCAATGCGCTGATAGAGCTGGCCGTGACACGGCATGGCCGCATTGATGTGCTGGTCAACTGCGCCGGAGTCAACGTATTCCGTGATCCCCTGGAGATGACTGAAGAAGACTGGCGCCGCTGCTTCGCCATCGACCTCGACGGCGTCTGGTACGGCTGCAAGGCGGCGTTGCCCTACATGCTCGAGCGGGGGGTAGGCAACATCATCAACATCGCCTCGGTGCATTCCACCAACATTATCCCGGGATGTTTTCCCTATCCGGTTGCTAAGCACGGCCTGCTGGGGCTTACCCGCGCGCTGGGCATTGAATATGCGCCCAAGGGTATCCGGGTCAATGCCATCGCACCGGGGTACATCGAGACTCAGCTCAACGTCGATTATTGGAACGGTTTCGATGATCCCGTGGCAGAGCGCCAGCGCACGCTGGACATGCATCCGCCCAGGCGCATTGGCCAACCGATCGAGGTGGCAATGACCGCTTTATTCCTGGCAACCGACGAGGCGCCGTTCATCAACGCGGCATGCATAACCATCGACGGCGGGCGATCCGTGCTCTATCACGACTGATCGCTCTAAATGCTCCAATCATAGGATCAATACTCAGAAGTACCAATGCCGCCCCGCAGTAACAGACGGCACCGCAACACCCTCAGACGGTTGGCTATTCAATAAAAATAAGGAGAGTTAGCTATGTTTGGTCATCTCGGGATTCGCTCCCTGTGCTGTGCTTTGCTTGCCGCTGGTGCGGTTGGTTTCGGCAGCGCCGCTGTCGCCGAAGAAGTGAAAATTGGCTTTCTGGTCAAACAGCCCGAAGAGCCCTGGTTCCAGACCGAATGGGCATTTGCCGAGAAGGCGGGCAAGGAGCATGGTTTCACGGTGCTGAAAATCGCAGTGCCGGATGGCGAGAAAACGCTGTCAGCAATTGATAGCTTGGCTGCCAGCGGCGCCAAAGGTTTCGTCATCTGCGCCCCTGATGTCGCGCTCGGGCCTGCCATAGTCGCCAAGGCCAAAATGAATGACCTCAAGGTGATGGCGGTCGATGACCGTTTCGTGGATGCCAAGGGTAACTTCATGGAGGAGGTTCCTTACCTGGGCATGGCGGCTTTCGAAGTTGGCCAGAAGCAGGGCGAGGCGATGGCCACCGAAGCGAAGGCCCGGGGCTGGGACTGGAGCGAAACCTACGCAATCATCAATACCTACAACGAGTTGGACACCGCCAAGAAGCGCACCGACGGCTCGGTCGATTCGTTGAAGAAGGCCGGCCTTCCCGAAGATCACATCATCTTTACCCCGCAGAAGAGTCTCGATGTTCCCGGCGCCATGAATGCAACCAACTCTGCGCTGGTCAAACTGCCGGGCAATGCCAAGAACCTCATCGTCGGCGGCATGAACGATAGCGCCGTGCTGGGAGGCGTGCGTGCCACCGAGAGCAACGGTTTCAATGCTGCGAACGTCATTGGAATCGGTATTAACGGTACTGACGCCATCGGCGAGCTGAAAAAGGCGAACAGTGGCTTCTTCGGCTCGATGCTGCCCAGCCCTCACATCGAGGGGTACGAAACGGCGCGGATGATGTTCGAATGGGTCACCACCGGCAAGGAGCCGCCCAAGTACACCGCCATGGACGAAGTCACTCTGATTACCCGTGCCAATTTCAAGGAAGAGCTGGAAAAGATCGGCCTTTGGCAATGAGGCTGTCCGGACCCGCTTCTGCCTGAGCACAGGCTTACGATCGGCAAACCTCGTGCTCCTGCAGGGGCCACGAGGCGGTGGAGTGATTCATGGATGCACATGTGAATGATGGCGCAAGCCTGCGGTTCGTCGCCATCGGCAAGGTCTTCCCTGGCGTGAAGGCGCTGTCGGATATCAGCTTCGTTGCGCACCCGGGCACGGTCCACGCGCTGATGGGGGAGAACGGGGCGGGCAAGTCAACCTTGTTGAAGATTCTCGGCGGCTCTTATAGTCCCGATAGCGGCTATATACAGATCGGCGAACGGCCAACGGCCTTCAGATCGGCCGCCGACAGCATCAACGCCGGCGTTGCGGTAATCCACCAAGAGCTGCACCTGGTGCCGGAAATGACCGTGGCAGAAAACCTGCTTCTGGGGCATATGCCGGCACGCTTTGGGGTAATCGATCGGCAGGCGATGGGACGTCGGGCCATAGAGCTGCTCAAGGAGCTTGCTGCCGAAATCGACCCCCACACGCGACTGGGGAGCCTGTCCTTGGGGCAGCGCCAGTTGGTGGAAATCGCCAAGGCGATGTCACGCAATGCGCACATCATCGCCTTCGATGAGCCGACCAGCAGCTTATCCGCGCGCGAAATCGATCGTCTGATGCTGATCATCGGCAAACTGCGAGATAGCGGAAAAGTGGTGCTTTACGTCTCTCACCGGATGGAAGAGATCTTCCGCATCTGCGACGCAGTGACGGTGTTCAAGGATGGCTGCTTGGTTCGCACCTTCGAGCAGATCGACCAACTCAACCAGGACCAGCTGATCACCTGCATGGTCGGCCGCGATATCCAGGACATCTACAACTATCGCCCTCGAAAAAGAGGGGGCGAAGCGCTGCGCGTCGAGGGGCTGTTGGGTCCCGGGCTGAATGAGGCGGTCAGTTTTACCGTTTACAAAGGTGAGGTGCTGGGCTTTTTCGGGCTTGTGGGGGCCGGGCGTACCGAGTTGCTGCGCCTGCTGAGCGGTCTGGTGCGCCTGAAAGCGGGGCAGCTGTTTCTGCAAGGCCAGGCGCTTAACCTCAAGTCGCCAAGAGATGCCATTGCCGCCGGCGTGCTCCTTTGTCCCGAGGATCGCAAGAAGGAAGGCATCGTGCCGCTGGCCAGCGTTGCCGAAAATATCAACATCAGCGCTCGCAGCCGCCACGCCAAGCTTGGTTGGCTGATTTCTGCGCAGTGGGAGCGCGAGAACGCCAACCGGCAGATTCGGGCGCTGAACGTCAAGACTCCCTCTCCCGACCAGCCGATCATGTTTCTCTCTGGTGGCAATCAGCAGAAGGTCATTCTCGGCCGATGGCTGTCGTTGCCGATGAAGGTGCTGCTGCTCGACGAGCCGACCCGCGGTATCGACATCGGAGCCAAGTCGGAGATCTACCAGATCATCCACAACCTGGCGGCAGAGGGCATCGCGGTGATCGTCGTGTCCAGCGACCTGATGGAGGTCATCGGAATTTCCGATCGCATCCTGGTGATGAGCGAAGGTGCACTGACCGGTGAACTCACCCGAGAACGGGCGGACGAGGCGCGTCTGCTTCAACTGGCCCTCCCGCGTACCCGCGGCTGACAACAATAACCACGAGGTAGTTATGTCTGTTCAACAAGATACGTTGGCGGCCCCGAAGCCGCATATCAACATGCGGCGCTTCATGGATGACTGGGTCATGCTGCTCGCGGCGTTGGGCATCTTCGTGTTCTGCGCAATGTTCATCGATCACTTCCTTTCGCCGATGAACATGCGTGGCCTGGGGCTGGCCATCTCCACCACCGGTATTGCCGCCTGCACCATGCTGTACTGCCTGGCATCAGGGCACTTCGATCTGTCGGTCGGTTCGGTGATTGCCTGCGCCGGGGTGGTTGCGGCCGTAGTGATGCGCGATACCGAAAGCGTTTTTCTCGGGGTTTCCGCCGCGCTGGCGATGGGCCTGACGGTGGGGCTGGTCAACGGCATCGTGATCGCCAAGCTGCGTATCAACGCGCTGATCACCACGCTGGCGACCATGCAGATTGTCCGTGGCCTGGCCTATATCTTCTCCGACGGCAAGGCAGTCGGTGTGATGGATGAGCGTTTCTTCGTATTCGGTAACGGGCAGCTGTTCGGCGTGCCGGTGCCCATCCTGATTACCATCCTGTGCTTCATGTTCTTTGGCTGGCTGCTCAATTACACCACCTACGGCCGTAACACCATGGCCATCGGAGGCAATCGCGAAGCCGCGTTGCTCGCGGGGGTCAATGTCAACCGGACGCAGATCATCATCTTTGCCGTGCACGGCGTAGTGGGTGCGCTCGCTGGCGTGATCCTCGCGTCGCGGATGACCTCGGGCCAGCCCATGATCGGCCAGGGTTTCGAGCTGACGGTAATCTCCGCCTGCGTGCTCGGAGGTGTTTCCCTCAGCGGCGGCATCGGCATGATTCGTCACGTGATAGCCGGCGTGCTGATCCTGGCGATCATCGAAAACGCCATGAACCTGAAGAACATCGACACCTTCTACCAGTACGTCATTCGCGGGACCATTCTGTTGCTGGCGGTGATCATTGACCGCATGAAGCGGCGCTAGCCTCGTGCGCCACTCGATAGCCGACCGGACCGGACGTGTCCAGAAGACATGCGTGGTCGCGCTGGATTGGGGAACCAGTTCGCTTCGTGCCTACCGGTTGGGTGCGACCGGGGAGGTGCTGGAGTTTCGCGAAGCGGCCAAGGGAATCATGCAGCTGCAAAGCGCGGGTAATGATGCCTTCGAGCAGGCCTTGGATGACACCTGTGGCGACTGGCTGGACGAGACGCCCGGTGTGCCCTTGATTGCCAGCGGCATGATCGGCAGCGCTCAAGGCTGGTGCGAGACGGCGTATGTCGAATGCCCGGTGGATATCGCTCAGCTCAGTAGCGGGCTTACCCGGGTTTCAACCCGTCGTGGGCATGTGCTGTGGATAGTCCCTGGTGTAATCCAGCGCAGCGGCTTGCCGGACCTGATGCGGGGCGAGGAAACCCAGGTCTTCGGCCTGCTCGCGGACCCCGCCAGCCGTCTCGACGAGGCGCCGTTGCTAATCGGCCTGCCTGGCACTCACAGCAAGTGGGTCACGGTCGAAGAAGGGCGCCTTGCCGGCTTCCACACCTTCATGACTGGTGAGGTCTACGCTGCGCTGCTTGGCCATACCATTCTCGGGCGGACCCTGATCGCCAGCGCTGAATTCGATGCCGCTGCGTTCGACCGAGGCCTTGACATCGCCCGTTCCCCTGAGGGGCGCGGCGGGGTGTTGTCGACGATTTTCAGCAGCCGCTCGCTGGTGCTGACTGGCGAGCTGACGGGGGCCGGGCAGGCGGATTACCTGTCCGGTCTGCTTATCGGCCATGAACTTACTGCAATGGCTGAGCTGTATCAGCCTACCTCTCAGCGAAATATTGTGCTTATCGGCAGTGCAGTGCTGTGCGAGCGCTATCTACGGGCGCTGCAGCACAGTGGCTATCGCAATGTCAGCCTGGCGGCGCAAGCGACTGTTGCCGGTCTGTGGCAGCTGGCCAACCAGGCTGCGTTGGTCGAGCGCCGCCTTCCAGAGGAGATATGAAATGCTGCAACGCGCACTCGAGGTAAACGGGTTGGTCGCGATTCTGCGGGGCTTACCGCACAACGATGCCGCGGTGGTCGGCAGCCAACTCTATGAGGCAGGGATACGCATCATCGAGGTTCCGCTCAATTCACCGAACCCGCTGGACAGCATCGGCATTCTGCGCGCCGTGTTGCCGGATGATTGCTTGATCGGCGCGGGCACCGTGTTGGCGCCAGCGCAGGTGGAACAGGTCAAGGCGGCAGGTGGGCAGGTAATCGTCATGCCGCATTGCGATCTGCAAGTAATGCGTGCGGCCAAGGCGGCTGGGTTGTTTCTCATACCTGGGGTTGCCACACCCAGCGAGGCGTTCGCGGCCCTGGCGGAAGGCGCGGATGCGCTCAAGCTGTTCCCGGCCGAACAGATTGGGCCAGCCGCCATCAAGGCCTGGCGCGCGGTTTTGCCTGCCGCTACCGCATTGTTACCTGTGGGCGGAATCACACCGGACAACATGGTGAACTATCTGAAGGCCGGAGCGACAGGTTTCGGCCTCGGCTCTGCCCTTTACACCCCCGGACGTGAAACGGATGAAGTAGGCCGCCGCGCAAGAGAATTCATTCACACCCGGAACGCGTTCCAGGGCTGAGAGCAGAGACCGACGATGAAAATCACCCGCCTCACAACTTATGTGGTGCCGCCGCGCTGGCTGTTTCTCAAGATCGATACCGATGACGGCGTTACAGGCTGGGGCGAGCCTGTTGTCGAGGGACGGGCGCACACGGTGGCCGCTGCCATTGAAGAACTGGCTGATTATCTGATCGGCAAGGACCCGCGCAATATCGAGGACCACTGGACTGTGCTCTACCGAGGCGGTTTCTACCGTGGCGGTGCGATCCACATGAGCGCGCTCGCTGGCATTGACCAGGCGTTGTGGGACATAAAGGGTAAGGCACTTGGCGTTGCGGTGAGCGAGTTGCTGGGTGGTCGGGTTCGCGAGCGCATTCGGGTGTATTCATGGATTGGCGGTGACCGCCCGGCGGATACCGCTAATGCTGCGCGCGACGCGGTGGCCAGGGGCTTTTCCGCGGTCAAGCTGAATGCCAGCGAGGAGCTGCAGTTCGTCGATAACCACGCCAAGGTCGATGCGGTGCTGGCCAATATAGCCGCAGTGCGCGACGCCGTAGGCGGGGAGGTCGGTATTGGCGTGGACTTCCATGGTCGTGTGCATAAACCCATGGCGAAGATCTTGATCAAGGAACTGGAGCCGTTCCGCCCGATGTTCATTGAGGAGCCCGTGCTCAGCGAGAACTACGAAGCGCTGCGGGAGTTGGCTCCGCTTTCCTGCGCGCCCATAGCTTTGGGGGAGCGGCTTTATTCACGCTGGGATTTCAAACGCATTCTCAGCGAGGGCTATGTGGACATCATCCAGCCGGATGCCTCGCACGCGGGCGGCATCACCGAAACGCGCAAGATCGCCAGCATGGCCGAAGCCTATGATGTGGCGCTTGCGCTGCATTGTCCGCTGGGGCCTATTGCACTGGCGACCTGCCTGCAGCTGGATGGCGTCTGCTACAACGCCTTCATTCAGGAACAAAGCCTGGGGATTCACTACAACGAAAGCAACGACCTGCTCGATTACATCCAGAACCCGGACGTTTTCCAATATCAGGATGGCTTCGTGGAGATCCCGAACGGGCCTGGCCTGGGCATCGAGGTGAACGAGGCCTACGTGATCGAACGAGCGCAGACGGGCCATCGTTGGCGTAATCCCATTTGGCGTCACCCCGATGGAAGCTTTGCGGAGTGGTGAAACAGAGCAGAGCCGTTGGCCCACGAGTCGCGGCGGCCACCGTTGCAACGTCCTGCGGATCAAAACAATAAAGCCCGGTCACCGGTCCCAGGCTTTGTAGTACGGCCATCCTGCCGATGTGCTTCAGGGCGTCGGGAATTTATAGATAGTGGTTTGCGTATAAGTCTGGCCGGGGTCCAGGCGGGTCGAACCGAAGTTCGGCTGATTCGGCGCATCCGGGAAGTGCTGAGTTTCCAGGGTAAATCCGCTCCAGTGCGGATAGGTCTTGCCTCCCTTGCCCTTGATGCTGCCGTCGAGGAAGTTGCTGGTATAGAGCTGCACGCCGGGCTCGCTGGTGTACAGCTGCAAAACCCGACCCGATTTGGGATCGCTGACCTCGGCAGCCAGCTTGTTTACGTCGCCTTCGGTGTCCAATACCCAGTTGAAGTCGAAGCCTCCCTGTTTGGGTTCGGCGTACTTGAGTTGGGGATGATCATCCTTGATGTGCTGGCCGAACGGCGTTGGCTTGAGGAAATCCATTGGGGTTCCGGCGACCGGCGCCAGTTCTCCGGTGGGAATCAGTTTTTCCGTCACCGGTGTGTAGTGCGAGGCGTGCAGCGTCGCCACTTGGTCGAGGATGGTTCCGTTTCCGGCACCGGCCAGGTTGAAGTAGGCGTGATTGGTCAGGTTGAGAACGGTGGGTTTGTCGGTAGTGGCCTGATATTGGATGCGCAGTTCGTTGTCCTCGTTGAGACTGTAGGTGACATGGTTGGTCAAGGTGCCGGGAAAACCCATCTCCCCATCAGGTGAAACGTAGCTGAGCTCGACGCCGACCCAACCGTCCTCGTTGCTCGGCTTGGCCTTCCAAACCTTGGTGTCGAAACCTTCCGGCCCACCATGCAGGGCATTCGAGCCATCGTTCTGGGGAATCTGGTAAGCATTGCCATCGAGTTCGAAGCGACCTCCTGCAATACGATTGCCGAAGCGGCCGATGGTGGCCCCGAAGTAGACGTTGCCGTTCTCGATGTAACCATCGACGTCGTCAAATCCGAGCACGATGTCATCGCCTTTGCCATTCTTGTCCGGCACCACCAGCGACTGCAGGATGCCGCCATAGGTAATGATGGTCGCTTGCATGCCGTTGCTGTTCTGCAGCGTGTATTTATCGATGGGCGTGCCGTCCGGCATCTTGCCAAAGGTGCCTTGTTGGATGGTCAAGTCGGCGTGTGCCGTGAGGGTGCTCATCATCAATAACAGTCCGATGCCGCTGAGGATGTAATTAGATTTCATGGTAGCCGCCTAGCCTCGTTTGTTGTTGTTAGTAAGGTCTTGCTGTTCTGCCGAGCATTCACGCCTGGCAGCCGACTCGGTAGCCAGCCGGGCGGCTGCCCTTCAGTGGGAGTGGCGCGGGACTTCCGCCCCGCGGCAGCCGACCAGGAAGTCGAAGTCGCAACCTTCATCGGCCTGTAGCACATGCTCCACATAGAGGCGCTGATAGCCGCTTTCCCATAACAGGCCTTGGGGCGGCGTCCAGGCGGCGAGACGGCTTTGCAGTTCTGCTTCGGATATATCCAGGTGCAGCCGGCCCGCATCACAGTCCAGCTCGATGAAGTCGCCGTTGCGCACCACCGCCAGCGGTCCGCCCGCGGCCGCTTCGGGGGCCACGTGCAGCACCACGGTGCCGTAGGCGGTACCGCTCATGCGGGCGTCGGAGATGCGCACCATATCGGTTATTCCCCTGGCCAGGAGTTTGGGCGGAAGGCCCATGTTGCCGACCTCGGCCATGCCGGGATAACCCTTGGGTCCACAGTTCTTCATCACCAGAACGCAGCTCTCATCCACGTCCAGTTCCGGGTCGGCGATACGCGCCTTGTAGTCGTCGAGGTCCTCGAACACCACGGCGCGGCCGCGATGCTTCATCAGCTCCGGTTTTGCTGCGGATGGCTTGAGCACCGCGCCGCTGGGGGCCAGGTTGCCACGCAGCACGCAGATGCCGCCGTCCGCGCGGATCGGGTTGTCCAACGTGCGGATAACCTCGTTGCTGCCGTAGATAGGCGCCTCGGCGCAGTTTCCCCAGAGGGTCTTGCCATTGACGGTGAGCGCTTCGGGGTGGGGCAGCAGCGCGTGTTCGCCCAGACGGCGGATGACGGCGGGCAAGCCACCCGCGTAATAGAACTCTTCCATCAGAAAGCGTCCCGAGGGCTGCAGATCGACGATGGTCGGCATGCCGCGGCCCACGCGGGTCCAGTCGTCCAGTTCGAGGTCGACGCCCATTCGGCCGGCGATGGCCTTGAGATGAATCACCGCATTGGTGGAGCCGCCAATGGCCGCGTTTATGCGGATGGCGTTCTCGAATGCAGCCCTGGTCAAGACTCGCGACAGGCGAAAATCCTCACGCACCATGTCGACGATGCGCATGCCGGACAGGTGCGCAAGCACATAACGGCGTGAATCCACTGCTGGAATCGCTGCGTTGTGGGGTAGCGAGGTGCCCAGGGCTTCGGCCATGCAGGCCATCGTCGAGGCGGTGCCCATGGTGTTGCAGGTGCCGGCTGAACGGGACATGCCAGCTTCGGCGGAGAGAAACTCATCCAGACTGATCAGCCCGCCTTTGTAGGCCTCGTGCATCTGCCAAACGATGGTGCCTGCGCCAATGTCACGGCCGTTGTGCTTGCCGTTGAGCATCGGCCCGCCGGTCACGACGATGGTCGGCAAATCACAGCTGGCAGCGCCCATCAGTAAGGCCGGAGTGGTTTTGTCACAGCCGACCAAAAGCACCACTGCATCCACCGGATTGCCACGAATGGACTCCTCGACATCCATGCTGGCCAGGTTGCGGGTCAGCATCGCAGTGGGGCGCAGATTCGATTCGCCGCTAGAGAAAACGGGAAACTCTACCGGGAAGCCGCCGGCTTCCAGCACACCCTTTTTCACATGCTCGGCAAGCTTGCGAAAGTGTGCGTTACATGGCGTCAATTCTGACCAGGTATTGCAGATGCCGATGATCGGTTTGCCGTGGAATTCATGGTCTGGAATGCCCTGGTTTTTCATCCAGCTGCGGTACATGAAACCGTTCTTGTCGGTACCGCCGAACCATTGGGCAGAGCGTAGCGGACGCTTGTCAGTCATGCGTTGGGAACCTGTGCCATAGGCAAGCCCACGCCGGCTTGGCCATTAATCGAAGGGAAAGCGCACCGTGATCTCGTACCGGCGGCCACCGACCGGTGCGAACCAGGGCGGGGTTTTATTGCGCCTTTGTAGATCGCGGCATCTGATGAGACTAGCCAGCCGGTAGATCACCAACAAATACGCGTTTGCTCACTTCATATATACAAAGGCATATATCGTGGCGGCGTTACTGCAAGTGCCTGGGATCCGCCTCAACGATCCAAAACAGGAAGCAGTTGTGGGCTTGCTCACTGGATCGGGAGCGAAGTGCTGCCGGCATTCCATGTATCCCAGGTGCCGTCTCACTGCATCGGCGTCTCACAAAACCTTGTGTTTGCCGACGCACCCTTACGGCAATTCGCTGTCAGTTGAGGGAACCCCGGTGGCTTGCGCAGTCTGTCAAGGCAGGGCGATCCGGCCCGACAGCGTGTTGCCGCACCGGCGAAAGTCGCCATCACATAACCCGCAGCTGGGCTGATCAACACCTGTTTGTGCATACATCAATAACAACAGCGAGCGCGTGACCAGACGATGAGGAAACATAGATGTTCGGATTAGAGGCCCTAGAGCTTGCGCGGATCCAGTTCGCCTTCACCGTCTCTTTTCACATTATCTTCCCGGCAATCACCATCGGCTTGGCCAGCTACCTGGCTGTATTGGAAGGTTTGTGGCTTAAAACCCAGCGGCCGCTTTATCGCGATCTTTATCATTTCTGGTTGAAGATATTTGCAGTCAACTTCGGCATGGGGGTTGTCTCTGGCATCGTGATGGCATACCAGTTCGGCACGAACTGGAGTGCGTTTTCCGAGTTTGCCGGTAGCGTTACCGGCCCCCTGTTGGCCTACGAGGTGCTGACCGCCTTCTTCCTCGAAGCGGGTTTCCTCGGGGTGATGCTGTTTGGCTGGAATCGCGTCGGCCCAGGCCTGCATTTCTTCTCGACGGTCATGGTGGCCGTCGGCACGCTGATCTCCACCTTCTGGATTCTGGCATCCAACAGCTGGATGCACACTCCGCAGGGGCACGAGATCATCGATGGCATCGTGATCCCCGTGGATTGGTTCGCGGTGGTGTTCAACCCGTCCTTCCCGTACCGCCTCACTCACATGGCGATTGCAGCCTTCCTCGCTACGGCGTTCATGGTCGGAGCGTCGGCCGCGTGGCATCTGCTGCGAGGCCGGGATAATCCGGCGATCCGCAAGATGCTCTCGATGGCCATGTGGATGGCACTGATCGTGGCGCCCATCCAGGCCGTCGTTGGGGATTTTCACGGGCTGAATACGCTGGAGCATCAGCCAGCGAAAATCGCCGCAATGGAAGGGCACTGGGACAACTCCAACGGCGAACCGACCCCGTTGTTGCTGTTTGGCTGGCCGGACATGGAGCGCGAAGAAACTCGGTACAAGGTTGAAATTCCCTATCTGGGTAGCCTGATTCTGCAGCACAGCCTGACCGAACAAGTGCCGGCGCTGAATGAGTTTCCCCCTGAAGACAGACCCAACGCGACCATCGTTTTCTGGACGTTCCGCATCATGGTCGCGCTGGGCCTGCTGATGATCTTTACCGGCCTCTGGAGCCTTTGGCTACGCCGTGGTGACAGGCTGTTCGAGTCGCGCGCGTTTTTGCGCCTGGTGCTGTTCATGGGACCCTCGGGACTGATCGCTATTCTCGCAGGCTGGTTCACTACTGAAATCGGTCGTCAACCCTGGGTGGTATACGGGCTGATGCGTACCGCCGACGCGGTGTCGAATCACGGTGCGGAGCAACTTGGCCTGACCCTGGCGCTGTTCGTGCTGATTTATTTCGCAGTGTTCGGCGTGGGCTTCGTCTATGTCCTGCGCCTGATCGGCAAAGGGCCTGTCATCGATGAGGGCAAGGAGAAGGGTGCCGGTGGCCCCGGGCAGAAGCGCACGCCCGCACGGCCTATCTCGGCTGCCGACGAGGCAATTGAGCACGAACATGGTGATCAACTGGGCGAGAGGAACTGAGCATGGGTGTCGATCTTTCGCTGATCTGGGCCGTTATTATCATTTTCGGCATCATGATGTACGTGGTCATGGACGGTTTCGACCTGGGAATAGGCATCCTTTTCCCGTTCATTCACGGTACGTCGGAACGCGATGTGGCAATGAATACCGTGGCACCGGTATGGGACGGCAACGAAACCTGGTTGGTGCTTGGCGGTGCGGGACTTTTTGCGGCGTTTCCGCTGGCTTACGCCGTGGTGCTTTCGGCGCTGTATCTGCCCATCATCTTCATGCTGATGGGGCTGATATTCCGCGGCGTTGCCTTCGAGTTTCGCTTCAAGGCCAGCAAGGACCGCCAACACGTTTGGGATAAGGCGTTCATCGGTGGTTCGCTGGTCGCGACCTTCTTCCAGGGCGTTGCGCTTGGCGCTTTCATTCACGGCTTTCCTGTCGTTGACAGAGCCTATGCCGGCGGCCCCTTCGACTGGCTGACCCCGTTTTCGGTTTTTTGCGGGCTGGCATTGATCATTGCTTACGCCTTGCTGGGTTGCACCTGGCTGATCATGAAAACCGCCGGCGACCTGCAACGACGCATGCATGATCTGGGAGCCCCGCTGGTATGGGCCGTTCTGTTGGTGACCGGGATCGTCAGCCTGTGGACGCCGCTTACGCATCCGGCCATCGCCGAGCGTTGGTTCAGCATGCCCAACCTCCTTCTGTTCATGCCCGTGCCGATCCTGGTACTGCTCTGCACCTTTGGGCTGCTGCGGGCCATTGCTCGAAACGCGCATTACACGCCGTTTCTGTTCACGCTGGCGTTGATCTTCCTTGGATACAGCGGCCTGGGCATCAGCCTCTGGCCAAACATCATCCCGCCGGACGTAAGTATCTGGGACGCCGCCTCACCGCCGGAAAGTCAAGGTTTCACCTTGGTCGGTGCGTTGCTGATTATCCCCTTGGTTCTGGTGTACACGGCGTGGAGCTATTACGTGTTTCGCGGAAAAGTGAGTGCAGAAGATGGCTACCACTGAGCCCCGGCCCGCGTCCAAAAAGGAACAGTCTGTCAGTCCGGTGCACGAGGACGGTGCGCCACCGATCAGGCCTCTTTGGCAGCGCCTGACGTGGCTAGTGGTGATATGGGCGGGCAGCGTCACGGCTTTGGGCGCACTTGCCTTGGGCATTCGCCAGTTTATGCAAGCTGCAGGGCTAAGCGCGCCCTGACGCTGAGCCCGGCGACTGGTCATCATCCGTTCATCTTGTGACGTTAGTGTCTGGCATGGACATTGATTGTTAAATGAACGAAACCAATAGCCGAAGGGGCGCGCCGATGGACGACTACCAGGATGAAATCCTCGAATGGCATGCGTTGGAGCAGGATTATCCTGAGCCTGCCGATGATGCCTTTGAACTCTGACTTAAATGACCGCTCGTGGGGCCGGCTAGCTACGATCAATGCAGCGTTGAGAGCGACGGTATTCGCCAGGGGTCTGACCGCTCCAGCGCTTGAACGCGCGTTGAAAAGCTTCAGCTGAAGAGAAACCGAGCAACCAAGCGATCTCGCCGAACGCCGATTCGGTATCGCGGATATACGCCATGGCCAGGTCGCGGCGCGTGTCGTTAAGAATCTCGCGGTAGCTGGTGCCTTCCTCGGCTAGCTTGCGCCGCAATGTCCAGGTTGGAAGTTGTAGCCGCTCAGCCAGTTGCGACAGGTCAGGTTCGTGACCTTTAAGCAACGGCCCGAGCAGTTGTGTCATGCGTTCGCGCAAACTGCGGGTACGGGTGCGTTGTTCCAGTTCCGCTTCGCATAGCTCCAGCAGGTGCTGCCAGGTACCCGGGCAATGCTCCGGATTGCGCAGAGCAAGCATAGATCGATCCAGCCGCAGTTGGTTGCGCGCGGCGGAAAACTCCACTGTACAGCCGAAAAAAGCGTCATAACGCGGCGCAGGATCCGGTTCGTCGAATTCGATGTTAACTGCGGTCGGTCGTATTGGCCGGTCGGCGATTGCTGCCAGCTGACTGGTCCAGCTGGCCAGTACCGTATCGACGACGAAGCGGTTGTACCCGTTGTAGGGGCTGATGGAATAGAAGCGTAACCAGGCACCTGTCGCATCCTCCTCGAACGAGGAGCTGCCGCGATAATTCGAGGCGTAAAGCGGTTCGAAACGGATCAATGCGCGCGCTGCCTCACGAACCGTAGGTGCCAGGGCAGCAGTGACGCCGGCCAGGCCAAGATAGGGTGGTTTGTGCAGCCGGCCCATGTCCAGTCCGAGTGTCGGATCGCCCGCGAGCTGGATAGCGGCGTGGCCGAGGCGCATATAGCGCGGGATCGAAAGTCTTGCCCGAGGCTCGGCGAGTCGAGCGGCGTCCAGCCCGTAATCATCCAGAAGAGGCTGGGGATCGAGCTGCTTTTCCCTTAGCGCAGCGCTCAGGCTGTGCACGAAACCCACCGAAAGATCTCCCAGCCGCACGCGCATCATCATGGTGCCGGCAGCCAGTGATTATGTAGTTGCACTGGCGGGCCGCGGCGGTGTTGTGCTGGTTGCCGTGGCGAACCGACCAGGTTCCAAGGCAGCCCAAGGGTGTGAACCTCCAGGCGTGGCAAGTCATTTTTCAGTTTCAGGCTGTTTGGGCACGCTGCTTCCGGGTTTGCTCGGGCGCCGGCCACCACCGCGAAATCTGCGTCCCCCGGTGGCGTTTGGTAATAGCCGTCGCAGCCAAGCAGCACCGCGAGCCTGCCAGTGGGCGTGATCAGTGTGACTGGGCGTTTCTCCGCTGGCGCTTCGCTATAGCGGCGCTCATAACGGCTGAGCGCCTGCTTGTACTGCAACGGACCGATGGGATTGCCCTGCGGATCGAAAGTCAGGCTGACCTGTCTCAACGCGCCGGAGCCCGGGTAAAGACGCCGCTGCTCAAGCTGCGGTTCCGGCAACACGATTGAACCGGCCACAAGAGTGACGCCGTATTCCCGTGCCAGTCCGCCGAAGATCAACTGATAGTCGTCGGCCATTTGCTCGGCCTTTATCCGCAGCACCGCCTCGGTACGCAGCGCTTCGCTCTGGTTGTCGAGCAAGGCTTTCAGGTACTTCCAGGGGTTGCTCAGCGCTGTCAGGTGCATGGCCTCGCGCAGGCTGCGCGCTTGTTGCACCTCGGCTTTCTCGCCGAGTGCAAACAGGCCGGTGCCGACATGCTCGGGCAGCACCACCACGGTTCTTGCATTCAGCAGCCCCGCGGCGCGGGCCTGCTCGAGATAGGTTGCGAAACGCAGGCGCAATCGTTCACGGCTCTGGTAATCGGCTGGTAGCAGTCTCACCTCGATGGCCAGCAGGTTGCCGGCTTCGCTGGGCACACCTGAGCTTTCGATGGGCAGTATGCGCAGGTCGGAGAGTAGCGGGCCGCTACGGCGATCCTGGGTCCAGCCAAGATAGGTAGCCAGCGCCACGGCACCAAGCACAACGGAAATAAGCAGTTTAAGGGAGCTTCGCATAGGAGAGGCTGCGCTGAATGTTCGGGCAGGGTAGGCAAACGCAGTGGCTTTGCCAAGTATTCTGCTCGATATGGTCAGCTAGTTGTCGTTTTCGATCATTGAGTGGGGCGCTCTGGCTGACTATCGTTCCGGCATACCGACCGCCATCCAACGAGACGCGGCATCTCAAGCGTCGATGCCTGACATCCTCAGGCGACTGATCGAGGAACGAACATGACCGCCTTTCCGCACCTGCTGGCTCCTCTGGACCTTGGATTCACCACATTGCGCAATCGCACCCTGATGGGCTCGATGCATACTGGTCTTGAGGAAATGCCTAACGGCTTCCAGCGCATGGCGGCGTTCTTCGCTGAGCGCGCTCGCGGTGGCGTCGGGCTGATCGTCACCGGCGGCGTCGGGCCAAACGAGGAAGGTTCGGTACGGGCCGGGGCGGCAAAGCTCTCAACCTCGGAAGAGGCCCACGAGCACAGAATCGTCACCCAGGCAGTGCACGAGGCGGGCGGCAAGATCTGCCTGCAGATCCTGCATGCCGGCCGCTATGCCTATAGCCCGCATCTGGTGGCGCCGAGCGCCATCCAGGCCCCGATCAACCCCTTCACGCCGCGCGCGCTGGACGAGGAGGGCATCGAGAAGCAGATCCGCGACTTCGTCAACTGCGCCAGCCTGGCGAAGGAGGCGGGTTACGACGGTGTGGAAATCATGGGTTCGGAGGGCTACTTCATCAACCAGTTCCTGGTTGCCCATACCAACCACCGCACCGACCGCTGGGGTGGCAGCTACGAAAACCGCATGCGCCTGCCGGTGGAAATCGTGCGCCGCGTGCGCGAGGCGGTGGGCGCAGAGTTCATCATCATCTATCGCCTGTCCATGCTCGACTTGATTGAAGGTGGCAGCACTTGGGATGAAGTGGTGGTACTGGCCAAGGCCGTCGAGCAGGCTGGCGCGACGCTGATCAATACCGGTATCGGTTGGCACGAGGCGCGGATTCCGACCATTGCCACCAAGGTGCCCCGCGCGGCATTCACCAAGGTCACGGCGAAGTTGCGTGGCGAAGTGAGCATTCCGCTGGTGACCACCAATCGCATCAATACCCCGGAAATCGCCGAACGGGTGCTGGCCGAAGGTGATGCCGACATGGTGTCCATGGCGCGTCCGTTCCTCGCCGATCCTGATTTCGTCAACAAGGCGGCCGCCAACCGCAGCGAAACCATCAACACCTGCATCGGCTGCAACCAGGCATGCCTGGACCACACCTTCAGCGGCAAGCTGACCACCTGCCTGGTCAACCCGCGTGCCTGCTATGAAACCGAGCTGAATTACATCCCGACCCAGTCAGTGAAGAAAATCGCTGTGGTGGGTGCTGGCCCTGCTGGGTTGTCCGCCGCTACGGTTGCTGCCGAGCGCGGGCACCAGGTGACGCTGTTCGACTCGGCCGGCGAGATCGGCGGTCAGTTCAATGTCGCCAAGCGGGTACCGGGCAAGGAGGAGTTTTACGAGACGCTACGCTATTTCAACAGCAAGTTGCAGAGCACCGGCGTTGAACTGCGGCTGAACACCCGGGTCAGTGCTGCTGAGCTGCTGATTGAGGGCTACGACGAAATCGTTCTCGCCACCGGTATCGCCCCACGTACGCCGGATATTCCGGGCGTCGACCATCCGAAGGTGATCAGCTACCTCGATGCGATTCTCGAGCGCAAGCCGGTCGGTCAGCGGGTAGCGGTCATCGGTGCGGGTGGCATAGGTTTCGACGTCAGCGAGTTCATCACCCACGATGGCAAATCCACCAGCCTGGATCGCGAAGCGTTCTGGAAGGAATGGGGAATCGACTTGGGGCTGCAGGCACGTGGCGGCGTAGCGGGAATTAAGCCAGCGCCGCAGGCCCCGGCTCGCCAGGTGTACCTGCTGCAGCGCAAGAAAGCCAAGGTAGGCAATGGTCTTGGCAAGACTACGGGCTGGATTCACCGCGTCGGCCTGAAGAACAAGCAGGTTCAGATGATCAGTTCCGTGGAATACCTCAAGGTGGACGATGAAGGGCTGCATGTGCGCATTGCCGAAGGCGAGCCTCAGGTGCTGCCGGTCGACACGGTAATTGTCTGCGCCGGTCAGGATCCCTTGCGCGAACTACAGGCTGAACTCGAGCAGGGTGGCTTAGCGGTGCACCTGATCGGAGGTGCGGATGTGGCTGCCGAGCTGGATGCCAAGCGCGCTATTAACCAGGGCTCGAGGCTCGCCGCCCAGCTCTGATCCGTTGCCATTTAGCTTCTGGCAGGTGAATCGTGACCGAGGCCATCACAGTTTTCCCGCTCTGCCCGCTGAGCGGCCGGAGCGACTGGGGTCGCTGCCAACGGAGTCACACTGCTGGGAGCGATTTTTCTCCTAAACTTGCCCCGACAAAAAGACAGCCAGGCGGTTGAAGCAGCTGCGCTGTTTCGGGTGATTGCGGCTCGGTGAGCCAGAGGGGATATCCAGCATGCAGATCAAACCGCAGACGGTCGAGGCCGTACTGTTCTTCAATGACGGCGGAATCTGCAAGGAGATGTTGTACCCGGAGTTCGAGGCGATACTCGATGGCATCGTCAACCTGCCGGAGTACGCCGATCAGCAAATGCGCGCAGTTTATGTGCTGGTCAACGCCCGCCTGCAGATTCGCGCGGCGGTATTCTTTTATATCGATTTCAACGACGACGGTTCGGCCGACAGCGGGTGGAACATCCCGCTGCGTAGTCTTGCCGAGCGTAGCGGGCGCGGTCCGGACCTCGGGGGCGGGGCCATACGTCTGTCCTGCCGGAGTCAGTGCCCGGTTTCCTGGCAGCGGATGCATCTCTGGGATCCCGAAGGCAAGTCGGGGAACAACCATTTTGCGATGCTGCGTGACCGCATCAGGCGCAATCAGCTGGGATTGCTGGTCGAGGAGGAGGTACCGCAGGCCGTACCGACCGACCGCCTGCAGGTGGTCGCCGAGGAAACCTGGTACGCCCCCACCCCGGCCGGAGACCTCGCTGCGCGGAAGACGGAAAAGCTTCAGCAAGAACAGCGCCTCAAGGCAGCGCAACTGATAAAGCAGCAGCGGGTGCGTATTGCCAATCTGGAACAACTGCGCGAGGCGGACATCGCCAAGCAGCGCGCTCTTGCTGCCGAACAACAGGAGCGCCTGCAGCAGGAAATTCAGAACCTGCAGGCGCAGCTGCGGCAGCAGGAAAAGCTCAATGCCGATCTGCAGGCTCAACTGATCAGCCAGACGGATGGTTTTCGCAAGCACCGTGAAGAGTTGAGTCAGCAACTGCGCATGCTGGAGCGCAACAGTCGCTCCGAAGCGGAAGCCGCTCGCGCTGCCTTCGCGAGCGAAACACGTGCTCAGGTCGAAGCGGCGGTAGCCGAGCTCAAGGAGCAGATTACCATCCGTGATGTGGAGCTGGCGTATCGCAACGAGTTAGATACCCAGCTGCAAGAGGAGATCGAGCAGCTCAAACAGGCGCGAGACGACTTGCTGGCAAACAGCGCGGAGCGGGCTCTCGCGCAGCTGTCGGGGCAGGGCGTACAATTCGTCGCGTATCATCCCGGCGCCGGACATCTGACCATTGCCTTGCAAGACATCGCGGCCTATAAAAACAATCCTCTCGCCTATGTCGCCAGCAAGTGTGCTGTCTCGGAAGAACAGTATCGGCAGTGGCTACAGCATTATCAGGAACCCAGCTGCGTGGCCAAACTGCCAAGTGGTGAGCGCTGTGCAATGCCGTTGGACAAGATGGACAGCCCAGCCCGTTTCATCGTCGGAGCGACCAATTGCTGTGCTCGGCACCAGGCGCGGGACCGATTACGTACCGGCAGTTGAGTCCATTGTTCACAAAAATCCATTCCGCTCCGCTTCAACTGTTGCCACTCGACTGGCTGAAACAGGCCGGTGTGGAAGTCGCGGTGTTGCGTCTGGATCTAGTCGACCATGAGCTGTCCGGCAACAAATGGTACAAGCTCACCCATCATCTTGCGGCTGCGGGTGAAGCGGGTTGCCGGGGGTTTATCAGCCTCGGCGGACCTCATTCCAATCACCTGCACGCACTGGCGGCCGCTGGGCGTCGTTATGGGCTGGCCACGGTCGGTCTTGTGCGCGGTTTCGAGCAGCTTACGCCCACGGTGACAGACCTGCTTGAGTTCGGCATGCAGCTGCACTGGCTAGGGTATGGCGGATACCGAGCACGGCACCAGGAGGATTTCTGGTCGGCCTGGCTGGAGCGCTATGCGGGCTATCACTGTATACCCGAGGGTGGCGGCGGGCTGCAGGGGGCGCTAGGGTGCGTGCCACTGGTCGCGCAGCTTGACGCGCAACTGTCAGGGTTGGGCTGGGACGACCACCATGGTTGGTGGCTAGCGGCCGGAACCGGTACGACCCTGGCGGGGATTGTTATCGGGGAAGGAGGGCGGCGTCCGGTCTATGGTGCTTTGGCGGGGCCGCCATCGCATGCCGTTGCTCAGGAGCTTACCCGCCTGCTCGGTGAGGCCGGAGTGCCGGATAGCGGCTATCGACTGCTCGATGCCAGCCGTGGTGGATTCGGTCGATTCGATGATGAGTTAATCAGCTTTCTGAGCGAAACCGAGCTGGCCAGTGGTATGCCGCTGGAGCCCGTGTACACCGCAAAAGCGATGATGGCATTGCGCCTTTATGTCGATGCCGGTTATTTTGCCCGAGGTACGCGACTCATTTTCGTTCATACCGGCGGCCTGCAAGGTCGGCGTGCTGCATTTAGACAGTGAGCGAGCCGACGTACTGACCGAATCGCTTCTGGAAGTTTATGGATGAACAAGCCCCTTCACCCCGATCAAATACGTAACCTGATGCCACTCAATGCGCTGTCGTTCCGCCAGCTGCAGGAACTGCGCACCCAGCTGGTACCGCAACCCTTGTCGGCCGGACAGCTGTTGTTCCAAGCCGAAAACCCCACTGCGGCCAGTTATTTCCTGCTCACCGGCACGCTTGCAGTCCAGGACAGCCAGGGAGAAGAGCGGTATGTGCAGGCGGGTACAGCGCAAAGCCGGCATGCTTTTACGCCGAGCTCGCGTACGCATCAGGCCCGAGCGCTCGAAGATTGCAGCCTGCTCGTCATCGACAGTGGCGAGCTGGACCGGCTGCTGGCCTGGCGGCAGTGCTACAAGGATCTGTTGTTGGAGCTTGCCATGGCGGGTGAGCTCACCGACTGGCTGGAAGAGGCGCTGGAAAATCCGCTGTTTGCCAAGGTGCCACCGGAAAATGTTCGCGCCATGCTCGGCGAGCTACAGAGCGTCGAGTTACCGGCCGGATATGAACTGCTACGCGAGGGTGAAACGGGAGATTGTTGCTACTTCCTAAAATCCGGCCGCGCTGAAGTCATCAGCGGTATCGGCAGCGCCCGGCAGGTGGTGGCCGAGCTGGAAGTAGGCGCCTGTTTCGGAGAGGAGGCCCTGCTCAGCGATCGCCCGCGCAATGCCACCGTCACGCTGCTGGAGGATGGGAGTGTATTGCGTCTCGCGCGCCGCGCCTTTCACGCTCTGCTGAAGTCACCGGTGGTGGCTGAAATCGACTATCTTGCCGCGGTCGACCTCCTGCAGGCCGGCGCACAATGGCTGGATGTGCGATTGCTTGAGGAGTACCAGAACGGCCATGCGGGCATGGCGTTGAACATGCCGCTGCACCTGTTGCGACTCAAGGCGCGTCTGCTGGATGGCAGCAAAACCTACCTCTGTTACTGCGACAGTGGCAAGCGCAGCTCCAATGCCGT
>Ga0233377_1000046_pt1 | contig 84765 bp, 69 predicted proteins | sample ElkDunMinimDraft_6_FD_191540 | JGI IMG/M metagenome (GOLD analysis project Ga0233377, IMG submission 191540) | Fecal eukaryotic communites from dung pellets of Tule Elk in California, USA - Elk Dung E36 | ecosystem: Host-associated > Mammals > Digestive system > Large intestine > Fecal | place...
ACGATGCGCGTGGCCGGACAGGCACTCAGCGAACGCGGGGGACCAGCGCACCCAAAACCGTTCGGGATGCGCGCAGTTCCGGGACGTGGGTACAAACCTCACTCCTGGACACTGTTTAGGAACGGTTGGTGTAAGGCGGATCGTGCGGGAAGAACCACGACGCGCGACCTGCGCGCACCTCGCGAGAGGACTCACGCACCGCGTACGCGGGAAGGGGCTCCTTGACCTCTCTCCTCTCGTCAACGCGTCAGCGCGCCGACGAGGGGGATTCCCAGGGTCGCCCGTGAGGGGTCCTGCTCCACCGCCGATCGCCCGCCAGAAAGGACTCTCCTTGTGAACCGTTTGAAGGACGCGACGAGCCCATATCTGCTGCAGCACGCGGACAATCCCGTTGACTGGTTCGAATGGGGCGAGGAGGCGTTCGCCGAGGCCACCCGGCGGAACGTGCCGTTGCTGATCAGCGTCGGTTACTCGGCCTGTCACTGGTGCCATGTGATGGCCCACGAGTCCTTCGAGGACCGGGCCACGGCCGCTCTGATGAACGAGCACTTCGTCAACGTGAAGGTCGACCGCGAGGAACGGCCGGATGTCGACGCGGTGTACATGGCGGCCACCCAGGCGATGACCGGTCAGGGCGGATGGCCGATGACGGTCTTCGCCACCCCCGGGGGGCACCCCTTCTACACCGGAACCTACTTTCCCAGGCAGCAGTTCCAGCGGCTGCTGGCCGGGGTGTCGAACGCCTGGACCGGCGAGCGGGAGGCCGTGCTGGAACAGGGTTCGAAGATCGTGGAGGCGCTGAACGAGCGGTCGGCGCTGCCGTCCGGGCCGCTTCCCACCCCGGACACCCTCACGCGGGCCGTGCACAACCTGGCCGAGTCCTTCGATCCGGTCCGCGGCGGCTTCGGCGGGGCACCCAAGTTCCCGCCGTCGATGGTGCTGGAGTTCCTGCTGCGGTACGGCGCGGCGGCCACCGGGGGCGCGGAGGACGGGGAGCCGCGGGCGACCGCCGACACGGCGACGTCCATGGCCGGGCGGACGCTGGAGGCCATGGCGCGGGGCGGCATCTACGACCAGCTCGCCGGGGGTTTCGCCCGCTACAGCGTGGACGCCGACTGGGTGGTTCCTCACTTCGAGAAGATGCTCTACGACAACGCCCTGCTCCTGCGGGTCTACGCGCACTGGTGGCGTTCCACGGGCTCCGATCTGGGCAGGCGGGTGGCGCTGGAGACGGCCGACTGGCTGCTGGCCGAGATGCGCACCCCCGAGGGGGGCTTCGCCTCCGCCCTGGACGCCGACAGCGAGGGGGTGGAGGGCAAGTTCTACGCCTGGACCCGTGAGGAGCTCCGTGAGGTCCTCGGCGAGGAGGACGGGCCCTGGGCGATCGAGCTGTTCGAGGTGACCGGGACCTTCGAGCACGGCACCTCGGTGCTGCAGCTCCTCGCCGACCCCGACCCCGGCGAGGCGGAGCGGTTCGCCCGGGTGCGCTCCGCGCTGCTCGCCGCGAGGTCCCGCCGGGTGCGGCCGGGACGGGACGACAAGGTGGTGGCCGCCTGGAACGGCCTCGCCATCGCCGCCCTCGCGGAGACCGGCGCCCTGTTCGAGCGGCCCGACCTCGTCGAGGCGGCGCGCGCGGCGGCCGTGCTGGTCGACGAGCTCCACATGGACGGCGACCGGCTGCTGCGCACCTCCCGCGACGGCAGGCCGGGCACCAACGCGGGAGTCCTGGAAGACTACGGCGACCTCGCGGAGGGCCTGCTCACCCTGTACGGGGTGACCGGCGAGCTCCGCTGGTTCCGGCGGGCCGAGGCGCTGCTCGACACCGTCCTGGAGCGGTTCTCCGACGGCTCCGGCGGGTTCTACGACACCGCCGACGACGCCGAGCCGCTCTTCCAGCGCCCACGGGACGCGACCGACAACGCCACCCCGTCCGGCCAGTTCGCCGCCGCGGGCGCGCTGCTCTCGTACGCCGCGCTGACCGGCTCGGCCCGGCACCGCGAGGCGGCCGAGGCCGCCCTGGGCACGGTCACCGTGCTGGCCGACAGGCACGCGAGGTTCGCCGGGTGGGGGCTGGCCGCGGCTCAGGCCGCGGTGTCCGGTCCGATCGAGGTCGCGATCGTGGGCCCGGCGGGTGATCCGGCGACGGCCGCCCTGCACAGGGCCGCCCTGCTGTCCCCCCTGCCGGGGCTGGTGCTGGCGCTCGGCGAACCGGGGTCCGCCGGCCCCGATGTCGCTCCCGGCTCCGCTCCCGCTCCCGGTGCCGAGACCGGCTCCGGCTCCGGGGAGGTTCCGCTGCTGGCCGGGCGGGGCCTGGTGGGCGGCGAGCCCGCGGCATACGTGTGCCGCGGCTTCACCTGCAGGATGCCCGTCACCACCCCCGAGGCTCTTCGCGCCGAGCTGGCGGGCGAGGCGTAACGGCAGGCCGGGATCAACGACCGGCCGGAGGTGATCGCCCTGGTCGCTTCGGCCGCTCTGGCCGAGGCCGGACGTTCGCGCCGGGGCGGGGCGCCTTCGGCGAGGTTCGTCCGCCTCGGCCTGGCCGGTCCAGAGGTCCACGCCGACGCCGAACGCCCCGGCCCGGGTTCAGCCGCCCCCGCGGAGCGGTTCAGTCGTCCAGGCCGGGGTCGCCGAGCCTGCGGCCCAGGCCGTCGCCGCCGAAGTCACCGCCCCCGTCTCCTCTGCCGCCGTCGCCACCGAAGTCCTCATTCCGGCCCGGCCCGGAATCGTCCCCGGGACCGCCCGTTCTCCCGTCGGTGTCCTCGGGAGGCGAGCTCTGGTCGGGTCCCGAGGTCTCCTGGTCAGGGGTGGCGCTCTGGTCGGGGCCGGGGGTGGTCGTCTCGCCGGGACCGGGCGTGGTCTCGCCCTGGCCGCCGGTCTGGTCGTCGCCGTACCGGTCGCCTGAGCCGTAGTCGTACGGGGCGTAGCCGTAGTTGGACGGCTCCTTGAACTCCTTGACCGGCTTGCCCTCCATCGCCTCGGTCATGAAGGCCCGCCAGATCTGCGCGGGGTAGGAACCGCCGTACAGGGCGCTGCCGTTCACCGTCACCGACTTGTTGTCGTCGCGGAACATGTCGACCGCCACGGCCAGTTGCGGGGTGAACCCGGCGAACCACACGGCCGCCGACTCGTCGGTGGTGCCCGTCTTACCCGCCACGGGACGGTCGTAGAGGCGAGCGCTGGAGCCGGTGCCTGCCTCCACGACCTGGGTGAGCGCGTAGGTGGCGTCGATGGCCGCCTGCTCGCCGAAGGCGCGCTTACCCTTGGTCGAGCTCTTGACGACCTTGCCCTCGGCGTCGGTGACCGAACGGATCACGTGGGCCTCCCTGTGGACGCCCTCGGCGGCGAAGGTGGCGAAGCCCGAGGCGTTCTGGACGGCGCTCACCGAGGCCACGCCGAGTGGGAGCGTGGCGGCGCCCCGGTGCGGGTCGAGCTGCTTGCGGGGGATTCCGGCGTTCTCGGCGACCTTGACGACCTTGTTCAGGCCGACCTTCTGGGCGAGGTCGACGAACGCGGTGTTCACCGAACTCTGGGTCGCCTTGACGAGGTTGACCTCGCCGTAGGAGTAGCCGCCCGAGTTGGGGATGTCGGCGGAGGCGATCCTGAGCGGGGAGTTGCCGTCGACCCTGGTGTCGAGGCCGAAGCCGTTGTCCAGGGCCGCGGCCAGCGTGTAGGCCTTGAACGTCGATCCGGCCTGCACCTTGGCCGAGAAGGAGTTGTCGAACTTGTTGGCGGTGTAGCTGCGTCCGCCGTAGAAGGCGACGACCTCACCGGTGGCGGGGTCGACGGCGGCGAGCCCGGTGCGGACCTTCTTGGGGGTGTCGTCCGGCAGGATCGAGGTGACGGCACGCTCGGCGGCGGCCATCAGGTTCTTGTCGAAGGTCGATACGATCTTCAGCCCGCCCTGGTTGATGACCTCGTCGGTGTAGCCCCTGCTCTTGAGCTCGGCCGTCACCTGGTCGAGCATGTAGCCCTCCTGCCCCTTGGGCGCGAAGATCGCCTTGGGCTTGCGGAGGGTGGGGAAGGTGAGCTCGGCGGCCTCCTCCGAGGTGAGGGCCCCGGTGGCCACCATCCCGTCGACCACCGACCTCCAGCGGTCCCGCGCCGCGTGCAGGTCGGGACCTCGCGGGTCGGCGAATCTGGAGGGCTGCTGGATCACCGCGGCGAGGTAGGCGCCCTCGGCGACGGTCAGCTTGCTCACGTCCTTGCCGAAGTAGGCTCCGGCCGCCGCCTGGACCCCGTCGGCCCCCCGGCCGAAGTAGATCGTGTTGAGATACTGCTCCAGCACCCAGTCCTTCGACTTCGACTGGTCCACCTTCAAGGAGATCATGACCTCCTTGAGTTTCCTGACGATGGAACGTTCCTGGCTGAGACCGCTGTAGTAGTTGCGGACCATCTGCTGGGTGATCGTGGAGCCGCCCTGGAGCTGCTGGCCGCTGATCGTGGACCACATGGCGCGGAAGGTGCCGGAGAGGGAGACGCCCTGGTCTTCGTAGAAGGAGCGGTTCTCCGCCGCGATGACCGCGTTCCGCAGGCCCTGCGGCACCTTGTCGAGGGCCACGCTCTTGCGGTTGACACCCTGTCTGGCCAGCACGGTCTTGCCGTCGCGGTAGTAGATCACCGACCCCTGCGCGGTGGCCCTTGGCTGCGTGCTGTCGGGGATGGGAGTGATCGCCCACACCACCCCGAGCAGGCCGACCGCCGAGATGATCCCGACGCCGAAGACGATGAGTGTGACTCTCAGGAGTTTCCTCCTGGTACTGCTCGTCCCGCCCTTTAACACGCGTGACCCCCCGGTAGGACCCGCCGCTGACCCCCGACGGTTGCGGACCGTTAAGGGTAAACGATGGATAACGGTGTGTGGCCCCTGCTTGGCATGGTAAGGCTAGCCCTTCCCCTTGCGCGGGACATCGGCCACCAAAGGCAGAACACGGTATGGCACAGGGGTGTCCAAGGCGATCACCGACGATGTCCTGACCACGCCCCGGACATCAACGATCAGGTCAATTACCCGCTGCAGGTCGGCATTGCTGCGCGCCACCACCCGGCAGTGCATGTCGTCGCCGCCGGTGATCGTGTGCACCTCCAGCACCTCGGGGATGGCGGCGAGCTGATCGGCGACCGGATCGTATCCGCTGACCTGGCGGATCTGCAGGGTCACGAACGCCATCACGTCGTAGCCGAGCGCGGCGGGGTCGACGTCGGGGCCGAAGCCGGTGACCACCCCCCGGGAGGCGAGCCGGTCGAGGCGCGCCTGCACGGTCCCCCTCGCCACACCGAGCCGCCGTGAGCACTCCAGCACCCCCAGCCGGGGCTCCGCCGCCAGCAGGGCGATGAGCCGGGCGTCGAGCTGGTCGATCGTCATGATGTACAGATACTCCACGATGGCTGACGCTTATATGTGCATATTGTCTAGTCTTCAACGACAGTGTTGCACAAACAGCCTAGTAAAACAGACAGTATTCGCATGAGCGATAACTTTCCTGTGAACGGTATGGACTGTGTGGTCTTCGCGGTGGGCAACGCCAAGCAGGCCGCCCACTACTACTCCAGCGCGTTCGGCATGCGGCTCGTGGCCTACCGTGGCCCGGAGAACGGCAGCCGCGACGAGGTGGCGTACGTCCTCACCTCGGGCTCCGCCAGATTCGAGTTCCGGGGAGCGGTGCGTCCCGGCACCGGGGTCGCCCGCCACGTCGCCGAGCACGGCGACGGCGTGATCGACCTCGCCATCGAGGTCCCCGACGTGGAGGCCGCCTACGCCCACGCGCTCGCCCAGGGCGCGCGGGGACTCGCGGAGCCGCACGTCTTGGAGGACGAGCACGGCAAGGTGGTGACGGCCGCGATCGCCACGTACGGCGAGACCCGGCACACCTTGGTCGACAGGTCCAACTACAGCGGCCCGTACCTGCCCGGCTACGTCGCGGCGAAGCCCCTGGTGGCGGCCCCCGACGTGCGCAACGGCCGCCTGTTCCAGGCCGTCGACCACTGCGTCGGCAACGTGGAGCTCGGCAAGATGGACGAGTGGGTGGAGTTCTACAGGCGGGTCATGGGCTTCACCAACATGGCGGAGTTCATCGGCGACGACATCGCCACCGAGTACTCGGCGCTGATGTCCAAGGTGGTCGCGGACGGCACGCGCAAGGTGAAGTTCCCGCTCAACGAGCCGGCGATCTCCAAGAAGAAGTCGCAGATCGACGAGTACCTGGAGTTCTACGGCGGTCCCGGCGTGCAGCACATCGCGCTCGCCACCAACGACATCCTGAGCACCGTCGACCACATGCGCGAGGCCGGGGTGAGCTTCCTGGACACCCCCGCCTCCTACTACGACGACCCGGAGCTGCGCGCCCGCATCGGTGAGGTCCGCGCGCCGATCGAGGAGCTGAAGAAGCGCGGCATCCTGGTCGACAGGGACGAGGACGGCTACCTGCTGCAGATCTTCACCAAGCCGGTGCAGGACCGTCCGACGGTGTTCTTCGAGCTGATCGAACGGCATGGCTCGCTCGGCTTCGGCAAGGGCAACTTCAAGGCGCTCTTCGAGGCGATCGAGCGTGAGCAGGACCTGCGGGGCAACCTGTAACCGTCCTTGGCTTTGCGATGGCGACCTTGAGGTGATCATCCTCGGATGGGATCAGTACCGCCACCGCCGGATGACCGGGGATCGGACCCGTGGTCCGATCCCGAGCCGCTCGAACCGGGTCACGAAGGCTCGAACCCCGCCCCGGGCCGCGACCCCGGCCCCGCCCACAGCACGTCCCCGGGCCCCGGCCCCGATCCCCACCCCGGTCAAGGGCCCCCCGGCCAGGGGCGGGGGCGGGGCCCCCGCCACAGACGGGGGTTCGATCCCGTCTTCGGCTACACGTCCGCCGGGGGTCCGCCCGGTGACTTCCCCCCGCCGCGCACCATGAGGCTGGGAGGGCGCTGGCGCCGTCTCTTCGCGGGAATCCTCGACCTTCTCATCGTCGGGATCATCTCCTCGCCCTTCACCTACCGGACCGTCGACACCGTCACCGACACCGCGAGCGGCCTGTCGGTGCAGATCCCCTACGCGGAGACCTTCCTGTTCCCGGTGATCGGCTTCCTGTACTACTGGCTGCTGACCGCCTACTGGAACGGGCAGACGCTCGGCAAGAAGATCTTCCGGTTGCGCGTGACGGACATCGACGGGCGGAGAGCCGGTGTCGGACAGGTCGCGCTCCGCGAACTCGTCGCCTGGCTGATGTACTCCACCTGCTGCCTGGGCTGGATAGATGTGGCTTTCATCCTTTTCCATCCGCGCAAGCAGGCCGTACACGACCTCGCCGCCAGGACGCTTGTCATAGACGCCTGATCGACGCGGACCGGTCGCGTAGTGTGCCATTCCACGGGGCTCGGCCGTCCGGCCGGGAAAGGGGCTTTCACGCATGGCGTCCAAACGGCTGACCGCGGCGACCGCCGCTCTTCTCAGCACGCTCGCGACCGTCGGCACGGTCGCCTGCTCGGCGTCGAACGGAGAGAGTGTCCCCCCGACGGGCACCGTGAAGCCGGTCGCCTCCGACGTCGTCGCCGGTGGCGGCGGTGGCGGTGGCGGCGGTGGCGGCGGCGGTGGCGGTGGCGGTGAGGCCGCACCCGGCGCCCCGGGCATCGGCGACCCCGACTTCCCCACCGACGGCAACGGCGGCTACGACGTCGGCCGCTACGGGATCAAGCTGAGCTACGACCCGCCCTCCAAGCACCTGTCGGGAGTGACCACGATCGAGGCGCGGGCCACCCAGAACCTGGCGGGCTTCAACCTCGACCTCTCCGGCTTCACCGTGAGCCGGGTCACCGTGGACGGCAGGCCCGCGAGTTTCGACAGGACGGGCACCGAGCTCAGCGTCACCCCGGCCTCGTTCATCCCGGACGCCGCCGCGTTCACCGTCGAGGTCGCGTACGCCGGTGAGCCCAAACCGGTCCGGGGCTCCTCCAACCTGGGCACGTACGGCTTCATCCCGACCCGGGACGGCGCGTTCGTCACCTGCCAGCCCAACGGCGCCAAGACCTGGTTCCCCGGCAACGACCACCCCGCGGACAAGGCGAGGTACGACTTCGAGATCACCGTTCCCGCCGGGCTGACCGCGCTGGCCAACGGCGAGCTCGTCGGCACGCCGAAGAGCGCCGGGGGCAAGACGACCTTCCAGTGGCGGGAGAGCCACCCGATGGCCAGCTACCTCGCCACCGTGACGCTGGGCAGGTTCGAGATGATCCAGGGCACGACCCCCGGAGGCCTGAAGAACCTGGCGGCCGTCGATCCGAGATTCCGCGGTTCGCTGAAGAGGCTGTACGACGTGTCGGGAAGGGTCACCGACTACTGGAGCACGGTCTTCGGCCCCTACCCCTTCTCCTCCACCGGAGGCGTGGTCGACGACTTCCCCGCCGGTTACGCGCTGGAGAACCAGACCAAGCCCATGTACGGCGGGTTCGCCCCCGACGACGCCATCATCGCCCACGAGCTGGCCCACCAGTGGTTCGGCGACAGCCTCAGCATCACCCGGTGGAAGGACCTGTGGCTCAACGAGGGCTTCGCGACCTACGCCGAGTGGCTCTGGTCGGAGCACGAGGGCGAGGCCACCGCCGAGCAGCTCTTCCGCAGACACTACGACGCCGAGGCCGGCGCCCCGATCTGGAGCTACACCCCGGGCCAGGCCAAGCCCGACGACCTGTTCAACGACTCCGTCTACACCCGGGGCGGCATGGCGCTCCACGCGCTCAGGCAGCGGATCGGCGACTCGGCGTTCTTCAGGCTCCTCAAGGAGTGGAACGCCACCCACAGGTACGGGAACGTCACGACCCCGGAGTTCGTCGCGATGGCCGAGAAGATCTCCGGCAAGAGGCTCGGCCCTCTCTTCGACGCCTGGCTGTTCACCGCGAAGAAGCCCACCACCTGGTAGTGAGACCGGCCGACGTCACGAACCGCCGGCCGGCTGGTGGGAGGAGAAGACCAGGACCGAGGCGGTGAAGCCGTGGACGTGGTTGTGGCCGCCTACCGGGCCCACCTCTCCCGCGGCGAAGAACCCGGCCACCCCGATGGGCCCCAGGGTGTCGCGGACGGCGACGGCGTCGTGGTCGGCGGTGCCGAACATGGCCGAGCCCCGGCCGTTGCAGGAGAACAGCAGGGCTCCGTCCACCCGGCCGAACTCCGCGCGGTGGGCGTCCAACAGCTCGTACAGGTCCTCGTCGGCGGTGGCGGCGTCGCGGACCTGGAAGCGGACGGTGCGGCCGATCTCGACGACGTCGCCGATCGCCACGGCCTCCCGCTCGGGGTCGATGCCGAGTACGCCCCGGATCAGGAAGTCACCGCGCTCGTGCTTCTCGGCGTACTCGTCCATGGCGATGCCGATCTGCAGGCCCGAGGCGACCAGGTCGCGGTCGTCCTCGTCCAGGGCGCTGACGATCTCCTCCAGCCGAGCCAGGGCGGGCTGCCCCGCGAGTTCGAGCAGGAGGTTGTCCTCGACGGAGGTGACCGTCATCGTCGGGCCGATCGGACGGCAGCCCTGGCTGACCACGGTGCTGACGTTGAGGGCGCCGCTGAGCAGCACTCCGACGGCTCCCTCGGTGTGGATCTCCCCGTTGGCGAACAGCCGGACCGCGCCGCGGCCCTGGATCGCGTTGGCCAGGCCGCCGATCAGGGGGAGATTTCCCATGACCTCCTCGGAGCGCTCGACGAAGCCGTCGGTGGGGAAGCTGTAGGGGTCGGCGAGCAGGATGGCCGCGTGATCGTCGGGGGCGCGGTCGGGCAGACCCACCACCACGAAGCGGTCGTCGGCCCTCAGCGTGTCGAGCGCGAAGGTCGTCAGCCGGGCCCCGCCGAGGGAGGCGGCCCAGGCGCTCACCGCGGGGGTGACCTCGATCCCCTGCCCGTCGCCGATGACCCCGGTGGCGCTGCATCCGAGGACGGCGGCGCCGGGAGCCATGCTCATCGCGCGCAGTCCCGCGCGGGATACGTCGTCGGGATCGTCGCCGCAGATGAAGAAGCAGAGCAGGTCAGCCGGTCCGGACAGGCCGGACAGGGCTTGGCGTACCGCCGTCTCGGCCGCGGAGACCAGATCGGACCCTGTCGCGAGGCCGTCGGCGAAGCGGCTCGTCATCAGTGCCACTTGTCTCGCCTCTCCCTCTTGTCCCTCGTCGTGTGACTCGCCGGAGAGCGTCGGATCTCGTCCGAAGCCCATCCCGAAGCCCTGAAGCCTGCCATGAACCGTTGTGAACCGACGTTAGCCGAGAGCGTGAGGCCCGTCAGCGCCGTGCGACCGCGAATGTCCGAGGTCCCACGTGGCGCCCCCTTTCCGGGGATGCTCCGGTGCCCGGGAGGGAACCGGTCGATACCTTGTCTTGGAGCGATTCTCCCCACTGGGGAGACATGCACTCACGTTGTCCTTCACGCAATCGTCAAGATCCGAAAGAGGGATGAGAGTATCGGATCAGGCGTTGTGGACGTAGGCTCGATCCCGTGCCTCAAATCCCAGAGCCACGTACTCTGCGCGAGCTGCGCGCGAGCGGCCATATTCACCGTACGGTCAAGGCCGAGATCCGCGAGAATCTCCTGACCCGCCTGCGGGCAGGAGAGCCGCGGTTCCCCGGCATCGTGGGCTTCGACGACACCGTCCTGCCATACCTGGAGCGGGCGCTGCTCGCCGGGCACGACCTGGTCCTGCTCGGTGAGCGGGGTCAGGGCAAGACCCGGCTGATCCGCACCGTGACCGGGCTCCTCGACGAATGGACCCCCGCCGTCGAGGGCTGCGAGATCAACGACCATCCCTACGAACCCTCGTGCGCCCGTTGCCGCCGTCTGGCCGGCGAGCTGGGCGAGGAGCTGCCGATCTCCTGGAAGCACCGCGACGAGCGGTACGGAGAGAAGCTCGCCACCCCCGACACCTCCGTCGGCGACCTGATCGGCGACATCGACCCGATCAAGATCGCCGAAGGGCGCACGCTCGGTGATCCGGAGACCGTCCACTACGGCCTGGTCCCCAGGAGCAACCGCGGGGTGTTCTCCGTCAACGAGCTGCCCGACCTGGCAGAGCGCATCCAGGTCTCGCTGCTCAACGTGCTGGAGGAGCGAGACATCCAGGTGAGGGGCTACAACCTGCGCCTGCCCCTGGACATCCTGCTGATCGCGAGCGCCAACCCCGAGGACTACACCAACCGTGGCCGGATCATCACCCCCCTGAAGGACCGTTTCGGCGCCGAGATCCGCACCCACTACCCGCTGTCGATCGAGACCGAGCTGGTCCTGATCCGCCAGGAGGCCGCGCTCGGCCAGGTCGGCGCCGACATGCCCGACCACCTGATCGAGGTGATCGCCCGGTTCACCCGGCTGGTCCGCGAGTCCACCGCGGTGGACGCCCGCTCGGGGGTCTCGGCCCGCTTCTCCATCGCCGCCGCCGAGACCGCGGCGGCCTCCGCCGTACGGCGTGCGGCGCTCACCGGTGAGGATCACGCGGTGGCCAGGGTCGCCGACCTGCCGGGAATCGTGCACACGCTGCGCGGCAAGGTGGAGTTCGAGGTCAGCGAGGAGGGCCGGGAGACCGAGGTGCTCGCGCACCTGCTGCGCAGGGCGGTGGCCGAGACGTTCCGCGGCACGCTCGGCGGCGCCGATCTGAACCCGCTGCTGGAGAAGTTCTCCGAAGGCGTCCAGGTCGAATCGGGCGTGGCGGTTCCCGCGGCCGAGCTGCTGCGCAGGATCGGCCCCGTCCCGGGCCTGGCAAAGATCATGTCCCAGCTCGGCATCGGCGACGAGTCTCCCGGGCACGCCGCCGCCGCGCTGGAATTCGCCATGGAGGGCCTCTACCTCCTGCGCCGGCTGTCCAAGGACGAGGTGGACGGCACGACGGTTTACCGCACCTGAGGTGTCTGCATGAGCTATCGCTATGGCGAATACCGGGACGGGCCCGACCCGCTCGCCCCGCCGTACGACGTCCGTTCCGCGCTGGACCGGATGGGTGACGCGATCCTGTCCGGTTCCAACCCCGCTCACGCCCTGCGCGACCTGCTCAAGGAGGGTCTGCCCGGCGCGCAGGACCGTCGTGGTCTTGAGGATCTTCTCCGCGAGGTGCGGAGGCGGCGCCGTGAGCTGCGCGAGCGCGGCCGTATCGACGGCACGCTGGAGCGGGCCAGGGCGCTGCTGGACAAGGCGATCGGCCAGGAGCGGGCCGAGTTGTTCCCCGACCCCTCTGACGAGGCCCGGCTGCGCGAGGCGGAGCTGGCCGCTCTTCCCGACGACACGGCGAGCGCGATCCGGGAGCTGGGCACCTACCGGTGGCGCTCGGCCGCCGCGAGGCAGACCTTCGAGGAGCTGCGCGACCTGCTGCGCAGGGAGGTGCTCGACAGCCAGTTCCGCGGCATGCGGCAGTCTCTGGCCAACCCCGATCCGGCCGCCATGGAGCGGGTCAGGGAGATGATGTCCGATCTGAACGACATGCTCGACCGGGACTCCCGGGGTGAGCACACCCAGGCCGACTTCGAGCAGTTCATGTCGAAATATGGGGACATGTTCCCGGAGTCGCCACGGAACCTGGAGGAGTTGGTCGACACCCTGGCCCGGCGGGCGGCGGCCACCCAGCGTCTGCTCGCCTCCCTCACCCCGGCCCAGCGCGAGGAGCTCGACCACCTGATCGAACAGACCCTCCGGCAGGCCGGGCTGGACGAGCAGATGCGCCGCCTGGGCGAGTCCCTCCACGCCCGCCGCCCCGACCTGGCCTGGAACACCCCGGAGCGGCTGAGCGGCGACGAGCCGATGGGGATGTCCGACGCCGTGAGCGCGCTGGACGAGCTCGCCGACCTGACCCAGCTGGAGGCCGCGCTCCGCCAGGACTACCCCGGTGCCCGCCTGGACGACATCGACGAGGCGGCGATCCGGCGCGCCCTGGGCCGATCGGCCGTCGACGACCTGGAGGCGCTCAAGCAGGTCGAACGCGAGCTGGAGCAACAGGGCTACCTCCTACGCCGGCGCGGCAAGCTGGAGCTCACCCCCAAGGCCGTACGGCGCCTGGGAGAGACCGCGCTGCGCCGCGTCTTCTCCTCCCTGGAGAGCGGGCGCCGCGGCGACCACGACCAGGTGGACGCGGGCTCGGCCGGCGAGCTCACCGGGTCCTCACGGCCCTGGCGGTTCGGCGACGAGCAGCCGATCGACGTGGTCCGTACGGTGATCAACGGGGTCCGGCGCGGCGGGGGCGGCGCGGTGACCCTGTCGGTCGACGACTTCGAGGTCGCCGAGACCGAACGGCGCACGGCGGCCGCGGTGTGCCTGCTGGTCGACCTGTCCTACTCGATGGCGCTACGCGGCACCTGGGCCGCCGCCAAGCAGACGGCGATGGCGCTGCAGGCGCTGGTGGCCTCGAAGTTCCCCCAGGACTCGGTGCAGATCATCGGCTTCTCCAACTACGCCAGGGTGCTGCAGCCCGACGAGCTGGCGGGGCTGGAGTGGGACATGGTCCAGGGAACGAACCTGCACCACGCCCTGCTGATCGCCGGACGCCACCTGGACCGCCACCCCGACTTCGAGCCGGTCGTGCTCGTGGTCACCGACGGTGAGCCCACCGCCCACCTGCGGCGCGACGGCTCGGCGGCCTTCGAGTGGCCACCGACCCAGGAGACGCTGGAACTCACCCTCGCGGAGGTCGACAAGATGACCCGGCGCAGGGCGACGCTCAACGTCTTCATGCTCGCCGACGACGAGCGCCTGAAGGATTTCGTGAACGAGGTCGGACGGCGCAACGGCGGCCGGGTCTTCTCCCCCGGCGCCGACCGGCTGGGAGAGTACGTCGTCAGCGACTTCCTGCGGGTCCGCCGCACCCGCTAGGGCGGGCTCGGGCCGGGCGCCCGGGAGGCGGGCTCAGGCGCTGGCGTAGGTGGCGTATCCGTCGAGCGCCAGGTCGAAGCCGTCGCGATGGTGGCGGTAGGAGCGGTAGCTGGGCCGCCATGCCGTGCTGTTGCCGACGCCCGCGCGGGCGTCGGCGACCGCGGAGGGGACCCGCTCGGGGGAGAGCAGGAGGCCGCCCCCGAGATAGCGGGTGTCGGTGAGGAGCGTGGGGACGGCGGGGCCGCCGCTCACGTAGCGGCCACGGCGCCAGCCGCTCTCCTCGTCCCAGACCAGCGCGTCGCCGCCGGTCAGGCGGATGGTGACGGTGCGCGGGTCGCAGGGGCCCCGCCACCAGCTCTCGACCGCCTCACCCAACGCCTCGACGACGAGGCAGGCGTAGCGGAACGGCTGGTCGCGCCACTCCTCGGTATACGGCTCAACATGTTTGACGCCCACGGCGGGCACTCCCTCGTGCCGTCTTGCTCTGTCTGATCGAACGCCCGCCCGGCACGACCGCGGCTTCACCGCCGCCGGTCTCATCACACGGGAACGAGCTCGCCCACGATCCTACTAACGCCGCGGACATGCTCCGCGCGGAACGCGAAGATCGACGATCGCGTACGGCCGATTCCGCCGCCGCTTCCAACCGTGACCTCTTCGTGACAACCGCGTCGACGCCGGCGCGGTCTACCCGGTTGGGGGAAAACACGGTCGCGGGGGAAGAGGAAGTGAGTTCGATGCTCGTGGGAATTCTCGTGGCGCTGCTGCTCATCGTCTGTGTCTGTTTCGAGGTGTGCATGGTGTCACGCCCGCGAGAGGGAGGCGCGGGCTCGGATCGGTTCTCCCCCGGCCATCAGCGCCACGACGACCACCGGGAAACACACCTGCCCGCTCCGCGGGAGGACCTTTCAAACGATCGTTAAGACTGACCCTGCCGATGGGTGACACCGCGCGAGCCGTACCCAGATGAGATCACCGGATACTAATGTCTGGCGCATGACAGACCTGCTGCTCTGGCTGCACATCGGTTTCGCGATCTTCGCCCTCGGGCCGATCACCGCCGTCACGATGTCCACTCCCAGATTCATCCGCGCCAAGAACGTCGATGTCCTGCGCTATCTCCACAAGACCACGCGTATCTATGGTTTCGCGTCCATCGGCGTCTTCCTGTTCGGCGCGATACTGGGCCGCGACTTCCTCGGACGGCCGTATCTGTCGGCGTCCATGACGCTTTTCATCGTCGCCGCAGTGCTGCTGGTCCTGGTGGAGCGGGACCAGCGCACCGCCATCCGGGTCCTCGGCAATGAGAACCCGGACGACGACGCCAAGGTGCAGGTCGGCCGGATCGCCGCCCTCTCCAGCGTGATCGTGCTGATCTGGATGGTCATCCTGGTGCTGATGGTCTGGGGAAACCCCTGAGCACGCGTTTTCCCTCCGCGCGCGTTTCCGGCCCGGTGGCCACCGCCGGCCCGGCACCGCTTCCCGGCCGGGGTCTGTGGCCGCTCCAGCGCCCGGATCCCGGCCGGGCACCCACTCCAGCGCCCGTTCCCGGTCCAGTATCCGGCTTCCGGACCGGCGCCCGCTCCTAGCCCAGCGCCTGAGTGAGGTCGGCCAGCAGGTCGTCGATCGACTCGATGCCGACCGACAGTCGCACCAGGTCGCCGGGCACCTCCAGCGGCGAGCCCGCCACCGAGGCGTGGGTCATCAGGGCGGGGTGCTCGATCAGCGACTCCACGCCTCCGAGCGACTCCCCCAGGGTGAACAGCTTGGTCCTGTTGCACAGCTCGACGGCCTCGGCCTCGCCTCCGGCCATCCGGAAGGAGACCATGCCTCCGAAACGCCTCATCTGCTTGGCCGCCACCTCGTGCCCCGGATGGTCGGCCAGGCCCGGGTAGAGCACCGAGGCCACCCGGGGGTGGGCGAGCAGCAGCTCCACCACCCGTTCGGCGTTCTCGCAGTGGCGGTCCATCCTCACCCCGAGCGTCTTGAGGCCGCGCAGCGTCAGCCAGGCGTCGAACGGCCCGGCCACCGCGCCCATCGCGTTCTGGTGGTAGGCGAGCTCCTCGCCCACCCCGGCGTCCCGCGCGACGAGCGCGCCGCCGACCACGTCGGAGTGACCGCCCACGTACTTGGTGGTGGAGTGCACGACGATGTCCGCGCCCAGGGCGAGCGGCTGCTGCAGGTACGGGGAGGCGAAGGTGTTGTCCACCACCAGCAGCGCGCCGCACTCGGTCGCGAGCTGGGCGAGGGCCGCGATGTCGGCGATGCCGAGCAGCGGGTTGGTGGGCGTCTCCACCCAGATGATCTTGGTTTTCCGGGTCACGGCGGCCGCCACCGCCGTCAGGTCGCCCAGCGGCGCCGGGTCGTAGTGCAGCCCCCAGCGCTCGTGGACCTTCGCGAACAGGCGGTAGGTGCCGCCGTAGGCGTCGTTCGGGATGATCACGTGGTCACCCGGCCTGCAGATCGCCCGGAGCACCGCGTCCTCGGCCGCCAGGCCCGAGGCGAAGGCCAGGCCACGGCTGCCGCCCTCGACGGCGGCCATGGCCTCCTCCAGGGCGTTCCTGGTCGGGTTGGCGGACCGGCTGTACTCGTATCCGGCGCGCAAGCCTCCTACGCCGTCCTGCTTGTAGGTGGACACCGCGTAGATCGGCGGCACCACGGCCCCGGTGTAGGGGTCGGGTTCCTGACCTGCGTGGATGGCCAGCGTCTCGAATCCATGGTTCATAAGGTCAACGTTACTCGCGGCGGCGGGTGCCCCAGGGCCGCGGAAGCCGCCCACGGTCCCCCGCCGGCTACTCCGTGTGCTCCCCGCCGATCCGGGAGAGCAGGACCGGGTCGGCGAGCGTCAAAGCCGCACCGACCACGAGCCCGGCGATCAGAAGCACGATCCCGATGATGGTCATCTCTTTTCCCCTTCGACCTCTCAAGCATCGGCGACGTGCTTTCGGCGTCGCCTCCGCTGAAGGACCGGTTCCCCGGGAAACGATTCGGCCGAACGGCCGATATGACCAGTCCTCCGCGAGGCTTAGGCTCGGGGATCGTGGGAGAGACGAACCGGCTGGTCTACTGGGTCAAAAGACTCAGCGAAATCGCTTTGATCGGCTGGCTCCTCCTGCTCCTGCTGATCGACGTGATGGTGGTCGCGTCCATGGTGTCGTCGAACGGCCCCGACCAGGCGATGCTGCTGAGCCCCGTGTGCGGCCTGGTGGGGGTCGTGGCGGTGGTGCGACGCCGCCGCTGGCGGGTCGGCGGGCTGGTCACCCTGCTGACGGTGTCGTTCCTGTCGTCCCTGCTCATCGGGGTCACCGATGGCGAGGGCAGCCCCGGCGTGGCCGAGATCGGGTCGCTGCTGGTCCTCACCGTCGGCGGGCTGCGCGCGATCGAGCCGGTGCGGCGGGCCGCGCTGTTCTCCCTGGCGACGATGATCGTGCTCGAAACCTCCACCGTTCGCCTGAACCCCGTGGACATCGAACCGGCGACGGCCCTCGGCTTCCTGTTCTTCGTCTGCTGGTCCGCCGCCGCCGGTATCGGCGCCTACCTCCGCTTCCAGCTGGAGCGCCGCAGAGAGGCCGTCAACACGGTGCGGCGGTCCGAGCGCCTGGAGCTGGCCAGGGAGCTGCACGATCTGGTCGCCCACCACATCACCGGGATCGTGGTGCAGGCCCAGGCCGCGAAGGTCGTCGCCGAGCAGAAGCCCGAGGCCGTGGTCCCCTCCCTGGAGGCGATCGCGAACGCGGGGGCCGACGCGTTGACCTCGATGCGCCGCCTGGTCAGCGTGCTGCGCGCGGAGGACGGGGCCGCCCGCTCACCGGGCAGCACGCTCATGGACATGCGCACGATGGTCGAGCGTTTCTCCGCCACGGGCCCCCAGGTCACCTTCGACATCGGTCAGGGCATCACCGAGGGCACCGTGCCCCCGGAGGTGATGATCACCCTGCACCGGGTCCTTCAGGAGTCGCTGACCAACGTCCGCAGGCACGCCCCGGGCACCGACTGGGTCGAGGCGGACCTGAAGCTCACCGACGGCTCCGACCTGCGTGACCGGGCCGAGAGCGTACGGATGAGGACGGGGAACGGCCAGGCCCAGCGGGCCCGGCGTGGCGCCCCGACGGGCATCCCGCCTCGCGGGGATGCCTCCGGAGGCGTGTCGGTCACCGGAGGCACCGTGCGGCTGCGGGTGCGCAACTACGGCTCGATGGCGGATACCAGGATCTCCCGCCTCGGCGGCGGATTCGGCCTGGTGGGCATGGCCGAACGCGTCGAGGCTCTCGGCGGCCGCCTCATCGCCGGCCCCACCCGCTCCGGGGCCTGGGAGGTGACGGCGGAGTTTCCGCTGTGACCTCGCCCGGGTCAGTGGCTGGCGAGGAAGCCCAGCAGGTCCTGGCGGGTGATCAGGCCGACGGGCTTGCCGTCGTCGAGGACGACCGCGGCGTCGGCCTTCTCCAGCGCCTCGACGGCGATGGAGACCGGCTCCCCCGCGCCGATCGTCGGCAGCGGCTGCGACATGTGGGCGGCCAGCGGGTCGGTCGGCCGCACCCGCTCGCGGTACAGGGCGTCGAGCAGATCGCGCTCCAGGATCGAGCCGACCACTTCGGCGGCCATGACCGGAGGCTCCTCCTTCATCACCGGAAGCTGTGACACCCCGTACTCGCGCATGATCGAGATGGCCGTGTCGACCGACTCGTGCGGGTGGGTGTGCACGAACTCCGGCATGCCGGAGCTCTTCTGGGTCAGCACGTCCCTGACCAGGCCCTCCTCGCTGGAGGTGGTGAGGAAGCCGTAGTCGGCCATCCACTCGTCGTTGAAGATCTTCGACAGGTAACCCCGGCCGCCGTCGGGCAGCAGCACCACGATCACGTCGTCCGGCCCGGCCCGCTCGGCCACGCGCAGCGCCGCGACCGTCGCCATGCCGCAGGAGCCGCCCACCAGCAGCGCCTCCTCGCGGGCCAGGCGGCGGGTCATGGTGAAGGAGTCCTTGTCGGAGATCGCGATGACCTCGTCGCAGATCGTGGTGTCGTAGTTGGCGGGCCAGATGTCCTCGCCGACGCCCTCCACCAGGTATGGCCGCCCGGTGCCGCCGGAGTAGACCGAACCCTCGGGGTCGGCCCCGATGACCTTGACCCGGCCGCCGGAGACCTCCTTGAGGTAGCGGCCGGTGCCGCTGATCGTGCCCCCGGTGCCGACGCCCGCCACGAAGTGGGTGATCCTGCCCTCTGTCTGGTCCCAGATCTCCGGGCCGGTGGAGTGGTAGTGGCTCTCGGTGTTGCGCGGGTTGGAGTACTGGTCCGGCTTCCAGGCGTTCGGCGTCTCCTTGGCCAGCCGGTCGGAGACCGAGTAGTAGGAGTCGGGGTGCTCGGGAGAGACAGCCGTCGGGCAGACCACGACCTCGGCACCGTAGGCGCGCAGAACCGAGATCTTGTCCTGGGCCACCTTGTCCGGCACCACGAACAGGCAGCGATATCCCCGCTGCTGAGCCACGATGGCGAGGCCGATCCCGGTGTTACCCGAGGTGGGCTCCACGATCGTGCCTCCCGGCCGCAGCTCTCCCGACTGCTCGGCGGCGTCGATCATCCGGACCGCGATGCGGTCCTTCACCGACCCCCCCGGGTTGAAATACTCCACCTTTGCCAGCACTTGGGCGGAAATGCCGTCAGTCACCTTGTTCAGTCGGACGAGAGGGGTGTTGCCCATCAGTTCGATAAGCGAGTCATGTACGCGCACCGGGATATCACCTCGAAATACCAAAGCTCGGTCGGCTTGTTGTCGTAATCGCCGCGATCCCGTAGGGGTGGCAGGGACTCGGCTGTATTACCTAAGGCAACGCTACCGCCCCGTACGGAGGGAACAACGCCACGTGAGCTGGACACCGGGTACGGCGCGAGTCGCCCGCCGCGTCGCCGCGGCGGCCGCACTGGGCGGAGGCGGCCTCACCGCGCTCGGCGCGGCGACCTACGGTCTGCTGCTCGCCGAAGCCCTGGTGGCCCGCCGCACCGTCGGCCGCCCGCACGGCATGGAGGGACCGCCGGCGGACGGGGTGTACGGCGCCTTCGACGGCGAGCCCCTCAGGATGGTCATGCTCGGCGACTCCACCTCCGTCGGCCTGGGCACCTCCGAACCCGCGGAGACACCCGCCGTGCTGATCGCGAACGGGCTGACCGTGATCGCCGAGCGGCCGGTGCGGCTCACCGTGACGGGCAGGTCCGGAGCGACCTCCGCCGAGCTGGGGGAGCAGGTGGACGAGGCGCTGAAGGCCAGACCCGAGATCGCGGTCATCTTCATCGGGGCGAACGACGTCACCTCGCAGAGCAGGCCCGCCCACGCCGTACGGCACCTGCGCAAAGCGGTCGAACGCCTGCGGGAGGCGGGGGCGGAGGTGGTCGTGGGCACCTGCCCCGACCTGGGCACGGTCCGGCCTATCGCGCAGCCTCTGCGCTGGATGACGCGGCGATGGAGCCGCCAGCTCGCCGCCGCGCAGACCGTCGCCGTGGTCGAGGCGGGCGGGCGGACGGTGGCCTTCGCCGACCTGCTGGGGCCGGAGTTCGACACGAACCCCGCGGAGATGTTCGGCCTTGATCGTTTTCACCCATCTACCCAAGGTTATCTCCAGATCGCCTACGCGGTGCTACCTTCCGTATGCGGTGCGTTGGAACTCTGGCCCGAGCCCCGGGCCCGGCGCACTGAGTCGATCTACCTCGCGGCGGCCAAGGCCGCGGAGGAGCCCGGCACCGAGGTCTCCGCGACCCGTGTCGCCGGGCAAGCGACCGGACCTCACGGACGGTGGGTGACCATACTCGGCCGAAGGCCGTGGATGCGGCCCAACGACGCCTGACCACGGTCACCCTCCGCTGCGAAGCCGTAACGCCTCGCCCGCATTGGAGTGGAATACCCGTGATCCGGCCCCTCGCGAAACCGGCCCTGGTGCTCGCCGGAGCTTTGACCCTGGGCGGCTGCTCCGGCACTGAAGCGGCCACCCCCGACCATCCCACCTGGCACAACACCGAGGTGAACGCGGTCAGCCGCACCACCACCGCCGGTGGCGTCGCCACGACGACCTCCATGAAGCCCGGCGGCACGCTGGAGACGGTCGCCCTCGACCTCGCCACGGGCAGGAAGCTGTGGGCCCATCCCTCGACCATGGCGGGCCGCCTGCCGGGGATGGGCGTGCCCGCCCCCGCGATCGTCGAGACCTCCGCGGGACAGACCGTCGCGGTGACGATCGACCCCGCCAGACGGGGCCGATGGAAGGCCACGCTCGTCGGCCTGAACGCCAGGACCGGAGCCCGCATGTGGAGCCGCCCGGTGCACTCCACCTTCGGGCCGCAGCGGTGCGGGGCGTTCGTGTGCGTGTCCGAGAACGCCGCGCTCGCGAGCGCCCGCGTCGTCGTCCTCGATCCGGACACGGGCAAGGCCGTATGGAAGATCCCCGGCATCGCCGAGGCCGAGTGGGCCGACGCCTCACGCGTGGTGTTCCTCCGCCTGGCCCGCCACCCCGTCCTGGAGGCACACGACCTCAAGACCGGCAAGGTCGTCTGGCGCCTCCCCGTCGAGCAGCCCCTCGGTGCCGGAGTCGACCTGTCGGGAGGCTGGTCCTTCGGCGCGACGGGGGGAAACCTCGTCGGATACGTCGCCCCCTACACCAATCCGAAGACGAACAAGGTCTCCGCCTTCGGCCTGTTCTCCGTCAAGCTCTCCGACGGCACGGTCAACTGGATGCGTCCGTCGGTGGTCCGCGTCTATCCCAGCGGCAGTCCCGGCTTCGCCCCGGTGGTCCGCCCGGTCGACCAGGAGGGCCGGTACGGCGGGTTCGCCAGGCTGGAGGCCGACAGCGGCCGGGTGCTCGGCCAGATCTCCGCCGAGCAGGTGCCCGAGGCGGGCTGGTGGCTCGCCTTCCCGCCCCGTATGGAGAAGCTCGGCTTCCTGCGGCACGGCAAGCCCGGTGACGTCTTCGACCTCCCCACCGGCCGCGCCGCCGACGTCAAGGACGAGCGCGCCTGGTCCTTCTGCGTGACCGATCCCAAGCCGCTCGCGCTCAAGGGCCAGAACCCCGGCTTCTACTCGGTGGCCTCGCTGTGCGAGTACAGGCTGGCCGACGGCAAGCGGGTGTCCGGCTCGGGCGCCCCGCCCCTGTGGTTCACCGGCAGCCAGAACGGCTGGCGTATGTGGCGTGACGAGAAGGGCGGCCTCCACGGGATCAAGGACGGCGACGGCACCTCCCCCGGCATGTACGGCTGACCATCCGGCGGGGGTTCGGCACCGGTAGCCGCCGGGCCCGGGTGGGCGGGGGCGCCTGCGGCCGTCCCCGCCGGTCACCGGCAGGACGGCCGGTTCGCGTCCGGTCCCCTTCCCGCCTCCGGGTGGGGAAGGGGACTCTCACCTCCCGTACAAAGTTCTGTTTCAATGACCCCTGGGCGCGATTTCCGGCATACCGCGCAGTACGCTCCGCAGGAGGAGCAGACACCAACCCAGGAGGGCCACATGCCCGAGGCAGTCATCGTCGCGACCGCGCGCTCGCCCATCGGACGCGGCTTCAAGGGGTCCCTCAAGGACATCCGCCCCGATGACCTGACCGTACAGATCATCCAGGCCGCGCTCGCCAAGGTCCCCCAGCTCGACCCGGCCACGATCGACGACCTCATGCTGGGCTGCGGCCTGCCGGGCGGCGAGCAGGGCTTCAACATGGGCCGCGTGGTCGCCACCCTGCTCGGACTGGACGGCGTGCCGGGCACCACCGTGACCCGCTACTGCTCGTCCTCACTGCAGACCACCCGGATGGCCCTGCACGCGATCAAGGCGGGCGAGGGGGACGTGTTCGTCTCGGCGGGTGTGGAATGCGTCTCCCGCTTCGCCAAGGGCAGTTCGGACTCGTTGCCCGACACGACGAACCCGCTGTTCGCCGACGCCCAGGCCCGCTCGGCGAGTGCCGCCGAGGGCGGCAAGGAGGTCTGGCACGACCCGCGCGAGGACGGCCGGCTGCCCGACATCTACGTGGCGATGGGCCAGACGGCCGAGAACGTCGCCGGGCTGAGGGGCGTCTCCCGGCAGGAGCAGGACGAGTTCGGTGTCCGCTCCCAGAACCTGGCGGAGAAGGCCATCGCGAACGGCTTCTGGGAGAAGGACATCACCCCGGTGACCCTGCCCGACGGGACCGTGGTGAGCAAGGACGACGGCCCCCGGGCGGGGACCACCTACGAGGCGGTCTCGGCGCTCAAGCCGGTCTTCCGGCCCGACGGCACGGTCACCGCGGGCAACTGCTGCCCGCTGAACGACGGCGCCGCCGCCGTGATCGTGATGAGCGACACCCGGGCCGCCGAACTCGGCATCACCCCGCTCGCCCGGATCGTCTCCACCGGGGTGACCGCTCTGTCCCCCGAGATCATGGGCCTGGGCCCGGTCGAGGCCTCGAAGCAGGCCCTGGCCAGGGCGGGCATGGCCATCGGCGACGTGGACCTCGTCGAGATCAACGAGGCGTTCGCCGCCCAGGTCATCCCGTCCTACCAGGACCTCGGGATCGACATCGACCGGCTCAACGTCAACGGCGGTGCCATCGCGGTCGGACACCCCTTCGGGATGACCGGCGCCCGCATCACCTCCACGCTCCTCAACAGCCTCGCCTTCCACGACAGGTCGATCGGCCTGGAGACCATGTGCGTCGGCGGTGGCCAGGGCATGGCGATGGTCCTGGAACGCCTCAGCTGAACCCGGTGAACCCGGCCCGCACGCGGTGTCGTCGAGCACCGCGTGCCGGCGGAACCCTCCGGGGCCGGCCGACCCGGCCGGGCGAGCATCCGGCCCACGGTGCACCGGCCCGGCGGGGGAGGTGTCCCGTGAGGCGGTCAGCCGTGCACGTCGGGGCCGGCGCGGGTGATCGCGATCCTCAGGATCACCCGCCGGTCCCGCTCCATCGAGGCCCGGTAGTCGTCCCAGTCGGGGTGCTCACCGGAGATGTCACGGTAGTAGCCGACCAGGAGATCCATCGCCTCGGGCAGGGAGACGATCTCCGCGACGCCGTCGATCTGGATCCACTCACCGAAGAAGGCGTCGGTCGTCACGCAGAGCGAGACCTGCGGGTTCCTGCGGAGGTTGCGCACCTTCGCCGCCGTCTCCCTGGTGCTGACGATCGCGTTCCCCTCCGCGTCGAGCCCCACGATGACCGGGGAGAGTTGCGGGCGGCCGTCCGCGTGCGAGGTCAGCATGACCGCTCGATGGTTGGCGCGGATGAACCCGCGCGCTTTGTCGTGATCCATGACCCCATCATGGATCACGACAAAGCCCGCGCCACCACAGTGACGCGGGCTTTGACGGAGATAGGCGGCTTACAGGTGGCGGGTACGGCGACGCCGCTCGTGCTCGTGCACAATGGCCGCGGCGTAGCCGTGGGTCAGCCCGTGTTCGTTGGCGAGCCAGGTGGCCCGCTCCTCACACCGAAGGAACGACGGGCCGTTGTCGATTGCTTGAAACCACTCTGGGAGTGCGCGTCCGGTGATGTCCGGAACCCTGGCGATCAGCTTGCTCTGCGTCTCCATCGAGTGGTTCAACGACATGGGCACCTCCACGGATAGGCTCCTTTGCTCGACAGTGCATCACGAAAGCCCAGATGGCAAGCCCCGAGATGCTCTCGTCCTTCGCGGTTCGTCCATCCCCGTTTACCCTCCGTTCACTCACCCGTCGCCGGTAAAGACGAAAGGCCCCGCCGGAACGCGTCCGGCGGGGCCTTGTCTGCGCTGTGTCGTCAGTCGCTCCTTGAGAAGTAGCTCAGCAGACGCAGGATCTCCAGGTAGATCCAGACCAGGGTGACGGTGAGACCGAAGGCCATCAGCCACGAGTACTTCTCCGGGGCTCCGTTCTTCACGCCCTGCTCGACCTGGTCGAAGTCGAGGAGCAGGAAGAAGCAGCCGATGAGGATCGTGGCGATGCTGAACAGGTAGGCCAGCGGGCCACCCGACCGGATGCCGATGCCGTCCTCGATGAAGAATCCGGCGACCAGGTTGATGAGCATGAGGCCCATCAGGCCCAGCCCTGCGGCCACGACGAACTTGGTGAACTTCGGCGTCACGCGGATGATGCGCAGCGAGTAAACGGTCAGCATGGCGGCGAAGGCCAGGACCGTACCGACCACCGCCTGGAAGACGATGCCGCTGTACAGATCGTTGTAGACGTGGCTGATCACACCGACGGCGACACCGTAGGAGACCGAGTAGCCGAGGATCAGGACGGGGTTGGTGCTGGACTTGAACGAGATGACCAGGGCGAGGATCAGGCCGACGATGACACCGGCGATCGCCGCGACCATGCCGAGGTTGAGCACCCAGGCGACCGCTGCCGAGACGACAAGCGTGCCAAGAGTGATGAAACCACGCACGACCACGTCGTCAATCGTCATCGTCCGCTGTGCGGGCGGCGCGTATGACGGCGTGTTGTACATGCCCTGAAGCTGGTCAGGGGTGGGGGTCGGCGTACCCCAGCCTTGCTGCTGGCCCTTGGCCTGCCGACTGAATACGGGGTTCTTGCTCTCCATCGCTGCCTCCACGCTGCGACCTACGCGATCAGCGTATTAGATCGGTTGTCACACGGTCGTATCGTGCTGATATTCATGTTGTCCAGGCGACCGTACGGCTACCGCCGATGGTCCCAACGAACAGGTGGCGCGTTCGGTTCCCTGGCCTCATATCCGTCTCGCCGCCCGCTCGTCGAAGAGCCGCTGCGACGCCTCGACCTCGTCGAGATTGCGGCGCGCCCACTCACAGATGCCCGTCACGGCCACCGACAGGTCGCGCCCCATCCGGGTGAGCACGTACTCCACCGTGGGCGGCGAGGTCGGGTAGACGTTGCGCTCGACGATGCCGTCACGCTCCAGGGCCCGCAGCGTCCGCGTCAGCATACGCTGGTTGATCCCCTCGATCCGCGCCTTGAGCCGGGAGAAGCGCTGGGCCTCGTGCCCCAGCGCCGCGATCACCAGCAGGGACCACTTGTCCCCGATGTGACCGATCAACTGCCGGGCGACTCCGTTCGCCTCCAACACCGATTCCAGGTTCGCCTCGCTACTCATGGTTACTATTTTATACCAGGGATCCATCGAATCCTCGTCCTCTCCACTCGGCCGAGAATGATCACAGTTATGTAACTCCAAAAGTTTTGCGGGCGCATTTGGGAGGGACACTCCTCGCCCTTCGGCAAGGGCAACGCGGAGCCGGATAACGAAAAAAGACCCGTGACCACGTTTTCGCTGGTCGCGGACCTTGTTTGGCAGGTCATCATGAGTGCCCCCGGAGGGACTCGAACCCTCACTCGAACCCTTTTAAGGGGTTTGCCTCTGCCATTGGGCTACGGGGGCGCCGTAATCATACGTAACGGACCACTCATGCGTAACTGCTCAAGGCAACCGTCGCATCACTTCCGCTGAGAATCTATGGATCGTCCCGTCTTCGAGGGACCCGGTCAAGGAATAGCACATCGCCGGGAACGGTGAGCCCGGAGGTGGGCCTTGTCGCCCACCTCCGGGCTCGGACGTTCGATTCACTCTCCGGGCTCGGGCGTTCGGCTCACCTTCCGAGTTCGGGGGGTCGGCTCATCCTCCGGGGGCGGGCGTTCAGTTGCTCGCCGCGGCGCGGAACTCCGTGCGCGGTTTCTCGATCTCTCCGAGAGAGACGGTCTCGCGCTTGAAGAAGAGCGCCAGGGTCCAGTCGGCCGTCACCCGGACCTTACGGTTGACGGTGGGCACCCGCGACAGGTGGTAGGTGCGATGCATGAACCACGCGGCGATCCCGCGCAGCTTGATCCCGTAGACGTTGGCGACCCCCTTGTGAAGGCCGAGCCCGGCGACGGAGCCGACGTACCTGTGCCGGTAGTCGACCAGCTTCTGCCCGCGCAGGCTCCGGGTGATGTTGTCCGCGAGGACCTTGGCCTGCCGTACGGCGTGCTGCGCGTTGGGCGCGCAGTACTGGCCGGGGTTGGTCAGGTCGGGGACCCCGGCCACGTCTCCCGCCGAGTAGGCGTCCTTGACGCCGACCACGGTGAGACGGGCGGTCGTCTTGATCCTGCCCCGCTCGTCGAGGGGCAGGTCTCCGGCGTTGACGACCGGGCTCGGCTTCACTCCAGCGGTCCACACGATGGTGGCCGATTCGAACTCGTCGCCGTCGGAGAGCTTGACCAGGCCGCCCTCGCAGGAATCGAGGCGGGTGTTCATCTTGACCTCGATGCCGCGCTCGCGCAGCTGCTCGGCGGTCCACGCGCCCATCTCGGGGCCCACCTCGGGGAGGATGCGGTCGGTGGCCTCGACGAGGATCCAGCGCATGTCCTCGCGGGAGATGTTCCGGTAGTAGCGGGTGGCGTCGACCGCCATGTCCTCCAGTTCGGCGAGCGCCTCGATGCCGGCGAAGCCGCCGCCGACCACGACGAACGTCAGGGCGCGCCTGCGCAGGGCCTCGTCGTCGTCGCTCTCCGCCCGGTCGAGGAGTTCGAGCACCCGGTTGCGCAGCGCGATCGCCTCGCCGACCGTCTTGAAACCGATCGCGGCGTCGGCCAGGCCGGGGATGGGGAGCGTACGGGAGATCGATCCGGCGGCCATCACCATGATGTCGTAGCCGATCTCGTGCGGGGTGCCGACGTTGGGGGCGAAGGTGACGGTCTTGGCCGCGTGGTTGACCTTGGAGACCTTGCCGTTGAGGATCGTCGCCTTCGAGAGCACGCGGCGGAGCGGGACGACCACGTGCCGGGGTGAGAGGTTTCCCGCGGCGGCCTCGGGAAGGAAGGGCTGGTAGGTCATGTGGGATTCAGGGGTCAGGACGGTGATACGCACGCTTCCATCGCGGAGTTCCCTGCGGAGGGTGTGCTGCAGACGCAACACGGTGTAGAGGCCGACATAGCCTCCACCCACGACCACGATGTGCTTGGAGTTGCGGTTCACTACGGCACTGTCCTTAGCTTCGAGGTTTGTGAAACCTTTCACAAGGATACGCTCACATTTCTCCTCGCACCAGCCGCCCATCTGGCAAGCTGGTCTTAATTTCCGCTATCAGCCAGAAACATCATTCTTCTCCGGAGAATTCCGATCAATCTTCTCTTTGTGATCGACTTCACAAGCCTCGAAGCGCGTTCGCCCTGATGAAGAGATCGTCGAGCATCTGGGCGGTCACCCTGCCGGTGAAGGTGTTCTGCTGGCTGGGGTGATAGCAGCCGAGAAGCCGCGCGGGATTTCCCTGGGGGGAGGTGATCTCCACCTCGGCGCCGTGCCCGAAGGGCGGTCTCGGGCGCGGCAGGACGTACCCGGCGTCCCTCAGCGCGGGCCAGATCGCCTGCCAGGCGAAACCTCCCAGCGCGACGACCACCCGTACCTCCGCCGAGACCAGGGCGACCTCGCGGGAGAGCCAGGGGAGGCAGGCGGCCCGCTCGGCGGGGTCGGGCTTGTTGGCGGGCGGTGCGCACCGGACCGCGGCCACCATCCGCGCGCCGACGAGCCGCTGGCCGTCGTCCGCGCGAAGGCTGGTCTCCTGTACGGCCAGGCCCGTCCGGTACAGCGAGGCGAACAGCCAGTCGCCGCTGCGGTCACCGGTGAAGATCCTCCCGGTCCTGTTGCCGCCGTGCGCCGCCGGGGCGAGACCGACGATGAGGACCTCGGGCCTCTCGTCGCCCCACCCCGCGATCGGCCGGCCCCAGTAGGTCTCCTCCGCGAAAGCCCGCCTTTTCACCGTCGCCACCTCCTCGCGCCACTCCACCAGGCGCGGGCAGGCCCGGCAGACCGACTGCGCGGCCGTGAGCTCCGCGAGGGTACGGCTCTCCCCCGCGAGTTTCCGCACTTCGGCGGGGTCATGGGCGACAGGGGTGCGGGGGCCGGCGGGATCACCGGGCCAGCCGGATCCTGGAGGAACGTAGCTCATGTCCTCGATGGTGCCCGACCCGAGAGACCGCCGGGTCCACGCCCTCGCGATGTCCGGGGCGTCCCGCCTCCGGGAAGCCGGGAGGTCGGCGCGGAAAAAACAGCAGGCGGCGCCCGCGGGGTGCGGGCGCCGCCTGTTTCACTCGGGACGCGGCCCGGCGTCAGCCGCCGGGCGCGCTACCTCGACCTACCGTGTCCTCAGGCAGAGGTCTCGGTGACGGTCGGGGTGGGAGTGGGGCTCGGGCTCGGGCTCGGCTTCGGCTTCGGCTTCGGGGGGTGCTTGCAGAAGACCTTGCCGACCGCGGTGCCGGTGGTCGGGCCGCCGTAGATCTCGATCGCGCGCTTGGACTCACTGGAGTACGAGGCGGTCCAGCTGTCGGACACGCTCTGGCTCTGCGGGCCGTAGCCGCTGAAGTGGGCGTACTTCCAGTCGCCCGCCACACCGTTGCTGAGCCAGCGGTACTTCACGGTGGTACGGCCGCTCGCGCTGATCGTGCCGGTGAAGGTGCGGGTCGTCGGGCAGGGGCCCTCGTAGAAGGACGGGCCGTCCACGGACGCCCAGACCTTCGGCGACGTGTCCTTGCACCAGATCTTGAAGTGGGCGCGGTTGGAGGACGCCTTCACCGGGCCGACGACCTGCAGCACGGCCCAGCCCTTGAAGTCGTCACCGGGCTTGATCACGTGGACGACCTTGCGCGAGCCGTGGACGCGGACGGTGTCACGCTCGACGACCTGGCCGTTGACGACCCAGCGGTAGTGCACCCAGCGGGTACCGGTGGCGGTGATGCGACCGATCAGGGCAGCCTTGCAGTTGCCCTCGTCGACCCACACCTCGGCGCCGACCCGGCGGGGGACGACGATCTCTTCCTTGCCGCCGCTGGAGCCACAGGTGACCGAGAAGTGGCCCTTCGAGGAGGTGACGCCGCGCGGGGACAGGACCTGGACGGCCTGCCAGCCCTTGACGTTGCCCTTGAAGGTGGCCTTCTCCTTGACCGTGAAGCTCTTGACGCCCTTGCCGCGCAAGGTGAAGGACTTCACCTTGCTCTTCGAGCCGTCACCGTGCAGCCACCGGTAGGCGACCTTGGTCTTGCCCTTGACGGCCTTCACCTTGATCTTCGAGGAGAAGGTCACGCTGACAGGACACTCACCCTTGTACTTCGAGGGCGACGCCTTCGGGGTGCCGACAGAGACGGCCGGCTTCGGCTTCGGCTTGGCGACCGAGGCCACCGCCCCCGCCTGGCTCGAACCACTGGCCGCCGCTGCGGGTGCGGCCAGCACACCTACTGCCATCGTCGCCAGCATGGCCGCGCTGGCTCCTGCTGCGGCTAGCTTGGTGGCTAGTCCGGACTTCATGAGGGGATGCTCCGTTCGTTGGGAAGCAAGATCGCTCAGGAGACGGTTGCCGCCCCGGCAACAGCTGTGCCGGGCCCTACGGCAAAGCCTCACTAAAGCTTCTTTACTTAACCATAAACGATAAGCTCCCCTCAATACTCCCTAAACGGGTTAATTGTCTAGGTCTCGTTACGATTCAGCGATCGACCACGCGATGCCGTCGAGGATGTCGTGCTCGCTGGCGACCACCTCAGCGAAGCCATAGCGGGTCACTATTCGGTCCAGGATGAGCGCGCCCGCCCCGATCACGTCGACCCTTCCCGGGTGCATGAGAGGAATCGCAGCCCGCCGTTCAACGGTCATTCCAAGCAATTGCTTGGCGATGTCATGCACCTGACCTGCAGAAATTCGCGAATGGTGAATTTTCTTCGGATCGTATGCAGGCAGCTCAAGCGCTATTCCCGCGACGGTGGTCACGGACCCCGCGAGCCCGACCATCGTCAGCGCCCGCTCCACGGGCACCTCGGCCGCGACCCGGTCGAGCGCGTCGTCGATGTCGGCGGTCATCGCCTCGACCGCCTCCGCAGACGGAGGGTCGCCCGCGCCGCGCAGGTGACGCTCGGTCAGCCGGACGCACCCGATGTCGACCGAGAGCGCGACCTCCGCGTGCGTCGAGCCGAGCACGAACTCGGTCGAGCCACCACCGATGTCGACCACGAGGTACGGGGGGCGAGTGCCCTCGGGGGCGGGCAGACCCGTCTCCTCGGAGAACCGAACCAGATCACGGGTGGCCCCGGCGAACGACAGCTCCGCCTCCTCCGCACCGGTGATCACCTCGGGCTCCACGCCGAAGATGCCGCGTACGCCGTCCACGAAGTCCTGCCGGTTGGCGGCGTCCCTCGTCGCGCTGGTGGCGACCACGCGGACCGAGGAGGCCCCGAGCCCTTCGATGAGCCCCGCGTAGCCACGCATGGCGGCGAACGTACGCTCCAGGGCCTCCGGCGCCAGCCTGCCGGTCCTGTCGACCCCCTGGCCCAACCGGACGATCTCCATCCGGCGCTCCAGGTCGATCAGCCTGTCCCTGCCGACATCGGCGACGAGCAGACGGACGGAGTTGGTGCCGCAGTCGATCGCGGCGACGCGAATCACTGGGTCTCCTTCGAGGTCGGTGCCACGGCCTGGGCACATGGGTCCACGGGTTGGTCGACACACGGCCCGGCGGACCACCAGTCGCCGAGCGCGTCGAGGGCCTCACGGCCGAAGGGGTTGCCGCCAGGCACCGCGAGCTCGTGCCCGACCAGGGCGTGCAGGCACTTGACGCGGGTGGGCATGCCCCCGGTGCTCTGCATGTCGCGGGGCAGCGGCTCCAGCCCCTCCTCGGCGGCCGCCCTGTCGCGACGCGCCACGTAGTCGTCGTGCGCGGCCCTGTACGCCTCGGCGAGCTTCGGATCCTCGGCGAGCCTGGCCTGCATGTCCCGCATCATCCCCGAGGTCTCCAGCGTGCCGATGGCCGAGGCGGCCCTGGGGCAGGTGAGGTAGAACAGGGTCGGGAAAGGCGATCCGTCGGGCAGCCTCGGAGCGGTCTCGACGACGTCGGGAAGCCCGCACGGGCAGCGGTGCGCCACCCTCCGCAGTCCTCGCGGCGTCCGGCCGAGCTGTCGCTCCACCGCCGCCACATCGCGGTCATCAACCATTCGTGGACACCCCCTGAAAGACGACAACCAGGGTATCGGCGTCACCCGGCGGACTTGGCCGCCTTCTGCCCCCTGCCGCTGTCGGCGGCCTTGACCGAGTCCCACAGCGTCTCGTACCACGGGGGCCTGGCGACGGCCTTGCGCTCACCGGTCGTCCCCCTCCCCGGCGCGGGCGGGTCCCCCATGACGACGTAACACTTCTGCCCGGGATCGCAGTAGAAGAGACGCTCCCTGCCCTGCCGCTTGATGAAGCCGGGATCGAGGAGCTGCTTGGAGCGGTCGTCAAGAGCCTTGATCGCGGCGATCTCCCTCGCCTTCTCCTGCTCCAGCTGGGCGATCTGGCGACGCTGGGCGACGTACTCCCTGATGGGGTAGGCGAGGCTCATCGCGATCGCGCACACCACGATCGCGAGCACCGCGGCCCGTCCCGTCAACTGTGGTCGTGCCGCCATGCGTCCCCCTCCGTCTCCACGTTCTGTATCGACGCCCGTCCGCGGTGTGGCCGTCCGCGGTGTGGCTCGCGCCCGGATCCGGGCGCGAGCCGCCAGAAGAAACTACCTCCGGAAGCGCGGGAAGGCGGCGCGACCCGCGTAACGGGCCGCGTCGTCCAGAAGCTCCTCGATACGGAGCAACTGGTTGTACTTGGCCACCCGGTCGGAGCGGGCCGGGGCACCGGTCTTGATCTGGCCGCAGTTGGTGGCCACGGCGAGGTCGGCGATCGTGGTGTCCTCGGTCTCGCCCGAGCGGTGGCTCATCATGCAGCGGTAACCGCTGCGGTGGGCCAGGTCCACGGCGTCGAGGGTCTCGGTCAGGGTGCCGATCTGGTTGACCTTGACCAGCAGCGCGTTCGCGGTGCCCTCGGCGATGCCGCGGCCCAGACGCTCGGGGTTCGTCACGAACAGGTCGTCACCGACCAGCTGGACCTTGTCGCCCAGGGCGCGGGTGATGGCGTTCCAGCCCTCCCAGTCGCTCTCGTCCAGCGGGTCCTCGATGGAGACCAGCGGGTAGTTGTCGACCAGGTCCTCGTAGAAGGCGATCAGCTCGGTCGCCGACAGGCCCTTGCCGTCGATGGTGTAGACACCGTCGGAGTGGAACTCGGAGGCGGCCACGTCCAGGGCGAGCCCGATGTCCTCGCCCGCGACGTATCCGGCCTTCTCGATGGCGACCAGGATCAGGTCGAGCGCGTCACGGTTGGAGGGCAGGCTCGGCGCGAAGCCACCCTCGTCGCCGAGGCCGGTGGCGTACCCCTTCTCCTTGAGGACGGACTTGAGGGCGTGGTAGACCTCGGTGCCCATCCGTACGGCCTCGCGGAACGTCTCCGCCCCGATCGGGGCGATCATGAACTCCTGGATGTCGACGTTGCTGTCGGCGTGCGCGCCGCCGTTCAGGATGTTCATCATCGGCACCGGCAGCACGTGCGCGTTCGGGCCGCCAAGGTAGCGGAAGAGCGGCAGCTCGGCGCTCTCCGCGGCGGCCTTGGCCGCGGCGAGCGAGACGCCCAGGATCGCGTTGGCACCCAGGCGGGCCTTGTTGGGCGTGCCATCGAGGTCGATCATCACCTGGTCGATGCTGCGCTGCTCGGCGGCGTCGAACCCGAGGATCTCGTCGGCGATCTCGTCGGTCACACCGAGAACGGCCTTCTCGACACCCTTGCCGCCGTAGCGCTCGTCGCCGTCACGCAGCTCGACGGCCTCGAACTGGCCGGTGGACGCGCCGCTGGGAACCGCGGCGCGCCCCTGGCTGCCGTCGTCCAGGAGGATGTCGACCTCAACCGTCGGGTTGCCCCGGGAGTCAAGGATCTCTCGGGCGGTAACGCCCTCGATGGAAGCCACGAAGCGCTCCTAAAGTCGCAGGACAGTTTGCCTCGGAAGCCTATCGAGATCCCTATACCGCTACGGCGACCGGGACACCGCCGAATAATGTTCGCGCAATTTCCATATGAGACCCCAAGACCCCCCCCGAGGACATGCCCACCCCCCTTCCCCGAGGGACTCCCCCGTGAGGCCGCGCCGGCGACTGGACCGAGGAGAGGAAGGTCGTGAGGAACGAACGACCTTCCTCGACGAGGGAAGGAGCCGGACACGAGCGGCCTCACCGCGACGCGCTAGCGTCGCCGACAAACACTGCGATAGGCGCGGGCGACGCCGCGCAGTTCGGCCTCCGGGTCGAGCCCGGCCGCCTGAGCCTGCCGTACGAGTTCGAAGAGCCTCGCGCCCAGGCTGTCGGCGGGAACCCCCTCGGGAAGGGCGTCCGGGAGCCCGGCGCTTTCGGCGCGCCGCAGGAGCTGCGCGACGAGGGAGAGCGCGGGCTGGCCCATCGGGACACCGTCGATGGCCGAACCGGGGTCGCCGCCGTTCTTGGCCGCGCGCTCGGCGGCCTTGATGGTCTCCCAGTTGGCGCTGACCTCGCCCGCGCCTTCGACCCGGGTGTCGGCGAAGACGTGCGGGTGGCGGCGGGTGAGTTTGGCGACGATGCCCTCGGCCACGTCGTCGATGTCGAACCCGTCCTGCCCTTCCGCGGCGACCCGCGCGTGGAAGGCGACCTGCAGGAGCAGGTCGCCCAGTTCCTCGCGCAGCGCCGCGCGGTCGCCCTCCTCGATCGTCTCCAGGACCTCGTATGCCTCCTCGATGAGGTACGGGGCGAGGGACTCGTGAGTCTGGCGGGCGTCCCAGGGGCATTCGACCCGGAGCCGGTCCATCACCGAGACCAGGTCGAGCAGCCGCGCGCCCGGCAGGTCGTACGAGCCCGGCACGATCTCGATCACCGGCGGGTCGTCGAGCGCCACCGCGGCATGGCCGATGGAGCGCATCAGCGCCTCGTCGGCCTCCAGCCACACGACGGTCCCCGAGGTGGCCTCGCGGACCAGCGCGGCCGGGTCGCAGTCGACCACCTCGACCTCGACCCCGGCCTCCGCCAGGTAGGGCAGGTGCGGGTGGTCGGCGGATCCGGTGCGCACCGGACCCTCCTCAAGGACCTGCCACGCGCGGCGGCTGAGCAGCCCGGGCGCGACCCGGGGCGAGGTGGTGACGATGATCAGCGACATGCCGGAGGCTACGGCTGCTGCTGCGGCGGTGCGGGCGGCGCGTCGGCGGGGCCGGGAGCGCCGGGGGCGCCGAAACGGCCGGCGTCGATGAAGACGCTCGGCTGCTGCTCGCTCCGCTGATCGTTCAGCTTGCCGTACCGGGGGTTCCAGGTGATCGGCGTCGCCTGCAGGTCCTTGATCGCCTGCTGCTGGCCGCGCTGGATGGCGGCCTCGTCCGTGCCGCCGCCGTACTTGGCGACGAGCTTGCTGACCATCACCTGCGACTTCAGGAACTCGCGGGCCCGCGAGGGCGCCACGGCCTGCTGGAGCATCTGCTGCTCGAACTTCTCCTGGCCGCCCTGCCCCGCGATCACCTGATCGATCTCGCTCTCGGTGACCGTGATGCCCTTGCTCCCCGCGACCTGCGCGTACTGCTTGGCGTTGGCCAGCTGGAAGAGCACGAGCTGCGGGACGCTGTCCTGGAACTGCAGCTGCGAGGCGGAGAGGTTGGCCTTGGCCAGGGCCGCCTCGTACTCGCGCACGTTCCTGTCCAGCTCGCCGGAGCTGATGCGCTCCCCGCCCACGATGGCCGCGGCACCGGCCTGGTTCGGAGAGCAGGCGGTCAGCGCGACACCGATGGCGGCGACCGCCAGGATTACACGGATTCGAGTCGACTTCACATGACTTCCCTTCATGACAAACGTCGCCTACTCTACCCGCACGGTTTCGAGGAACATCGCCTCGACAAGATCACCGCACCACTTGAGCAGATCCAGGTCGCGCAGCGGCTGGCCGCCGAGGGGCCTGGTCTTGGGCACCGGCACCAGCAACGTACCGGCCGCCTGCTTCAGCAGCGCCTTCGGGTAGAGCCTTTGCAGCCTGACCTGCTGGGAGTCCTTCAGTTCCACCGGCGCGAACTTGATGTTCTGCCCCTGCAGGGTGACGTCGGTGAGACCGGCGCGCCGGGCGCGGACACGGAAGCGGGCGACCTCGAGCAGGTTCTCCACCTGCTGGGGCGGCCGTCCGTACCGGTCGACGAGTTCGTCGCGCACCGCGCCGATGTCGGAGTCCGAGCCGATCGCGGCGATCCGCTTGTACGCCTCCAGCCGCAGCCGTTCCGAGGTGACGTAGTCGTGCGGGATGTGGGCGTTGATCGGCAGCTCGACCTTGACGTCGGGCCGCTCCTCCTCCTGGTGGGTGCCCGCCAGCTTCGCCTTCTGCTCCTGCACCGCCTCGGCCATCATCCGCACGTACAGGTCGAAACCGACGCCCGCGATGAAGCCCGACTGCTCGGCGCCCAGGATGTTGCCCGCGCCGCGGATCTCCAGGTCCTTCATCGCCACATACATGCCCGCGCCCATCTCGGTGTGCTGGGAGATCGTGGCGAGGCGCTCGTGGGCGGTCTCGGTGAGCGGCTTCTCCGGCGGGTAGAGGAAGTAGGCGTAGCCGCGCTCGCGGCCCCGGCCGACCCGGCCGCGCAGCTGGTGGAGCTGGGACAGGCCGTAGTTGTCGGCCCGGTCGACGATGAGGGTGTTGGCGTTGGGCACGTCCAGGCCCGACTCGACGATCGTGGTGCAGACGAGCACGTCGAAGTCACGCTCCCAGAAGCCCACCATGATCTTCTCCAGCTGGTGCTCCTGCATCTGGCCGTGCGCGACGGCGACCCTGGCCTCGGGCACGAGCTCGCGCACCATGGCCGCGACCTTGTTGATGCTGGCCACGCGGTTGTGGACGAAGAAGACCTGGCCGTCGCGCATCAGCTCGCGGCGGATCGCGGCGCCGATCTGCTTCTCGTCGTACGGGCCGACGAAGGTGAGGATCGGGTGCCGCTCCTCGGGCGGGGTGAGGATCGTGGACATCTCCCTGATGCCGGTGAGCCCCATCTCCAGCGTGCGGGGGATCGGGGTGGCCGACATGGCCAGCACGTCGACCTGGGTGCGCAGGTGCTTCATCGCCTCCTTGTGCTCGACGCCGAACCGCTGCTCCTCGTCGATGATGATCAGGCCGAGCTGCTTGAACCTGACCTCGGGCGAGAACAGCCGGTGCGTGCCGATCACGACGTCGACCGAGCCCTCCCGCAGACCCTCCATGGTCGCGGAGACCTCGCCGTCGCTCTGGAAGCGCGACAGCGGCCTGACGTTCAGCGGGAACCCGGAGAACCGCTCGGCGAAGGTCGACATGTGCTGCTGCACCAGCAGCGTGGTCGGCACCAGGACCGCCACCTGCTTGCCGTCCTGCACGGCCTTGAACGCCGCCCGCACCGCGATCTCCGTCTTGCCGTAGCCCACGTCGCCGCAGATGAGCCGGTCCATCGGGATCGGGCGCTCCATGTCGCGCTTGACCTCGTCGATCGCCTCCAGCTGGTCGCCCGTCTCCGCGTAGGGGAAGGCGTCCTCCATCTCCCGCTGCCAGGGGCTGTCGGGCGCGAAGGCGTGTCCCGGCGAGGCCATCCGGGCGGAGTACAGGCGGATCAGCTCCCCGGCGATCTCCTTGACCGCCTTCTTCGCCTTGGTCTTGGCCTTGGCCCAGTCGGCGCCGCCCATCCGGTTGAGCGTGGGCGACTCGCCGCCGACGTAGCGGGTGACCTCGTCGAGCTGGTCGGTCGGCACATAGAGCCGGTCGCCCCTGGCGTACTCGATCACCAGGTATTCGCGGGTGGCGCCCTGCACGGTCCGCTGCACCATCTCGATGTAGCGGCCCACGCCGTGCTGCTCGTGCACGACGTGGTCGCCGACCTTGAGCTGGAGCGGGTCGACCATGTTGCGGCGCCGGGAGGGCAGCCGCCGCATGTCCTTGGTCGACGCCTTCTGGCCGACCAGGTCCAGGTGGGTCAGCACGGCCAGCGCCGGGGTCACGAACCCGTGCTCGATCAGGCCGGTGGTGACGTGGACGACCTTCCTGTCCGGCACGGCGTCGAGTCCCGGCTCCAGGCGCGCGGGCAGGTCGACGCCCTTGAGCAGCTCGACCATGCGCTCAGCGGGGCCGTGGCCCTCGCTCAGCAGGACGACGACCCGGTCGGAGTCGAGCCAGCCCTTGATGTCGGACAGCGCCCGCTGGGTGTCGCCTCGGTACGACTCCACCTCGCGCGCCCGCAGCGCCGTCCCGCCGCCGGCCGCCCCGGCGGCGTCCCCGTCGCCGTCGGCGCCGAACGGCGCGAGCGACCACCAGGGGTGGCCGAGCCTTCGCGCGTGGTCGCGGACCTCCTCCAGGCCGCGGAAGGCCGCCGCGCCCAGGTCGATCGGCGCCTCGCCTCCGGAGGCGGCGTTGATCCAGGACGCCTCCAGGAACTCCTGGCTCGTCCGCACCAGCTCGTCGGCGCGCCCTCGGATCCGCTCCGGGTCGCACACGAAGATCGCCGACTGTCCCGGCAGGTGGTCGATGAGCAGGTCCATCTCCCCGGAGAGCACGGGCGCGAACGCCTCCATCCCCTCCACCGGCACGCCCTCGGCCAGTTGCTCCAGCGTCTCGACCAGCGAGGGATGCGCCTCGGCGAGTTCCCTCGCCCTCCGCCGGACGTCGTCGGTCAGCAGCAGCTCACGGCAGGGCGCGGCGAACAGCCCGTCCTCGGCGACCTCCAGCGAGCGCTGGTCGGCGACCTTGAACCAGCGGATCTCCTCGACGGTGTCGCCCCAGAACTCCAGCCGGAGCGGGTGCTCCTCCGTGGGCGGGAAGACGTCGAGCAGGCCGCCCCTGACCGCGACCTCGCCACGCTTCTCCACCATGTCGACCCGGTGGTAGCCGTTCTCCACAAGGCTGTGGACGACTGCGTCGAGGTCGGCGTCCTCCCCCGCGCGCAGCCGCACCGGCCGCAGGTCGCCCAGCCCTCGTACGATCGGCTGGAGCAGTGCCCTGATCGGCGCGACGACCACGTGCAGCGGCCCCGCGGAGTGATCGCCCGCGACCGGATGGGAGAGCCTGCGCAGCACCGCCAGGCGCTGCCCCACGGTGTCGCTGCGCGGCGACAGCCGCTCGTGCGGAAGCGTCTCCCAGGCGGGGAAGACCGCGACGGTGCTCTCGTCCAGGAGGCTGGTGAGGGCCGAGGCGAGATCCTCGGCCTCGCGCCCGGTGGCGGTCACCGCCAGGACGGTCCTCGCCTCACCCTTGGCGCCCTCCCTGGCCAGCGCCGCCACCGCGAAGGGGCGCAACGCCGGTGGCGCGACCAGCGACACGTCGGACGAGTCGCCCCCACGCACATCCTGAAGAAGGGAAGCCAGCTCAGGCTCCCCGGCGACAAGGTCCAGAAGTCCGGAAAGACTCATCAGATTCGCCCACAGCCCCACGACGGCAACACGACAACCCCGGGCCGAGAGGGCACGGGGGGTACCTGCCCAAGGCTACTTCCCCGGGCGCCCGCTCTCGCAAAGAGTGGTAAATGCGCGACGAATCGTGCTGACTTGACTACTCTCGGTTACATGGCAGAGGTGAGATCGGTCGTCGATCGAGACGATTTGTTGAGTCAGCGGATCAGGGAGCAGTGGAGCAGCCAGCTCGGCCGGCGGCTCGACATCCTGATCGCCGGATGCGGATGGCCTGAACCACTCGATCTCGCGCAGACCGAGTCCAGGGTCATCGGAATCGACGAGGACCTGCCCGTGTTGCGCACGAGCACGTCCGCGCGCAAGGACCTGGACTCCTGGGCGCTGGGCGACCTGCGCTCCGTACCGGTGCCCCCGCGGGCGTTCGACATCGTCTACGTGCTATTCCTGCTGGAGCGGATCGAGCACGCCGAGCTGGTGCTCGACCGGCTGCTCACCGGGCTGCGCCCCGGCGGGCTGCTGCTGGTCAGGATGCGCGACCGGGCCTCGGCGTACGGGGCGTGCGACCGGCTCACGCCGGCGAGGCTGCGGCGATGGCTGTGGCGCAGGTTCGTCCCCGCCGGGACCGTGGGCCCGCTGCCCGCCGTCTACGAGCAGATCGCCTCGCGCGAGGGGATGCACTCCTTCTGTCTCGTGCGTGGGCTGATGGTGACCGAGGACATCTCCGCCACCAGTGGTCCCGCGCTCCGCGGACCTCTCGGTAAGCTTGCCCGCGCCACCTGCTCGGTGGTGGAAGCCCTCTCCAGGGGGAGCCGGCCCGCGTCTCACGACGAGATAACCTTGGTGATCCGCAAGCCCCAGAATCACTTCGCCCGGTTGATCTGAGATCCACCGGGGCCGAGGCTCCTGGGATTCACCGGGCGGCTGGATCCCAGGCTCGCCGGACAGGGCCGTCCATCGTGAGCGGGCGGAGCAGGGAAGTTCCGACGACCGCGATGGTGGAGCAGATGACGGCGCCTTTCGAGTGGACCCCAGACGCCCGTGAGCTGGCCGACCTTGAGCTGCTGCTCTCCGGCGCCTTCAGGCCGCTGGAGGGTTTTTTGAGCTCGGCCGACGCGCACGCCGTGGACGAGCACGGCACGCTCGCCGACGGCACCCCGTGGCCCGCCCCGGTCACCCTCACCCTTCCCGACGACCACCCGGCCGCCCTCGGCGACCGGGTCACCCTGCGCGACCCGGAGGGCGCGGCGCTCGCCGTGCTCACCGTCACCGAGCGGGAGAACGGCTTCGTCGCCGGCCCTGTCGAGGCGCTGGACGCTCCCGAGCACGGGCCGTTCGCCCGGCTCCGCCTCACCCCGGCGCGGGTACGCGAGCAGCTGGACGGGCGGAAGTCGGTCCTGGCCGTCACCATGCGCGGACCGCTCGGCGACCTCGGCGAGATCACGGCGACCGCGCGGGAGCTGGAGGCGTCGATCCTGTTGCTCCCGCTCGCGTACGGCGAGGGCGGGCCCGCGGTGGTCCGCGCCGCGCTCAAGGCCCGCGACGGGCTGCCCGAGGGCACCCTCGTGGCGGTGGTGCCGCTCGCGCCCAGGGAGCCCGCCATCGACCTGGAGCTGCGCGAGCGCGTGGCCGAGGCCTACGGCGCGACCGAGCACCTGGCGGGCCCCGAGCCCGTGACGCTTCCCGGCCCCCCGCACCGCCGGGGGCTGGTGGTCTTCTTCACCGGCCTGTCCGGCTCCGGCAAGTCGACCGTCGCCCGGGGGCTGCGCGACGCGCTGCTGGAGCGCGGCAGCCGCACGGTGACCTACCTCGACGGCGACGTGGTCCGCCACCTGCTCTCCGCGGGACTCACCTTCTCCAAGAAGGACCGCGACCTCAACATCCGCCGCATCGGCTTCGTCGCCGCCGAGGCCGCCAGGCACGGCGGTCTGGCGATCTGCGCGCCCATCGCGCCGTACGCCTCCACTCGCGAGGAGGTACGGGAGATGGTCGAGGCCGTCGGCGCCGACTTCCTGCTCGTTCACATCTCCACCCCGCTCCAGGAGTGTGAGCGCCGCGACCGCAAGGGCCTCTACGCCAAGGCCCGCGCGGGGATCATCCCCGAGTTCACCGGCGTCTCCGACCCGTACGAGGAGCCGGACGACGCCGATCTGGAGATCGACACCACCGGCATCAGCGTGGACCGGGCGGTGCGTCAGGTGCTCGATCCGCTGATCCAGGGCGGCTGGATCCGCTGACGAGGCGCGGGTCGCGGGCGAGCTCACCGAAGGCCCTCCTTCCGCCGGGTGTGGTGTCGAACCGGGTGTCGCCCCGGGGGGCGCGCGGCGAGTCGAAGTAGACCAGCGCCTTGATCCGCGGGTATTCGCCGATCTCCCCGCGTACCGAGTCGAAGAACGACTCCTTGAACCCCGGCCGGTCGTGACGTTCGAAGACGCCCCACTCGGCGAGCATGACGGGCTTGTCGGGGAAGCGTTCCCCCATCCAGCGGTAGAACCCCGACCACCGGGGGAACTCGGGGCGGGTCTTGTTCACCAGCCCGTCGAAGCTGTGGACCCTGTGGTCGACGTAGGGGTCCATCGCCACCCAGTCGACCACGTCGTCACCGGGGTAAAGCTTTTCGAACCAGGGTTTCGACGCCCAGTTGGGCGCGCCCATGTAGGTCATCACCGTGACCGCGTTGGTCACGCCCCCCTGCCGCAGGCGCTTGACCACGTGGCGGAACATCGCGGCGTAGTCGGCCGCCGTCATTCCCCTGCCGCGAGCCTCACGCACGTCGTTCTCCGGCTCGTGGTGGACGGTGAGGAAGAACCTCTCGGGGAAGGTCCGCACGATGTGGGCGGCCAGCCGGTCGATGCGCTCGTCCAGCGCCCCGCGGGCGATCTGCCCCCAGGTGTGGTCGAGGGACGGCTTCCAGTTGATCAGCAGGAGCCTGTGGCCGGCGGGGTCACGGGCGATGGCGCGCTCCGCGGGGGTCGGGAAGAGTTCGTCGCCCCGGTGGTAGGCGTGCATGATGTCGGCCGGCCGGCCCATGCGCCTCTCGGCTCTCTTCAGGGCCCGCTGCTGAGGCCGTCCCGTGAAGATCTCGGGTGCGATCCCCCACCAGGCGCCGCAGGAGGGCACGAGTTTGGCGTCGACCTCGCAGGCGGCAGGGGAGCCATGCCCGCCGTGCCCTTCTCGGGCTCCCGGCGCGCCGATGGCGCCCGCGGCGTCATGGGCCTGCCCCGCGTCGGCGGCACCCTGGGCGCCGGCGGCGATCGAACCCCCGCCGCCCCCGCTCAGCCCCGCGATCCCCAGCGCGAGGGTGCCCAGACCCAGCGCCAGCACGAGGCCGGAACCGGCGATTCTTACCACCCGCGGAATTACCTCTATTGGAGCATTTGTCTGATGCACCGTTTCCTCACAGCAGTCGCGCGTACGCATTCGTGGGCCGTCCTTGACCGTCACGTTCGTGGACGGTCCTCGACCGTCACGGGGGAACACCTTCCCATCGCCCGGACGTGCCTCGTCCCAGACTTTGCCGGTCCGTGCCACAGACAGCGGACGGACGACAGGAAATATCGGATAAACCGCTGTTATCTACCTGTGATTAGCGTGGCCAACGCAAAGAAAATCTTGCGTATCGGCTCGGGGAAACGGAAATCCGACCTATAGTTCCAAGGGTTCCCAGCGTCTGTTCGCCGGAGAGGCACCAGCGACACATGAGCCCGTCACCCGACGCCCCCGTCCGCCGCGGAGGCGAGGATCTGGCGGACTACGCGTCGTTTCTCCGCCGCCGATGGCTGATCGTCCTCTCCCTGTTCCTCACCGGTGCCGGTTGCGGTATCGCCCTGGCATGGCTCACCCCGCCCTCCTACACCGCCTCCGGGCAGGTCCTGGTGACCGCGACCGGGGCGCAGGAGCAGACCAACCAGGTCACCGGCCGCCAGCGCGAACCACTCAACCTCGACACCGAGGCCCAGGTGGCCCGGTCCGCGGTCGTCGAGGCGAAGGCGAGGCGGCTGTTCGGCGGCCTTTCCTGCCCCGCCGAGGTCTCGGTGCCGCCCAACACCTCGGTCCTGGAGATCTCCTGCACCGCCGCCGATCCGGCGGCCGCGGCCTCGGGAGCCGGCGCCTACGCCCTCGCCTACCTCGCCCAGCGCCGCGAGTCCTCCACCCAGACGCTCGCGGTCCAGCTCAAGGCCGTGCTGGTCAAGCTGAGGCAGACCAACGCGGGTCTGACCAGGGTCGCCACCGAGCTCCCCCGCCTCGGCAAGGGGACCACCGAGCGAGCCCTCGCCCTCCAGCGGCAGGACGTCCTCGCCCGGCAGGTTCACAGCCTCACCTCCAGATACGACGCGCTCAAGACCGTCGCCGTCACCCCCGGCTCCGTGATCAGCCAGGCGACGGCACCGACCGAGCCCACCACCCCCCGCCCGCCCCTCTACCTGGGCAGCGGCCTCATGGCGGGGCTGATCTGCGGGGTCGGGGCCGCCTGGCTCCGCGACCGCCTCGACACCGCCCCGCGGACCCCCGCCGACGTCGGCCGCCTCACCGGCCTCGACACCCTCGACGGCGTCCAGAGGCACGGCCTGGCGGGCGCGGTGCTCGTGGTCGCGACACCCGGCGCCTCCTCGCGCGAGGTCGGACACGCCGTACGGGCGCTGAACGATCGCGGGATCCCCGTGGTCGGCACGTTCGTCATCGGCGACGACGCCCCCTCACCTCCCGCCTCCCTGACCGGGCGGGGCTCTCACGCGGCGCGCGACCCCCAGGGGCCGCACGCGTCACAGGGGCCGTACGTCCCGCAGGTCGCGTCCGTGCCGCGGGCAGGAGGAGGACGGGGCCGCGAGAGCGCCCGCAGAAGGGCCGACCGGCCTCTGGCCGGCCTGGCGGGAGGCCCCGCGACCCCCGAGACGGCCGGTGAGAGCCCGAAGGCGCCCCCCTGGCAGGGAGGAGAGGCACCGCTCGCCCTCCGGTCGGACGGAGACAGGGCACGCGGGGCGGACGCGCGGGCGGAGAGGGCGCCCAGAGCGTACGGCGGGGTGGCCGGAGGATCGGAGGCGGTGCTCGCCCCCGAGGTCGACGGGAACGTTCCAAACGTCAGGCAGGCGGTCGGCGGGCGGAGGGGGCGCAGGCTGTGAGAGGTCCCCGTCCGGCCGTCTGGCCGATCGCCGCTCTCCTGGTGGGGTACCCGCTCTGGTGGGCGCTCGGTTTCGGAGGCCTGTCGGTGATCGTGGTCGCCCCGGCGATGGTGCTGGTCCTCCTGCGGAGACGGCCGATCAAAGCGCCGCGCGGCTTCGGGCTCTGGCTGCTGCTCCTCGCGGGTTACCTGATCAGCGCGCTCATGCTCGGCGAGATGCCACCGGGCACCTACGGCGAGTTCGGCGCCGGGCGGCTCATCGGCTATCTGATGCGCCTGTTCCTGTACGTCTCGCTGCTGGTCATGGTGCTCTATCTGGGCAACCTGACGAAGGAGGAGCTGCCGCAGCTCACCCTGGTGCGGATGCTCGGCGCGCTGTTCCTCACGACCGTCGCGGGCGGACTGCTGGGCGTGTTCGCCCCGCGCGTCGAGTTCACCTCACCGGTCGAGATGGTCCTCCCGGACTGGATCAGCGGCAACCCCTTCGTCCACAACCTGATCCACCCCACCGCCGCCCAGATGCAGAAGGTCCTCGGCCACGCCTCACCGCGCCCCGAGGCGCCGTTCGAGTGGGCCAACGCCTGGGGCGGCAACCTCTCGGTGCTGCTCGTCTGGTTCGTGGTCGGCTGGTGGGTGTACGGCGGGCCGCGCAGGCGCCTCGCCGTGGTCCCGCTCGTCGCGCTCGCCGCGATCCCCGTCGTCTACTCGCTCAACCGGGGGCTGTGGATCGGGCTCGGCGTCGCCGCCGCGTACGTCCTGCTGCGGCTGGGCACGCGGGCCCGCGTCGCGGCCTGCGCGACCCTGACCGCGGGGGCGCTCGTGTTCGCCCTCAGCCCCCTGCAGGCGATGGTGGCCCAGCGGCTCGACAGCCCGCACAGCAACGGCATCCGCGCCTTCACCGTCTCGGCGACCCTCGCCGCCGCGAGCACCGCGCCGCTCATCGGGTACGGCAACACCCGCAACGCCACCGGCAACCACCGGACGATCACCACCGGCAAGAGCGGCTGGTGCCCCACCTGTGGCCATCCGCCCCTGGGCGGGGACGGCCAGCTCTGGCACCTGATGATCACGCAGGGCTTCACGGGGGCCGCGCTCTACGTGGCGTTCTTCGCCGGAGCCGTCCGCCGCCACTGGCGTGACCGGAGCCCGATCGGCATCGCGGGGGTCCTCGTGATGATCCTCACCCTCCTCTACATGTTCGTCTACGACGGGCTGGTCACACCGCTCAGCCTGTATCTCATCTCGTTCGCGCTGCTCTGGAGAAACTCGATGGCGAGCACGGCCTCATGAACGACGCCCGCGCCCGTCTGCGCTACCTCGACCAGACCCTCGACCTGCTCTTCCCCGGCCCCGGCGACCCGCGCCCCTACACCCTGCTCCCTCACCGGCTGCTCCCCCGCAGGCTGGTGCCCCGCGCCTGGTGGCACCTCGGCGGGAGGGTCACGGTGTCCTCGGGCCGCGACGGCATCGAGAGCCACCTGAGCGAGGTGTTCGGCACCGCCGTCCGCGTCACCCTGCGGGTGTGCCCGGCCCGCCGGGCCAACCGCAAGCCGATCCTGGAGGCACGCGCCGCCGACGGGCCGATCGCCTTCGTGAAGATCGGCGACACCGACCTGACCCGGGAGCTCGTCTCCCACGAGGCACGTACGCTCGGCCTGCTCGCCGGCGTGCCGCTCAAGACCGTCGTCCCGCCCGCCGTGCTGCACCACGGATCCTGGCGCGGCCTGTCCGTGCTGGCGCTCACCCCGCTTCCCGTACGGCGAGGGCGGATACCGGGCGGCGTCCTCATCGACGCGATCGACGAGATCGCCCGTATCCCCGGAGGCGACGCCCCGGATCGCGCCCCCGCCGCGAGAACCCCGGCTTCGCAAGACCCTGCTCCGGGAGACCGGCTTCCCGGAAAATCCGCCCGTTCAGGCCGGGCCCCCCTCGGCGCTCCCGCCGAGGGGTGCCCGGCTCCGGCGGATTCGCCCCCCAAGGACATCCCTGTGAGCCGAGGACTCGAAGAGCGGTCGTTCTCCTGGCACGGTGACCTGACGCCGTGGAACATCTCGCGCGGACCCGACGGGCGGTTGCTGGTCTGGGACTGGGAACGGTTCGGCACCGGGGTCCCGCTGGGCTTCGACGCCGTCCACCACTTCTTCCAGCGGGCGCTGCGCCGCACCGATCCGGCCACCGCGGCGAGCGCCTGCGTGGCGCGGTCCCTGCGGATCCTGGCCCCGTTCGGGCTCTCGGCCGCCGAGTCCCGGCTCACCGCGCTCCGCTACCTGATCGCACTCGCCGACCGCCACGCCGCCGACGGTCACACACCCCTCGGACCACCGGAACTCTGGCTCACCCCCCTCGCCGACTCCCAGGAGATCCTGTTGTGAAGTCCACGCTGAAGCGTTCGATCCACACGGCGTCGTGGACGATAGGGCGCCTCACCTCCGGCAGCCGGATGCTGCCCTCCTTCCTCATCGTCGGGGCACAGCGCTGCGGAACCACCTCCCTGTACCGCGTCCTGTCCCAGCACCCGCTCATCCTGAAGCCCTTCCTGCGCAAGGGCGTTCACTACTTCGACACGGCGTACGACCAGGACCTGTCCTGGTACCGGGCGCACTTCCCGCTGCGGATGTCGGCTTCCCGGCCGGCCCGCAGATACGGCTTTCCCGCCCAGACCTTCGAGTCCTCGCCCTACTACCTGTTCCACCCGCTGGCCGGTCCCAGGATCGCCCGCGACCTGCCGGGCGCCAAGCTGATCGTGCTGGTCCGCGACCCCGTCGAGCGTGCCTTCTCCGCGCACACCCACGAGGTGGCGAGGGGCTTCGAGATGGAACGTTCCTTCAGCAAGGCCGTGAGGCTGGAGGAGGAGCGGCTCGCCGGGGCGGAGGAGGAACTGCGCGCCTCGCCGCACTCGACGAACTTCGCCCACCGTCACCACGCCTACCTCGCCAGAGGCCGCTACGCCGAGCAACTCGCCCGGCTGGAGCCGCTGGTCGGCCGCGACCGGCTGCTCGTCATCGACAGCGGCCGGTTCTTCGCCGAACCCGATCTCGCCTACGACCGCGTGCTGGCGTTCCTCGGGCTGCCGCACCTCGGTGAGCCGGTGTTCGAGCGGCACAACAGCCGGGCCAGGCCAGGCCCCATGCCCCGTAAGCTCCGTCGCGAGCTGAGAGCCTACTTCGAGGAGCAGGACACCCTGCTGACCCCGTGGCTGGGCGCGGAGCCTTCGTGGCGCCGCTGATCCCCACCCGCCTGGCGGGCCTGACCGGGGCCGCGCGGGGCGGGGTGGCGGGGCTGGCGGGAGCGGGGGTGGGGGCCGGCGCGCAGTTCCTCACCGTCGTGCTGGTCACCAGGGGGGTGGGGCAGGAGACGGCCGGCCTCTTCTTCTCGGCGACCGCCCTGTGTCTCACGGTCGCCACGGTCCTGCGCCTGGACGCGGGGAACGGGCTGGTCCACGTCATCGCCAGGTCCCGCTCCTTCGACCACGGTCACGCCTCCGGTTACGTCCGCGCGGCGCTCGTCCCGGTCGCGGCGCTCTCACTGGCGACCGGCGCGGCGGTCGTCCTCACCGTCTCCGACCCCGCGCTGCGGGTGCTCGCGGCCGCCCTGCCCGTGGTGACGTGCTCGGGTGTCGTGGTGAGCGCGACCCGCGGGTTCGGCGCGATGCGGCCGACCGTGCTGCTGGACGGGGTGCTGCAGCCGGTGTCCCAGACGCTGCTGGTCGGGGCGGTGGTCCTCGCGGGCCGCGACTCCGTGCCCCTGCTCGCCGCGGCCTGGGCACTGCCGTACCTGCCGGTCCTGTTGCTCGCCTCGATCTGGCTGCGGCGGCGGCTGCCCAGGACGCCCCGCCTGCCGGGCACCGCGCGCGACCTGTGGCGTCACACCTGGCCACGGTCGCTGGCGGCCGGGGTCCAGGCGGTGTTCCAGCGGCTGGACGTCGTGATCGTGGCGCTGCTGGCCGGGCCGTCCGAAGCGGCCGTCTACACCGCCGCCACCCGCTTCAAGATCGTGGGCCAGCTGGCCGGTCAGGGGCTCGCGCAGGCCACCCAGCCGAGGCTGGTTCGGGCCCTCACCGAGGGCGACCTGCCGCGCGCCGGGAAGCTGTACCAGTCGGCCACCCTCTGGCTGGTCCTGCTCACCTGGCCGGTCTGGCTGGGGTACGCCGCGCTCGCCCCGTGGCTGCTCGGCGCCGTCTTCGGAGACGGCTACACCGGCGGCGCGCCGGTGGCGTTCGTCCTGGCCGCGACGATGATGCTCGCCACGGCGTGCGGCATGGCCGACGTGGTGCTGATCTCCGCCGGGCACACCGGCTCCAGCCTCGCCGACCTGCTCGCCGCCGTCGCGACGGTGGTGGCGCTGGACCTGCTGCTCATCCCGTCGATGGGATCGCTCGGCGCCGCCCTCGGCTGGGCGGGGGGCACGGTGGTCAAGAACCTGCTGCCGCTCTGGCACATCCACCGTCTGTACGGCCTGCGGCCCTTCGGCACCCACACCGTGGCCGCCCTGAACCCTCGGTGGGCACCATGACCCCCGTGCTGGTCACCGGGCTGCCCAGGACCGGGACGAGCTGGACGGGCAGGATGCTCACGGCGAGCGGGGAGCTGGTCTACGTCAACGAGCCGCTCAATCCCGAGCACCCTCCTGGCCACTCCCCCGGTGTGCTCGACGCCGTGGTCGGCCACCGCTTCCAGTACATCTGCCCGGACAACGAGCGGGCCTGGCTGCCCGCCTTCACCCGTACGGTCGCGTTGCGCTACGGGTTCCTCGCCGAGCTGCGCCGCAACCGGTCACCGTACGACCTGGCGAGGATGATCCGGTACGGCACCGCGTTCACGCTGGGACGGCTGGGCGGGCGCCGGGCGCTGCTGGACGACCCGTTCGCGCTGTTCTCCGCCGGATGGTTCGCCGACCGGCTCGACTGCCGGGTGATCATTCTGCTGCGCGATCCGGTGGCGTTCGTCGGTAGCTGGCAGCGGCTCGGCTGGACGGTCTACTTTCACGAGTTGCTCGAACAGCCGCTGCTGATGCGCGACCATCCGCACCTGGAGATGTTGCGCCCGCTCGTCGGCTCCCAGGACCGGGTCGCCAAGGCCGTGGCCCTGTGGCGGGCGGCCGGGACCACCGCCGCCGACCTGGCGGAACGGCACCCAGGGATCATGCTCGCTCGCTACGAGGACCTGGCCCGCGAGCCCCTGGCGGGCTTTCGCCGCCTGTACGAGTGGGCGGGCCTGACCTGGACGGCCCGCGTCGAGGAGCGTGTCCGCCGCGCGTGCACGGGGGCGTCGGACACGGGAACGTGCACGGGCACGTCGGATGGCGTGAGCGCATCGGATGCATCGGATGCGGATGACATGGACGTGTCGGCCCCGCCCCCATCGGAGAAGGGCTCGCCGGAGACAGGCGTCGGCGGCTTCACCTGGAGCGGCCTGTCCCGCACGGCCTACCGGCCGATGGACTCGCGCCGCGCCCTCGCCGAGGCCGGCGCCCGGCTGAGCCCGCAGGAGGCCCTCCGGGTCAGGAGGCTGGCCTCGGCGGAACACTGAGGTTCGCCGGGGAACGCCAAGGAGGCACGGGCAGCGGCACCTCACGCTCCACGGCCCCACAGGCTGATGGCCCCACGGCTTCGTGGGGACGCGGATTCAGGAGAAGAGGCCGCGTACGAGGGAGACCGTGAGGAGCCGAAGCGCGTACGGCAGGTCGTCGACCAGATAGCGGCGGGCGAGTCTGCCCGGCTCCCGCGTCAGCCGGAAGACCCACTCCAGGCCGCCTCGGCGCATCCACGCCGGTGCCCGCCGCACGGTGCCCGCGGCGAAGGCGATCGCCGAGCCGCAGCCGACGAACCAGGTGCCCGGCAGGTCACGGCGGAGCGAGGCGATGAGCCGCTCCTGCCGGGGGAAGCCGAGGCCGACGAAGACCAGCCGAGGTGCGGCGGCGATCACGTGGTCGCGCACCCGGGCGTAGCTCTCCGGATCGTCCTCGAACCCGTAGGGCGGGGCGCCGACCCCTGCGATCACCAGCTCCGGATGGCGGTCCACCAGCTCGCGGGCCGCCTGCGCGGCGGTGCCCTGGGGGCCGCCCAGGACGTACACGGGGTGGCGGTAGAAGGCGGCGGCCTCCGACAGGGACCAGATCAGGTCGGCGCCGGTGACCCGGCCGGGGAGGGGGGTGCCGAGCAGTCTCGCCGCCCACACCAGCGGCATGCCGTCCGCCACCGCGAGATCGGCGCGCTCGACGAGTCGGCGGGCCCGGGGGTCACGGGCGACGATCCGGCTGATGTCGACGTTCGGGGTGACGAGGTGGCCGCCCTCCCCGCGTTTCAGAGCCGCGATCACGTGGTCGACGACCTCGCCCTCGGTCATCGGGTCGATCGCGACCCCCGCCACCCGCACACGCCTGCGCAGACGCCTGCGGGTGGCCTTGTCGGGCCGGGCCCTCCGGCGAGAGACGGCCGAGGGCGCCCCCGCCCCGGTGACAGGCGTCCCGGCCTGCCCTGCGACGGTGGGCAGGCCGGGCGCCGAATCGTGACCGGTGGTCGCGGACCGGTGACCGGTGCGGGGCGGGATCTGCGCCATCACGTCACGGATGGCCGGGACCACCTCGCAGGACGTGGCCGGCGAGTCGTGGCGCGTGACCACCGACGGGCGCTCGACGGCCTTCACCGTCAGGAACGGGGCGAAGGGCGAGCCGTGGCGCTCGGCGGCCTGGCCCGTCGCGGGCGAGACGATCAAGACGCCGCGGCGGAGAGCGACCCTCGGCTGCTCGGCGATGGGCGCCATCAGATGCCGTGTCCCCGGTGGTGCAGGACGCTGAGCAGGGTCCGCGCGGGGAGCAGGCCCGTCGCCACCGCGAGCGCGATGGGCGCCCGTGGCTCACCGTGGCGGGCGGCGAAGGCCCGCCAGGCCCAGCGGCCCGCCTCCCTGCGCTGCCCGAGGGCCGCGTGGTGGAAGGCGAGCTGGCCGTAGACCCGCGCCGCGCCGCGCGGATCCACGGCCAGGTCAGGGTGCCGGGCGAGCATCCACTGCAGCCCGGCGATCCGGTCGGCCCAGCGGGCCACGTACGAGGAACCACCCCAGCGCACTCGGACCAGGGGCCGGTCGACGTGCACGATGGGGTGCTGGGCCGCGGCGCGCAGCGCCAGGTCCCAGTCCTCGTTCTGTCCGCCGGGGGCGCTCTCGTCCGCCCAGAGGCCGCCGCGCCGGAACAGGAACGTCGAGGAGTGCACCATCACCATCCGCGAGCGCACCAGGTGGCGGTAGGTGACGCGGCTGGTGCCCGCCAGCCGGGCGATGCGGCGCGACCCGTACTCGACTTCGATGGCACAGCTGGAGAAACGCGCCTCCGGCTCCGCCTCCAGCGCGGCGACCTGGGCCTCGATCTTTCCGGGCAGCCACTGGTCGTCGTCGTCGCAGAAGGCGACCAGGTCGGTGCCGAGCGCCGCGATTCCGGTGTTGCGGGCGCCGGGCAGGCCGGGGGTGAGCCGGTTGGCCATCACCCGCACGCCGCGCGAGCGCGGCCCGTGCCGGCCGGGGGTCACCGCCCTGCTGGCCAGGAGGTCGGCCACCTGGTCGGCGACCCAGGAAGGATCGCCGCCGTCCACGACGACGACGACCTCGACGGGGCCGGGGTGGTCCTGGCCGAGCACGGCGAGCGTGGCCGCGCGCAGCTGGTCGGGCCGGTGTCCCCGGGTGGGGATGACGACACCCACCGATGCGTTCACGCGATTCTCCCGTGGTAGCCGTATTTGATCATGAGGGGCCAGGTCAGCGCGGTGACCAGGCGCGCCTGCCGGGACGACGCGGCGTCACGCCAGCTGTCGTCCCTGGTCAGCTCCGTGCGGCCGACCGTGAAGCGCATGGGGTTGCCCGAGGCGGTGTGCGCCGTCGAGAGCTCCGCCCACCTGCCGGAGAGGAAGTCGAGACGGCAGGGGAGCCCGATCCTGGCGACCACTCGCCTGAGGGTGTCGGCGGGGGTGTCGAGCAGGTCCTCGTAGCGGACCCGGGTGACCGGGACGCCCCTGCGGGCGAGGAGTTCGAGGCCGAGGTTCTCGCTCAGCCAGTGCAGCGAGGTGCGGGAGGACGACCAGTGGGTCATCGGGCGCCCGTCCTCGGGGCGGGCGACCCTCCTTCGCCAGGAGTGGGCGACCGCTCGGGGGTCACGAACCATGTGGACGACCTGGACGTCGACTCCGGCCGCCGCGAGGCAGAAGGCGAGCGAGGCGTGCTTGCTGGAGTCGATCACGACCGGGCAGTCGGCGACCTCGCCCGCCGCGTCGTACAGGTCACGGTGGATCGCGACGTACTCGTCCAGCTCCGCGGTACCGGGCGCCGGCCACCGGCCGGCGCCCGTCTGCTCCTCGGCGAGGAGCCTCGCCAGGGTGGGGATGCGCCGGGTGCGGTCGACACGGGACCTGAGCGCGATCATCCGGTGGGCCAGGTCCTCGGACCAGCCGCCGAACGCGCGCTCGCCGACCTTCTCCCAGAAGGGACACGATCCGAAGGGCTCGCCACACCCGCAGGCCTCGTCCGCGAGCGCGCTCCTCGCCCAGAGGTGGACGACCTCACCGAGCGGAACGATGCCGGGGATCTCCCCCAGCAGGCGCTCCAGCAGTGTGGTCCCGCTACGGCCGAGGCCGCCCAGGAATACCACTCGAGCAGATGACGGACTATCAGACACAGGCACGAACCCCTACCCGACGGATACGGAACGTGCCGAGGCTAGCGCGGAGCGTAACAGAGGGGTCGGAGAACGGACAAAGGATCTACCCAACGGGTGTGACGCCGCTCGCCCCCGCGTCCCGTCCGGGGGCCGCGATCTCGCGATTCGGGGCCGGGCGGATCCTCGGCCTGCCCCCCTGGGACGGCGAACCGCCCGCGGCCCCGCGCGTTACGACCCCTCTCCCCTCGCGTACGGGAGGGGGTCGTCGGCGGGCCGCGAGCGGCGCGGTGTGCCTACTTGGCTTCGACGATCATCCCGGCGCCGACGGTGTTGTTGGTGGACTCGTCCACGAGGATGAAGCCGCCGGTGAGGCGGTTGCGGGCGTAGTCGTCCACGAACAGCGGCCGGGTGACGCGGAGTGAGACCCGGCCGATCTCGTTGAGGCCGAGCGACTGGGCCGTCTCGTCCCGGTGCAGGGTGTTGACGTCCAGCCGGTAGTGCAGGTCCTTGACCAGGACACGGGCCGTGCGGGTGGTGTGCTTGATGGTCAGCTTGGCTCGCGGGGCGAGCTTGACGGTGTCGGCCATCCAGCAGATCATCGCCTCCAGTTCCTGGGAGGCGTGCGGCTGGTTGTTCGGGCGGCAGATCATGTCGCCGCGCGAGATGTCGATGTCGTCCTCCAGCCGGAGGGTGACCGACATCGGCGGGAACGCCTCGTCGATCGGCCCGTCGAAGGTGTCGATCGACGCGATGCGCGTGGCCAGGCCTGAGGGCAGGTGCATGACCTCGTCCCCCGGCTTCAGCACCCCTCCGGCGACCTGGCCCGCGTAGCCGCGGTAGTCGTGGAGGGAGGGGTCGGTGGCCCGCTGCGGGCGGATGACGTACTGCACGGGGAAGCGCACGTCGACCAGGTTGCGGTCGGAGGCGATGTGCACGTGCTCCAGGTGGTGGAGCAGGGAGGACCCGTTGTACCAGGGTGTGTTCTCCGAGCGGGACACCACGTTGTCGCCGTGCAGCGCCGAGATCGGGATGAACGTCAGGTCCGGCGCGTTCAGCTTGGAGGCGAACGCGGTGAACTCCTCGCGGATCTCCTCGAACCGCTCCTGGGAGTAGTCGACCAGGTCCATCTTGTTGACGGCGAGGACCAGGTGCGGCACCCGCAGCAGGGTGGTGAGGAAGGCGTGCCGCCGCGACTGCTCAAGCACGCCCTTGCGGGCGTCGATCAGGACGATCGCCAGGTCCGCGGTGGACGCGCCGGTGACCATGTTCCGGGTGTACTGAATGTGCCCGGGGGTGTCGGCGATGATGAACTTGCGCCTGGGAGTGGCGAAGTAGCGGTAGGCGACATCGATCGTGATGCCCTGCTCCCGCTCGGCCCGCAGGCCGTCGGTGAGGAGCGAGAGGTCGGTGTACTCGGTGCCGCGGTCGCGGGAGGTGCGCTCGACGGCCTCCATCTGGTCCTCGAAGATCGCCTTGGAGTCGAAGAGCAGCCGCCCGATGAGGGTCGACTTTCCGTCGTCGACACTTCCCGCCGTAGCGAAGCGAAGAATGTCCATCAGTGCTGCTCTCCAGAGGTCGTACGGCGTGCGCGGCCGGACCGCGCGGGAAGGGACTCGCGGTGGGCCGGGCGGCACGGGGAGCCGGGGAGTCGGACGCTCATCAGAAGTATCCCTCCCTCTTGCGGTCCTCCATGGACGCCTCGGAGGCACGGTCGTCGGCGCGGGTGGCGCCGCGCTCGGTGATCCGGGTCACCGCGATCTCCTCGATGATCGTGTCGACCGTGGCGGCACTCGACTGGACGGCACCGGTGCAGGTCACGTCGCCGACCGTCCGGTAGCGGACCGTCATCTCCAGGAGCGGCTCGTCCTCGTCGCGGGTGATGAACTCGCTGTCGGCCAGGAGCATGCCGTCGCGCTCGAACACCTTGCGGGTGTGGGCGAAGTAGATCGAGGGGATCTCGATCTCCTCGCGCCGGATGTAGTCCCAGATGTCGAGCTCGGTCCAGTTGGACAGCGGGAACACGCGGATGTGCTCGCCCTTGCGGATCTTCGCGTTGTAGAGGTTCCACAGCTCGGGGCGCTGGTTCTTGGGGTCCCACTGGCCGAACTCGTCGCGGAAGGAGAACACCCGCTCCTTGGCGCGGGCCTTCTCCTCGTCGCGGCGGGCGCCGCCGAACACCGCGTCGTACTCGTTCTCCTCGATCGCGTCCAGCAGCGTCGTGGTCTGCAGCCGGTTGCGTGAGGCCCTGCGGCCGGTCTCCTCGACGACGCGTCCGGTGTCGATGGAGTCCTGGACGGCGGCGACGACCAGGCGTGCGCCCAGCTCGGTGGCGCGGCGGTCGCGGAACTCGATGACCTCGGTGAAGTTGTGCCCGGTGTCGACGTGCATCAGAGGAAAGGGAATCGGCGCCGGCCAGAACGCCTTCTCCGCGATGCGGAGCATGACGATGGAGTCCTTACCCCCGGAAAAGAGCAGACAGGGGCGCTCGAACTCCGCCGCGACCTCGCGCATGATGTGAATAGCCTCTGCCTCGAGGACATCGAGCTGCGACGTGGTGTAGTCGCGCTGAAGCATCAGACTCTCCTAGCGGGGGTTAGCGGTGCAGGTCCCGGATTCCGGCGAGCAGCGTTGGCGCCAGTCCCGGTAGGGAAACAAGGATATCCGGCAATGAGGGGTCGGGCTGGTTGTAGACCAGCGGCGAGCCGTCGACGCGGCTCGCGTGGACCCCCGAGGCGAGGGCCACGGCGACGGGCGCGGCGGAGTCCCACTCGTACTGGCCGCCGGCGTGCACGTAGGCCTCGACCTCGCCGGTGAGCACGGCGGAGATCTTGGCGCCCGCCGAACCGATCGGCACCAGGTCGGCGCCGGCGAGGCGGGCCAGGTTCTGGACGAACTCCGGTGGGCGGGTCCTGCTGACCGCGATCCTGGGTCTCGCGCCCGCCTCGGGGGCGGGCGGCACGGGGGGTTCGAGTGTGGAGAGCGTACGGCCCTGGGCGGGCAGCGCGACGGCTCCGGCCGTCAGTGTGCCGCGCTCCCAGAGCGCGACGTGGACCGCCCAGTCAGAGCGGCCCTCCTCGGCGAACTCGCGGGTGCCGTCCAGCGGGTCGATGATCCAGACCCGCTCGGCGCGCAGCCTGCGCGAGTCGAGACGCTCCTCGCTGGTCGCCTCCTCGGACAGCACACTGTCACCTGGACGCAATCGTGACAGGGCCTCCATGAGAAACACGTGGGAGGAGGCGTCGCCCTCCTTGCGAAGCTCGGACGGGTCGGCGAAACCCCGCTCCGCGCGCAGGGCCGCCAGCTTCTCGCCGGCCGTCGTCGCCAGCTCAGCGGCGAGCTCGTGATCGTCGCGAACGGTCATCAGTATGCTCCAGCTCCTCGCGCGACAGCCGACCAAGTCTTCCACAGGATCTGCAGGTCCAGCATGAGGGACCAGCTCTCCACGTAACGCAGGTCCAATCGTACGGACTCCTCCCAAGAGAGGTCTGAACGGCCGCTGACCTGCCAGAGCCCGGTCATACCCGGCTTGACCAGTAATCGGCGGCGGACATCGTCACCGTATCTCGCGACCTCCTCGGGTAGTGGAGGGCGGGGGCCAACCAACGACATATGCCCCAGAATCACATTAATCAACTGGGGCAGCTCGTCCAGTGAGTGTCGGCGCAACCGGGCGCCCAGCGGTGTCACCCTCGGATCATTACGGATCTTGAAGAGCGGGCCGGGACCGTCGCTGGACAGGGTGATCTTCCGGTGCTCGGCGTCGGCGCGCATCGTCCGGAACTTGTAGATCGTGAACTCGGCGCCGTCGCGCCCCACCCTCGTCTGCCTGAAGAACACCGGTCCAGGCCCCGAGGCCCGTACGGCCACCGCCACCCCCGCCAGCAGGGGCGAAAGCGCCGCCAGCAGCAGCCCGGCCACCACCCGGTCGAACAGGTTCTTGAGCACCCGGCGCAGGCCGGAGATCTCGGGGTGGTCCACGTGCAGCAGAGGCAGCCCCGCCGCCGGGCGGATGGTGATGCGCGGCCCGGCCACCTCCATGAGGGCCGGGGCGACGATCAGGTCCGTGTCGGTCTTCTCCAGCCGCCAGGCCAGCCGCCGCAGCGCCACCCCGTCCATCTCCGGACAGGCGAGCACGGCCACGGTGTCGGCCGAGACCCGCCCGACCGCGAGCGCGACCTCGGAGAGGTCACCCAGCACCGGCACGCCCTCCACGTCGCCCATCCCGCCGCGCGGGATGCACGCCGCCACGACCTCCATGCCGTGGTAACGCTCCCGGCGGAACCTGCGGACCAGCTCGGCGATCGCCGCCCGGTGACCCACCGCCACGACCCGCCGCATACACCCGCCCCGCGCCCGCCTGCGGTGCAGGGAACGGCGCAGGGCGTATCTGGCCAGGAGGGTGAGCAGCGTCGTCAACGGGAGCGCCAGCACCACGTAACCCCGGGCCACCTCGATCTTGGTGAGGTAGGCGCAGACGGCGAGGGCGGCGGTGAGCATGAAGCCGCACTGGAGGATCCGCTGGAACTCCTCAGACCCCAGGCCGAGGAGCCGGGGCTCGTAGGCGCGGTTCAGCGCGACCACACAGACCCAGACGGCGGGCAGTGCCGCGCTCAGTACGACGTACGGGAAGACGTAGGCGGTAACCTCGCCGAATCGAACGAACAGCGCGAGGGCTCCGGCCAGGGCGGCGCAGACGGTGTCGGCGGCGACGGCCATCGCTCGGTGCCTTCGCACCCAGTCCGGCATGCGCCGCCGCGCGCCCGGAACGGCCCCGGCCTCCCGCACGTCCGGAGCGACTTCCGGCCCGGCTTCCCGCGCGTCCGGAGCGGCTTTCCCTCCGCCCTCCCGCGCGGGCTGGACGGCTCCCGGCTCGCTCTCCTGTGCGGCCTGGAATGCGGTCACGTCGCGCACGCGCTCCCCCTGCGTAACCGTTTGCGGACAGACAGTCATGGAATGCTAGCGGTGGCGGGAGAGGTCGGCAGGTTGAAGACCGAAACATACATCTCTGCGGATGTCGAGGCTGATGGCCCCATTCCGGGGCCGTATTCAATGATCAGTATGGGTATGACCGTGGCCGGGCGGATGACGGGAAAGGTCTTCGAGCCGGTGGATCCGCAGACCTTCACGCTCTATGTGGAGCTGCGGCCGATCAGCGACGACCACGTGCCCGAGGCGCTCGCCGTGAGCGGGCTCGACCGGGAGACGCTGATCCGCGAGGGCCGTGACCCGGCCGAGGCGATGCGAGAGGCCGCCGTGTGGGTCCGCGAGGTGTGCGGGAACAGCTCGCCGGTGCTGGCGGCCTATCCGCTCTCCTACGACTGGATGTGGATCTACTGGTATTTCATGCGCTTCACCGGCGTCTCGCCGTTCGGGCACTCACGCTGCATCGACCTCAAGACGCTGTACGCGGCCAAGGCGGGCGTGCCGATCGGCTGGGCGACCAAGCGGCAGATGCCCGAGCACCTGCGGTCCCGGCGTCCGCACACCCACAACGCGCTTGACGACGCGATCGAGCAGGCCGAGCTGCTGCAGAATCTGATGGCGTTCGAGCGCCGTTGACGTCGGCCGCGGGGAGCGCGGCGCGAGCACCCCCGGCTATCTGGGCGGGCCGGAGATGTTCAGGTCGCCGGCGTGGAAGGCGTTCTGGGTGGTCTCCAGGCCGACCTTGATCAGTGACTCCACCACGTCGGAGGCGCGATCGACGAGGAACGCCAGATCCTTGCGCTCGGCGGTGGCGAAGTCACGCAGGACGTAGGCCGCGGCGTCCATCCGGCCGGGCGGGCGGCCGATACCGAACCTCACCCGCAGGTAGTCCTTGGTCGCCAGCGACTTGGTGATCGACTTCAACCCGTTGTGGCCGTTGTCGCCGCCGCCCAGCTTCGCCCTCAGCGCGCCGTAGGGAATGTCCAGCTCGTCGTGGACCACGACCACCCGGGCCGGGTCGACCTTGTAGAAGTCGGCCAGGGCCTTGACCGGACCGCCGGAGAGGTTCATGAAGGACAGCGGCTTGGCCAGCACGGCGGGGACACCCGCCAGGCGGCCCTCCACGACCTCCGCCCGCGACCTGTGCGCCTTGAACCGTCCCCCGGCTCGCGCGGCGAGCTCGTCCAGAACCATGAACCCCGCGTTGTGCCGGTTCCCGGCGTACTCCGGCCCGGGGTTTCCCAGGCCCACGACCAACCAGCGGTCCACGATCGGCATCCCTTCACAGGCGCGTCAGGGCGGCCCGGTCCCGGGCCGCCCTGACAGATCTAGCAGAGAAAACTACTCGGCGCTCTCGGAGCTCTCGCCCCCGGCGGCCGGAGCGGCCTCGGCCGTCTCCTCGCCGGTCGGCTCGCCGACCGGGGCCGAGGCGACGATGAGGACCAGCGCCTCGGGGTCGGCGGCGAGGGTCGTGCCCTTGGGCAGCTTCAGGTCGGCGGCGGTGATCTGGGTGCCGACCTCCAGGCCCTCGACGTCGACCTCCACACCCTCGGGGATGTGGGTGGCCTCGGTCTCGACGGAGATGGAGACGAGCTGCTGGTCGAGGATGCCGTCGGCGACGTCGCCCACCACGGTGACGGGGATGTCGACGGTGACCTTCTCGCCGCGGCGGACGAGGATGAGGTCGACGTGCTCCAGGAAGCCCTTGATCGGGTCACGCTGGACCCCCTTGGGCAGGGCCAGCTCGGTCACGGCGCCCTCAAGGCGGATCAGCACGTTCGGCGTACGCAGAGCGAGCAGCAGCTCGTGACCCGGCAGGGACAGGTGCTGGGGCTCGGTGCCGTGCCCGTAGAGGACGACGGGGACCTTGTCCTCGCGACGGATCTTGCGGGCTGCGCCCTTGCCGAACTTGTCACGGAGCTCGGTGGTGATTACCACTTCGGACACGGCTGATCTCCTAGGGATCTCGGGAATCGGAAAGGTGCGCTCCCCCTCACCCGCCCTAGCGGAAGGCGTTACGAGCGCACGCAATCCCACAACCCTACCGTGTCAACGGTGACGCCAAACGCGTCGCGGTCCCCAACGGCCCGGAATCAGCTGTCGCCCTCGAAGAGACTCGTCACCGAACCGTCGCTGAAGACCTCGGTGATGGCGCGGGCGATCAGGGGGGCGATCGACAGAACGGTGAGCTTGTCGAACCTCTTCTCCTCGGGCAGCGGCACCGTGTCGGTGACGATGACCTCGGAGATCCCGGAGTTCTTCAGCCGGTCGACCGCGGGGTCGGAGAACACCGCGTGGGTGGCGGCCACGACCACGTTGGTCGCGCCCTGCTCGTACAGCGCGTCGGCCGCCTTGCATATCGTCCCCGCGGTATCGATCATGTCGTCGATCAGCACACAGGTCCGGCCCCTCACCCGGCCGACGACCTCGTTCACCTTCACCTGGTTGGCCACGTCGAGGTCGCGGCGCTTGTGGATGAAGGCGAGCGGGGTGCCCAGTGTGTCGGCCCAGCGCTCCGAGAGCCGCACACGGCCGGTGTCGGGCGAGACGACCGTGGTGGTGGCCAGGTCGAGCTTGTCCTTGAGGTAGTTGACCAGGACGGGCATGGCGAACAGGTGGTCCACCGGGCCGTCGAAGAAGCCCTGGATCTGGGAGGTGTGCAGGTCGATCGACATCAGCCGGTCCGCCCCGGCCGTCTTGAACATGTCGGCCATGAGGCGGGCGGTGATGGGCTCGCGGCCCCGGCCCTTCTTGTCCTGGCGGGCGTAGCCGTAGAACGGCATGATCACGGTGATCCTCTTGGCGGAGGCGCGCTTGAGGGCGTCCACCATGATCAGCTGTTCCATGATCCACTTATTGATCGGCCAGGTGTGACTCTGCATGACGAACGCGTCGCAGCCGCGGACCGACTCCTGGTAACGGGCGTAGATCTCCCCGTTGGCGAAGTCGCGCAGCGTGGTCGGCGCCGCGGCGATCCCGAGGTGGCTCGCCACCGCGTCCGCCAGCTCCGGGTGCGCGCGCCCGGAGAAGAACATCAGGTTCTTCTCGCCGGTCTTCTTGATGCTGCTCATGCCGTCCCCTTCGACCAAGAGCACACCGATGCCCGCGCGACGCTGCCGCCACCGGGCCGCTCGCTTCGCTTACTCACGTCTGGCTCCCCTGTTGTTTCCCGGCCTCGGCGGCCCGTAGTGCCGTCTCGGCCGATCTGGTGCCCGCGCGCCTGCGCGCGACCCACCCTTCGATGTTGCGCTGCCGCGCGCGCGCCACCCCGATCGCCCCCGGGGGGACGTCTCCGTCGATGACCGAGCCCGCGGCCGTGTACGCGCCGTCGCCGATCGTGACCGGCGCGACGAGCATGGTGTCGCACCCGACGAAGGCGTTCTCTCCCACCGTCGTGTGGTGCTTGTTGACCCCGTCGTAGTTGACGAAGATCGCCGAAGCGCCGATGTTGGCGCCCGCACCGATCGTGGCGTCGCCCACGTAGCTCAGGTGTGGCACCTTGGCGCCCTCCCCGACCTGCGCGTTCTTCATCTCAACGTATGTCCCCGCCTTCGCCTTGCGTGCCAGGACCGTTCCGGGGCGCAGGTAGGCGTACGGCCCGACCAGGGCCTCGGGGCCGATCACGGCATCGACGCAGACGGCGTTGCGCACCAGTGCCCCCTCTCCGACGATCGTGTCGGTCAGGGTGCTGGCGGGGCCGATCTCCGCGCCCTCGGCGACCGTCGTGCAGCCGTGCAGCTGGGTCCCGGGGTGGATCACCACGTCCGCTTCGAGGATGACGTCGACGTCGACCCACGTGGTGGCCGGGTCGATCACGGTCACCCCGGCCCGCATGTGGGTCTCCAGAAGGCGTGCGTTGAGCACCTTGCGGGCGAACGCCAGCTGCACGCGGTCGTTGACGCCCTCCACCTCCACGTAGTCGGCCGCGATGTGCGCGCCGACCCTGTGGCCGTCCTCCCGCAGGATCGCGAGGACGTCGGTGAGGTATTCCTCACCCTGGGCGTTGGAGGCGGACACCCGCTTGACCGCGTCGGCGAGCAGGAGGCCGTCGAAGGCGTAGACGCCGGAGTTCATCTCCTTGATCGCCCGCTGCGCGGGGTCGGCGTCCTTCTCCTCGACGATCTCCAGGACCGCTCCCGAGGCGTCGCGGACGATCCGGCCGTAGCCGTGCGGATCGGGGACCTCCGCCGTCAGCACGGTGACGGCGTTGCCGTCCTGCCCGTGCCGTTCGAGCAGGGCGGCGAGGGTCTCGGTGCGCAGCAGCGGCGTGTCGCCGTACGTCACCAGGACGGTGCCGTCGATGGTGCCCGTCGACTCCAGTGCGGTCCTGACGGCGTGGCCGGTGCCCTTCTGCTCGCTCTGGACGACGGTCCGCGCGTCGGGATCGGTCCCGGTCAGATGCGCCTGGACCCGCTCCCTTTCGTGGCCGATGACGACGACGAGCCGCTCGGGTTCGAGGTCCCTGGCGGCGGCGAGCACGTGGTCGACCAGGGCGCGGCCGCACAGCTCATGGAGGATCTTCGGTGTTCTCGACTTCATCCGGGTGCCCTCGCCTGCGGCGAGGACGATGACGGCTGCCGGGCGCGGCACACTCACGGACGAGGCTCCCTCGGCGTCGCGACTGAGACATGGCGAAGCGTGGTGACCGACGGCTACCCCGGGGGGCGACGTCTTCACCTGCTCGACACCGTGAGGATACATTCCCCCTCGGGGAGCCACTCAGCCGACCAGTCGAGCGAATAAACAGACATAAGTGGATTGCTCCGGCACCAGGACTCGAACCTGGACAACAAGGACCAAAACCTTGCGGGCTGCCAATTACCCAATGCCGGACCGGTCGGACGATCGGGACGGAACCCGTACGCCCAGCACCCCTACGATACAGATCCCGCACCGTCGAACGCGCCCCGTTTTGACACCCGCTTCCGCGACCCGCCCCCAGGGCCCGCCAACCGGGCACACGCCCGGTCACCCCGCCCCTCTGACGTCACAGGAGGCACAGGACTCACGGACGCCACCGGGAGCACAGGACTCACACCCGCCCGCGCGGGCGGGCGCCCGCGAGATCACTCGTTTAGCAGGTCGGTCAAGGGTAGAACAAGTGGTGGACCCGCTACGGAGTGAATCCCAGAGAGTCATGTTCCTGACATTCGGCGCTTAGGTGTTCCTAACTTACGATGGCGTAGGTTACGGTTGCGTAGCCGGACATGAGTCCTTGTCTTTTCCGAGCCACCGCGAGGTAGCGCATGACCCTCATCGAAGATCGTCCTGCTCAGGGCCCCAAACCTGACATCGACCCCGAGCGGAAGACCCTGCCCGAGATCATCACGTTCGGGGTGGTGGTCGGCGCCCCGCTGATCGCGCTGGTCATCGCCGTCCCGTTCGCCTGGGGGTGGGGACTCGGCTGGTCCGACGTCCTCATCGCGAGCGTCTTCTACGTGCTCACCGGACTGGGCGTCACCGTCGGCCTGCACCGCCACTTCACGCACGGTTCGTTCAAGGCCAAGCGCCCGTTGAAGATCGCGCTGGGCATCGCCGGCAGCCTCTCCATGGAGATGTCGGTGCTCGACTGGGTGGCCACCCACCGCAAGCACCACAAGTTCTCCGACAAGGAGGGCGACCCGCACTCGCCGTGGCGCTTCGGCACGGGCTTCGTGGCCGTGACCAAGGGCCTGCTCTGGGCACACATGGGCTGGCTGTTCGAGGCGGACAGGGCCAACCGCGAGAAGTACGCGCCCGACCTGGTCAAGGATCCCGACATCGTCAAGCTGCACAGGCTCTTCCCCGTGCTGGCGATCACCACGATCGTGATGCCCGCCCTGCTGGGCGGCCTGCTGACCTGGTCGTGGTGGGGCATGGCGACCGCCTTCTTCTGGGGCACGCTGGTCAGGATCGGCCTGCTGCACCACGTGACCTGGTCGATCAACTCCATCTGCCACGTCTTCGGCGAGGAGTCCTTCGAGTCGCGCGACAAGTCGCGCAACGTGTGGTGGCTCGCCATCCCCTCCTTCGGCGAGTCCTGGCACAACCTGCACCACTCCGACCCCACCTGCGCCCGGCACGGCGTGCTGAAAGGGCAGATCGACCTCAGCGCGGGTGTCATCCGCTGGTTCGAGAAGGCCGGATGGGCCTACGACGTGCGCTGGCCGACGCCCGAGCGCCTCGCCGCCAAGCGCATCACCACCTGACCCGGGGCTCGGGTCCCCTCCAGGATCAAGGGAACGCCATTATTAGAGACGTGAGCGAACCCCGACGGCGCATGTCAGGTAAGGAACGCCGGGAACAGCTGATCCAGATCAGCAGGACCCTGTTCGCTGAGAAAGGGTTCGACGGCACATCGGTCGAGGAGATCGCGGCGACCGCCAACGTCTCCAAACCTGTGGTCTACGAGCACTTCGGCGGCAAGGAGGGCGTGTACGCGGTCGTCATCGACCGGGAGATGCAGAAGTTACTGAGCATGGTGACCGAGGCGCTGTCCGCCTCGCACTCGCTGATCAAGCTGGAGAGGGCGGCCCTCGCCCTGCTGGCCTACGTGGAGGAGAACAGCGAGGGTTTCCGCATCCTCGTCCGTGACTCGCACGCCGCCTCCGGTACCGGCACGTTCGCCAGCCTGATCAACGACATCGCCAGCCAGGTCGAGGACGTCATGGTCGACGAGTTCGTCGAGCGGGGCTACGACCCCGAATTGGCCCCCATGTACGCCCAGATGCTGGTCGGCATGGTGGCGCTGACCGGCCAGTGGTGGCTTGACGTGCGCAGACCGGCGCGTGAGGAGGTCGCCGCCCACCTGGTCAACCTGGCCTGGAACGGTCTGACCGGCCTGGATCCCACCCCCCGGCTCACCGCGGCCTCACGCGGCCTGGAGCACCGGCTCGCCCTCCCGCAGCCGCGCCCGTCCGAACCCCGGTCACGCGCCACCGGGCCTGAGCCGAAGGAGCCTGAGGAACCGGAACCTCCCCCGGAAGAGTCGCCGCCCCTGACGGACAAGGAGACCCGGGAGCTGGAGAAGACCCGCGAGCGCGAGCTGAAGAACCAGGAGAGGCTGCGCGAGCGCGAGCTCAAGGAGCAGGAGAAGGCCCGCGAGCGCGAGCGGCGCGAGGCCGAGAAGCTCGCCAAGGAACTGGAGAGGATACGCCTCCGCGAGCAGCGAGAGCTGGAGAAGGCGCGCGAGCGGGAGTACCGGGAGCGGCAGCGGCTGCTGAGGGAGCAGGAGAAGACCCGCGAGCGGGAGCTGAAGGACTTGGAGAAGGCGCGGCTCAAGGAGGCCAAGGCCGCCGGCGACGGCCTGAGGCGCGCGATCCCCGTCGACGCGGGACGGGAAAAGCTTGGGCCAAGTGAGTAAGCAACAACCCTCGTTGAGACGAAGTTAACGTTCCGTTCCATCAAAGCGGGCATTCTGGTCATATGCCCGCTGAACTCGTTCGCCTCGCCTCCGACGAGCTCTCTCTGCCGCAGGAACGCTTCCTCAACCGGGAGGAGAGCTGGCTCCAGTTCAACCAACGGGTTCTGGAGCTGGCTGAGGATCCATCCCTGCCCCTGCTCGAACGGGTGCGGTTCCTCGCCATCTTCGCCAGCAACCTCGACGAGTTCTTCCGCGTACGGGTGGCCGGGCTGAAACGGCGGATGGCCACCGGCCTGCTGCTCCGCACGAAGAGCGGGCTGAAACCCCGTGAGGAGCTGACCCGGATCGCGGCCATCGCCAACACCCTCGCCCAACGGCAGTCGGTCTGCTTCCACGAGCTGATCTGCCCGCGACTACGGGCGGAGGGCATCGAGATCGTGCGCTGGAGCGACCTGGGCCGCGACGAGCGCAGCGAGATGCGCAAGCTCTTCAGAGAGCGGATCAGGCCGGTGCTGACGCCACTCGCCGTCGACCCCGCCCATCCCTTCCCCTACATCTCTGGCCTGTCCCTGAACCTGGCCGTCACCGTCCGCAACCCCTCGACCGGTAACACCGTCTTCGCCAGGGTGAAGGTCCCCAGCCGGCTCCCCCGTTTCGTCAGGGCCTCCAGGGACCGCTTCGTCCCGCTGGAGGACGTGATCGCCGCCCACCTCGGACAGCTGTTCAAGGGCATGGAGATCGTCGAGCACCACGTCTTCCGGGTGACCCGCAACGAAGACCTCGACGTCGACGAGGACGTCACGGAGAACCTCATGCAGGCGCTGGAACGCGAGCTGCTCAAGCGCCGTTTCGGCCCCCCGGTCCGGCTGGAGGTCGAGGACACCATCACGCCCGAGGTGCTCGACCTGCTGGTGGACGAGCTGGGAGTGGCCGAGCACGAGATCTACCGGCTGCCGGGGCCGCTGGACCTGACCGGGCTGCACACGATCGCCGACCTGGACCGGGGCGAGCTGAGCTTCCGCCCGTTCGTCCCCGCGGAGGTCGTGCACGTCGAGGACGACATCTTCGCGGTGCTGCGCGAGCGGGACGTGCTGCTGCACCATCCGTACGACTCGTTCTCCACGAGCGTGCAGCGGTTCATCGAGCAGGCCGCGGCCGACCCGGCCGTGCTCGCCATCAAGCAGACGCTCTACCGCACCAGCGGCGACTCACCGATCGTGGACGCGCTGATCGACGCCGCCGAGGCGGGCAAGCAGGTCGTCGTGGTCGTGGAGATCAAGGCCAGGTTCGACGAGCACGCCAACATCACCTGGGCGCGCAAGCTGGAACGGGCCGGATGCCACGTGGTCTACGGCGTCGTGGGCCTGAAGACCCACTGCAAGCTCGCCCTGGTCGTGCGCCAGGAGCCCTCGGGCGAGCTGCGCAGCTACTGCCACATCGGCACGGGGAACTACAACCCCAAGACCGCCAGGCTGTACGAGGACCTCGGCCTGCTCACCGCCGACCGGGTGGTCGGCGAGGACGTCACGGACCTGTTCATCCACCTCACCGGCTACTCCAACCACTCGGCCTACCGGCGGCTGCTCGTCGCCCCGCACTCCCTGCGCGGCGGGCTGCTGGCCAGGATCGAGCGGGAGATCTCCCACCAGGAGGCGGGACGGCCGGCCAGGATCAGGATGAAGACGAACTCCCTGGTGGACGAGCCCATCATCGACGCCCTCTACCGGGCGTCGCGGGCCGGCGTACCGGTGGACCTGTGGGTGCGCGGGGTCTGCACGCTCCGCCCCGGCGTCCCCGGCCTGTCGGAGAACATCAAGGTGAGGAGCGTGTTGGGCCGCTTCCTCGAACACTCGCGGATCTACGAGTTCGGCCACGGCCGGCGCCCTGAGATCTGGATCGGCAGCGGCGACATGATGCGCCGCAACATCGAGCGCAGGGTGGAGGCACTGGTCAAGGTCTCCAGCCAGCAGCAGCGCAACTATCTCAGCGACCTGCTGGACCGGGCCATGTCGGACGACACCGCGACCTGGTGGCTCAACCCCGACGGCACCTGGACCCGGCACCCCGGCGACGACCTGCAGACCTATCTGATCGGCACCCGCAGGTGGAGGGCGATCGATGACTGAGCACGACCCCCACCCGGACGGCATGATCCACGCGGCCGGGGCGGTCATCTGGCGCGGCTCCCCCGGCGCGCCGGAGGTCGCCCTCGTCCACCGGCCGAAGTACGACGACTGGTCGTTTCCCAAGGGGAAGCTGAAGCGCGGTGAGCACCCCCTCGCCGGCGCGCTGCGGGAGGTGGCCGAGGAGACGGGCCTCACCGTGGAGTTCGGCCGGTCGCTGCCGTCGAGCCACTACTCCAAGGGCGAGCGGCCCAAGCGGGTCGACTACTGGCTGGCCAGGATGGTCTCCGAGGGCCACAGGACCGCCACCGACGAGGTCGACGGCGTGGCCTGGCTGCCGGTGGACGAGGCCGCGCGGCGCCTGACCTACGAATGGGACGCCGGGCTTCTCCTCGTACTCGGCGAGGCGCATCTCACGACCACCCCGCTCGTGCTGGTACGGCACGCCCTGGCGGGAAACCGGCAGGACTGGAAGGGCGACGACGACGACCGGCCGCTCGACGGGCACGGGCGCGAGCAGTCAGAGGTGCTCGCGAGCGTGCTGGGCGCCTTCCGCCCCGCGGAGCTGGTCAGCTCACCCAGCAGGCGGTGCGTACAGACCCTGGAGCCGTACGCCGAACGGGCGGGTCTGCCGATCCGGCTCGAATCCGTCCTGTCGGAGAACGGCTACGACCATCGGGCCTGCCTGCGCCTGGCCACGGAGGCGATGGCCTCGAACCGGTCCGTCGCACTCTGCAGCCACGGCAAGGTCCTGCCCGAGCTGATCGCCGGGCTCGACGAACGGGCGGGCGGCACGCGGCTGGCCAAGGGCGCGTTCATGGTGCTGCACCACACGGGCGGCGACGTCTTGGCCGTGGACACCTACGACGTCTGACGGCACGCCGGGAGGCGCCGGCCGTCCCTCCGCGAGCACCTCGCGCCGCCGCAGCTCACCGTCGCTGAGACACTCGCGCCGCCGGAGCTCACCATGGCTGAGACACCGGCGTGGCCGTCCTCCGCCCGGCCGTCCCGTCAGAGGATTTTCGCGACGGCGACCCTGGTCTTCTCCCAGATCCGGGGGAACTCCTCCCACGCGCGCGCGGCCGCGACCCGCTCCACGCCGGTCAGCACGCCATAGGTGAACGTGTCCTCCCCGGCCAGGCGGGCGTTTCCGGCCTCGGCCGCGAGCCGCTCCTGCGCGACGACGCCGTCCATGTGGCTGCCCAGCACCTCCTGGACGGCCTCCGCCCGCTTGGCCAGCTTCATCATGCCGATCACCTCGGCGGTGTAGCGGGCCCGCTTGGCCGCCTTGCGCACCTCGTGCATCGCGATCTCGCGCTCGGACTCGTCCTCGACGGCCTGGGCGGTGTCGTAGATCCGGGTGACCCGGCGCCAGCTCTTGGCGGCGACGGCCCGCAGGGTGTCGGCGGGCTTCTTCGCGGCCTTGGTGAGCACCGGGGTGCCGGTCAGGTCGTCGAGGGCGTCGAGCAGGGCGAAGTAGCGCTCCCCGCTCATGATGTCCCTGATCCGGTCGAGGGCCTCGTGCTCGTCGTCCAGCAGGTCGGAGCTGAGTCTCGCCCTCACCGGGCCCTCGATCAGCGCGTCGTCCAGGCTGTCGAGCCTGCGCGCGAACCGTTCACGGATGACCTCCAGGTCACGCGCCTCCCCGAGGACCGTGCCGAGCCACTTGAGCTCCTTCCTGAGGTCGTCGGTCCCCTCGACCACCGTCTTGAACGACTTCAGCACGCTGCGGAGCCGCCGGGCGGCGACGCGCATCTGGTGTACGGCCTCCTCCTCCGCCTTCCTGACCCGGGGGTCCTGGGCGAGCAGCGCGCCGACCTGGGAGGTGAGGTATTCGAGGACGACCTCACCCGCCGACCCTGGAGCGGTCTCGGCGCGCGGACGCTCCGAGACCGCTCCGGCGCCGCCGAGCAGGCGCGCGAGCTTGCTCGCCGAGCCGGCGGGGACGGCCCCGGCCTTACCCAGCCGCTTGCCGACCTTCCGCAGAAGCCTCTCCTCGCCCTGGAGCAGCTCCGCCTCCACCTCGCGCCAGCGCTCGACGTGGGGCTCCTCACCGAACACGGTGCCCTTGACCTGGTCGTCGGCGATCTCGACCAGCCCCACCCCCGCGCCGTTGACCAGGGTGGTGACGGAGCGGCGGGTGTCCAGCTCGGCGATGGGCGCGAGCGGGGCGCCCCGGGTGTAGGCGAGCACCAGGTCCGCCAGCTCAACAGGGACGATCTTGGCGCTCCGGGTCAGCGGGTGGGTGATCTCCTGGCGGACGCCCTTGGCCTTGGGAAGCTTGAGATGCCAGCCCGGATCGGTGCCGCCCCTGCGCCTGCGCAGGGTGATCCCCCGCGCGGCGAGCCTCAGATCGGGTGTGTCGAAGTAGAGGGCGACCAGCCGGTGGGTTTTCGGCCCCACCACCCCTGTCGAACCCCGCAGGCCCGTAAGGTCCGGCAACCGGTAGTCCACCGGCACGTCGAACTTGTCCTCGATCTCTATTCCCACAGGTCATCCCCAGCGTTTCCCAGATATCCACCATCTCTTCGCAGTATTTATTGATGCCCCTGTTATCCGTCCAGGAACCCCGGCCGCCACCGTGCCGGGACGCCACCGCCGTCCGGGCTGTCGGGGGACCTCAGCACCGTGAGGGGGCCCGGCCACCGCCTCGCGGGCTGGGCGGTGAGCTCGCCGGTGCGGCGGCCCACGTCGGCCACGTACCCTGGGTGCTCCGCGGCTATCCTGGAAACAAGATCGAAGAACGGCCGTGAGCGCTCGCCGGCGTAGCGACCGCGGACCAGGATCTCTTGATGTCAAGACAAGTGATATCCGGCAAGATATCTCGATGTCAAGACAGATAGACTCGCGCCATGACCCAGCACCACTCGGACCACGACTCCGGGCGTCCTTCCACCACGAAGGACGAAACCGTCGCGGCCGACGCGCCCGCCGGGGATCCCGACAAGGAACCGGGCCAGGATCTCCCCCGCGATCCCGGCCAGGGCCTCGGCAGGGACTCCGGCAAGCACCTCCACCGGGACCTCGCGCGGCATCCCGGCAAAGGCCTCGACCGGGGCCCCGAGAAAGGCCACGGCAAGGACGAGGTCGACCTGCTGGTCGCCGCCTGGCGCCAGGAACGCCCCGACCTCGACGTGGAGCCGCTCCAGGTGCTCAGCCGGGTCTCCCGGCTCGCCCGCCACCTCGACCGCGCCCGCCGGGCCTCCTTCGCCGAGCACGACCTGGAGACCTGGGAGTTCGACGTGCTCACCGCCCTGCGCCGGGCCGGGGAGCCCTACGAGATGAGCCCCGGAGCCCTGCTCCGCGCGACGCTGGTGACGTCGGGGACGATGACCAACCGGATCGACCGCCTCGCCGCGGCCGGACTGGTCAAGCGGCGCCCCGACCCCGAGGACCGGCGCGGCGTCCTGGTCTCCCTGACCGACGCCGGGCGGACGCGGGTGGACGGAGCCTTCGCCGACCTGCTGCGCCGCGAGCGCGACCTCCTGTCGAGCCTGGGAAAACGCGAACAGCAGGCCCTCGCGGACCTGCTGCGCACGCTGCTCGTCCCTTTTGACGCCACCGAAACCGGAATGCGTTGATCGTTACTGCCCCCCGCTGAGGATCCAAACCTGGCTCTTCCGCATTCTTGGACGAATCCGGAGAACCACGCCCGATCACGTGGGTGTCCGGCCCGCCGAGCCCGCCTCGCCGGACCGGGAAGCACGCCCGGTCACGCAGCCCGCCCCACCTGCTCCGCGTGACAGCCGCGCCTAGTCACCCAGGCGGTCGGCCAGCTCCAGCCACTCGCCCTCGATCGACTCCTTCTCCGCGAGGATCTCCTTCAGCTGCGCGTCGAGCGAGGCCAGCCGCCCGTAGTCGGCGGCGGCGTCGGCCATGGACGCGTGCAGCTTCGCCTCGCGGCCACTCAGCTTGTCGAGCTGGCGCTCCAGCCGGGAGAGCTCCTTACGGAGGTCGCGCTCGTCCTTCGCGGACAGGCCGGGAGCCGTCTCCTTCGCGCCGGTGGACGAGGTCACCGAGGCCGTGCCCGACACCGCGCCGGACGCCGCCCGCGCGGACAGAGCCGCCCCCGAGGCCCGGCGGGCGAGGTATTCGTCCACGCCGCCGGGAAGCATCGAGAGCTTGTGGTCGCCGAGCAGGGCGACGGTCCTGTCGGTGACCCGCTCCAGGAAGTAGCGGTCGTGGCTGACCAGGATCAGCGTGCCGGGCCAGCCGTCGAGCAGGTCCTCCAGCTCGTTGAGCGTCTCGATGTCGAGGTCGTTGGTCGGCTCGTCGAGCAGCAGCACGTTGGGGTCGTCCATGAGGAGGCGGAGCAGCTGCAGGCGGCGCCGCTCGCCGCCGGACAGGTCGCCGACGACCTTCCACTGCGCGTCCCCCTTGAAGCCGAGGCGCTCAAGCAGCTGGGAGGCGGTCCACTCCTTCTTGCCGACCTGGATGAACTTGCGGATCTCCTCGACGGTCTCCAGCACCCTGCGCTCGGGGTCGAGCTCGCCCAGCTCCTGTGACAGGTGCGCCAGGCGGACCGTCTTGCCGCGTACGAGCCTGCCCGAGTCGGGATGCACGGTGCCCGCGAGCAGGCGGAGCAGCGACGACTTGCCCGACCCGTTCACGCCGATCAGGCCGATCCGGTCGCCGGGGCCGAACTGCCAGGTCGTGTGGTCGAGGACCATCGGCCCCTTGCCGGGACCTCCGGCGTGCAGGGTCACGTCCTCAAGGTCGTAGACCGTCCGGCCCAGCCGGGCGGCGGCGAACTTGACCAGCTCGACGCTCTCCCTGGCGGGAGGCTCGTCGGCGATCAGCGCCTGGGCGGCGTCGATGCGGAACTTGGGCTTGGACGTGCGCGCGGGCGGGCCCCGGCGAAGCCAGGCGATCTCCTTGCGCATCAGGTTCTGGCGGCGGGCCTCCGCGGAGGCGGCGATCCGGGCGCGTTCGGCCTTGGCCAGCACGTACGCGGCGTATCCGCCCTCGTAGCGCTCGACCGCGCCGTCCACGACCTCCCACGTCCTGGTGGAGACCGCGTCCAGGAACCACCGGTCGTGGGTCACGACCACCAGCGCGGTCCTGCGGCCCGCCAGGTGCCTGGCGAGCCAGTCGATCGCCTCGATGTCGAGGTGGTTGGTGGGCTCGTCCAGGATGATCAGATCGTGCTCGTCGATGAGCAGCTTCGCCAGGGCCGTGCGGCGCCGCTCACCGCCCGACAGACTCCCCGCGGGCGCCGTCAGGTCGATGTCACCGAGCAGGTTGGCGAGGATCTCGCGGATGCCCGCGTCACCCGCCCACTCGTGCTCGGACCTGTCGCCGAGGACGATCTCGCTCACCGAAAGCGCCGGGTCGAGGTCGTCACCCTGCGACAGCGACCCCACCTGGAGCCCTCGGTTATGGGTGACCCGTCCGCTGTTCGGCTTGAGATCGCCGGCTATCACCGAGATGAGGGTGGTCTTGCCGCCGCCGTTGCGGCCGACCACGCCGATGCGGTCGCCCGCCTCGATGCCGAGGGAGACGTCGCTGAGCAGGGGCTTGGGACCGTAGGAGTGGGAGACCGACTCAAGATTGACCAGATTCATCGCGACACAAGCGTATCCGCTCCCAGCCGGCGCGACCCCCGCGGGGAAAACGGCCCCCGCCCCTGCGACCGTCGCCGGAAAACGGACCCCGCCCGCGCGGCCGTCACCGGAAGACGGCCCCCGCCCACGACTGACCGGCCCCGGTCGCGCCACCTCGCGACCACGATCGGGGCACGGGCGGTTACACGATCACGGGGCCTGGGACGGGGCCGTGGGCGGTGATGACGTCGCGCGCCACTCCCGCGTCCTTCAGGGAGGCGGCCAGCTCACCCGCGTGGGACTCGGAACGGGCCAGGAACGCGCAGGTGGGACCCGAACCGGAGACCAGCGAGCCGAGGGCCCCCTGCTCACGGCCTGCCTCCAGGGTGCGGGCCAGGGATCCGCGCAGCATCACGGCGGCGGGCTGCAGGTCGTTGCGGAGCTCGGCACCGAGGGTCTCCGCGTTCCCCTCGCGGATCGCGGCCAGCAGCGGCTCGGCGGCCCGGGGGCAGCCGACCCGCTCGCCGGCCGCCTGGCGGAGGCGGTCACACTCGGCGTAGACCGTGGCCGTGGACAGTCCGCCGTCGGCGAGCGCGAACACCCAGTGGAAGGTGCCCTCGACCTTCAGCGGGGTGAGCCGCTCGCCCCTGCCGGTACCGACGGCCGTACCGCCGAGCAGCGCGAACGGGACGTCACTGCCGATGTCGGCGGCGATCTCCATCAGGTCCTCAAGCGGCAGGCCGAGGCCCCACAGCTCGTTGCAGGCGACCAGGGCCGCGGCGGCGTCGGCGCTGCCGCCCGCCATGCCACCCGCCACCGGGATCGACTTGCGGATGAGCAGGTTCACGCCGTACGAGCGGCCCGCGTGCCCGGCCAGCGCGAGGGCGGCCTTGATCGCGAGATTCTCGCGGTCCTCGGGCACCTGGTCGGCGGACTCGCCCACCACCCGGACGCTCATCCCCGCCTTCGCGGTGGCGGTGACCTCGTCGAAGATCGAGACGGCGTGGAAGACGTTGACGAGGTCGTGGTAGCCGTCATCCCGCAGCGGCCCCACGGCGAGCTGCAGGTTGACCTTCGCGGGCACGCGGACGGTCACGGAGTCCATGCGTCCCCCATCAGAGCTCGCTCACTGGTCACGACGTCAGATGGTAACGGGATCCCTGCGCGGTGCACTCGAAGGGACCGGCGAATCACGTCACACACCATTCTCCGCCGCGCTTTCCCTCGTGCGGTGCTCGGCGATCCGCGCGAAGTCCTCGACGGTGAGCTGCTCGCCGCGTTCCGAGGGGTCGATCCCCGCGGCCCGCAGCGCCCGCTCGGCGGCGGGTGCCGTACCCGCCCAGGAGGCGAGGGCGGCGCGGAGTGTCTTGCGGCGCTGGGCGAAGGCGGCGTCCACCACCGCGAAGACCTCCTCGCGGGTGGCCACGGTCGTCGGCGGCTCCCGTCTGACCATCGCGACCAGGCCGGAGTCGACGTTGGGAACCGGCCAGAAGACCGTGCGGCCGACGGGACCCGCCCGGCGGACGTCGGCGTACCAGGCGGCCTTGACCGAGGGGATGCCGTACACCTTGGAACCGGGGGCGGCGGCGAGCCGGTCGGCGACCTCGGCCTGCACCATGATCAGGACCTTGCGCAGCGACGGCTGCGTCTCCAGCAGGTGCAGCACCACCGGCACGGACACGTTGTAGGGGAGGTTCGCGACCAGCGCGGTCGGCCTCTCCACGGGCAGGTCCGCGGGCAGGACGCGCATGGCGTCGGCGAGCACCACCGTGAGACGGTCGGCGAGCTCGGGGGCGTGCTCGGCGACGGTGAGCGGCAGCTGGGCGGCGAGGACGGGGTCGATCTCCACCGCGATCACGCGGCGGGCCTCGGGAAGCAGCGCGAGGGTGAGCGACCCCAGCCCTGGACCGACCTCGATGACGACGTCGTCCGGCTCAAGCCCGGCCACCCGTACGATCTTGCGGACCGTCCCCCCGTCGATCACGAAGTTCTGGCCGAGCTTCTTCGTGGGACGAATATTGAGCTTGTTCGCCAAAATACGTATTTCCGCTGGACCAAGAAGGCTCATGCTGGTTCCCCGCACACCCGCTCACAGCGGACACCCATCGGCCCACCGGGGTCTTTGGCTCGTTCGCCGCGATTACTCAAGGTTGTTCTCCCATGCCATCTGACCAGTTTCCCGCACGGAAGACGATGCGAGGACGCTCGTCGAAGCACGAGGGTTCCGTTGTGGATACCGTTGCCGTACGGGGGCCCGACGGCGAGAAAGGGAATCTTCCCGTGAAGAGGACGTGAACCGGCCCGGTGTCGAAGGGTTACGCCCCGCAGACCCCGAGCGGATCGGGAGTTACCGCCTGCTCGGACGCCTCGGCGAGGGCGGGATGGGAACCGTGTACCTGGCGCTGGCACCGACGGGACGGCCGGTCGCGCTCAAGGTGGTGAAGGCGGAGTACGCGATCGAGGACGGCTTCGCGGCGAGGTTTCACACGGAGGTCGAGAACGCCCGCAGGGTGGCCTCCTTCTGCACCGCGCAGGTGCTGGACAACGGCAACGACGACAACGGCCGCCCCTACATGGTCACCGAGTACATCGCGGGCACGCCGCTGTCCCGCCAGATCATCGAGCACGGCGCCCTGGAGCAGGGAACCCTGCACGGCGTGGCCCTGGGGGTGGCGGCGGCTCTGGCCGCGATCCACGTCGCCGGTCTGGTGCACCGGGATCTCAAGCCCGCCAACGTGATCCTGTCCATGTCGGGACCCCGCGTGATCGACTTCGGCATCGCGAGGGCCCTCGACTCCACGCACAGCTTCACCCGGTCGGGCGAGGTGCTCGGCAGCCCCGGCTGGTGGGCCCCGGAACAGGTGCGCGGCCTGGAGATCACCCCGGCCGCCGACGTCTTCGCCTGGGGCTGCATGATCGCGTACGCGGGCAACGGCCGCCACCCCTACGGGCGGGGCGACATGATGACCATGGCCACCCGGCTGCTCACCACCCCGCCCGACCTGGGCGCGCTTCCCGCCCCGCTGAACGACCTGGTCCGCCGCGCGACCGAGATGGACCCCTACCAGCGGCCCAGCGCCCAGGACCTGCTGATCGCCCTGGTCGGCGGCGGGATCGCGGCACCGTCCGCTCCCGCGCCCGTACGGGCCGACCCACCCACGCTGATCGCGACCGACCTGCTGAACGAGTCGTGGGAGCCGCCCTCCAACGTGGAGCCCGACTCCACCCAGACTCTCAGCGCGCTGAACCTGGGGACGGGGTTCGTCGACCCGGCCACGGCACCGACTCCCATCCCCGGCCCGATTCCCGCCCGGCGTCCCCTGGACCCGCCCTCAGGACCGGCCCCGCCCTCTTCCCGCGCGGTTTTCCCCTCGGCGCTCCCGGATGCCTCTGGCCCCTCCTCCGGTGCGGCTCTCCCCTCGGCGCTCCCGGACCCCGGACCCTCCTCCGGTGCGGCCTCCTCCGCACTCCCGGACCCCGGCCCCTCTTCCGGGGCGGCTCTCCCCTCCGCGTTCCCGGATGCCCCTGGCCCCTCGGCGCTCGATCCCTCCACCACGCCCCCTCCGTCCATGACCCCCACGGACCCCGGGGGCCGGACGGCACCGGCGCCCCGGCGGCGCTGGCTGTTCGCCGGACTGGCCGTGCTCGCGGCGCTCGCCGTCACGGTCGTCGTCCTGCTGAACGCCGGCCTGAACACGGGCCTGAACCCCGGTGGGGGAAACGCGGCCGTCGGCGAAGGGCAGGCGCCTCGGGAGGTCACCGGTGAGACCGGCGACCTCGCCGGTACCGGCGACACCGACGTGGGCCGCATGATCACGACCGGTTCCCTCATCGAGGACCCGTGGCTGATCATCCCGAGGACCCCGACCTGCGGGCTCACCTCGTACCGGGACACCGCCCCGGCACGAGGCCGGTTCTGCACGATCCCGTTCACGCTGATCAGCACCGGCGGGGAGTCGGTCCCGCTCGGCGACACCCCGGTCACACTGATCGACGATCGCGGCGCGACGTACACCTCGGAGGAGATGTCGACGGCCGTGCCCGCCGTCCTGGCCCCCGGGGCGAGAGTGGACGGCATCCTCGTCTTCGACCTGCCCACGGCCCGCAAGCCCGTGAAACTGACCGGTATGGTGATCAAGGAGGGCAAGACCATCGAGGTGAGGTTGTGATGGTGAGGTTGCTGCTCCCCCTCGCGGCGACGGTCGCGATCGCGCTCGCCTCCACCGGGTCCGCCGAGGCGTTCACCGCGCCCGGCGGGATCCTCGCGACCGGATCCGCCGACTGCGCCGGGGCGGGCGTGAGCGACTTCAACGGCGACGGCCTGGAGGACGTGGCGGTCGGCGATCCGTTCGCCAACCCCGGCGGGCTGGCCGGGGCGGGGGCCGCCCACGTGCTCTTCGGCCGGGGAGAGAGCGGGAAGACCGTGACCGTCCCCGGGACGAAGGCGCAAGACGGCTTCGGGTGGTCGGTGCGGCTGGCCAGGATCGACGGTGACGGCTGCGCGGACCTGCTCGTCGGCGCCCCGTACGCGGACGTGGCGGGCGTCAAGGACGCGGGCGCGGTCTACGTGGTGTACGGCGGCCCACAGGGCAGGACGGTCCGCCTGGTCGCCCCCGAGACGGAGGCCGACGCCCACTTCGGCTGGTCCCTCACCTCCGGAGAGACGATGGTGGCGGTCGGGGCCCCGCACGAGGACGCCGACGGCACGGCCGACTCCGGCGCGGTCTACCTCTTCGACACCGCGGCACTCGGCACGGGCCGGCGGATCTTCCAGGAGACCGAGGGCGTGACGGGCAACAGCGAGGTCGGCGACATGTTCGGCTGGTCACTCGCGATCGGCAGGCTCGGGGGCGCCGCGGACGAGCCGGATCTCGCGGTCGGGGTGCCGCACGAGAACGACGACGGAGCCGGCCGCCAGGTCAACGCGGGCAAGCCGGATTCGGGGTCGATCACGGTGATCTATGACGTGCGGGAGCCCAAGGCCGAGTACGGGAGCAGGAAGTGGGATCTTCGTGAGGTGGCCCGGTCCGAGGCGGGCGACCGGTTCGGGTACGCGATGGCCTACGCCGAGCGGGACGACGTCGGCTACCTCGCGGTGGGCGCCCCGCTGGGCGACGGCGGGGCGGTGAAGAACTCCGGCCTCGTCCAGCTGTTCCGGTCCTCGGGGACCCGGGGGATCACCCCTGTCGCCACCCTCCACCAGGGTCCGGAGGGAGCTCCGGGCGAGGGTTACGGATTCTCGCTCGCGTTCACCGGCGAGGGAGGCGGAGAGGTCAGGCTCGCCGTGGGCGTACCCTTCGACGCCGGCGGCCAGGGCGGCGTGCGGCTGATCACGATGGGCGAACAGGGGCCGGGCAGGCTGATCACCCAGAGCGGGACGGGTGACCACTTCGGCTGGTCGGTCGGGTTCAGCGGCAACCGGCTGGTCGCGGGGGCGCCTGACGAGGGAGGCGCGGGAGCGGTCGTCCTGCTGGGCCGCAACGACGCCGAGGGGGGCCGGCTCTCGCCGGGCACAGGCGGGATCCCCGCCCTCGAAGGTGCCGCCGCCTCCGCCGACTTCGGCGCCGCCGTGGGCTGAGCCCACGGCTCGGAGCCCCGTGAACCGGCAGCAGTCCGGCTCGAAGCCCCCGAACCGGGAGCACGGCGACCTGGAACTCCCCGAACCGGCAGCACGCCGGCTCGGGGCCCGCCCCGGGCCGGAGGCCGGCGGGTTCGGGACCCGCTGTGGCGGGATCCGAGCCTTGGTCACCAGGGGCCGAAGACGCCCTCTCCGTTGGCGCTGATGGTGACGGCAAGCTCGGTGAGGTCGATTCCCTTGACCTCGGCGAGGCAGCGCAGCGTGAGCGGTATGAGGTAGGGCGCGTTGGGTTTGCCCCGGTGGGGGGTGGGCGGCAGGTAGGGCGCGTCGGTCTCGACGAGGATCAGCTCGCGCGGCGCGACCCGCGCCGCTTCACGGAGGTAGGCCGCGTTCTTGTAGGTCACCGGACCGGAAAAAGACATGAAATATCCGGCATCGACGCACTGCTTCGCCATCCCGGCGTCACCGGAGAAGCTGTGGAACACCACGACCTCGGGAGCACCCTCCTCGGCCAGCACCCGCAGCACGTCGTCGTGGGCCTCGCGATCGTGGATCACCAAGGCCTTGCCGGTCCGCTTGGCGATCTCGATGTGCGCGCGGAAGCTCGCGTGCTGGTCGTCCCTCGACGCCCAGTCTCGGTAGTAGTCGAGCCCGGTCTCCCCCACCGCCCTGACGTGCGGCAGACGGGCCAGCCGCTCGATCTCGGCGAGGGTCTCCGGCGTCGAGGCGTGCGCCTCGTTGGGGTGGATCGCCACCCCGGCGTAGACGTCCGCGTGCAGGGCTGCCGTCTCGGCGTTCCAGCGCGAGGACGGCAGGTCGTAGCCGATGGTGACGAGCCGCGTCACGCCGACGGCGCGGGCCTCGTCGAGGATGCCCTCGACGCTCGCCCGAGCCGCCTGCGCGGCCTGTGCCACCGGGTCACCGGAGGACGCCTGGCGGTTGCCCACCATGATGTCCAGGTGGCAGTGGCTGTCGAACACCTCTGCTGGCAGGGGCTTGGGCGCGGCTGGAAGGTTCGGCGTGCTCACGGCGTCCAACCTACCGAGAAGCGGGCACGGCCCGCGCCCACCGAGCGGCCCGTGCCGCCCGCGGGAGCCGCCCTACTCGCCCAGGCGGGCCAGCTCCTCCTCGACGATCTTCGGGTCGAGCTTGACGAAGAGCGGGGTCGGCGAGGCGAGCGGGGATCCCACCCGGATCGGGGACGACTCCCAGCGCGCGGCGCCGTCGTAGGAGCCGGTGATGATCGGGTAGGTCCTGCCGTCGTCGTCGGTGACCTCCTGGATCTCCGGCATTCCCGACCAGACCCCGGTGCCGCCGAGCATCGCGTAGATCTTGTTGGAGGAGTTGGGCAGGACCGGGGTGAGCAGCGTCTTGGCGTCGTCCACGACCTGCAGGGCGACGTGCAGGATGGTCTTCACCCGCTCGGGGTTGTCCTTGATCTTCCAGGGCTCCTGCTCGGCCAGGTATCGGTTGGCCTCGCGGATGACCTCGAACGCCTCGTTCGTCGCGTTCTTGAAGCGGCAGTGCTGGAACTCGGCGGCGACCTTCGGGAAGGCATCGCGGCTGCGCTCCAGCATGGCGCGATCGGCCTCGGTGAGGTCGCCCGCCTCGGGGATGACCCCGAAGTTCTTGGCGGCCATCGAGATCGAACGGTTCACCAGGTTGCCCCAGGCCGCCACCAGCTCGCCGTTGTTGCGGTTGAGGAACTCCGACCAGGTGAAGTCGGTGTCCTGGTTCTCCGGGCCCGCCACGGCGATGTAGTAGCGCAGCGCGTCGGCGTCGTAACGCTTCAGGAAGTCGCGCACGTAGATGACCACCTGACGGGAGGAGGAGAACTTGCGCCCCTCCATCGTCAGGAACTCGCTGGAGACGACCTCGGAGGGGAGGTTCAGCGCGCCGAGCGCGCCCGGCTCACCGTCGCGGGCCCCCTGGCCGTTGTAGCCGAGCAGGATCGCCGGCCAGATCTCCGCGTGGAAGACGATGTTGTCCTTGCCCATGAAGTAGTAACTCAGGGCCTCGGGGTCCTGCCACCACTGGCGCCAGGCATCGGGGTCACCGGATCGGCGGGCCCACTCGATGGACGCGCTGAGATAGCCGATCACCGCGTCGAACCAGACGTAGAGCCGCTTGTTGGCCTGGTCGCTCCACCCCTCCAGCGGGATCGGCACGCCCCAGTCGAGGTCGCGGCTGATCGCGCGGGGCTGCATGTCGCCGAGCATGTTGAGGGCGAACTTCAGCACGTTGGGCCGCCAGTCGCCCTCCTTGGAACGCAGCCACGACGCCAGGACCTCGGCGAAGGCGGGAAGGTCGAGCATGAAGTGCTCGGTCTCCACGAAGTTCGGCGTCTCACCGTTGACCTTGCTCACCGGGTTGATCAGCTGGATCGGGTCGAGCTGGTTACCGCAGTTGTCGCACTGGTCGCCACGTGCGCTCTCGTAACCGCAGATCGGGCAGGTGCCCTCGATGTAGCGGTCGGGCAGGGTGCGCCCGGTGGAGGGCGAGATGGCGCCCATCGTGGTCTGGGGGAAGATATAACCGTTGTCGTGGAGCCCCTTGAAGATCTGCTGGGTGACCGCGTAGTGATTTTCCGTGGTGGTCCGGGTGAACAGGTCGTAGGAGAGCCCCAGTGCCTGGAGGTCCTCGACGATCACCCTGTTGTAGCGGTCGGCGAGCTCGCGGGCGGTGAGGCCCTCCTTGTCGGCCTGAACCTGGATCGGTGTGCCGTGCTCGTCGGTCCCGCTCACCATGAGGACCTTGTTGCCCGCCATCCGCTGGTAGCGGCTGAAGACGTCGGACGGCACGCCGAATCCGGAGACGTGCCCGATGTGGCGGGGGCCGTTGGCGTAGGGCCAGGCGACCGCGGTCAGGATGTGCTGGGACATAGTGCAAGCCTAAGGGACGCGGCCTCGGTCCTTGGTGCTCTCCTGCCTCTCCGGGGCCTCCGCTTTCCCAAAGCCGCCCCGGCCCGGCTCAGGGCAGCCGCGGCGACACCGGTGTGACGCCCTCGGCCGGGGTGGCCGGTTCGCCCGCGGCGGCGCGGCTGACGGCCTCGGCGGCTTCCTCGGCGGCGGAGGCCGCCACGTCGATGGGCGTCTCCTTCGTACGGCGGATGCCCAGGATGCTGATGAACAGCGACGCGAAGATCGTCTGGAAGCTCACGATCAGCGCGGTGGCCGAGGGCACGACGATGCGCAGCGACTCCGAGGGGATCAGCGGGCCGAAGCTGCGCGTCTGCCAGTGGACCAGCGAGGCGACCAGGCCGCCCAGACCTCCCAGGGCGAGCAGGCCGCCGACGATCAGGCCCTTCTCCAGGCTCACGATGTCGACGAGCTTGCGCACCCTCCTGTCTTCGGGAAGGAAGCCCTCCTCCGCCGCGTACACCTTGGTGAACAGGGCGAACAGGGACGCCTGGAAGCCGATCACCACCATCGCCGAGGCCCCGACCAGGGTGTCGACGTCGAAGGCGAGCTTGCCGATGTAGACGGGGCCGAAGGTGAGGGCTGCGCCCGCGACCAGGCCGATCGTCATCATGACCAGGCCGGGGATGAAGAACAGCCAGCGCGGGCTGTAGAGCATCAGGAAGCGCAGGTGGCGCCAGCCGTCACGCCAGGAACGCAGGTGCGGCGGGCGGGACCGGCCGTCGGGCGACAGCGTGGTGGGCACCTCGCGCACGTCCAGCCCGGACAGCGTCGAGCGGACCACCATCTCGCTGGCGAACTCCATGCCGCCGGTCTGCAGGCCGAGCTTGAGGATGGAGTCGCGCCGGAAGCCGCGCAGGCCGCAGTGGAAGTCGCCGATCGCGCTGGGGAAGAACAGGCGGCCGATGAAGGAGAGCACCGGGTTGCCCAGGTAGCGGTGGAGCGGGGGCATCGCGCCCGGCGCGATGCCGCCCTTGAAGCGGTTGCCCATCACCAGGTCGGCGCCGTCACGGAGCTGCTCGACGAACGGCAGCAGGGCGGTGAAGTCGTAGGAGTCGTCGGCGTCGCCCATGATGACGTAGCGACCACGCGCCGCGCGGATCCCCCCCATCAGCGCGTTGCCGTATCCCTTCGCGTCGATGTGCACGACCCGGGCCCCGGCCTCGCGAGCGAGTTGCTGTGAGCCGTCCGTGCTGCCGTTGTCGGCGATCAGGACTTCTCCGTCGATTCCGTGCTCCCGCATGCAGGCGAGCGCCTTGCGTACGCAGGTCTCCACGGTCTCCGCCTCGTTCAAACAAGGCATGACCACGGTCAGTTCCACGTCTCAACCCTTCACTCGCGGCACAGGCCAATCTCACCATGATGCCCTCTACAGTCCCCTGTCCGGGTCAACTCCCTGAAACGACTGGCATCCTGTAGTGCATGGTGACCGTCGCCGACCGCCCTAACCTGGACGTGCCTCCGCCCAACCGGGTCGGTCGCCTATGGGCGTTTCTCTCTCGGCATCGCCTCTTCGTGGCCGCCCTGGCGCTGGCGTTCCTGCTGCGTGTGGTCACCATGCTCGGGTACGGCCCTGCCCAGTGGTTCAACGACTCCTACGAGTATGTCTCCGGGGCGGTGAACCCCGATCGTCCCAGTGCCCTGAGGCCGAACGGTTACTCCTTTCTGCTCCTGCTGATGCGGCCGCTGCAGAGTTTCGCGCTGGTGGCCTTCGTCCAGCATCTGATGGGCCTGGGCGTCGCCGCGCTGATCTACTCCCTGCTGCGCGTCAGGTTCGGGCTGCCCGGCTGGGGGGCGACGCTGGCGGCGGTGCCGGTGCTGTTCGACGCGTACCAGATCCAGCTCGAACACATGATCATGTCCGACGCGATGTTCATGCTGCTGGTCGTCGGCGTGATCACGCTGGTGCTCTGGCACCGGCGGATGTCCTGGCGGCTCGGCGTGGTGATCGGGCTGCTGCTCGCCCTCACCGCGCTCACCCGGTCGATCGGCCTGCCGATCCTCGTGCTGGTCGTGATCTACCTGATGGTGAAGCGCACGGACTGGAGGACGATCGCGGCCATGGTCGTCGCGTGCGCGCTCCCCGTGACCGGATACATGGCCTGGTTCGCGTCCGCGCACGGCAACTTCGCGATGACCAACAGCGACGGCGCGATCCTCTACATGCGGACGGCGCTGTTCGCCGACTGCCGGAAAATGAAGATCGACCCTCGCGAGGAGCTGGAGCTGGCGCTGCTGTGCATCAGCGCGCCGCCGGGCCAGCGCGGCTTCTCCGGGCAGAAATACCTCTGGTGGGCGCAGAACGGCCAGCGCTTCCACGCCTTCGGGGTGGGCAGCACGTTCACCCCCGAGACGAACAAGACCGCGGGCGCGTTCGCCCAGCGGGCCATTCTGTCCCAGCCGCTCGACTATCTCGGCCTCGTGGCCGGCGACTTCTTCCGCGCCTTCCACTGGGGCCGGCCGCGCTTCCCCGACTTCAACACCTACCGGCAGTACGAGTTCCTGCCGGAGAACAAGGTCCTTCCCGCCTGGTCGTCGTACCGGGGCAGCACCGACACCGACGCGCAGAAGTACGATCCGGGCCTGCGGACCGCGCAGATCCAGGGCAAACTCCGCGTGATCGGCACCGAGGTCACCGACCCGTGGGCCGGTTTCCTGCAGGCGTACCAGCGCGTCGTCCGGCTGCCCGGCATCGTGCTCGGCGGGCTGCTCCTGATCGGACTGGCCGGGGTGGCGGCGCGCTGGCGGAAGCTGGGCGGGCCGGTGCTGCTGCCGTGGCTCGCCTCGCTCGGTCTCGTCCTGGCCCCGGCGGCGACGGCCGAGTTCGACTATCGCTACCTGCTGCCCGCGGTGCCGCTGGCGTGCGTGGCGGCGGCGATCTCGCTGCGCCACGGGTTCTCACGACCCGCCGCCGCCGCGCCCGCCGTCGTCACCCTCGACACCGTCACCCCGGACACCGTCACATCGGATCGCGTCGCCCCGGACAGCGTCACATCCGGTCCCGTCACACCCAGCTCCGGAACAGCATCCGCGCCCACCACTGGGAGTACGGAATGAGCTCGGCGGTGAGCACCGGGTAGAGCCACCAGAAATTGATCAGCGCGAGGAGCGTGAAGGCCCCGACGACCGCGGCTCCCACCGCCCTGCGGTTGGGCGCGGCGTCCGCCTTTCCGATGATCAGCCCGGCGGCCAGGGTGATCGCGAGGATCATGAAGGGGACCATGGGGATCATGTAGAAGAGATACATGGTCCGGCCGTCGGCGATGGCGTAGTAGAACCAGGGGAGCCAGCCGGCGGCGTAGGCGACGAGGACGGCCCCGGCGCGCCAGTCGCGGGTGGCGACGTACCAGGCGATCATGGCGATGAGGGAGGCCAGGCCCGCGTACCAGATGACCGGGGTGCCGACCCCGAGCACCGCCTCGGCGCAGCTGTCGGCGCCGCATCCGGTCGTGTCCGGCGGATAGTGGAACGCCACCGGGCGGAGCAGGAGGGGCCAGGTCCAGGGTTCGGACTCGTAGTTGTGCGGGGTGGCCAGGCCGGTGTGGAAGCCGAGCACCTGGAAGTGGTAGCTCAGCCATGATCGTAGTGAGTCG
>Ga0233377_1000047_pt1 | contig 83342 bp, 151 predicted proteins | sample ElkDunMinimDraft_6_FD_191540 | JGI IMG/M metagenome (GOLD analysis project Ga0233377, IMG submission 191540) | Fecal eukaryotic communites from dung pellets of Tule Elk in California, USA - Elk Dung E36 | ecosystem: Host-associated > Mammals > Digestive system > Large intestine > Fecal | place...
CTGCACCGTCTGGCGGTGGCGGGCTGGCGTCGGCCTCTGGTGGCGCTGGTGCTGCCGGTGGTGGTGGTACGTCGGTGAACTTCCCGGGCGCGGTGATCAGGGAGACGGTCGACGTCGACATCATGACCGCCCGGATTGCGCAGGTTATCGACAGTCGCGGCTGAGCCCGCCTTCATCCAACGACCAGGAGGGCGGGCTTCGCCATGCCTTGGGATCCAGATAGCGGCCAGACGTTCGGGGAGTGGGCGCGCGGCGGGGAGCCGCTCGGCCAGGGCCGCACCACCGACGTGGTGGTCGGGGAGCGGACGTGGGCCACCCGCGACCAGGTGCGTGAGGGCCGCACCGGTGACGGTGAGCGGTTCAAGCGGACGACCGACCAGCTCGGCAATCAGGTGACCGAGCGGACTGACCAGCGGGGCCGCCAGCGCAAAGACGTCCGCATCAACCTCAGATAGGAGCCCTGGTGGCTTTCGATCAGGATGCGTGGTTCAACGACACGTTCACGAAGGTGTTCCGGCAGGCGATCACGGTTGACGTGGGGTCGACGACGCCGGGCTTGTTCAAGGGCGCGCTGTTCCAGGGGTCGGTCACCCCGAACTTCTCGCAGACCAACCCCGCGTACGGCAGCGCGCCGTGGAATGCAGGGGAGACGTCAGGGCCCGGCTACACGGCTGGTGGCGAGGACCTGACCGTGGTCAGCTTCGCTGAGCTGGGCTCGGCTGCGAACAAGGTCGGTTGGCGGTTCGACGCCGTCTCTTGGACGTCGGCGACGATCTCCGCCGAAGGGCTGCTGATCTACGCGCCGGGCCTGTCGAACAGGGCTTTCGTGCTCAGGGCTTTTGGCCAGGAGTACGACGCCTCCGACGGCACGTACTCGATCACCTTCCATGCCGATGGCGTGTGGCGGACCGTGCTGCGCGCCACCGCCTGACCACCGCCTGACCTTCGTCCCGACCTTCACCCCGCCAGCGTGCGGGGTTTTCTGCTGAAAGGGGCCGGTCATGGCTCTGTACTTCGCCGCTAACGGGCCGATGCCCACCACGGCGGCACTCTCACCCGTGAACACCACCACCGGGATCAAGACGCTATTGCAGATCGCCACCCCGTCCACGCGGTCGATCAGGGTCGTGGAGTGGGGCATCTCGTTCAATGGGTCCGCTGCTGCTGAGCCGATCAAGTGCGAGCTGGTCGCCACCAATGTGGCCGCCACCGTCACCGCGCACGTCAGCGCCGGGGTGCAGCCGTACAACGACCCGAACGCGACCGCCTCGCTCATGACGCTCGGCACCACGGCCACCGGCTACACCGCCACCGCCGAGGGATCGATCACCGCCACTCGGTACGGCGATCTCGTCCTCGTTGCTCCCACCACCGGCTACACGAAGATGTGGCCGCTCGGCAGGGAGTTCGGCGTGCCCGCATCGATGTTCCTGCGCGTCCGGGTGACCGCACCGGCCGCCGTCACCGCCTACACCTACATCGTGTGGGACGAGTGACGCGGTGCCGATCGCGATTCACGCCTCCACCCCGGCGCTGGTAGCGGACACGACGTCCTCCACCACCGCGTCATTCACCGCGCCGGTGGGGTCGCTGCTGGTGGCGCTGATAGCGGACGCAGCCGGGACCGGCGACATGACCATGAGCAACAGCGGCACGGCGTTGACGTGGACGGAGCAGGTCCGCCACCAGCTCGGCGAGGATTCCGGCGCGTACGCAGCAGGTGTCGCTGTCTTCACTGCCACCCCTCCCACGTCAGTGGCGCGGACGGTCACCTACACTGCCGCCAGCTCTGGCACGCTCACCGCGCTCAAACTGCTGGTGGTCACTGGCGCGGATGTCGAGGGTGACCCGGTCGGGGCAGTCGGCGAAGGTAACTCCACCACCGCCAATCTGACCCCGACTGTGTACGCGTCCACAGTCGCGGCCTCGCGGGCGGTCGGGATCGCGGCTGACACGGTCGCGGACGGTTCCGTCACCAGCAGCGATACGGGATTCTCCTTCGGCGGCATTTCTGACGACATGGCCGGTGTCGCCGTCTACAAGGCGGCCAACACCGCCCTGGAGGGCGCGAACGTCACGCTCAACTTCAATGGGAGTGGCGAGGCTAGGAACTGGAACTGGTGCGCCGTTGAAATCCTGCCTGCGGTGATCCCGTTCGTCGCCGGTCGCGGGATCATGCTCGGCCAGGCCGTGAACCGCGCCTCCAACTACTAAGAGGGGGCGCGCGTGGCTCGTCTCGGCCGCTCTTTCCCGATCCAGGTCAGGGTTACGGGCGGGCTCACGTATCACCTGGTCGACCTGACCCTGCCTGCGTTCGAGAGCGTCTCCGAGTGGCCGCCGGTCAGCGTGGACACGCCGAACGTCAACCTGATTCTCGACGCCTTCGAGTCCGTGTCGGAGTGGCCGGCGCTGGCGTTCGCCTACGACCAGCACTTCGCCTTGCCCGTCTTCGAGTCCGTCTCGGAGTGGCCGGCGCTCACGGTCACGACGCCCATTCAGCCCGGCGACAGCCTCACCGGGGCCAATGGTGAGGTGGAGTGGAACGGCACCTTGTGGGGGCCGTCGACGGGCGTGCGGGTGCTGCTGCCGGTCGACGGCTGGCTGGGCACCCCGTCTGTGGACAACCTCAACGTGGAGCGGCCGAACCGGCATGGCGCGTGGAACGCGCTGAAGTACGCGGGCCAGCGCATCGTGTCCATCAGGTTGCAGGCCAATTCGGCGTCCGACCCGTCAGCCGTGCATGACCTGCTCGACCGGGTGATCGCCGCCACGGGCCTGTCCACGAGCGAGGACCCGCTGCCGCTCGTCATCAAGGGGTACGGGCAGCCGCTGCTCGCCTGGGGGCAGGTCGTGGACCGGCCGCTCGTCATGGACAGCGACTACAACGCCGGGCTTCCCACTGTTGGGGTGCTGATCGCGTGCGGCGATCCGCGCCTGTACGGGCTGGAAGCGCGAGGCGCGACCGTCCCGCTCAACACGCCGACCGTGCTCGCCAACGCCGGTAACGCGGAGACGCACCCGGTGATCCGCATCGAGGGCCCGGTGGTGAACCCGCAGGTCGCCAACGAGACGCTCGATCGGACGATCAGGTTCGCGATCGAGCTGGACGACGGCGACATCCTGGAGATCGACACCGACAACAACACCGTCACCCTCGACGGTGAGAACCGGATGAGCACCCTGTCCGGGTCCGGGATCGTCACCCCGCAAGACCTCGTGCTCCAAGCCGGGTCGAACACGATCCGGTACACGGCCACCTCAGGCGGCGGCAACGGCGCGGACCTGCTGTGGAAAGACGCCACCATCTGACCTGCCTTTCCGACCTGCGCGAATCGGGGGGTCGGTGTGGCTGTCTCGGTCCGCTCAGTGTCCACGACGACGGTCGGCAGCCCAGGAGGGACCGCCACCCGTGGCGCGGCCCAGCCCGGCGATGTGCTGATCGCCTTCCAGTCGGCGGACTCCGGCGGCAACGGCTCACTGTTCCTGTCCGGGGATTGGCTGCTGCTGGACGTCTACCCGGGCGGGCCCTGGCCGGGCAGCGTGTCCGGCTCGTGGGCGGGCTGCAACGTTTGGAAGCGCATCGCCGAGGTGGGCGAGCCGACCGGCTACTTCACCTCTCAGGGTACGGTCGCGGACGGCGTCATCACGATCATCGCGGTCGCCGGGGCGGTCCCCGACGACGTGCAGGTCAGCATCGAGCCGGGCACGACCGCGCCGTCCATCACCCCTGACCATCCGTCCGGGCTGGAGATCCGGTACGCGACTGGCGTTCCGTCACCTCCTGGCGGTTCGGTGAACTGGACAGTCCCGTCCGGCTGGACCGGGCGCGCCGATGTGCAGGCGGACGCGTGGACGACCGCCGTCCTGGCTAGCCGTTCGTTCGCGTCGACCGCGCCGACCGGCGAGGTCGAGCTGTCTCCGTCGTCGTCGTTGGCGGCGTGCGCCATCACGATCGTGCTGGAGTCGATACAGGCCCCGTCCCCTCCCGCACCTCCGGTGGTGCAGCCGTACGCGCCAGGCCGCGGCTCCAGCCTCTACCGGTACGTGTTCGCTCGCCTGCTGGACCGCACCTACCTGGGTGACCTCGACCTCGTCGGCGTGAGCTTCGACAAGCGGATCCTTCAGCCGGGCAGCTTCTCCGCGACGATCCCGATCCCCACCCGCCGGATCGGCGACCAGGTAGCGGAGATCATCCCCCGCACCGAAGACGTCATCGACCGCGGGCCCGGCGTCATCACCTGCCAGGTGTTCCGCGAGGGCGAGCCGTGGGGCGAGTACTGGATCACCTCCGCTCAGCCGTCCCGCTCCCGTAAAGGCACCCCCGCTATCTCGCTGCGCGGATCCACGCTCGACGCCTACCTGGCCAGGGTCGAAATCCAGGAGGACATCCCGTTCGCGGCGGACCAGATCGACATCGCCCGCAACCTCCTCAACTCGGCGATGGGCAAGCCCGGCGCGAACATCTCCCTGTCCCTTCAGGAGGGCTCGTCCGGTGTCATCCGCGAGCGCACCTACCTGGAGTCCGAAGGCGGCACCTACGGAGCGCGGCTGGTCGAGCTGGCGCAGGTGGACGACGGCTTCGAGTGGATGATCAACCTTGAGCTGATCGACGGCGTCCTGGTCCGGCGCTGGGTGTGGGGCTACCCGAAGCTCGGCGCGACCGGCACCGAGCACCTGTACACGGACGGCCGGTCCGGCGGCGACATCCTGGAATGGTCAGAGGACATCGACGCGTTGCGCGGCGCGACGAGGTGGCGGGCTCGCGGTTCCAGCGTCTCCACCGACGCCTCCACCACCTCCGAACCGCTCGTCTCCACCGTGCACGAGGCGACCGCGCACCTGGCGGCCGGCTGGCCGAGGCTCGACCGCACCTTGACGTACGGCACGGTGAGCGAGGCGCAGACGTTGGAGGACTACGCCGCGTTCTGGGCCGCGACCGCTCCCGGCGCGCTGAGGGTGGATCAGGCGACGGTCACGTTCGGCCGCAATCCCAGCTTCACGCCGAACCACCTGGGCGACACGGCCCGTTTCTACCACGACAACGAGTGGCACCGCAGCGTCTGGAAGGCCCGCCGGATCATCGGCATCGGCATCACCCCCACCTCCCGCGCCAGCGGCAAAGAGGAAGCGCGTCTCGTGCTCGAAGGACAGGAGGCCCCGGGTGCCTAACGTCTACCCCGACAACCTGCCCGACAGGATCCGCCAGCTGGAACGCGATGTGGAAGAGCTGAAGACGCTGCTGCGGCAGCGCCCACCGCTCACGGCCGCCTCGCAGGGCTGGCGGATGTCCGACATGGCGATCCCCTCGGTAGGGCCGGGAGAGGTCCAGATCGGCTCCAACGGCGGTGAGCTCTTCGTCGCGACGGAGTCAGGGACCAAGCGCCTCAACCAGCTGGACGTGCCCGGCGCCACTCCCGCCTACCCGTCGAGCTTCAGCAGTCCGGCGACCGTGACAGGGACAGTGCAGGACACCCACTACAACCTGTTGCGCGCCGACGTTGTGGCGCAGCTGCACACCCCGCTCCGAGACGTGATCAACAAGGGCGCGTCCATCGGTTTGTGGCCTGCCCCCTGATCTTGACCGTCCGCGTGGGCTGCGCTTCGCCTCAAAGGGAGCGCGGACGGCCAAGCCCCTGATCGTGCCGCCCGCCTGGTCGAGGGTGCGGGGCGGGCGGCACACCCCGCACCCTCGAACAGCGACGAGCTTGAGAGGCGGGTCACCCGCTTGGAATTCGCGAACATCCCGTGGGTGAACGGCTCCATGCTCGTCATCGCCCTCGGCGTGATCTGCACCGTGGCGACCATGGTCTACAAGGGGCTGCTCGTGCCCCGGCCGACGCACGACGCGATCGTGGCGGTACTGGAGCAGCGGATCAGCGAGAAGCACGTCGAAGCCACCGACTACAAGGCCGCGTGGCTCGCCGAGCAGACAGCTCGCCGCCAGCAGGACGAGCAACTGGGCGAGCTGATGGAGCTGGCCCGTACGACCGACCAGTTCATCCACGCTCTGGAACGTCGTGGCGGCGGAAAGGCTCGCGATGCGTTGGCGCCGTAGACGACCCCGGCCGGAGACCGATACCGAGATCCCCGCCGAGGAGTTGGAGGCGGCGCGTGAGGCCCGCGAGGCCAGCGAGCGGGCGCTGCGCGAGGTCTGGGCGAGGTGGCCAGAGGTGACGCAGGTGGCGCGGTCGCTGAAACGCCACCGTGAGAAGAACGGATTTCGAGAGATGTTCGAACGTGCACTAAGAGACGATCATGGTCCAGCTACTCGGTAGCGTCCTGATCCTCATATCTGCCCTGTTCGCCGCCGCTTCGGCGCTGCTGTACGGGCTGCGGTTCCGCTGGTGGCAGCACTCCAGCGGCCGTCACCTGTTCAGCTACATGGCTGTGATCGGAGCAGCCCTGACCTTGTGGACGGGCCTGCTGATCTCACGCGGCCAGTTCACCACCCCCGCCGTCGACCAGGACGGCGCCTGGCCTTACGCCCGGCTGCTGGTCTTCGTCGCCATCGCGTGGGTGCTCGGCTGGCGGTTCGTCATCATCGTCGGCGCCGTCCAGGAGCAGATCCGTGAGCGCAAGAGGAAAGACACGTGAGGAGGCCCGCATGCAACTGGTGAAACGCTCGGCGTTCGGCTGGGGCACGACCGGGGCCTCGCAGGCGAAGCCCAGCAAGGGCCTGGTCATCCACTATGACGGCTCGGACCAGGGCCTGGCGGGCAAGCCGCACGCCTCGTGCGTCGACTACTGGCGGCGGACCCGCACGTTCCATACGGGGTCGAACCGGCAGTGGGTCGACATCGGCTACTCCTTCGGTGCCTGCCCGCACGGGTTCGTGTTCGAGGGCCGCGGCGAAAACCACGCCCAGGCGGCCCAGCCCGGCGGCAACACCACCTGGTATTCGGTGACGCTCATGTCGGGGCCGGGTGAGACGCCGACACCGGCCCAGATCGAAGCGGTGCGCGAGCTGCGGGCGCATCTGATCGGCCGCGGCCTCGGGTCGGCCGTGAAGGGCCACCGCGACTTCTACGGAACCTCGTGCCCCGGCGACCGGCTGTACCGGCTGGTCAAGGATGGCACGTTCGCCAGGCCCCCCAAGGGCTCCACCAAGACCGCTGAGGAGGACGACGTGGCCGCTGAGGACCTGTGGCAGCACGAGCTGAAGGTGCCGTTCGGCAGCAAGGAGAACCCGGAGTGGCAGGCGGGCAACGTGCTCGTCAACGCCGCCAAGTGGGTCCACGACGTGCGCGGCCGGATGGCCGAGATCGAGGCCAAGCAGGACCTGATCCTCGCCCGGCTCGACGCGCTCGGCAAGTGATGACCCGCTGGTGGCTGGACCACTGGCCCTACCAGACGTTCCTCCCGGCCCATCCCGAGCCCGTGGAGGAGCAGCAAGACCCGCCCGGCCGGAGATCCGGCTGGGTGGACGAGAGCAACTGATCGAGCCCTGAGGCTCACCAGGCGTACCACCGGATGTGGTGCGCCTGTTCGTATGTCCCCCACTTCGAGGAGTCACCCTCAATGCGTATCAACAAGACCGTGATCCTGGCCACTGCGTTCCTGACGTCCGCCACTCTGGTGGGCGCGCCGGCCTCGGCGTCGACCTCGGCCGCTGACATCCCGGGCCTGGCCATCGGCCCGATCGGCTACAACGCCTACGGCGCGGACACCGCGGCCAACCGCAACGCCGAGTACGTCGACGTCCAGAACGCCAGCGAGGCGGGCGTCCCTGTGGCGGGCCTGCTCGTGCAGGACGCGTGGGCGCGCGGCAACGACCGGACGACCCGCTGCAACACCTACACGCTGAAGGCTGGCGTCCTGCCCGTCGACGCCGGCGCCACCGCCGACGTGCTGCCTTCCGGCCGGACCCTGCGCGTCTACATGGGTGCTGGCACCCCGCGCGTATTCACTCGCGGCGGCGTCACCTACCACGCGGTGTACGCCAACTCCAGCAGCCGGTGCGGGCACAACGGCCACATCTGGAACAACAGCGCCAACTCCAACCGGTTCGCTCCGTGGGACACCGCCTGGATCACCCTCGGCGGCGCGTCCGAGTCCAAGGGCTACAACTACAGCTTCGGCTACGTGGCCAAGTAAGGGGACGTCATGATCAAGGTAGGCAGTTTCGCCAAGGCGATCGTGTCTGGCACCGCCGCTGGCACCGCCGCTCTCGTCACCGCCATGGGTGACAACGTCATCGTGACCGGCGAGTGGGTGACCGTGGCCCTGGCTGTGCTCGGCGCGCTCGGCATCACGTACGTCGTCCCCAACGCCAAGCAGTCCGACCAGGGCTGACGGTAAGCTGAAGTCTCGTCCGAGCATCCATCGGGGTAGTGCCCGGAGCGCCACCGGTTCGGCAGCCCGCCAGCGGCTTCCGTTCTCGGTCCAGGTCCGGCGCGAACCGCTGGCGTTGGTTCGCCTACTCCGATGGATGCTCGGACGTCAGCGCACGCCCCCTCCCCGGGTGGCGACATGAGAGCCCCACGTCTGGTCCTCACGGACCGGGCGTGGGGCGTCTTTCGTATGTCCGGGGTCAGGCTGCTGACGCCTCACGCTGGGCCAAGACGGTGTTCACGATGGCCACTACAGAAAGGTGATGACCTCAAGCTGCTCCGTGCCTGCCCGTCGCACGATCACGTCTCCACCTTCGGCGCGGATCTTCTCCAGGTAGGCGTACGCCTGGAGTGCGCGGTTCACGGTGTCGGTCTTGGAGAGGCCGAGCATTTCGGCAGTCGCGCCCATCGCTTCGTCGGCGCGCGGAGTGAGGTTCACAGTCAATCGTGTGAGTGTCATGCACATATCGTACATATGATGCGCGCATTTCCCTATATGATCGTGGGTACGAGACAGCGAACCACCGACGCAGCGAAGGGGCGCAACCGCGGCTCTTACCCAGCCGATCCCGTACGACGGAGACGACAGAATGCCGGTCGGCAATTGGCCCGACCACCTTGTTGTTCGCGTTGACGACCAGCTGATCGTCTTCAGAGGGCTCGCCGACTGCGCGATGTTCCCGCAGTGCGTCGCCCTAGCGGGCAAGGTGCGATGCTCTGGGGATATCGGACAAGGAGGCATTGAGGGCTGGCGTGAATGGGGCGTTGGCGATGGTGGCCGAACCATAGAGGCCATGGATCCTGGATCAACGCCTGACGAAGCGTTCCTGCGGCAGCGGTTGAGGCGGTCAAGACGGAGTGTCCGCTGTTTAACCACGTGCACAACGACACCCCTGAAGCCCGACGTCGACTCGTGGAGTACCTGATCGAGCACGGGCGCATCGATCTGCTCGCGGCGGACGTGTCGCGAGGCTAGAGGCAACGAAGCCCGCCGTCCCGTTGGGGCGGCGGGCTTTCCTGCGTGCTCAGGCTGCGTCGGCGAAGATCGTGACATTGTCCCGGTAGTGCCCGGTGCTGCCGTCGAACGACCCACCGCACGTGATCAGCCGCAGCGCCGGATGAGTCGGCGTGTTCCAGATCGCGTCCGTGTCGAGCTGGTCCTTGTCGGTCTGCGTCTTGCGGGCGACCTTGAACATGTACGTCTTGCCCGCCTTGTCCGTCACGAGGATCTCCGCGCCGCGCTTCAGCTCGCGGAGGCGGGCGAACACGTCCGGCCCTTCCTTCGAGTCCACGTGCCCGGCGATCACCGCTGCGCCAACCTCTCCGGGGCGGGCGAAGGGCTTCTCGTCCTTGGGCATCTTCGGCGAGTACCAGCCCGCGAGGTTCTCGCCTCCGGGCGGCGTCTCCATGTGCTTGCGCTCGCCCTTGCCCTTGAGTCCGACCTTGATGATCTCGGCGTCCACGCCGATCGAGGGGATGCGGATCCGGGTCGGGTCGGCGACCTTCCGGACGGCCTTCGGGGGCTTGCTGGTACTGCTGTGACTGGCGGGAGGGTCTTCCGCTATGAGGCGTGCCTGAGGCGGCTCAGGGGGCGAGTTCGCGGCGCACCCGGACAGGAGGGCCACGGAGAGGGCGACGGCGGCGAGAAGGCGCATGACGGGCTCCAGAAAGGGAAGCGGGGCTGGACCGCTCCAGCACGGTCCAGCCCCAAAGGGGGTTACTTGGCGAGGCCGCCGAGGCCGGTGTCGATGCGCACCGGCAGGTAGTCGCGGACGACGACCGTCCGCCTGTCGGTGACGGTCTGGGTGACGGTCGGCGTCGGCTCCGGCTCCTCCGTCACCGTCTCGGTCGGGGTCGGCTCCGGGGTCGGGTCCACCGTGGGAGTCACGGTCACGGTCGGGGTCGGCGTCGGGGTGGGGCAAGCCTCGGCCGCCTCGATCACGAGACGCCACGACCGCTCACCCACCAGCCGATGGCCGGGCATGACGTACGCCCGCACCCGGTACACGCCGGGGCGGACGTCGTACGTGTCGGCGCGGGCCACACGGTACGGGCCGCCGTCACGGCTCACCCGGTAGGTGACGCCACGGTCGGAGGGGATGACGAGCTTGCCGAGGGTGGCGCCGCACTCGGGCTGGACCACGGTGGGAGCGTCGGCCCGCTCGTAGTTCGGGCGGCAGTCGCTGACGACCCGGACAGGACCGCTCCACTGAGGATTGCCCGACAGGCGGTACCGCACCCAGTGGACGCCGGAGTCCTCCTCGAAGGAGAGCGTCTTGACGGTGTCTCCACTGACGGCGACCGCGACCGAAGCGGGCCAGCGGTGATCCGCCCGGTAGTAGAGCCGGAGTCCAGGGGTCTGGGTGCCGTTGGTGGCCGTGATGGTGACCGTGCCGCACTTCGCGGCGTGCGACACCGTGGGCGTCGGCGTCAGGGTGACGGTCGGCGCGGGCGTGGGGTCGGCGTGGGCGGTGCCGGTGGCCAGTCCGGCAATCGCCAGCACGCCAGCGGCTACGAGAGCCGCGAGTCTGCTGTGCATTGAGGGTTCCTCTCGGGGTGCCGACTCTCGGGGGGAGCCGGTCAGCCAGCGCGGCATCCTCCCCGCCCCATCCGGGCGGACGAATATGCCAGCCGACTTATACAGTGTGGCGCAACAAGCGCGCGTACTAATCCATAGTGGATAAGTGGGGCGTAAGCTGTATCCGATAGCGACGTGGAGCAGTTGGTAGCTCGACGGGCCCATAACCCGTAGGTCGTCGGTTCAAGTCCGACCGTCGCCACGAAGCCGGCGCACTGCGGTGACGTCGGAAGTGGAGTCCGGGAGTTCCCGGTGGACGCCGGGGCCCGGACTCTGCGAGCGCCCGCCTCTGCCGTGGGAGACCACGGCGCACCGCCCAGGAGGTGGTGTGGGAGCGCAGCCCGTTCGAGACGGGCCGGGTGTACGCCGTTGAGGGCCGTCCCTCTTCCAGCCCCACGCAGGGGGAGATTGGCGCGTCCAGGAGTGGGGCTCCGGCGCCCTAAGCCTCAACGGGGTTGCGGGGTCGAGTCGCCTTCGGGCCGCTCGGCCCCTTTCAACTCCCAGGCCTGGGAGATGCTGGGAGCAGACTGGGAGGTGCCCCTTGAGCCCGATGTACGGCTACGGCCGGATCTGGTCGGGTGCCGGGACGCCAGATCCCTGATCGTCCCGGCGTCCATGACGAAGGCCCCGCTCTCTTCGGAGAGCGGGGCCGTTTCGTGCTGTCCCGCGGTGACATGTGTGCGTTTACGTGCCATGAGACTGACGCAGCTATTCGTCCGAGGAGACTAGATATAGTCCATCTAGTCTCGCTAGACGGATCGCGTATCGCTCCCCTAGAGTCCCGAGTATGGGACACTTCGAAAAGATCTTTGATGAGCCCGAACCCAACGAGGGCCCGGACGAGTTCGCCAACAGCGAGTACACGCAATACCCCGCCACCGCGCGCCGTACCGACAGGCATTGGAGCGTGACCGTCCACGACCTCCCTGAGGGGCGCGCGGTCCTGGCCCAGGGCGCCAACTGGGCCGAAGCCCACCGGAACGCACACGCGGCCGTCGTCGAGCTGCTCGGCGTCGAGCCCCACACCATCGGCATCACCATGCGACCGGACGATCCGGAAGTCGTCGCCGCGCTCGACGCCGTCACAAACGCTCGCGTCGCACGCGCTGACGCCGAGCAGGCCGAGCGGGACATAGCCACCCGGACCGCCCGCCTGCTCACCGGCAAGGGCTGGACCGTGCGGGACGCCGGAGGGGTCTTGAGCCTGTCACCCCAGCGCATCTCACAACTGTCGCGCATCGACATCGAGTGAGCGGTACGGTGCGGGCCCCCACCAGACTTTGCTGGCGGGGGCCCGCACGCGCCCAGAGCGGCTAATACCCTACGTAGGCGCCGGTTTTCTGACCGGTGCCAGGGCACTTCTTCTTCGTAGACGGATTCTTGTGCTCGGGGGCCTTCGAACCAGGCTTGAGGTCGAAGAAAACCTCAGCGCACCAGCGGCATTGACTGTCGGTCATCGAAACTCCTTGAGCTTGACGTTGATCGGTCCGTGTACTCCCACGGTCGTCGCCCCGCCGCTCGGTCATCAATGCCGCGCCTCCTGGGCATTGCCTCGGCGGCAATGCCCAGGGGGACCGCTGGAGGTTACGCTGAGCCCAGATCAGTCGCGTCGGAGGAGTGACACGCCGTGGTCGCTATCAGCCGAGCTCAACGGGCCGCCCTGGGGCGACAGGCCCGCGACATCCGCCAGGCGTGTGAGCACCAGGGCATGGGCGCGCCACAGGTGGCCGAGGTCATCCTCCAGCAGATGCCGTGCATCCATCCGCTGGAGGCGTGGCGGCTGGCGCGAGGCTGGTCGCGGGCGCGGGCGGTGGACGAGCTGGTGGCCCTGTACGAGGCTGAAGGAAGGCCTGCGCCGGCGGTCAACACCGTGATGCTCTGCCGGTGGGAGCACGCCGCCGTGGGTATCTCGCCGGATTACCGGAACATGCTGTGCCGTCTCTATTGCGTGTCGCCGGATCAGATGGACCCTGGCGGCGCGATGACCGCGCCTGGCGAAACGCCCCAGCGCCATCAATCAGTCACCGGGAGCGATGGCGCGGTTACGCTAGATGAACGTTACGACGAGGGGGATCCCATGCGGCGCCGCACCCTGCTCACAGCAGCCGGACTCAGCGTCCCACTGTCGCTGCTCCAGCGCCTCGACGACGCCCTGGCCATACCCCTGCAACCAGGCCGTCCCATCGAGCCGGCACAGCTCGCCCATCTCCTGCGACAGGCGCGCACGCAATTCGACGCCAGCGCCCTGACCGCCCTGCTCGCCGCCCTGCCCGGCCTGCTCGCCCTGGCACGCAAGACCGCCGAGACGACCGGCACCCCCGCCACCTGGGCGATACTCTCGGCGAGCTACAACCTCGCCACCGACACCCTCAACAAAATAGGAAGCAAGGCGCCCGCCCGGCTCACCGCGGACCGGGCGACGCTGTATGCCGAGCGATCCGAAGACGCCGCAGTCAAGGGCGCGTCGGCCCGGGCACTGGGCATGATGCTGCGCACCGAAGGGCGCCCCGATCTGGCGGCCGCCGTCATGAACAAGGGGATCGACGAGCTGACAGCGACCGGGCTCCGCAAGACGGCCGAAGCCGCCACACACCTGCGGCTCCTGTGCGCCAGGGCCTACACCTACGCCTGGGCCGGGGACCGGCCGCGGGCCCTGGAGGGGATCGCCGAGGCCGAGCACGCCGTAGCCCGGATCCCGGCCATGAGACCGTTCGCGACGCTGTACCGGGTCGACATCCACTACGCCCTCGGCGACGCAGGCACCGCCCTGCACGCCGCCCGATCCCTGCGGACCGACATGTACCGCACACCCGAGCGGCGCGGACGGCTCCACACCGACCTCGCCCGCGCCTGGTGGCAGTGGGGCAAACCGGAGCAGGCCACGGCGGAGCTGCTGACGGCTTACCAGCACGCGCCGGCCGAGGTGCGCGACAGGCCGTCGATTCGCAAGATGACCGCCGAACTGGCGGAGCGCCACCCCCGGGTCGCGGGCGTGCGGCATCTCGCCGTGCTGACCTCCTCCTCGGCGTGATCGCCGCATAGAGCAACGGCCCGCCCTTCCGGAGGGGCGGGCCGTTTCGTGCTGTCCGCGAGCTATCCAGCGGTCACCGTCCAGCGGAAATCGAGCCGGACGGCTGCCATGGGTACGGGTCGTGCATCCGCTCCTGCCGCCCTTGAGCGGCACGTCCACGATTACGCTGTCGGAGTCGTCCGTAGGTGGTGGCGCCACCGCTTGACGGTCGTCGCGCCGACGCCGATCCGGTCGGCGGCAACCCGCGCCGTCAGATCACGGGTCGCGTCGATGGCGGCGGACATCGACGAGAACCCCGCATCGCGGGCCGCTCGCTCCAGCCGATCCCGCCGTACGGCCTGCGCCTGACGGATGTTGCGCTGGCCGGCCGCGCCGCGCGCTGCTCGCACGGCGGCCAGGTCGTCGGTGCCCGCCCTCGCTTCGGCCGATCGGCGGGCCAGCTCCTCGCCGGGCGGCGTCGCGGCGCGCATGCGTGCGACGAGCTCGGGGTCGTCCTCCATGGCGGCCCGCCGAGTTTTGGACAGCGAGGCGCGGACGTCGGTCGCCATCAGGGCCGTGGTCGCGGGCAGTCGGTGTTGCTCCCGGTACTCGGTGGCGGTCATCTGGTGGGCGCGGGCCAGGTGCGGGCCGAGGGATCGGTAGCGGCGCCCGCACTCCAGGCAGGTCATCAGGCCGCCGCCGTCGGCTCCGCTGACCCGTCGCGACGTGGGTGCTTGCCCTGGCGCGGCGGCGGCCAGCAGCTCGTCCAGGTCCCACAACAGCGCGCGGGGGTGATTCGCCTGGCAGGCGACCGGCTCGGGCCACCGGCCGCGCTGCTGCTGCATGACCGCCTTGAGACTGCCGGAGGCGTAGCCGAGCAGGGGCTCAGCTTCTCGGCGCGTCACCAGCATGGGACACCTCCGAGCAGGCGATCGTAAGGCCGCGGGCACGCCAGGCCATGCCGAGCCTCTCCAGCCGGGAGATCCGGTCTGACGGCACCGCCTCTTCCTTGTGGTAGGTGCCCCTCTCGCCGGACGAACGCTTGCGCGACGATGTATCCGTTTTCCCACACCTCATCACGCCATGACATGGTCAGACCGACCTCCTGGGCGATGCGGGCGGCTGCCGGCCGATGCCAGGAGGCTGCCCGTGCGGGCAGCGGAGCGGATCGGCACTTCATGCCTCCGCTTCGGCCGTCACTGCGGCTAGTCGATCACGTACCTCGCGCCGGATGCGTCTGCCGCCGGCAACGACCGCGTCGGCGATCAGGGCGTCGATGTACGGTCTGTCCTCGCGTCTATCCGTGATGGTGCCTCTATGGATGCCGAGCTTCTTGCAGGCTGCGTCCAGGGTGGCTCCCCGCCTGAGCGCGTCCAGTAGCGGTCTCATCTGGCGCGCTTTCGCTCGCACGATGGCGAGATCCACGGCGGCGGCGAAGGGCGGGGCGAGAGCGGAATGTTGGCTGATCTGAGAGTGCATCTTGCCGACCAGTGCGGCCGCCGGGGCGATCTTCCCTGATCGCGTTAGGGCTTCGAGGAAGGGCTCATGCCACGATGTGTCTGCGCGCGATGTGGGCGGCCGCCCACCGCGCTCGGCCCTGGCTCGACCCGCGTTCCACATTCGGCAGTCAGGGCAGCGGCATCGGTTGTCCCTGTAGCCGTACTCGGTGCCGTGAGATTGCGACTCGTCCCGCGTCAGGGTCAGCACCAGGTCGAGATCGCGCCTCCACGTGCGGTCCCATCGTGCCCGGCTCAGGGCCTGCTGCGATGTGACGCCGGCCTTCTTGGCCGCCGTTTCGAGAGAGCTTCCACGGGCGAGCTGGACCAGCATCGCCGTACGAGCCGAAGCCGGAAACGCCTGATCGGCTCGCCGGCGGCGGGCCTGCCGGACTTGCTCGGCGTGTTCCCGCAAGGCATCAGCGCCCTGCCTCGCTGGCATCGTGATCACACCTCCTCTCCCCTGGAAAGCTTGTCCAGGGCGGCCAGAGCCTGCACCCGCGACCATGACCGGCACGCCTGCGCCAACGTCGCCTGCTCGACTCCCTCGGGCAGCCCGCCGGGATCGATGTCGTCGACCTCCTGGCCGAGCAGCTCGCCGGGGTTGTGCAGCCAGGTCACGTCCACGGCGGCGGAGCGGGCGATGTAGCGCAGCACCTGCCAGTGGACGTCCGGCATGGATGGCAGCTCGGCCAGTTCCAGCGCGTAGAGCCGCTCCAGCAGTTCCTCAGCCGGGGGCAGGAAGCTCGGCCGGTCCAGGCCACGGGCGCGGGCGAGCGCCTTGTCCACCTGTCCCACGGTGATGCCGAGCGCGTCGGCGGCCTTCTGCCGTCCGCCTCGCCCGAGCTCCGAGACGCCCTTGGCGATCCATCGGGCGCGGTCGTCGGCGGCGCGGGAGCGGGCGTCCTCGCCGCGCGCTTCGGCGGCGAGGGCTTCCTTCAGCCACTGCGGCATGTCGGTCATCGGGTTCCTTTCGAGAGCAGGGGGAAGCCCCCGCCTGTACGGCGAGGGCGGGACGGGGGTCAGTTGGCGAGCGCCTCGGCCTCGATCGCGTCGAACCGCTCGGCCACCGTGTTGCTGGCCTGCTCCAGCAGTTGGTCCAGGTCCAGTCCTTCGAGGGTGGCGGTGATCGGGCCGTGGATCTCGCTCAGGCGCGGGAACCAGGAGCAGTCGTCCGGCAAGAGCTTGTCGAACTCGCTCTCCTGGGCGTTCATGAGCGCGTCCACGAGCGCTCCCTGCTGGTCGTCGGGGTAGTCGCCGCCGTTGATGTATCCGTACCAGCCGTCGATCTGGTAGTCGCGGCCGAGCTTGTAGTTCTTGGCGAGGACGGTCGTGGTGGTCATGGTGGCCTCTTTCGGCTGTAGGGGGTTGGTCAGAGTGCGGCGATGGTGGCGCGGACGCCGGAGACGACTGCGGACCAGACTTCGTCGCGAGTGGCGACGCGGGACTCGGTGTAGCCGTAGCGGCAGTGGAGCTTGCCGTCAGCGGCGTCGAACCACACCTTGTCGATGCAGCCGAGCAACCTGCCTGCCTGGCTGTTGGAGATGGTCTCGCCCTGGTAGGTGGCGGAGGAGATGTTGCCGGTGTTGTAGTGGCTGGTCTCGATCCTGGCGAAGTCGACCCAGTTGTTGAGGTAGACGCGGTCGTGGCCGTTCTTGGTCCACCGGTTTCCGCCGATGGCGGTCATGGTCTTGGTGGTGAGCTCGACGGCGCGCTTCTTGGCGGTGAGGGCGATGCGGCGGGCGAGGGAGGCGGCTTCGATGACCCACCGGCCGGCGACCTTGGCAGCGGCGACGGCGCCGTACCGGCACCAGTGCCGGATGGTGGCGACGCTGACGCGGGCCTGGGTGGCGGCGGTGGTGGTGTCCATCGTGTCTTCCTCTCGGCTCGTTCTCCCTGCACCCATGACTATGCCCCACCGCATAGGGATTGTCTATGGAGTAGGGCATAGTTTTTGAGAAAGGCCACGGAGCGGCGGGCCGTCTTTCGCGTACTAGGCGTACTCGTCGTCGTCGGGCGTTGGCCCGAAGTCCATCGCGTCGCCCCGGTCCGCGTGATCAGGCAACGGTCCGACCTTGACATCGCGCCGCATCAACTCGTTGATGACCTCGAAGAAAAGGACAGTGCGCAGACGCCAGCTCGGCTCGGGGCCGGACGCCCTTGTACCCGCCAACTCGGCCACGAGCGAGGGGCCGATGAGGACCTCGTCCAGCGGCACGCCGTTCATGGCCAGCTCGCCGACGACCGTGGTCAGCAGGGCGGGAAGTTTCGCCGGGCTTCCCGCCACCGTGCGGTAGGTCTTGAAGCGTTCGCGACGCTCGTGGATGTCGCGGCCCCGTTCGATCCACGTGGCGAATACGTTCACGGCGGGCTTGAGACGCCCGCTGCCGCCGTGGGCGGTCGGGCTTGTGGTGACGGCGCGGGAGAGGATCTCGCGAATCACGTCGGAGCGCTTCACGCCCGCGCTGGCCGCCTGCTGGTCGATCTCGGCGAGGACGTCTTTCGGGACGGTGACGGTGATCTGGTCGCCGATGGCGGGCCGGCCGCCCTTGGATACGGTCATCAGGGTTCCTTAGGAGTAGGAGCGGAGGTACTGGGGCAGGCGGCTGCACGGGCGGCATACGAGGCCGGAGGCGCCGGAGGAGTCGTTGCGATTGACGGTGCCGCGTTCGTCGCAGCCGTTGGCGCACGAGGTGTGACGCTGAGACGTTTTCTGCTGGGCGACCTCCTCGGTGGAGGGCATCTCGATCCGCTCGATCAAGTAGCAGACCTCCCGGCGGTCCGTGGTGCCCGGCTTGTACTCCATCAGGAGCAACTTCACGGCCGGGCCGTACTTGCCGTTGATCAGCGCGAGGACTCGGCCCTTCACCCGGACCCGCTCGCCGTCGCGGTTGAGGTACCAGAACGTGACGTCCTGCTGGTGGCGGAGGTTGTGCGCCTTGGTGACGGCGAGGATCTCGGGGGCGACGGCGCTGTTTGTCATGTGAAAACTATAACTCTAAGGCATGGGTTTTACGATGGAAAACCTCAAGATTGTTTAGGCCACGGGCGAAACGAAGAACGGCCCGCCACTCCACGGAGCGCCGGGCCCGTTGTGCATATCCGAGGGTCAGCAGGAGGTTCAGCGCGCCGCAACCTTCCGCCCCGCCCGCGCGTCCCACTCTCCGTAGCACCACACCAACCAACCGTCACCCCCCGGAGCTCCCATGCGCCGCAGCGCCCTGGCCGTAGCCCTCGCCTTCCTCGTCACCGGATGCGCGACGCCCCCGAACCCCGTCACGGTGACCGGCACCCTCGCCGTCCCCGGCGGCTACACCGACGCTGGCCTCGAAGGCGGCCCCGGCCAGTTGTGCGCTGTTGACGGCGGCTATGCCGACATCCGCGCCGGCGCCCAGGTCGTCGTGACGGATGATGCTGGCAAGACGCTCGCGCTCGGCCAGCTCGGCGACGGCAAGCTCACGCTCCCGGACCCGCAGGAGTGGGGGACGCGCTCGTGCGCCTTTCCCTTCACCGTGCAGGCGCCGGGCGGGCACAGCTTCTATGGCGTCGAGGTGACACACCGCGGCGTCGTGCGATACACGGCCGAGCAGGTGCGCCAGCCGGTGGAGATGTCCATCGGCCGGCGCCCGTGAGCTGGTTCCCGACCGCTGCCCCGTACGCTGGGCCCCGGTTGGGTTCGTGGGAATGCCCTCGCGCGGGGAAGCGCGAGGGCATTCGTCGTGCTGGCTCATCGGGCCGGTGAACTTCCGCCCCGCGCCCCGCGTCTTACTCCGCGTCAGCGTCCAACCCCGTAACGGAGTTCGCCAGTGCGCAGCCGTACCCGCCGCCGCCTCACCTGGACCATCAGCCTGGCGATCATCGCCGCCCTCGGCTACAGCTGCGCCACCCGGCCCGCCACCCACCAGGCCGCGCCCACCTCCTACCCGCCGCCCGCCCGCGCCGTCACCGCAGACGACATGAAGGCCTGCGACCAGCCACCCATCCGCCGCTTCCTCGCGGGCGTCGACAAGCACGCCCACCGCGCCGCCTTCGCCCCCGGCCGGGATGCCCCCGCCTGGCGGACGGGCCTCGACAAGGCCGGAAACGCGGCCGGCTGGTACCTCAGGCCGCACCTGCATGCAGCCAGCACTCAGTTGCTCGCCTACGAGCGCGCCGACACTGCGACGTGGCGGGCCTACCACGCGCGGCGGGTTCACGCCGCGGCGCTGGGCCTGCTGGAGGCGTGCGTGCTGGAGGAGGAGTACCGGTTCGACAACCCGCGGAAAGCGAGGCCGTCGAGGAAGTCGGAGCCGGCAGAGTCGGGGCGGTCCGCGGACTCGGACTCCAGCTCGTCGGATGAGTCCGACTCGCGCGGCCTGGGCGGGTGGCGTCCGGGGTCGTGGGGCAACGGCTGGTAGGCGCATCCCCTCGCACGCGTGTTCGGCCCTAGGATCGACGCGCACCGATGACCTGGGGAGATATGCGATGGCCGACTACGACCTGCCTGACGACCTGATCGACCTGCGGCGCGCGTTCCTCGCCGCCCAGGAGCGCCTCGCCGAACTCGGCCGGGCGATGCCCTCCCACACGATGGTCGCCGCCGGCGAAGCAGAGCCCGCCACCGAAGGGCAGCGGCAGGCGTGGTGGGACGCGCAGAAGGAGTGCCAGCGGCTGGCCGTGGAGATCCACCGTCACTCGTGGTGGGAGACAGTGGACAGCCGGCAGAAGGCGGAGAGGGCGCTACGCGACGCTGCGGCGACGCAGGGGGATGACCTCGACCAGGTCGGCTAGATCCACATGCCGGGCCACCTGGCGGACGCTCGTGCAGTAGCCGAGCAGGTAGGCGCGGCCGTTGACGCTCTGGGTGACGCGCAGGCGGGGCCGGCCGTCGAGGGTGATCGCCTCGACTCGGATGCCGTCAGGGCCGTACTAGGTCGCCACGCGAACAGGTTACGCCCCGGCCTGCTGGTATCAGGCCGGGGCGAACACCGGGGCTAGGCGGCCAGGGTGAGGTCGTGCAGAGCCTCCCGCTCATCTGCGGTCAGGCCGCCCCACACGCCCCAACCGATCTCCTCCGTGAGCGCGTAGGCGAGGCACGTCCGGCGGACCGGGCAACCGGCACAGACGGCCTTGGCGGGCTCGGCGGGGCCATCGGCGAAGAACGCCTCCGGGTCGGTCTCGCCGCATAGGCCGCGGCCCATCCATGCGGTGGCGTCGGCCATGTCCATGAGGTCGGACAGCAGGGTGGTGAGCATCATGATCGACATCCCCTCTCGGTGGTCACGCTCTGTAGATCATCGGGATATGCACGAGATGTGCACGAACCCCTTCCAGGGATGTGCACGAGACCTGCATTCGGCCTCGCGCATGCACGCCTACGCACGTACAGACACCCACGAGCGCACGGGGGTGATCTTCGTGCAGGTTGGTGACGGACTGTGAGTGACATCAGGAGCCCACCAGCTCCCGCGCCTTGGTCCCGAGCTTGCGACGGTCCCTCTTGATCTCCTCCAGCGCCTGCCCGATGTCCATCCCCGGGACCGCCTCGTACGGCTCGCGCGGCGCGGCCTGCCGAACCGCTCCGTACTCGACGAGCTTGGGCAGGGTGTGGCGCACCCACGAGTCACTCATCCCCGACGCCTCGACCAGGTCCTTGGGGGAGCGAGGGCCGGACAGCAGCTCGACCACGAAACGATCTTGGCCGGTGGTGAATGCCCGCTCCGCCGTCAGGGGAGCGAGCCCATCAGCGGCACGGGCCGCGGCCAGCGCGTCCATCTGAGCGCTCGTGACAGGAGCAGGAAGGCCGGCCTCGATCTCGGCGGCCAGCTCTTGGGGTGTGGACATGGAGAACTCCTCACGGGCAGGGGAGGGCGGGTTGGCGGCGGCGCCGCGGTCATGGCGGGACAGGTACGCCTCGCCGGCGTGCAGAGCCAGCGCCTCGGGAAGGACAGGGCGGCGGCTGGCGTACATTCGTGCCAGGCGTGCCCGCTGCGGGGTGGAGATCCAGAAGCCGCGGCCCAGCACGCTGGGCTTGGCCTGGTCCTTGAAATAGAACATGCCGGGCACGTCGAGCTTGCTGGCGGACAGGGTCTTCCAGTCGGCGAGCGCGTACGCGGCGTGGGAGTCGTCCTGGCAGCGGAACGCCATGCACTTGGACAGGTTGGAGCGGATCCGCTCGTCACCCACCGACGACAGGCCGCCGATCTGCGTGGCCACATCCATATCGACCGACATGCCCGCGCCGAGCTGCGCCACAGAGACACCGGCCGCCACGAGAGCTGGCGTGCCGGTCCCTTGGCCGAACGCCTCGTTGCACTCGTCCATGATGATGACGATCGCCGGGTCCTCGGGGGAGGGGATGTGGTCACCGGTGACGGAGGAGCGGGCGGTGATGATCCGCTTGGCGGCGGCCAGCATCACCTCGGCCTCCTCGTGGGTGGTGGCCACCCAGTCGACACAGGGCCGCCAGGGTGCGGCCATGCCGCCGCCCTTGAGGTCGATCACCCAGATGAGCACGTCGTCGCAGGCCGCGAGCTGGGCGATCTTCAGAGACAGCCAGGTCGACTTGCCCCACTGCGTCTGTCCGACGATGAACCAGTGCGCCTTCACCAGCGACGTTTTGATCAGGCCGCCCTCGGGAGTGAAGCCCACCACGAAGTCGTCCAGGAACGAGCTCGGCGCCAGGTCCTCGTCCCACTCGCGGCGCTCTGTCAGCGGATTCGCGTGCTGGATCTTGAACCAGGCCCAGTTGCGGTTCCCGCCGTGCTTGACCACCCGGAACGTGGTCTCCTCCGGGTACTCCCACGCCGACAGGATCGACTCCCCGGCGTCGCGCAGGTTGCCGATGTTCTGCCGGCCCCGGTCCAGCTTGATGAGCAGCGCGTCGACGTTCTCGTCGGAGAAGTCCACGTCGATGACGTGGCTGTTGGTGAGCTGCTGCGGGCGCATGCGGTGGATGATGAGCTGCCACTGCAGGTCCCATTCGGCGATGACCTTGTCCTGCTTGCGAGGTCGCTTGTGCCACCACCAGCCGACCGTCCACAGCGTCCACAGGCCGCCAAGCGTGTAGGTCATCAGCGCGTTCCAGGCACCCCAGATGGCGCCCGCGATCAGCCAGGCGGCGATCCCTATCGCGGTGGCGCGGGCGAAGCGCACCTCCGCGGGGCGGTCCCACCGGTCCGGAGCGCCCATGACGACCGCCGCGGCGACCAGGGCCACCGAGGGGATGAACCACATCCACCAGCCCGCCTTGTATGCCACCTGAGCTGCCACAGACAGGATCAGGGGGATGGCGAGGGGGATCAGCCACAGCCGGTTCCTGCGCACCCACCGGCCCGCCCGGATCGGCCACGCGCGCCTCTTTGGTGACTCCTGCGGGGCGAACGTGATGTGGTAGCCGACCGGCTGCTGTGCCCTCTTCACTGTGCTCCTTAGACGTGCGTGTTGGGAATCCAGAAGCCCCGCTCGGTCAGCTCCGCCAACGACATGTTCAGCAGCGCCGTCATCGCGGCGTCGGATTCGACCAGCTCCAGCACCATCGCCTGCCCGAACGAGGCGGCGCGCAGGACGTGCTCGGACACGAACGGGTCGATCCGCATGTCCCCGCGGTCGGACATCCGCTGGTGCAGCCTGACGAGTCCGTTGTTCCACTGCCTGCCGCCCTCGCCGAGCGTGCGGAGCTGGCGGAGGGCGTCCTTGGGTCCTTCGTAGGGGGCGTTGACCAGCCGCAGGACGCCCTCGAAGAAGTCGACGGTGACACCGCCGGGCTCGCTGGCCAGTCCGGCGGCAGGCCCTGCCGAGGCCGCGGCCGGTGGGGTGTAGGCGATGGCCGTGCGCGGTGCCGGCTTCGCCGCGGCCGGTGGTCTGGGCGGCGCCGCTTTCGGCTTCTTCGGGAGGCCCATCACGCCCGCGAGGTCTTCGATTCTCGTGCGCTTGCCGTTCACGTACACCGGGGGCTTGCCGCGCAGGTACCCGCCGAGGTCGATGACGCGCTGCCGACCGCCCCGGTAGGAGCGGTTGTCGCGGATGCGGGCCGAGGGCCCGATGTCGGTCTTCTCGATCGCGCCGACGAGGAGCACGAGCAGCAGGCCGATGATGATCCAGCTCATGCCGTTCACCCCATCCCAGCCCAGTTGCGGACCATGGAGATGAAATCGGCCCAGTAGCCGTTGTAGACGCAGACGGTCCCGAGGATGCCCCAGCCGCCGAGGAGAAGCAGTTCGTACCAGCGGGTCACCTTGGCCATGATGAGCGCGATGATGGCGCCGGTCATGATGCCGACGATCACGAGCAAAGCCATGCTCTTGTCCAATCGTTGTGGTGGTTACGCGGATGCCTTGCCACGTAGAGCGGCCTTCGCGCGGCGCTTGTCCCAGCCAGACAGCTCCTCAACCCATTCGTTGAGGAGGCGGGAGGCGAGGCTGCGATCGGCTCCGGCATGGCGGGCCAGATCGATCGGGCGCGGGTGACGCTTCTGCGCCACCTCGGATTCCCAGAATGCCCGCATGACCTTGGTTTTTGACGCCTCGTCGGCGGCGTCGGTGACCTCTTCGGTGACTCCGTTTGAGGTCACCGGGCGGGTCAACATGGGGGTCACCGAGGAGGCTTCGGTCAGCATCCGCTGGATGTCGAACCAGGCTTCGTCGGTGACATCGAAGGTGACGTCGCTGTTGACCCGTTCAACGGTCACCGAGGGGGTCAACGAGGCGGTCACGGTAGAGGTCACCGGGGCAGCCCTTCGAGGGACTGGGACCGCCGCCTGGGTGAGCGTCTCGGTGACTGGCTGGGTGACCCGGTCGTTGACCTGGTCGGAGGTCACACGCTCGGTCAACGCCATCAGCGTCAGAGCGGCATTGTCGAGTGCCCGCTGGGTCGCCTCGGAGGCGTCCAGCCGCACCAGCTCCTCCATCGCGGCGTCAGCCTGAGCCTTCGCCTCCTGGGTGACCGGGTTGGCCCAGGCGGCGATCGCCTCGCGCTTGACGAGCGCGTCGGCGCTACGGAGGGTGTCGATCTGGGCGAGGAGTGCGGCCTGGGCTTCCGGGTCGGTGGCGAGGCCGGCGTGCTCGACGGCCTGGGCGATCCGCCGGCGGAAGGCGGCGAGGGCGCGCTGCTGCTTGCGAGGCCTGCCGCCCTGAGCGTCGTCCACCTTGAGTACTGCCAGCGAGACCCGGCTGATGCGCCGCTGGCGGTCCACGTCGCCCGCGGTACGGTCTGACGCCTCCGCCAGACCCAGACGGACCGCGATCCGCTCCGGGGTGATCCGCCAGTTGATGCCCGACGTGCCACGGATGCGGTGCCGCTCGATGGCCATGCCGCGCTCCCACAGCCATGCTGCGACCAGGGGAGCGGCGAGCCGGAAGATGGCCTCGGGGACGCTGTGCGCCTCCATGGCGGCGAGGAACGCGGACAGGCAGGTGATCACCCACACGGCGATGCCGTCGATGCCTGCGGAGAAGTTCTCGCGCATGTTGCGGCGCGCCCGGACGGCGGAGGTGACGACGGCGATTTCCAGGAAGGCGAAGCCGAGGAGCCGTAGCGTCCAGTGGACGTCGATGGTTCGTTCGACGAACTGCCACATGCCCTGCCCGGCCACGAGCGTGGCGATGGCGGCGGCGATGATGGTCAGGTTGTCCTCGATGCTGTTCCGCTTGATGATGCGGATCAGCGCTCGGGCGCCGCGGCGGAGCTGCCACCACCCGAACACGAGTGCGGCAACTGCTATGAGTCCGGCGGCGATCCATCGGACATCGGTCGGTATGAGTGACAAAAGATCAACGGGGGTACCGCTGACCTGCATGGCAGCACTAATGTGCGTCATGGGCTGCAGACCTTCTGCTTAGTGGGCTGGGTCTGTGGTCTTAAGTCCTCCGGGGCTGGCGTTGGCGCGCCGGCCTCGGGGGCACTGGGCTATTCAGTTGTTGTGCTGTCGTCCTCGATTGGGCGGTTGAGCCTCTTCGAGATTGCTTGCTGGCTCACCCCTAGTACGCGGGCGATCCGGTCTTGAGACCAGTTGCGGCGCATCAGCTCTCGCATGATGTGCCGCTGTTCTCGTTGTGCTTCGATGCCGTCCTGCACTCGGGGGACGGTGGCTCGGAGCCGCTCGATGAGCACCTGTTCACTCACCTCCCGCTCGTCGCCTGTCACCGTTCATGTGTACTCCAGGCCGCTCCGAATGACAACCCAGGTTGTGATATTGGGCGGCTCTGTGGCTTTCGGGACGCGTCGACGGCCCCCGCCCCAGGGTTCATGGGCGGGGGCCGTCTGTTTCCCGGCGGACCCAGCGCCGGGAGTTGAGGGGGCCCTGTCCTCTGCCGTCCCTCCAAGGCCCACAGAGGGCAGGGCCGTCCCGGCTGTCACGAGCCGGGGTTTGCGCGCCGGCCGTCGCGGACTGGGTGGGGTCGCGTCGTCACACGACGGCCGGGCGGTCTGTGGAGTTGTGTGGCCCTGCCCGTGCGGCCCCCTCCGGACGCAGGGCAGAGCCACGTCGTCACCTGGCTCTCGCGCCCGGACACCCCTGCACCCGCGCGAGAGCCAGGCGGTCTAGGGGTCGCCGAGGATCTCGCGCGCCAGGTCGGGATACTGCCTGATCAACTGCCGGAGCCGTTCACGGTCGTCGTCCGTCGTGCCGGATCCTGCCAGCCTCGCCCGCCCGTAGAGTTCTGTTTCGTAGGCGCGCATCAGATTCTTCCGGGTCCACGCGGCGGCGAGCTTGTCCTCGCCGCCGTACCACTTGACCATGTCGTGGTACTGGGTCTCCAGATCCTTGCGGTCGGCGCCCCGGGCGACGGCCGCCTCGATCGCGTCTTTGATCTGCTCTGCGGTGACCTTGCCGCTGAAGAGGTTCACGGCCGGTTCTCGGGCAGGTAGATGCTCAGCAGGGCCACGCGCAGCTCGGCCAGCCGGACGTCAGGATCGGGCGTGACCACGTCCACCCGGTGGTGTCCACCGTGGGAGCAGTCGAAGGCGCCGGTGCGCGTCGACCTCCACCCGGCGGGCGCGGGTGCGAGCCGGTCGCCGCACGCGAGGCACTCCGGCCCAGCGCTCGGCAAGGTCTCCCAGATGGAGACCTTGATCTGGTTGGCCACCGCAGCCTGTATCAGCTCGTGCGAGGTAGGGGCGGCGAGCTGCTGCTGGCAGCCGTACGCGACAGCCTCCTCGGGCAGATGCTCGCACAGCTCGGCGTGGTAGCCCTCATGGTCAGTCCACGTTCGGTAGCCGAGGAGATCCGGGGGGTCAGGGCGGGTCATGCGGTAAACCGTAGACATCTACTCGTCAGTAGGCTACGTCCGTCGCAACAATCACCCATGTCCATCTCATGGTTGTTCCCGTGCGATGAGCGCGATCGGGTACTAATAGGTCCGGTCCATACCGTTGAGCCGTGATCGATCCCGAGGGTGAGCAGCCGGTGTATTTGCAGGTAGCGGCGCTCCTCCGCCAGCGCATCGAGTCAGGGGAGTGGCCCCCTCGCCGACGCCTGCCCGCAGTCGTAGCACTGGAGCACGAATACGGCGTCGCGCGGAACACCGTCCTCAAGGCGATCAAGCACCTGCGGGAGACCGGCTACGTCTACACGGTGCGGAACTGGGGCACCGTCGTGCTGGGTGGCGAGCACATCGCCACCGTCGTGATGGAGCCGGGCAGTCGAGGCATCTTCCGTGCGGCGACCGATCGGGAGCGGGAGCGCCTCAACCTCGATGAGGGCGGGGACGTGTTCGTGCTGGAGCGGGCCGGCGGCGAGGTCGAGTTGTTCCCAGCCGACAAGGTGGAGATCCGCGGCTCGGAGGGTTGAAGGGCGGCGGCGCGGGCCCGACAGCTCCAGCGGGAGTTGCTCCCAGCGCCGCCGCGTTCGTGCGTCTTACCCCTGATTTGTCATGGGCATGCCTGGGCACGCCCGGGTTTGTCTGGGCGGTGCCCGACGCGCTGGGGGCCGCCCGGAATCACTACCGTTTTTCCATGATCGCTTGGGTGCCGGATCCGGAACGGCCTCTCTGGGAGCAGATGATGGAGACCCTGCGCCGGCGGATCCTCGATGGCACCTATCCGCCACGTACCAAGATCCCCAGTCTGAAACAGCTCACGCAGGAATTCGGCGTCGGGCTCAACACCGCCAGGCACGCGGTCGACGATCTGGAGGAGCAGGGGTACGTACTCCCGGTGTCAAGCCTCGGGACTTTCGTGCGCCAGGCGGAGGAGTGGCCGGACCGGACGTAGTTCCGGACGGGCGCGGGAGGCTGGGAGGAATTTGGGAGGCACGGTCTCCTCCCAGCCGACACCGGTCAACATCATCTGCGGCGTTTTCCCTGCTCACGTACCGTTGGGCCAGGGTATGGAATCCGCCTAACGCTCTTTGGGAGCAAGAAGTCGCAGGTTCAAATCCTGTCGCCCCGACAGAGAGTCCTTGCAGGTCACACGGCCTGCAAGGACCGGAGTGAGATGATCTCCGCTCCGCCGATGGGAGAAATTTGGGAGGACAACTCCCAGGCTCCCAGGTACGGCGCGAGCATGCCCTGCAATACGGGCACGCTCGAACTGCCCTTTCGGGCCCTTGCCCTGAGTGAGCGTTCCATCCGCTGTTGCATCCCGGTCACGATCCGGTCCCGGAACTCCGGCGCCACATGCGAGTAGATCCCCTGCACGCCAGCCATCCGGTGACCGAGCCGCTCGTACTGCGCCACCTCCGGGATGCCGTCGCCGATCATCCACGTCTTGTGGCTGTGCCGCAGATCGTGCGGAGTGGCGCCGGGCACGACCGGCAGCCAGCACGCCACCGCCCGCGCCTCCATCCACGCTCGGTCGAACTTGCCGCGCCGGATCACCACCCGGCCCTCGGCGTCGACCAGGTGCGGCCAGCGCTCCCGCCCCTTGTGCGGGACCGGCATCCCGTCCACGGCGGGCTTGAAGTAGCGGTTGGCGAAGTTTCCTCTCCCCAGATGCGGCCCGTCCTTCGCCCGGAACACGTAGTCGCCGCCGTGGCAGCCGCACTGGCCGCGCGGCACCCGCTTGAGATGGTCGGACATGAGCGACGACAGGAACGGCGGCAGCGGGATCAGCCTCCGCGAGTTGTGCTTCGGCGGAGCCTTGATGAACCGCCCGCCCACCTCCCGCAACTGCCACTCCACCCGGATGGATCCGAGCTTGCAGTACTGCCGCTCCAGGCCGCGGAGCTCCCCGCCGCGCATCCCCGTGTAGGCGGCCAGGATCACCCACACGAACTCGTCGGCCCGGCCGGAGAGCACCGCCGCCCGCTCGGCGACGTCGAGCACCTGGTGCTCGTTCAGCCACAGGCTTTCGCTCGTGGCAGGCGCGTGGATGTCCTGCCGGCCGCGCCGCCGGCGTTTGCGCGCCACGTTGGCGGCCAAGCGCTTGGAGATGACGGCGTCCTCCAGGATCGTGCCGAACACGCTGCGAGCTTTGGCCGCGACGGAGGGGGCGAACCCTCGCTCGCGGATGCCGCGCTCCCAGGCGTCGATCTCAAGAGCGTCCAGCGACGACAGGGGCCGGTCGCGGAACGCGGGCAGGATGTGAAACTCGATCATGTACCGGTAGTTCTCGACCGTGGTCTCTGCCAGGTCTTGGCCCTGGCCCCACTCGTCGATCCAGGAGGAGACGGTGATGTCTCCCTTGCGGGGATCGTTCCAACGGCGAGCCCGAGCGTCGGCCTCTTGCAGACGGCCCCAGTCGAGCGCCTCTTGCTTGCTGGCGAACCCTGATCGGGTGCGTTCGCCGCTGGGGGTCGTGTACTTGACGCGCCACGGCGTCGGGCCTCTACCGCGTCTTTCTGCGTACGCCACGAGTCCTCCTCGGGGCTTGGGGGGTTAGGGGGTTAAGAGGGTGGAGGGGGTGCCCAGGATCCTCTCAGAGCAGGCAGAGATCCAGCAGCGGATTCAGATCCACCTTGATGGAGCAGTCCTTCGACGGCGGCGTTGACGGGCCCTGGTCGGGCTGTGGCGTCGGCTCCTTCTGTGGCTCGGGGTCGGGCTGGGACTGTTTGGATGCCGGCTCGGTGGGCTTCGCCGTGGGCTTCGGCCCGTTGTCGGCCACCGCCGCAGGCGATGACGCCTCCTCGCGCGAGGCTTTGACCGTGGGCTTCGCCGTTGAGGTCGGCTTTCTGGTCGGCCGGCTTGTCGGTGCGGTGGAGCGAGTCCGTTCCGGCGCCGGATCCGTCGTGGGCCGGACCGCGGACCGCTCGGGCAGGGCCGCCGGTTTCCCTTCGCTCGGCGGCGAGCTGAAGCGGGACGGCCGCGACCTGGCCTTGGTGGGCGGCGGCGTGACGGTGATCGTGATGGGCGGCTGAACGCGCACGTACTGCTGTGCGGCGGCCGGCGGCTGGGCAATGTGCGGCGGGCTGTCGTCGTTCACCCGGTCGATGACGGTGGTGGCCGTTGTGGTCACCGCCACGGTGCTGACCATGGCGAGCACGATCTGCCGCTGGGTGGATTGTCGCCACCATTCGATGGTGCCGCCTATGCTGCCGATCCACGCGATGACCTTTTTGATGGCCTTTTTCGCGGTCGGGTCGTCGATATTCACGATCAGGGTCGGGTTTTCGGTGTCGTCGTCGACCTCTACAGACATCGCCGCGATTTCCGGTTCTAACCGCCGGCGGCGGAAGTGCTGTACTCCCTCTTCTGTCACAGGCGCCCCTCCCGCACTTCGATGGCGGTGTCGCGCAGGCACCGCCATACGGCGGCTTCGCGTGTGGGGCTGCGTCGTCCGATGGGGTGAATGGCCGCTGTGATAACCATTCCGTCGTGGTAGAGCACGACTTTCTGATCGTCTCGGCCTGCGGGGGAGCGCATGGCTCGGGTGATCTCGATGGGAGTCTCGTCGCCGCGGGAGCCGATGCTGGCCAGGCGGCGGGCTTCGTCGCGTTGTTCCAGGGCCGTGGCCACCTCCCGGGCTCGCGCGGTCTCGCGCACTGATTTCGGTTGGAGCAGGCTTAGTGCTTTTGCGATGAGCTTGTTGTAGGACGGATCGTCTGTGGTCTGGGACGCCAAAACGTCCGCACCTCCCCAGGATGCGCTTATTTTCCGGTCCCGCCTTTATTCGAGCTGTCGGACCTTTATGTCACGCCTGGGGTCTATGACTGGTCTACACTCAAACGCTCATTGTGTTCATTCTGTGACAATCCGTTTTGGATATGTCCGATTTGATACAAACGGTCGGTAGCTACGCGCCCTTCTGCTCGCGCCTGCCGCCGTTCGACTCCTCACGCTCACGATCGCGCTCCAGGTCGCCGACGCGCGCCTTCAGATTCTCAATCTCCTTCCAGGCGGCGGCCATGATGTCGTCCATCACCGTCTCGCGCGGGGTGAGCTCGGCGGGCTGCTCGACCGGGGCGGTTGGTGCTGCCGATGGGGACGCGGACTCCAGATCGTCTCCGGACTCGCGCAGGATGTCCCGGACGGTTCCGGCGGGCCATTGAAGGGCCGTCTCGATGCTGGCGGCGGCGAGCGGGGAGGGTGGGGCCTCGCCCTTGCGGATGCGGCTGAGATGCGCGACGGACATGCCGGCGCGCTCGGCGACCTGGTTCCACCGCAGGCGCAGTTCTAGGCGTCTCTGCTCCATGGCGGCACCCAGGCGACCTGGAGTTTCCCGGTCGGGCTGCATGTGACCCGATCCTCCTGTGGAGTCGTCTGGATCGCTCGTCGGTTCACTTTAGCTCACATGGCGTCTCTTGACTAGCTGGATGACTCCTGTTGCTGATGAGCAATGAGAAGCGATGAGAAGTTTCTCTTGACGATGAGCTGACATGAGAACTAATGTGAACTCATGGCAAACCGAGAGATCAGCCTCCCGTTCGACGGTGACCGTCTGCGCCACTATCGAGAACGCGGCGGACTGCTGCAGGCCGACGTGGCCCGCCTCTGCGCCGAGGCCGGTCACAAGGTGGACCGCACCCGCATCAGTCAGCTGGAGCGCGGTGACAAGCCGTCCCCGCCGCTCCTCGCCGCGCTCGCCAGAGTGTTCGACATTGAGATCGATGACCTCCTGGCCCCTGAGGGCGAGCAAGTCAAGGAGGCGTCATGACCCGCCGAATGATCACCGCTGAAGAGCTTGCCGAACTCCTCGGAGAACTCGACGACCAAGGGCAGCCGCGCGTCGAGAGCATCAAGGACAAGGCCTCCAGCAAGGCATGGCCGTCGCGTCTGGTCAACGGCAAGTTGCGCTTCCTCTACCCGGATGACGTGGACGAGATCTTCGAGATCTGCAAGCGCGGCCCCGAGGGCAAGCCCAAGGCGGAGGCCGCTCCGGTCAAGCGCCGCTCTGGCAAGGCCGCCACAACGACCGTGACGCAGATCCGTGGGTCCGGCCTGGCCGACTTCCGCGAGCTGCCCGTCGCCAATCGCAGGGGGACGGCGTGACCGCCGCTGAGCGTCTCGGCGCTGCCCTCATGACCGCAGCCCTGTCCCTGCGAGTCGACGAGCTGTTCGAGCTCGACCGCGAAGACGACCAGACCGCTATCCCCACCCACCGAGGAGTTCACCGTGCTCGATGACGCCGCCCGAGTGGCCCGCTACCAGGCCCAGACCGGCCGGGCCAAGCTCACTCCGCGCCAGCAGCGGCGGGTGAACCACAAGCGCCGCCGCCATTCGCAGGAGGCGCTGTTCCGCCGCGACCGCGCCGTGCGCGACCGGATGTTCGCTGTCGCGGAGCGCAGGCGGCGCAACGACGCACTGCTGCCCGCCAAGTAGGTGCGGGCCCAGCAGATCCACCTGCCAGGCCCGCGAAACCCGCTCAACCAGTTCGGACCAACGAAACAGGAGCAGGCAATGACCACGATACAGACCGTCGAAACGCCGCAGGTGCCGGAGCTCAGCGCCAGAGCGCGTGAGGCCATCGCCAAGGCGAAGGAGTACACGTGGGGCTGGGCCAAGCTGGTGCAGTTCTTCGCTGACAACCCGGACATCGCCGACGAGGCGCATGTCTACGACCACGAGGCGCTCATCTACCTGCCGCCGGACGAGGACACCGTTGCCACCCTGGCGGACTTCGCGCGGCGCGGCGTGCGCGCTGGCGCCCGCGTCGAGAAGGCGTACGACGACGACTACGGCAAGGTGCGGCTGCACTTCGGCCCCGTCTACGTGCAGGCGTACACGAACAGGGGCGAGGTCTGCGAGCGGGTCGTGGTCGGCACCCGCGAAGTCGTCGAGGAGGTCAAGGACCCTGAGGCGCTCGCCGCCGTCCCGACCATCACGCAGACGCGCACCGAGGAGATCGTGGAGTGGCAGTGCCGCCCGCTTCTCGCTGGTGAGCAGGGCGGGCAGGTGCGCGCGTGAGCACCCAGACGAGCACGCTGATCGACGTCCACCCGGCCGGCCACGAGGTGGCGATCGTCCCCACCGCCCCCGGTCAGGGTGTGCGCCTGCACCTGTCGGGCGAAGAGCGCACGTTCCGGCCGGTGGTGGACGACGTCCCGCACGTGCTGGTGCTGCCCGGCGACCGGGCGCTGATCGGGTGGGGCTGGTCGCACGGCTGGTACGGCTCCCTGGCGGGCGTCCGTAACGGGCACCACCCGGTGGACCGTGACGCCTGGCACGCCGCGTGCAAAGCCGTCCAGGGCGGCGGCATCGCCTACGTGACCTACACGCTGCGGGAGTACTACGGGCAGCCCCGGTGGATCGCCAACGGCTACCGGTGGGAGCCCGTCGAGCAGGCCGGAGCGGCGGCATGACCAAGACCAGCCAGACCCCCGCCCTCATGGATCACGGGCAGGCCCGCCACCACCTCGAAGCGCTGCACTTCCACGGCTTCACCGTCACCATCCACTCGCCGAAGACGTCCCCGGACCGCCGCCTGTACTGCGTGACCGCGTACGGCAGCAGTGGCCAGCGCACAGAGATGCTGACCGGCCGCGGCCTGCACCTGGACGCAGCCGTCCGGGCGGCGGCGCTGAAACTCGGCGCCGCCCGCCTGGACGCCTACGTCGCGCACCTGGCAGAGCAGGAGGCCCGGTCGTGACGGGCCGCTGGCTGACGCCGAACCGGGCGCGGGAACTGCTCGGCCTCACCTGGGACCAGTTCAACCTGCTGGTCGGGTCCGGCGCCCTGGTTCAGGAGTTGATCGGAGATCACTACTCGGTCTCTGAGGCGTCCGCGCTCGAAGTGCTGGCCCAGCGCGCAGGCATCCCGGTACGGCAGGGCCCCGACATCGGCGACGAGGCCGGGCGCGAGTTCCGGCACAGCCAAGACGACTACACCGACACCCCCAACGACGAGGGAGACGAGGCGCCATGAGAACGCCCCACAAGATCGGCTCGATCGTCGACATCACCATCAAGGGCGTCCACATCATCGGGCTGAACGCGGTCACCGGAGCGCCCACCATCACCGACGAGCACGGCCACGAGTACCCCATGCCGCCTCAGGCCGCCATGCAGCGCGCGGACCGGAGCGACTGCACTGATGCCGAAGCCCTCCGCGGGCGCATCGCTGACGCGGTCGCCTCCATCGACCGGATGACCGACGAGCAGACGCTCGACCCGTGGACCGCGCACTGGCTTCGCAAGACGCTCGACCCCAACCCTCGCCACTGGCCGCCGCAGGCCGGTGACGTGTGGGACGACGGTATGCCGTTCGGCGGAAGCCTGTGGTTCGCGCAGGTCGCCCACGGCGGCTCCCGCTCAGACCTCGTCATGGTCTCCGAGGAGCGCCACGACAACAGCCGGCGCAACCAGATCACCCCTGAAGAACTCCTCGCCAGCGCTGCCGAAGTCCGCCTGGCGTACCGCCGTGAGACAGGAGACAACGACTGATGGCGATCGATTCCAACTACAACGAGGTCGCGGCCCGCATCGTCGAGGCGCGCAAGAAGTACCCAGATGGAGTCCTTCAGCCGTACGACCCTGCCGTCCCGTATCAAATCGAGACCATCGGCGAGAAGTCGTTCATCGTCTACACGGCGGCGTTCTACCGGACGCTGGACGACCCGCGGCCGGGCATCGGTGTCGCCTGGGAGCCGTTCCCTGGCAAGACGAACTTCACCCGCGACTCCGAGCTGATGAACGCCGAGACCTCAGCGTGGGGCCGCGCCCTGGTGGCCGCGTTCGCCGCGGACACTAAGAAGGGCATCGCCACTTCGCTGGACGTCCGCAATCGCGAGGTCGAGAGGCAGCCCGGTCCGCGCGACGCGCAGGGATGGCCCAAGCAGCCGGAGCCGGGCGAGCAGCCCGTCGCCAAGGCGCTGCTGTCCCGCCTCGCCGGCCAGTTCGCCGCGCTCGGCGTGGCCGGCCGGGACGAAGGGCTGATGACGATCGGCGCGCTCATCGAGGTGCAGGTGTCGTCCACGAAGGAGCTGACGAACGCTCAGGCGCAGCAGCTCATTGAGAAGCTCGACCCGCTCGCCAAGTCCGAGGACCCGGCGGCGGCGCTGGCGGAGGCCATCCGGCAGTCCCTGGAGGTCGTCGACCATGACGCCGCGTGACGCCGCCTTCAAGGTCGCGGTCCTGGACGCCCTGTCGAAGCGGGTGAACAAGGCGCTGGCCGATGCCCGCTCGGACGCCGAGCAGCAGTTCGCCGTCGCCCGGGAGATGGGCGTCACCCAGCTCGAGGTGGCTCTCCCGTCCGGTGAGCCGGTCGGCAAGGTGTCCATCAAGGCGGGCGAGGAGTCCATCGTCGTGGACGACGGCGCCCTGCTGAAGTGGGTTGAGGCCAACCGGCCGGAGGAGATCGAGCCCACCGTCTCCACCTCTGCCCTGTCCAAGCCGGACGTGGTCGCCTACGTCCGCAAGTTGCACCCCGAACTCGTCTCGTCCCGGGTCCGGCCCGCTACCCGGGCGGCTCTCCTGGCCCTCCTCACTGATGACGGCGAACTGGTCAGCGAGACGACCGGCGAAGTGGTCAAGGTGCGCGAGGTGGTGAAGCGGCCGGCGAGCGGCGCGTTCATGCTCACGTTCGAGAAGGCGGCCAAGGGCAAGCCGCCGGGCCGGGAGCGCATCGCCGCTTCCTGGCAGTCCGGCGAGGTGTCCATCACGGACCTGATCCGTCCCGCGATCGAGGCGGGGGAGCAGGCATGAAGCGCACCGAGCTGAAGCGCAAGGCACCGATGCCGCGCGGTGCCGGGCTCAAGCGGGGGAGCGCGCCCGACCGGAAGTCCGCGGCCAAGCCGTCCCGCCCGAAGGCGGTCCCCGCGGCGGCCAAGGCGCTGCTGAAGGTCCGCAGCGGCGGGGCGTGCGAGGTCGGCCTGGTGTGCGGAGGCCGGTCGGCGGGCGTAGACCCGGCGCACCGGGAGGGCAAGAAGGCGGGCGGCACCGGCAAGACCTGGTCGAACCTGGCCAGCAACCTGCTCTGGTCGTGCCGCCCATGCCACGACTTCATCGACAACACCCAGCCCGCCCGCGCCGAGAAGCTCGGCCTGAAGCTGCGGGCCGGCGTCGCCCGGCCGTGGGAGGTCCCGGTCCTGCATGAGCGGTTTCGGTGGGTGCTGCTCGACAACGAGGGCGGTGTGCGGGCCGCGCCTGCGGACGCGATCCGGGAGAGCCAGCTTCGCGGCGCGCGCCCGACTCCGGTGGTCGCCTGCACCGCGTGGGAGCTGATCCGGCAGGACGGCGCCTTCATCGACGCGATGGACCGCTACGGCCACGTGCAGTGCCCTGGCTGGTCGGCGCCGATCGAGGGCCTGTTCACCTGCGGGTGTGGCTCGACGCCCTTCGTACTGATGGCGGTGGCGTGATGCTCGGCCAGGCGGCCGTCGAGTTCATCTACGACTGCACCGCGTGCGGAGCGAACGGCCCTCATCGCTACGACGGCGAAGAGCTGGCCTGCCTGGCGTGCGGGACGCCGCGCGAGGTCGAGCCGGAGCTGATCGCGTCCGTCCTCGACATGCGGTTCTGCGACTGGTGCCGGGAGACGCTGCCGGCCCGGCACACGTGCCGCCCTGATGAGCCGTCGTGTGAGTCGCGTGCCCACCTGTATCCGGACCGGTGCGGGATCTGCCCGACCGATCTGGCCCTGCAGAAGCGTGATCTGGCCCACCGTGCCGACACGGCGCTGTGCGGCTCCCCGTCCGACAGCGACACCCCCTGACCTGGAGAAAGGCAGTCATGCGCGTCAGCACTGACATCCTCGCCGAACTGGACGGCCTCGCGATCGACGGCAACCACGTCCGGATCACCGGCCAGCTCGACTACGCCTTCTACAAGAAGGTGGACAAGGTTCTGCAGGCGGCGGGCGGCAAGTGGAACCGCAAGGCCAAGGCCCACGTGTTCGACACCGACCCGGCCGAGGTGTTGGAGCAGGTCATCCTGACCGGCGAGATCAGCACCCCGCAGGACATGGGCTACTTTCCGACGCCGCCCGCCGTCGTCGCCGAGCTGTTCGACAACGCCGGACTGGAGTCGGGCATGACGGTGCTCGAACCTTCGGCGGGGACGGGCGCGATCGCTCTCGCAGTCGCCGGCAGGGCATGCCCGGTGGACTGCGTCGAGATCGACGAGAAGCGCGCCAAGGCCATCCAGGACGCGGGCTATGCCCGGTCGGTGGTCGTCGGCGACTTCCTCGCCGTCGAGCCTGAGCCCCGCTACGACCGCGTGGTCATGAATCCGCCATTCGCCAAGAACGCCGACATCGCGCACGTCCGCCACGCCTTGCAGTTCCTCAAGCCGGGCGGGCGCCTCGTCTCGGTCATGTCGAACGGGGTGAAGTTCCGCCAGACGAAGACGCACGAGGACTTCCGAGGCCTGGTCTTCGCGCTCGGCGGGCGCATCGAACCGCTCCCCGACGACGCCTTCAAGCCCTCCGGGACCGGCGTCCGCACGGTTATCGCCGTCATCCCCTCCTGAAATCGACCCCCTGACCCCCCGAAGGGAACGACCGTGACCCACGTAGGCGACCTGTACGAGCCGGGAGACGACCGAGAGCCTGGCGAGCCCGATGTCGAGCCCCCGCTGGACCTGGACGCGGTAGAGGAGTCGATCCGCGTCTACTACGGCGGCAGCGACGACGACAGCGGCAAAGCGGCCGAGGAACTGCTGATGGTCGTGTCCCGTCTGGCGGCGGAGCTTCGCGAGGCCCGCGAGCGGATCGCCGAGTTCGAGGCGCTGCCCACCCGAGAGGAGTGGGTGGTTACCGAGGGGCGCGACTTCGCTCCCAATGGAAGCGAGCACCGGTTCCCCAACGGCGATGCGGCGGTGAGCGGCGCGACCGTCATCGGCGGCCAGGCGTGGCGGCGGTCGCTGACGGTCAGCCCGTGGGAGCCGATCGCGAACGAGCCGCCCTTCTAGCCCCCTCCCTGCTGCTGCTCTCGCCTTCGGGGGTGGAGAGCAGCAGCAGGACCGGCAGTACTCCATACACCTGAGAGGAGGAGACGGGTGTCAGCGGTTCTTGAGTCTGCGGTGAAGTTCCGCGACCAGTTCTTCGTCGGAAGCGCTGCCGAGATCGGGCCGACCCTCCTGGATGGCCGGCGCGCGAACGGCGAGCCCCGCCAGTCGCAGGGCTTCGTCGTGGGCGATCTCCAGCACGTCGGCGATCGCGAGGACGTTCCCCGCTTGCGGCGTGCGTGGCTGCCATCGCCAGTTGTTGATCGTTGCTCTGCTCACTCCGCTGTTTCGCGCGAGCCAGCTTTTCGTCTGGCCGCGCTCGTTGAGGGCGGCCTCGATGAGGTCGAGGAACGGGCGTGCGGGGGCGTCTTCGCTCACACATCCATGTGTACAGAGATGGCCAGAGGTCTCTGGTCGGTTTCCCTTCCCATGGGTGGCTAAGTGTGGCTAAAGTTGGCAAGAGATGGAAAGAGCATGAAGGGAGTGAGCGACTTGTACCTGTCCCCAGCGCAAGCCTGTGGACGCCTCGACATCAGCCGTCCGACGCTGCTCAAACGCATCCGCGCGGGCGAGATCAAGGCGATCAAGCTGGGCGAGGCGCGCAACTCGCCCGTCCGGGTGTTCCTCTCGTCGATCGAGAACTACGAGAAGCGCCGCCAGATGGCCGTCACCGAGAGGTCGGCCGCGTGAACGAGATCCAACTCTTCGACAACGGCGAGTTCGAGCAACTTCCGATCCGGCGCGCAACTCGTGACGGCCTCACCTGGTACGCCATCACGGACATCGCGAAGATCCTGGGGAGGCGCGACGCTCAGAGCGTTGTCGACTCCCTTTCGAAGGCCGACGTTAAGCAGTTGCCGATCCGGACGCCGGGTGGGCCGCAGCTCATGAACTGCACTACGAGGGCCGGATTGGAGTGGGCGCTGGCTCGCTCGACCAAGCCCGAGGCGGTGCGGCTCGCAGGACTTCTCGGCGTCGCAGTCCTTTACGCGCCGAGCATCACGAACTCCACCCTCGCCGTGATCAGTGCAGCTCTCGCCCACCTGCCACAGCAGAGCGAATACAAGATCGGGCCTTACCGCATCGACTTGTACTTCCCGAGTCTCCGCGTCGCCGTTGAGTGCGATGAACGCGGACATGTGGGCTACGACGCGGAGGCGGAAGCCGAGCGACAGACCTGTGTTCAGCGTGAACTGACGTGCCGATTCGTCAGGTACAACCCGCACGCAGCCGGTTTCAACGTCGGCAGGGTCATCAACGCCGTCATGGTCTCGCCCGGCAGCAAGTCGAAGTCTTCGCAGCCCACCCTCTTCGCCATCGGGGAGATCGCATGACCGACAAACCGAAGACCATCGACGGCTTCGCCCCGTACCCCACGAGCCCGGCCAAGGCGACCTGTGATGCGCTCGCTGCTCACATGTCGGTATGCGCCCACGCGTCCACAGCGCTTAACACGGAGTTCTTCGTAGCTGCCCAGACCGCCGACACGGCGACCGGCCCTGAAGTGGCGCGCTACCTGCAGAACCAGGCGTTGATGACCGCCGAGCTCGGGGTGGCGTTCCTGCTGCACGAGATCCAGGAGCACCTCCCCGAGATGGCTGACGACATCGCCCGCCGCATGTGGGAGCAGTGGGAGGACGCCCCTCTCCAGGCCCACACGTGGGCGGCTGTCAATTCATACGAGATCGACCCCGAGCAGGTGGCCGAGGTCGCGCTGGCGACGTGGCGGGCCGCCCAGTCCGAGCTTCCCCTTGGAGATGCGTCCTGATGGCCGACAAGACCACCCTCGCCTCGATCGCCCCGTACCCGAAGACGGCAGACGAGGCTACCGCCGACGCGATGGCCCGCCACCTGACCGCGTTCGCTCAGCTTCACTGGCGGATGGCGATGGACCACCCGGACCCGGAGAAGGCCCGCCAGTCGATCGGCTACTTCTCCAGCCACTACGGCATCGCCTACCTGCTGCGCGAGATGCCCGCCAGCGAGGGCGACCGGGTGGCGCGCGAACTGTGGGAGACGTGGGAGTCCGGCCACGGAGTCGGCATCGACATCTGGAACTGGCTGACCGACGAGTACGGCATCGACCCGCAGGCGATCGGCAAGATCGCGGCGCGACTGATCGCCGAGGACGAGGTCAAGGCTGCCGAGTCTGCCCCCACCGATGTGCACCCCGGCCAGGTGCAGATCCCCGCTGGTGGTGAGTCGTGAGCCTCTACGACCTGGTCTTGGGCGATGGCGGGCAGCGCGCCCGTGGCATGGTCCTCCTCACGTTCCTCGGCAACCCCACCGTCGGCCGGTTCCGTGACGCGTGGGTGGAGAAGGGCGACGGCGGAGAGCCGGTCATCGTCGTCTACACCCGCAACGGCGGCGGCAACCGCGAGTGCATGTGCGACGACCACCCCGAAGGCGGCTGCCTGCTGGAAGTCATCGAGGACTTGCAGCGGAACCCGCTGTACCTGTCCGACGAGGACGACGAGTTCGACTGCACGTACGCCAGCTTCCGCTTCCGCTGCCCGGACAACGCCGAGGTTCGTGACGCGCTCGCCGGCGTGGCCGATGGCCGCCGAGACATGGACGCGGAGTGGGCGAAGGCAATCGCCTCGCTCACGCCGCCCACCCCCTCTTCCCTGTAACCCCGCCTCGCCGCCCCCTCGTGGCGGCGGCCTGGCATCCCCGAACCACACCAGACCCAGGAGATCACCAATGGCACAGCAGTACCCGTCCATCCTCTCTCTCCCGACGATGGCGCTCCCGCTGACGGACCGGTCCGCCACCTACCTGAGGGAGACCGTGAAGGGCGTCGAGATCGAGATCGAGCGCATGGCCGAAGCCGAGAAGCGCTACCTGGCCGAAGCCGCCGCCTGCAAGGCGGTGCAGGAGCTGCTGACCGCCACCCGCGACACCTACACCCGCCAGCTGGGCGACCACGCCGCGCCGGCCGTTCAGCCGCAGCGGTGGCCGGTCGACCCGAACATGAGCGTCGGCGAGGTGGAGGAGACGTGCCCTCCGTGCGGCCAGCCGATGCGCTGGACGGAGGGCTACGGGTTCGTCCACACGGTGGACGGCTCGTGGATCGTCGCGGGGGAGTGGTGCGCGCAGGCCGCCCCTGCGATCACGGCGCTGATGCCCGCCGTGGATGGGGAGACCGCGCCGTGACCGCCATGGTCGCGCTGCTGGCCCGCTGGTGGGCTCGCATCGCTGAGGTGTTCGCCCCGCACGCGGGAGCCCGATGCCGTCCGGCTCGCCCTTGGCCCTCTCTCACCCTGTGGCCGATGGCCAGGGACCTCTCCCTCGCCGCCCGCCCCGCCGACCCCCTGAAGGACGCCTCATGAGCGAGATCACCCCCGAGCAGGTGACCCACCTCTGGGAGGTGGACCACCCCTACTACTGCTCCGAGGGCAACTACTACGTGGGCGGTGCCAAGTGGCATGAGGTCCACACGAGTTACGAGTCCTGGCAGGAGTTCCAGGAGGGGTGGGGCACCTCCGACCACGACATGAACCTTGTGTTCCGCTGGGACTGGCAGCGCACCAACCCGGCCGACCTCGACGAGGGCGAGGAGCCCAGCCCGGACAGGCTGCAGGTCTTCTGGGTGCTCCAGCGCAAGGCCATCCTGCGGTCCACAGAGTGCATCGTGACCCCGGAAGACGAGCCCGCCGTCCGGGCTTGGCTGGCGGAGCGCGCAAGGACCATCGCGACCCTCTGGGCTCCGTTCGATCTCGCAGTCCAGTCCGAGCAGGACGCGGAACTGCGGGACGGCGGTGAGACGCCGTGATGTGGGGCGCCATCCCAACCCTGGCCGCGTCCGGCGACTGGGCTCCCCTCCTGCTGCTCAGCGCCCTGGTGGCGATCGGAGCTGCGAACGCCGCCGTGTGGTGGTTCTGGGGGCTCGGCAAGTCCGCTGACGTCCGCTCCGCCGAGCGTGCCCTTGCGGGGGCGCACCGGCGGAACGCCGTCCTGGTGGTGGAGAACGAGCGGCTGGCCGCCCAGGTTGACCACCTCCACCGCCATGGCACCACCGCCCACCTCAGCAGCCGGATCGAGGGGCAGACGTGATCACCGTTGGTCAGGCCGTTGTCCTCGTTTTCGCCTGCGTCGTCGTGGGGTCGGGCATCGCCTTCGCGCTCGGCTTCGCGCTCGGCTTCACGGCCGGGCGCCGCCCTCCGCTCCAGACGATGGCCGACCCCGCCCACGCGCCGCGCCTGGACCGTACAGAAGCGGAGTGGAAGGCAGCGTTCGAGCGCACCGTCTGCCTCCCGCAGGAGCGCCTCGACGAGGACCACATCCCCGACTGCCTGCTCTGGGCGGAGGAGCGCCGCCGTGGCTGACCTGATCCGCAACGTGCTCGCCGCGATCGGCGCTCTCACCGTCACGGTGTGGCTGCTCGGGGCGGTGCTGGCTGTGCGCACTGTCCTGCGGGAGCGCCGCGCCGCCAAGCGGCCCCTGCCCGACCTCGACCAGCCGTCCCCGGAAGCCCTGAAGCGGCTGTGGGCCGACCTGGAAGCGCTGGAACGGGGTGAGAAGCCATGACCCCGACGATGACCAATGGAAGGCGCTCAGCTACCGATCTGTTCGCCGGGGGAGGCGGCTCCTCCGAGGGGCTCACGCAGGCCGGCTACCACGTGGCGATCGCCGCCAACCACTGGGCGGTCGCCGTGGCCACGCACAAGCTGAATCATCCGCACACCGAGCACCGCACCGCCGACCTGTCAGAGGTGGACTGGCGGACCTTCCCCACCACGGATGTGCTGTGGGCGTCCCCCTCGTGCGTCTGGCACGCCCGCGCCGGTGGCCGGCGACGCCCCCCGGCCGAGGCCGAGCGGATGAGACAGGACGCTGGGGCCATCGATCGCGCTACCGCCTTTGCGGTCATCGCCGCCGCCGAGGTCCACCAGTACGCCGCCGTCGTCGTCGAGAACGTGCCCGAGTTCCAGGACTGGACTCTGTACGGGTGGTGGCTCGACGGGCTGCGCGCCCTCGGATACGAGGTCACGCCGCTTGTGCTCGACGCCGCGGACTACGGGCACGCTCAGCACCGCAAGCGGCTGTTCGTCGTCGCCACCCGCGACGGTCTGGACGTGGACCTGACGCCGCCCGCCATGGAGCGGGTGCCGGCGTCCGCGATCCTCGATGATGACCCCGGAAAGCTCGTCACCCGCCCCATGTACGTGTCGCCGCAGATCGCGCAGATCGAGGCCGAGGGCGTTCCGCACCTGGTCACCTACCGGCGCAACGCCAAAGCCAAGCGCGCCGACCGGCATGCGCTCGCCGCCATCACCGCCGGTGGCAACCATCACGCCGTGGCGACCGTCCGCGACGGGCGGGCCTGGCACCGGCTTGTGACCAACCGCGAGTGTGCCCGCGGCCAGGGCTTCCCCGACTCTTACGAGTTCGTCGGCACTGGAGGCCAGGTCAAGCGGCAGATAGGCAACGCGGTCCCGGTGGGGATCGCCCGGTGGCTCGGTGAGCGTGTCGCCGCGGCGATGGATGGCGAACCTGCCGGGCCTCGCCGCGCCAGGCAGCTCGACCTGTTGGCGGAGATGGCCGCATGAACCGAACCATGCCAGCCCTGGCCCGCGCCACGCCCACCGCCTACCCGCAAGGCGCCGCGGCGTGCGTCGGCGCGGACGTGGACCCCGACGTGTTCTTCCCGCCAGGCCAGTCCGACCGCCTGGAGCAGGAGGCCGTCCAGGTCTGCCAGGCGTGCCCCCTGCGGGAGGCGTGCCTGGACTACGCGCTCGCCTGGGACGTGCGCGGCATCTGGGGCGGCACCACCTACCGGCAGCGTGAGCGGATCCGTACGGCGCGAGGTGTCGCCGCGCTGCCGGTCCTCGTCGGCTGGATCGTCGACCGGTCCGCCCAGCCCGGCCCGAAGCCTGCCGTCAAGGCTGCGCCCCTGCCTGACCTTGACCTTTCTCTCGAAGGAGATCCCATGCCCTCGACACTCCCCACGCCCATAGACCGCGCCCGCCGGGACGCCGGCGTTCCCGAGGCCCGTGACGTCGAGTCGGTCGACGACCTCCTCGCCGCTGCCCGTGCCCTCGATGACCGCAAGGTGGGCGCCGCCGTCGACAAGGCGACCTCCGCCATCTCCAAGCTGAGGGACGCCTACGGCGAGGCCGCCCGCCGGATCGCCGACGAGCAGGCCGCCCAGGAAGCGAAGACGGAGGCGCTCGCCGAGATCGAACGGCTGAAGGCACAGCTGGCCGAGGCCGAGGCGAGAGCGGCCGAGGTGGGGGCGAAGGTTCGCAAGCCACCCCCCCGGCAGGCCGGGGGGGTGGCGAGCCAGGCGAGGGCGTGGGCGCGCGAGAACGGCATCGACGTCCCCGCGGTAGGCCGCGTGCCGCGCGGCGTGCTGGAGAAGTACGAGGCCGCACAGCGGGCGGTGGCCTCATGAAGTGGCGTGCCGCCGCCTGCCACCGGGCGGACCCGGAGCTGTTCTTCCCGATCAGCCACCAGGGTCCGGCCGGCGTCCGGGAGACCGAGCGGGCCAAGGCTGTGTGCCTGGCCTGCCCGGTCCGCCCGGCCTGCCTCGCCGAGGTGGTTGCCGACCCGCCCGAGTTCGGGGTGTGGGCGGCCACAACGCCTGATGAGCGCCGTGCGCTCCGGCGCCGGACGGTGACGGTGTGATCGCCCTGATGACGCCCGACCAGGCCGCCTGGGTCCGCGACAACGCTTGGACGCCCCGCATGCGCCGCCAGGCATGGAGAGTGCCCGGCGGCGGCGCCAGTTACGACGCCGCCCTGGCCGCTCAGGTCTGCGACTGCATGGCCGGCGTGTGCTCGATGTGCCGGGCCGGGTGCCACAAGAACTGCGACCGCAAGACCCGCCCGCAGCCGGAGTGGTGGATCCAAAACCGGCCGCTCGACTACATCCACCCCACGGCCGTCTGGCTGGCCGACCGCGCCTGCCGGTCGCTGTGCCCGTGCTCGTGCCCGCCAGCCAAGCCTCGGCGCGTGGTTGAGCAGCTCGACCTGTTCGCGGAGGTGGCCGCGTGAGCGTCGACCGTGCCCAGCGCCGGAAAATCACCTGCAAGGCGTGCAAGCAGCCCGGAGAGAACCGCGGCTACGGCTGGTGCATCCCCTGCTACAGCCGCTGGGTTGCCCGTGGCCGACCCCAGGAAGGCCCGCCCGCCCCGTACGAGAACCTGCCCGAGCGAGAGCACAAGTTGCGGTCTATCCCGGCTACTTGCCGGATGGACCGGCACCCGCTCAAGGGCGACAGCCTGATTCGCACGGCGGACGGCGGGTGGCGGTGCCGGGCCTGCCAGGAGCACAACAAATCGGCCGCAGCAGAGCGGGCCGCGGCAGCCTGGCGCACCCAGTGGGACGAGATCCACTCCGGCCACGACGTTGTCATAAGGCGCGATGGCCGCCGCGCCTGCCGTACCTGTATTCGGGGTGACGCCGACATTGACGAGATCGCCATCGTGCGTGCCGAGGGCGGCGATCCGCCCTCGCGGTTGACCATCGCTGAACGGGAAGCAGCCATCCTGCATTTGCGCTCCTACGGGCTGACATACGAGCTGATCGCCCAGCGCGTTGGCTGCTCACTCAGGACCGCGTGGTGGGCATGCTCCCGCCTTAACGCGACTGAGATCACGGCGGCGCGGGCGCTGGTACAGGAGCGTACCGCGTGACCCCCGACCTCCACTCCTGCTGCCAGCAGTCCCTCCTGGACGGACACACCCCGGGAGAGCAGTGCCCCGGATGTGGCCGGACGATCCCGGACGCCACCGGAAGCCCTCGAACGACCTCGGACGGAGACCGCTGATGCCTGAGCCACAGACCCGCATCACCCGCTACGAGGTGTCCTGCGTCCCCGAGAGGCACATCGACGCCAGCCTGTTCACGATGGTCGTCGAGTACCGGGGTGCCGGCCGCTGGGCCGTCACCCGCAGCGCGGCGTACCACGACGCGAACGGCAACCGCTCGTGGGGCTACGACTGGGAGAACGGCCGCGAGCCCGTCACCGACGAGGAGCGAGCCGCCTGCAAGGCCGGCCGCCAGAAGTGGCTGGACCGGCACCGGTTCGACGAGCAGGCCGCTTTGGAGCTCGCCCGGCGGCTCGCCCCCGAGATCGCCTACCCGGGCTACACCGTCGCTGATGCTCTCGCCAAGGAGGAGACCCGCTGATGGCGCCTGAGCCGTACTTCAAGAGCGACGGCGTAGAGCTGTACCTGGGCGACTGCCGCGAGGTGCTGCCGCTGCTGGACATCGAGCCTTCGGCCTGCGTCACGGACCCCCCGTACGGCGAGACAGCGAACGAGTGGGACCGCTGGCCTGACGGCTGGGTCGACGCCGTAGCTGCAGCCCTGCCGCCGTCCGCTTCGCTGTGGCGCTTCGGCTCCGCCCGCATGTTCCTCGACCGGCGAGACAACTTCACCGGCTGGAAGTTCGCCCAAGAGGCGCTGTGGGTGAAGCGCAACGGCACCGGCCCGACCTCGCGTGACCGCCTGGTGAAGATTCACGAGTGGGCCTACCACTGGTATCGCGGACGCTGGACGGACCTGCATCACGAGTGGGAGCGGGAGCGTGTCGACGTCAACAAGGGCGTCGTCCGCAACCCTGCCGCCGCTGCAGAGCACCAGCGGGCCCGCCGCTCAAGCGCATGGCAAGACGACGGCACTCGCCAACCCCGATCTGTGAGCTACCTGGTTGACGCCCCCTCGGTACGTTTCCAGAAGCGCCACCCCGACGAGAAGCCGCTGGCCGTCGTCGAGGGGCTCGTGCGCGAATGCACCCCGCCCGGCGATCTCGTACTCGACCCGTTCGCAGGTTCGGGATCGGTGCTCCTGGCCGCGCGAATGCTCGGCCGCCGAGCGGTCGGCATCGAGAAGTTCGAGCCGTATGCCGAGGAAGCCGCCCGGCGGTTGTCCTCGCCCGATCTGTTCTCGGAGGCTGCTGATGGTCACGCCGGGACCTTCTCTGACCCGCACATCATCCGCGAGCACGGCGACGACGAGTGCGCGTACGGCGTGCTCGCCGTGGTCACCGACCCCGAGGAGACCGCTGATGGCAACCCGTGACTGGTCCTGGATGGACTTCGCCGCCTGCCAGGGCGAGGACCTGGTCCTGTTCTTCGGCCCTGACGGAGAACGCCAGCCCGAGCGTGACGTGCGCGAGCGGAAGGCCAAGGCCATCTGTGTCGGCTGCCCGGTCCGGTTCGAGTGCCTGGACTACGCGCTGAACAGGCCCGAGAAGTACGGCCTGTGGTTCCTGAGCGAGGAGGAACGCGGCGCTGAGCGGCGCCGGAGGATGCGCCGCACCTCCAATGCTGGCTTCTCCACCGCCGTGGACACCAAGCGGTGCAGCTCCTGCCGTCTGGTGCTGCCGGCCGCGGCCTTCTACCGGGACACCAGTTCCTCAGATGGTCTGGCGTACTCGTGCCGGGCGTGCCGTCAGCGTCGCCGGGTGGAGGTGGCGTGATGGGCCGCGAACAGGTGGCAGACCGCCGCCACGACGCCGAATGGCTACTCCAGCGGGAGCGGCTGATCCTGGACGGGGATCTGGCCAAGGTGCGCCGCACCAAGAGGCCGCCCATGAGCGTGGCCGAGCTGTCGATCGGCGTGGCGTACGAGCCGGACCCGCGCGAGATGGCCGCGGCCCGGCGGGTCGTGGAGGCGTGCGGCGCTCCGCACGGTGCGGGCGTGGTGGCGGAGCTGCTGGCCGCGCTCGGGCTGGAGGGGGCGTGAGCGTGGACTGGCGGCAGCGCTCCGCGTGCAAGGACGTCGACCCGGACCTGTTCTTCCAGGAGACCGGCCGACCATCGCAGCGCCTGGAGGCGATCTGCCGCAGCTGTGTGGTGCTGCTGCCTTGCACGTTCGATGCGCTCAAGACCCCCCGGCTCGGCTACCAGGCCGGGCTGACGAAGGTCGAGCGGGACCGGGTCCGCAGGTGGGACCGGTCGGCGAGAGAGCGGGCTGCTGTGAGGGCAGCCCGCGCAGGGTCGGGGGAGGGGGCTTGAACAGGTCAGTCGGAGGAGGGCTCGGGCCGCTGGCGCTCGATCGCTTCGGCGTCGGCAACCGGCACCACGGCGGCGATGCGCCGGCCGCGGGACATGACGTACGTGATCGTGCCGTAGGCCGCGGCGTCGTTGATGACGTCGGCCAGCTTGGCGCGCACGTCTCGCGTGCTCAGCTCTTGCTTAGTCGGTGCCATGACGCAAGTGTACCCGTGCGTAATCTAGAGTACGCTGGTGTACACAAGTGTCACTCCGCGATAGGGCAATGGAGGAAGTGCACCATGCCGTCGACCGGCCATGAAACCTGTCATCACCTGCGACTTCGGCTCTCCTGCGAAGACTTCGAAGCCCTGTTGGCGAGGTGCGCAAACCGTTGTGAGATCTGCGAGATCCCAGGGCCGGAAGCGCCTCGCGGAAAGCTGTTCGTAGATCACGACCACCGCTATGGCCTGTACGCCGTCCGAGGCATGCTCTGCGCCCGCTGCAACATCCTCATGCGCGACGTGGACCGCCGCCGCCGTAGAGACCCACGGGCGGAGGCGTACGTCGAGAACGCCTGGTTCATGTGGCGGCTCGTCAACCCGCCCGGCAGCAGCCAGGTCACCGACCCGCGCGTGTGGGGCGGATGGGAGCGCCCGTGACGCCGCGAGAGACGGAAACGCGCCCACGCTGGGATCAAGCTCCCTGGCAGACAGGTGTTTGTGCACGTGAGACCGGGGGTCTATTTCGCATGCCTGAAATTGAACTGAACGCGACCGTGGTTCGGACCCTTCCAGGACACAGGGACTGTCACCACAGGCTCTTCGGCTTGAGCTGCGGCACCTACGAGGGGCTTCTCGCGGAGAGTGGCCAGCGCTGTCGGATCTGCCAGACAGAGGCCCGGCACAACACCGCCGGCAAGCTCTTCATCGACCACGACGATTCGATGGGGAAGTGGGCGGTCCGCGGCCTGCTCTGCCATCGCTGCAACAGCCTTCTCGCCGAGAAGCCGGGGTGGGCCGTTGTCCCACCCGCGGACTTCCGCACATACCTCGCTGACCCGTGGTACGTCCGCCGAGCGCGTCAGCTTGGCGTCGAGTTGACCATGCCTCCCGAACCGCCCCGCTCGGCGCTCGTGCGCGATGCCCACGGGCGCGCCTGGGAGCACACATGGATGGGCTGGAGATGTCCGGACGGTCGCGCCCGCGCCCGTGACTGGAACTGGCTTGCGGCTCAGTTCGGCCCCATCGGCTTGACGATCACCAACTAACCGAACACCTGAGTGACCAGGGGGACAGGCGTGGCACCACCTCGAAGACCGGACCAGCTCTCATAGCCCGATCCCCTGCAACACCCGAGAGAGAGCCCCGTCTACGTGAACGACGACGAACAACCTGCAGGCCGGTCGCCAGCAGGGATGAACCAAGCGGCGATCGACTGGGCGTGGGCTCAGCCGGTCGCCAACAACCCAGGCGCGCGACTCACGCTGTTGTGCCTCGCTCGCCTGGTGGATGAGACGTGGGAGTGCGAGGCCAGTCAGGAGGAGGTGGCGGTGGTGGCGATGCTGTCGTCACGGACGGTTCGCCGTCAGCTCGAGCAGTTGGAGACGGACGGCTTCGTAGCGCGGATAAAGCGGTTTGACGACAAGGGCTATCGCCTCCCGGATCGCTGCCGACTGAACCCGAGTCTCGGCCTACCGGACAATCTGTCCGCTGGGGATTTTCCCATCTCAGATCCACAGGACAATCTGTCCGCTAGGGGCTCGACCCAGCGGACAGATTGCCCACCGGTCAATGTGTCCGCTGGATCTGACCAGCAGGAACGTTCGGACGGCCTACCGGACAATATGGCCAGTGGCCAATCTGACCTGTGGGCAGATTGGCCGGTAGGCGATGAGACCGATTCGCAAAAGCCCAGCTCAGAACCAGCGGACAGATTGACCACCGGTCAAGTTGGCCGCGCTATAGGTGTTAGTAGTTCTTCTTCTAAAGAAGAAGAACAAAACCTCTCTACAACCAAGGGGGGTGCGGGGGAGAAGCCCGCGGCCAACGCCAAGGATCACCCCCGCTTCGCCGAGTGGTACGCCGCCTATCCGATCCACAAGGCGCCCGCGGCTGCCCGTAAGGCGTTCAACAAGGCGATCACCAAGGTTGACGACGTATCCGTTCTCGTCGACGCCGCCCTTCGCTACCGAACCGACCCGCAGTTTCTACGCGGCTTCGGCAAGCACCCAGCCACATGGCTGAACGGCGAATGCTGGCTTGACGAGCCGGCCCCCAGCCCTCAGGTGCGCGACGAGTCCAGCAATGGCTCCGGCTCTCAGGTGCCAGAGCGTGGCAAGCCCCGCCAGAACCCCTTCCGCAGCAAGAGGGAGTCAGCATGAACCCTGAAGATGATCCACTCGCCGAGTGGCGTTCGGAGGGACTCCGCCGCCGCATCGAGAACTTCCGATCCCGGCGCCCGCCGATGCTCCGCCACAAGGGCGTCCTGAACAATGACGTCGCCGAGTGGGGCTCGCGCCTGTTCGACGAGACCGCCCGCAACCTGGTGATCACCGGCGATCCGGGGGTGGCCAAGACGTGGAACGTGTGGGAGGTGCTCGAGCGAGCCGTTCGTGCCGGGTACGTGGGAACGATCCTGTTCGCCACATCCGCCGGGTGGCAGGAGGTCGTCGGCCCGCCGCCGGACTTCGACCGGCTGCGCGAGATGCGCAACGCCGACGTGCTCGTACTGGACGATCTCGGCTCGTCGCGGATCAACGAGTGGACGCGCGAGAAGCTGCTCGGCGTCGTCGACGAGCGCTGGCAGCACGCCCGCCCGACCGTGATCACCTCCAACATGGACGACTTCGACGCCGCGCTCGGCGCCCGTCTCACCTCGAGGTTGGGCGACGGCGCGACCACGGTTCAGCTCGAGGGCGACGATCTGAGGGGCGGCCGATGACCGCGACCGAGTTCGAGACGACCGGCTGGGAAGCGACCGAGAAGGTCATCGCCGCCGAGATGGCCATCGCCGGTGCCGCGATCCAGTACCGCGGGCTGCTGGACGAGGCCGCCGACATGGTCTCAGCCCAGGACTTCTACAGCATTGCCGGCCATGTGTTCGCCGCGGCGCTGTCGTTGCGGGATCAGCGGCGGACGGTCCATCCGACCGAGGTGCTGATCGAGCTGCAAGAGCGCGGCGACCTCGAGCGGGTGGGCGGCGGCTCGTACCTGCACACGCTGATGGAGCACGCCGCCGTCGCCGGTTCAATCCGCCGCCTCTGCAAGACGATCTTTGAGGACGCTGAGCGGCGCCGCTTGCAGCAGGCGCTCCGGACCAGCATTCAAATGACCGAGCATGTGACGTGGGAGGCGTCCACGGACGTTGACCAGGTCCGCAAGCTGGTCGACGAGGCTTTGGTGCGCCGGGTGGGGGATCGCCCGCGGGACGTGTCCGCTGCCATGATCAAGCTGCTGGACGAACTCGAGAACCCGCCGCCGAAGCTCGACGTGGTGGAGACGCCGTTCGAGGACCTCACTCAATTGCTGGGCGGCGGGTTCCGCAAGGGCCAGCTCGTCGTGGTGGCGGCCAGGCCCGGCCTGGGCAAGAGCGTCCTGTCCACGGACTTCGCCCGCAAGGCGGCGATCCAGGACAGCGAGCGGAGCATCATCTTCACGCTCGAGATGAGTGAGGAAGAGGTCCTGCAGCGCATCACCGCCGCAGAAGCGCGCGTGCCGCTCCGTGCCATCCAGACTCGTAACGTCACCCGGCAGCAATTGGCCGCCGCCGCAGAGGCTGGCGCCCGCGTCTCCGGGTCGCCGCTGACGATCGACTACGCGCCCGGTTGCACGCTCGAGCACATCCGCTCTCAGCTCCGCTGGCTGTCCCGCGAGGACCCGGCGAAGCTGGCCGTCGTCGACTACCTGCAGATCATGCGGGCTCCGAAGCATCAGCGCCGCGACCAGGAACTCGGCATGGTCACGCAGGAGCTGAAGGCCATGGCGGGCGAGTTCGGGCTGACGATCGTGCTGCTGTCGCAGCTCAACCGGGACTCGCAGAAGCGCACCGACAAGCGCCCGCAGATCTCCGAACTTCGTGACAGCGGCGCGATCGAGTCGGACGCCGACGTGGTGATCCTCATCCACCGCGAAGACGCCTACGAGGCTGAGACGCCTCGAGCGGGCGAGGCGGAACTGATCGTCGCAAAGAACCGCGGCGGTCCTCAGGGGACCGTCGTCGTCGCTGCCCAGTTGCACTACGCCCGCCTGACTGACATGGCGAAGCCCGATTCCGCTCCTGCACCGCGCCCTGACCTCCGCGTCGTGAACTGAAAGGACCTGACGTGAGCGCTTATCCCCCTGAGACGACCGCGGCCCTGCTGAAGATGCGCGAGGACTGGCTGCGGGTTGTCGCTGTCCCGAGCCGGTACGGGTTCGACATCGCTGTGGTGGTCGACGGCACCTACAGCCTGGACGGCTACGACCCGGCGGAGGTGGCGCGGGGCTGGCTGGACCGCATCAAGGCCGCACTCGCCGCGGACGGGCTGCCGCTGGGCGTGCCGCTCGGTGAGTGCGCCGGCCGGGCTGCCGTGCTCGGCGATGAGTCGCTCCCTGTCCTGCCCCCTGGACCGACCGAGGAGACCCTGTGACCGGACGAGCGATCGTGCTCCGAGGAGACGCCCGCAACCTCCCGCTGCCTGACGCGAGCGTGGACCTGATCGTCACGTCGCCGCCGTACTGGTCGCTGCGGGACTACCGCGACGGAGACCAGAGCCTCGAAGGGCAGATCGGCGCCGAGGCCTCGCCGGGCGAGTATCTGGAGTCGCTGTGGGAGTGCACCCGCGAGTGGATGCGTGTCCTGAAGCCTGAGGGCTCGATCTTCGTGGTGCTCGGCGACAAGTACTCCGACCGCGCCGATGGCGGACCAGCGTCAGCGCAGTCGTGGCGCGAAGACCGTGCAGGCTGCCTCCCGCCCGGGCGGTCGTCCACGGCGATGGCGCCCCGCAAGTCGCGGCTGATGCTGCCCGAGAGGTACCGGATCGGATGCCTTGACCTGGGCCTGATCGTGCGGTCGGTCATCATCTGGTCGAAGCCGTCGGCGATGCCGGAGCGCGTGACGGACCGGGTCCGGAACGCGCACGAGGACATCGTCCACCTGACGAAACTGCCCCACTACTACGCGGCGATCGACGAAATCCGCACCCCTGCCAGCGGCTACGCCCGCAAGCCTGGCGCTCGGCGTTCGACACCGCCCGGTCAGCGGCGCCGCGCGATGGCCGACACGGTCAATCCGCTCGGAGCGCCACCGTCCAGCGTGTGGGAGATCGCCAGCCAGCCGCTCAACGTGCCTGACCATCTGGACGATGACCACTATGCGGCCTACCCGTTCGAGATCCCGCGACGGATCATCCGCGGCTGGTGCCCACCCGGAGGCCTCGTAGTCGACCCATTCGGCGGGACCGGCACCACCGCACTGACAGCGTCCGTGCTCGGCCGCCGTGGCGTAACGGTCGACCGGTCGGCCGGCTACTGCCGGATCGCCGCCTGGCGCACCTCCAGCCGGTACGAGCGAGCCCGCGCCCTCGACCTGCCCAAGCCGCCGCCCGAGCCCGAGGGCCACCCCACCCTGTTCGGCAAGGAGGCAGCCCGTGCCTGACCGACCGAGATCACCGAGGAGACCCCGAATGGCTGACATCAAGATCACCCCGAATCCGTACAGCCCGTACGCCAACGCCGACCCGGAGTGGCGGCACGCGTACCCGTCGTTCTTTGGCGCGCTGCCTCAGCCCGGCGTGCTGACGATCACCGGCTGTCGCCGCATGGCCGTGGTGGCGGAGAGCATGCCGCGCGATGTGCTCGACGAGATCGCGGCGGGTCGTCTACCGGAGGGCATGTGCCCGGTCTGCATGCAGGCGGCCACTGAAGGCGAGCAGCACATCAGCGGCGTGCCTCCTCAGCGGTGCCGCGAGTGCGGCGGCGATTCCAGTCAGGGCGAGTGGTGCGCTCTGTGCCGTCAGGAGCTTCACAACATCTGGTGGGCGACGCGAGAGGTGGCGCAGTCATGAGCCTGCCCACCTACGACGAGGCGTACGCCAAGGCGGCCGAGGGGTCGCCGTTCTCGAACTCGACCGAGGGCGAGTGCTGGATGGCGAACAACTGCCACCGGTGCGTCCACGACGCGCCCACGCGGCGCGACGAGTGGGACAAGGGCTGCCCGCTCATCATGGTCGCCCTGCTCGGCAAGACGCCGGCGGAGTGGATGCGCAAGGACGGGTTCCGGCTGGGCGACCAGTACACCTGCGTGTTCTTCCGCGACGAGGACGACCCGGGTCCGGGCGAGCCGACGCCGATCCCTGACCCTCCCGGGCAGGACGCGCTGTTCCCGCGCGACGGGTTCGAGCGTCCCGGGCGGATGTTCGCCGACACCAAGCCGCTGGAGGTGGCCACCCGTGGCTGACACCACCGAGAAGCGCGTGATCGCACCCGGTCAGGTGTGGGCGCTCCGCGATGACCGCTACGACGGCTGGCGTTACCTGACCGTCGACGAGGTCGACGCCCGGTACGTGTACGCCAAGGGCCAGCGCCGCAAGACGCGGATCCTCGCCGACCGGTTCGCGCGGGGCTCCCGGTGGTCGTTCTGCGGCTACGACGGGCCGGGCGTGCTGCCGGTGTTCTCGACGCGGCCCGTTTCTGGCGGCTGCCTGTCGTGCCCGCCCAAGCCTGCCGCCCTGCCGTTGACGCGGGTGTGCGCGGTCGGGTTCGGGCGGGTGTCCGTCACTCGGGACGGCGAGACCGTCTGGGAGGGCGACAGCGAGAAGAAGCGGCTGGGGCACTTCGAGCTACGGGCGCGAGAGATGCCCGGGGACTGGCGGATCCGCTTCGAGGCGTCCCTGTCCGACGTGATGTACCAGCGGCAGGGCGAGAGCAACTGGGTTCTCGTGTTTCGAGGGATGGGATTCGCGTGATGGCTGACACCAGGACCGGGACGCTCGCCGACGAGATGCGAGCGGCTGCCGCGAAGCTGCGCGCGAACCCGGAGCGTCCCGTGGACGAGCCTCTCGCCTCCTGGCTGGAGTCGTGGGACGGGGTCGATCTCGCCGAGGACGGCCCGCTGCCGGAGGACTTCGAGCACGCGCTCAGGATCGTCCGCGCTCTTAACGGGACCGTCCGTGGCTGACACGGCCAAGATCGACAAGCCTGCTCGCGGGTGCACCATCGAACTGCTGAACCTGGCCACGTTCTGCCCCCAGGCCGACTCGGTCACCTACGTCACGGGCTGCGTCAACGAACACCTCGACGAGGACCGGTACTGCGGTCGGCACCTCGACCTGCTGATGGGCGGGTCGCTGCTGTGCACCGTGTGCTGGCGGCTCGGCGTGCGCGTGCCGGTGACCGCCCTCGCCGTGGTGGCGTCCACGGGGGAGCGGATCCGCGTGGGGGCGGGTGTCGGGCCGGACGCTGATCCGCCTGCGCGCGTCTCAGAGTCGCCTCTCGCCGTCTCTGGGGCCGATCGGTTCCCCGACTAAGGACGGGGGACCCAACAGAAGCTCTCAGGGGCCCTACAGGACCTCACATCAGAACTGGTGATCACTAAATAGCAAGGATCAGCGAGGTGCCGATCCTTGTTCGAGAGAGGAATCGAACGAACCATGAGCTACTTCACCGCCAACCTGACTCGCGAAGAGGATGAAGTCCGGGAGGAGATGCGCCGCCAGGACGCCAAGTTCGGACCGCAGAACCACCCGGACGGGACCAGCGACAGCCACGACGCGAAAGCGCACGCGGACCTGGCGCGCGAGTGGTGCCAGGACGCCGCCGCTACAGGCGAGGTCACCTGGCAGCACATCCTGTGTGAGGAGGCCAGTGAGGCGTTCGCCGAAGTGGACCCCGAGAAGCTCCTCAACGAGCTGCTTCAGGTCGAGGCGGTTGCCCGCCAATGGCGGTTGGCGATCCGCCGCCGTCTCGCCGGCCAGTCTGGGGATGCGCTGTGACCCTCTCCAAGATCGTCCTCCTGCGGTGGGACGGACGCATCACCGCCACCATGGGCAGTGCCCTCCCCGACGCCGCCGCCCGCATCCTCGACTACGCCGTCAACGCCGAAGACGCAGCCGTCGGCGAAACCGAAACCGTGTGGATCGCCTACGGCGAACTCGACGTCGAGCCGTACGAGATGACCCGCGAGGACGCCGAGCACCTGGCCCAGATGGTCCGGGACGCCGACCGGCGAGCCCACCAGGCAGGGGAGGTGTCCCGGTGAGTCGGCGGGCGTTCTGGACGCTGATGGCAGTCGTAGGGGTCGTCACCTACACGGTCGGGTTCTGCTTCGCCTGGTACGCGATGGAGACGGGCAACGGCCGGGTGGTGCTGGTGGTCGCCGTGTTCGCTCTAGCGGGTCTGGCGGATGCGGTGCGCAGGCTGAGGCGGGCGTCCCGGTGAGGGACGCCGTACGCGGGGAAGCCTGCCTGCTGTTGAAGGCCGGGAAGGTGCGGGTGTGCTCGGCCGGCCCGGACAACTCCGCGCCTCCGGAGTACGTCCGGGCTCGGGTGGAGGGGCGCTCGTCTACGCGGTTCGTGCGGCTGTCGGGTGGCCGGTGGTTGTGCTCGTGCGACCGGCCGGAGTCGTGTGAGCACGTGGCTGCGGTCCAGCTCGTGACTGGGCATGACGGGCTGGCCCGCAAACCGGAGAGGGCGGGTTGAGGGCGGCGAGAAAGCGCTCCCCGGTCCGGGGCTACTCGGCGGCGGGCTGCTTGCGGGGGCGTCCGCCCTTGCGGGCTCGCCGCTCCTCCAGCTCTCGCTCGGCCTCGGCGAGCAGGTCGAGGTCCTCTTCGGAGCCGTGCCTGTTGATCTCGCTGCGCATGTGGGCGAGCAGGTTCTCGGTGCGGTTGACACCGAGTCTTTCGCAGACGTTGCCGAACGCCTTCCACATGCTGCGGGGCACGCGGATGGGTGTGGTGGGGGTGGGATCCACGAGGGTCCTTTCTTGTAGCTACGGAGAAATCTTCCCACACGTCTTGCGTAGCTACAAGGTTTCCATTAAGCTGTAGCTACAGAGTTAAAGCGAGACGCCAGGGAGAACGAGATGACCGACAAGCAGATAGTCACCATCACCGACCGGATCATGAAGGCCGCACAGAAGGACCGCCGCGAGATCGTGGAAGACCTGGTGGAGAAGCTGCTGGACTCCGGCCGCGCCGATGGCATGCGGGACCTCCTGATCGACCTCTGGGACGCCAAGGAGATCGGCGAGGACGGGGTGGAGTTCGCGGTCGAGAACAACGGGGCGGCCGACCCCCGCCGGTAGGGCCCAGGGCCCGGGGGAGACCCCGGGCCGCCCCCTCACCTTGATGATCAACCTTCCTGGATAGCGCTTTCCCATCGACCCTCAGGAGCACCCCATGACCCCCACCGAGATCGCCGCCCAGATCACCAGCCTCTACACCCAGCTCGCCGCCCAGGTCGCCGACAACGACACCGACTGGGACGGCGACTACGCCGCCCTGCTCGGCCAGCTCTCCCAGGGCGCGGAAGCGTTCGCCGGCGTCCTGGACGCCGTCGCCGAGAAGGACTTCGAGTCCTACACCTGGGACCGCACCCAGATCAAGGTCATGGGCGTCTCAGCCGCCCTCGCCGACTCCGGCAGCAGCCTGGGGTACGCCGCGGGGATCGCCGCCGCCTACCAGCGTGAGCTCGCCGCCGAGATCGCCTGACCCCGGATAGCGCTTTCCCTCCGACTCCCGAACCGCCGATCACCCACCCACGCAGGAGGACGACATGCCCGCCACCACCCCCGACGCCGTCGAGCTCCTCCACGCCGAGCTGGCGATCATCGGCCGTACCCCCAGCCCGGCCAGCATCCAGGCCACGATGCGGGTCGGGTTCAGCCCCTTCAAGTACCTGATCCTCGCTGACGGCAAGCCCATCCGGTTCGCGAACGGCCGGCTTCACGCCCGCGTGGTCGCCTCCTCGGTGGGGTTCCTCCACCCGGCGGCGGTGATCGAGGTGGAGTGCCGGCGCACCGGAGAGCGCGCCGTCGCTGACATGGACGGTCGGTTCGTCCACGTCGAGGGCGTCTACCACGACCCCAAGGCGCTCGCCTGGATGTACGACAACTGACCCCTGGCCCCGGGAAGATCCCGGGGCCAGCTCTGGACAGCGCTTTCCCGCAGACCCCCGAACCTCAGCTCAGGAGAAGTGATGACGCTCATGGCCACCGAGAAGCGATCTGCTGTGATCCCACCTTTGCTGAAGTTCGCGACCATCCCATGGGTCGTGTTCGTCACTCGGCAGGAAGCGCCGATCGCCCTCGACGAGATCGCAGACCGCATGGAGATCGAGGACCTCGCAGACCGGTTTGAGGCGGGCGAACTCACCGAGGACCAGTTCCACGAGCTCATCGGCCCCTCGCCCGGATATCGACCCGTTGATGTGTACGGCCCATACAGCGAGCGGCAGGCCGAGGCTCTCGCCGCCTACCTACAACAGCCGGACGTGGCGGCCAAGCACGGGGTTACGACCGCTGTTCCTGGCCGCCTGACCCGCTTTATCGCCTGACCTTCTGGTCCGGCTCCTCCCTGCCGGGCCACCCCCTCAACCCCCCCGAACGGAGAACCGACATGGACCTTCCAGAGAACTGGACCGCTGAACGCGCCTTGGGCCGACTCGACATCCACCACCTGATCCACGCCCCGTGCGGCTTCCGTAGCTTCGTCCCCTTCGACCTTGGCGAAGACGAGCGCCGCGCCCGCCTCCTGATCACTCTCCACGACTGCGAGCCCGCCCCGCCGTCGATCAGCGACCTCGCCGAAGACCAGTACGAGGCCCTCGCCGAGCAACTCCCCGGCCCCGAGGAGATGACGGTCGAATTCGCGGTCGTCTACTACCAGCGTGGCGAGCTCACAGTGGAAGGCCCGTACCCTCGCCGCCTCGCCGAGACCAAGGCCCGCGACAAGGGCGGCCGGATCGCGGAGCGGACCAAGACCGTCGAGTACGGCATGTGGACGCCCGCAAATAACCGGCTCGCCGAGTTCGACAAGGCCAGCAACGAGAGATGACTTCCCCCGCTCTCCTCCTCTCCCGTCTTGGTCGGGACGGGGGAGAGCACTACCCACACCGCAACGATCTTGAAAGAGGTTCATCGATGCCCAAGATCTCCTGGCCACCAGATCCCGACCGCCACACGCTCGGCCCCTGCACGGAGACGCCGTGCACCTCCGACGCGGTCGCGTACGTGCACCGCTCACCGGCCAGCGGCGGCCGGATCACCTTCATCACGGGGCCGCGCGCTCTCGCGGTCGCCGGGACCCCATCGACCGCGTACCAGACGGCGCTCGTGTGCCACGGCCATGCCGTGGCCATGCTCGAAAACCTTCTGAAGGAGGGCTGACCCGATGCCCAAGCCTGAGATTGTCGGCCGCCACGACGGCGGCGACGGCGAGTGGGAGGTCATCTCCCTCACCGGGGGCGGCTCAGCCTTCCAAACCCACCCGTGCCCGACCTGCCCGTGGCGTCGAGACGCTCCCACCGGAACGTTCCCGCCCGAGGCGTTCCGCCACTCCGCCCTCACCACCTACGACCTGGCCACCTCCAAGTTCGCCTGCCACACCTCCGGCCGTGACCGGCCGAGGACGTGCGCCGGCTTCCTGCTGCGTGGCGCTTCCGACAACCTTGCCGTCCGCATGTCCCGTACGGGCTTCACCGGCGTCCACTCGGATGTGCCGCTGTACGACGACTACCGGGAGATGGCCGTCGCCAACGGTGTGGACCCGGACGATCCCGCGCTGGCTCCCTGCCGAGGGGATCGGCCAGTGGAGTACCTGTCCGACGCCCCCGAGGAGACCCGACCCGATGCCTGACACCAACATCCCTCGCGGCCCGATCCACACTGAGCCGCTGGGCGCGATCCCGACCAGCCACGGCCAGATGTCCCGAGCCGCGAACGAGGCGGCGCTACGGGATGCCCTGGACGGCCTGCCGCTGGGCGCCCACGACCTGACCATCCTGGGCTGGCTGACCAGATGGGAGCCGTCCACGGTGGCCACGGTCTGCTCGTGGCTGTACCGGGCGAGGGAGGCGGGTAGCCGTGGCTGAGACCCGAGAGCCCAAGCGCATCAGACGGGAGCGTGTGCGCGGCTGGCGCAAGGGCGACAACTGCACGATCGTCGACCGCACCTCGAAGTGGGGCAACCCCTTCAAAGTCGGCGAGAAGATCCGCGACGATTCGCCGCTGTGGCCGTACATCGCCGCCACCGTCCCCGGAGGAGTCCACGGACTGGTCGCGCTGACGCCGATGACGTCCGAGCAGGCAACGGATCTGTACTCGTCGTGGGTGATCGAGCAGCCCCACCTGATGCTCCGCCTCGACGAGCTGGCTGGCAAAGACCTGGCCTGCTGGTGCGCCATCCCGAAGCCGGGGGAGCCGGACCACTGCCACGCGGCTTATCTGCTGGAGTTGGTGCGGGAGGTGTGCGATGCCTGAGCCGATCGCCCACCCGTCGCTACTCGCTCGCCTCGCCGACATCCGCCACGAGGTGGCCGGGCTGCTCGGCGACATCGATACCCGAGTGAAGCCCCGCCCCGACCGGATCGAGGACGGCAAGCACCTGCCTGGCCCCATCTGGGCATCTGCCGACCGGTGGACGATCCGCGTTGTGGACCCTGACGAGACCGAAGCCAGCGTGTTCGTGAACCATCCGCACTGCTACGACGACGACATCTTCCCGCTGGAGCCTTCCGAAGCCCGCCGTATCGGAATGGCGTTCCTCGCCGCCGCCGACTGGGCGGACAAGATTCGAGCCCGTGAGATCGCGAACGGAGACCCCGATGCCTGAGCCCATCCCCGAGGAAGCCGTAGGCGAGGCTACGGAGGCGTACTCGTGCGCCTGGACGTCTGGAGTGACTGGCCACGAGACCCTCGTGAGGATCGTCCTGGAAGCCGCAGCCCCGATCCTCGCCGACCAGGTGAGACGAGAGGTAGCCGATCAGTTCCGAGCCTTCGCAGCCCGTCTCCGCGCCGTCCCCGACGACGGTCTGACCTTGGGGCAGACCTGGGACCGCGACACCAGGGCGATGGAGTACGACCGCCTCGCCGACGTGATCATGCAGCGGGTCAGCGTGGCCACGGAGACCGAGGCCGACATCCGCGCCGACGAACGCCGGAAGACGATCGAGGTGATGACCGCGAGACTCCGCCGAGCCGCTGCGGGCCGTCGCGAGTACGACAGGGGCGAGCCTCCAACATGGGCGCACGAAGCCCTTCAGGCGGAAGCGGCCACGCTTGAGACCGCCGTGCGGGTCCTGGAAGACCCCATGGCCATGCTCGGGCTGATCCCATCCTGGATGTGGACCGCAGAGGAAGAGGCGCGCTTCGACGAACCCTCTCCCTGCGAGGTGGCGATCGACGAGGCGCGAGCCGACGAACGCCGCAAGGTGGCCGAGCAGATCACCGCATACGAGGATCTGCTGGGATCGATCTGGCTGTACATCGGCTGGCGCTACGTCACCAAGCAGCTCACGACCGAGCAGAAGGAGATTTTCGCCGCCGCCGTGGAGTCGAGCTCGCGACGGTTGAACGACGACGACCCCAGCGAGCCGTTCGATGTGGACCGGTGGTGGCGAGACGACGCGCCCATCCGTCAGATCGGAGATGCCCGTGACCCCCGCTGAGCTGATCGAGGCGGCTTTCCGCGAGCACCTGCGCATCCGCCCCCAGGAGCGCGCCACCGCTGCCCTCAAGGCAGGAGAGCCCATCCGTCTGTCCGGGGGAGAGGCCGCGGACGCCGCCGCGATCGCCCTGGACGCGCTGGCCGGCGCAGGCTTCTCCGTCGTCTCCACCGGAGACCTGCGCGCCTACCTCTACCGAGGCAAGCACCTGAAAGCCGAAGTCGCAGCGATGCGCCGCCTGCGCGAGATCGCCGGACCCGAGAGGACTGACCATGCTTGACCGTCTCCTGCGGCGCTTCGTACGCGTCACCTACGTGGAGTCCCCGGCGGCCTTGGACGCCTCCACGGTGACCGTGCACCTGATCGCCTGGCGGCGGATGCCGCGACGGGTGGTGTACGCGGTCGCGTACGACTGGCTCGCCAAGCCCGCCCGCCTGCTGAAGCTGCGACGGTCGTGTAAGGCCGGGCAGATCAACGCGAAGTGGGTGCTCACCTTCGACACGGGCCACGAGAGGAACGACCATGCCTGAGCCAACCGCTGTTTACATCGCTGAGGTGATCTGGTTCAGCGAGAACCCTGTGGACGGGCGTAAGCGCATCGCCGTGTGCGGCAGCCTCGACGCCGCCCTGAACGTCCTGCGCGGCCACCACATCTTCGGCGGCGACCTCGTGGCCACGGAGACCACCGGTGCCGCCCTGGGCACCCGTGGCGCCCGCACGTGGGCAGTTCACGAGCGCGACGAAGAGGCGAGCGACGAGGGCCACCTGTGGGTCACCTGCGAGCCGGTGACCGGATCGGCCAACGCCGATGCCTGAGACCCGCTTCCCGTCCCGCTGGGACTGGGCCCGAGCTCACCTGTGGGCGCTGCTCGTCCCGGACCTGCGGTGCGCCCACCGCTCCCACCGGCTGCGCCTGCCCTGCCTGCGGCACTACGCCTACAACGGGCTGTGCCGGGCGCACGGCCGGTGTGACATCGCGTGCCCCGCGGAGGTGCGCCGTGGCTGAGAGCCTGCCCGAGCGGCTGTTCGACCTCATCCCGGACGACATGACCATCTGGGAGGACGGCGACGAACTCGGCCACTTCGCCGACCGGGACCTGCACTGGTGGATGAAGGCGCTCGGCCACGACCGTAGGCACACCGCCTGCTGCACCTCGTGCGGCTGCGCGGTCACCTGCACGGCCCAGATGTTCCACGGAGCGCTCGTGGCGTCCGTGATCCGCGAGCTGGACAAGCTGGGAGCGCTCCGCGAGCCCAGCGCCCTGCCCGAGAGGACCACCGATCATGACTGACACAGAAACGGCCGCCGCGATCCTGCAAGCCCGCATGTCGTGGCCAGACGCCGAACGGTGCGCCGCGGCCCTCGAACAGGCGGGCTGGGAGTCTCTCCGTCGCGCTCGGGCGGTCGACATACTGCGCGCCCAGATGCCGTCCCAGAGCGCAGCAGCCTGCGTTGAAGACCTCGTGATGGCGGGCCTCATCACCGCCCGCGCTACCTGAAAGGACCACCGATGAGCTACGTGGATGACGTCCGAGATTCGCTCGCAGCCCGCCTCCCTGGCCTGGAGCCCGCCCTGCTCGACCTGTACACCCTTCTCGGCCTGGTGAAGGGCGTCAACGCCAGCATGGAGGACGTCCACGACGCGTGGGCGGTGTGGCGGGCACGCAGCAGGCCGGACCACAGAAGCCTCGTCCCGTTCGACCAGCTCACGGAAGAGGTGCAGGAGCTGGACCGCAAGTACGCCGAAACCATCGCCGAGGTGGGCATGGCCTGCTGGCTGACCCGCACACGTGTCGGCCTCGACGAAGCGGAGGACTGATCCGTGGCTGAGGACCTCCGCCAGCGGATGCGCTTCGCCGCGTCAATGACCGCTCTTGGGCTCGCAGTGGACCTCGCCAACGTCCTGACCGAGGCATCCGTGCGGTTCGCGCTCATCCATCGCTGGCCTGAGGCGGCGGCCTACTTCATCGTCGGCGCGATCACTTGGTCAGGGGTCGTCTTGTCGGCACTGTCGCGAGTTCGAGCGGAGGTCCGTCGTGGCTGAGAACCTCCGCCCCTGCCCTCGCGCGGACCTCCACACACCCGAACCCGCCGGCTACCTCGCCTGGCACCAGTGGGCTGAGGCCATGTCCCGCACCCACGAGCAGAGCCCCTGCCCCGGCTGCGGCGCGGTGTCCATCTGGGAGCCGACGATGCCCACGTGCGCTCTGCCGCCGGTTGAGCGGGCGTGCGTCGCGGTTCGGGGGCTGACGATATGAGCGAAGACCTCCGCCAGGAAGTGGAGCGGCTCCGCCAGGTCATAGACCGCCACGACTACGGCATCATGCCGGTCGGCGAGGGCTACATGGCCGCCCGGGCTGAGCGGGCCGAAAAGGAGCGCGACGAGTGGCGGGAACGCGCGGAGCGGGCCGAGGACGCCATCGCGAGGGTCCGCGTCGAGGCGACCTCATGGGCGGAGCTCGCCGAGCCCGGGGACGACGCCGCGGACTGGCTGGACCTGGCTATCGCTGACTGCGGGCGGGCCGTGCTCGACGCTCTCGACGGCCCGCAGGCCGCCGGATGACCGCCTATCCGACGCCGGCGAACAGCCACCACTGGTGGCTCACCACATTCAAGGGCTGGCGCCGGCTGCACGCCGTGCCGGGTGACGCCCTCACAGTCGAGGCGCACCGGGAGGCCATCGACGAGGGGGAGCCGTACGTCCGCACCACCGCGTGCGGGCGGACGCTCCCCCTCACCTACGCGGGCATGTTCTCCCGCTTCAGCATGCCCCGGTGTGCTCGCTGCTGCGACACACTGGCCATACCGCGAGGGGACGGGACGCCCGTCAACGAGGTGGCGGAGCGGCGGGCGAAGGCTGAACGAGAGGCCGCTGGCCGAGAGCAGGGGGACCTGTGAACGACACTGACGGAGTGCCAGACGGCCGCTTCCGCATGACGATCCCCGTCCGCGAACGGGGGTGGACGCACCCGTTCGTCCTCGCGGTTCCCGAGGCGTGGCGCAGCGTCCACGAGGAGTACGCCCGGCTGCACGGCTATTTCTGGCTGCCGTGCCCGCTGTGCGACCGGTCGTTCGGCGGCCACGAATGGCGCAGCATCAACGGCAAGGAGTCGTCCATCCCGGACCCGTTCGAGGGGCCAGGATCGGGGATGAGCATCGGCATCTGCCCCTCCTGCACCCGTGAGGGGCGCGGTATTGAGACGCCATCGAGGGGCTTCCTGTCCCTCTCCGAGGAGGAGACCGATGACCAACGCTGACGGAGTGCTGGCATCCATTGATGCCTGCCTGGACGACGTGCTCTCCGAGGATGCGATGAGGTGGGCGCCAGACGAGCCCGATCCGACACCGGAGAGTGTCCCGCTCGGCGAGCAGATCGCCCGCTTCGCAGAGCAGAACACCGGCTTCACGGTGATGGACTGGCAGCGGCATTACCTGAACGCCCTCACGCCTGCTGTTGAGGCAGGCACGCTGACATGGGACTCGGATCTAACGCCCCCGCGAGAAGCGATCTTCGACGCGATCAGCGCTGAACTGGAGACGCCCTCGCGGGACGGGCTGCTCCGAATCACCATGCCCGACGCCTCGGAGACCTGCCATCGGGTGGTGTCCGTGACGCCCGGAGAGATCCCCGGCGAGTTCGTGCTGACGCTGGAATCTGCCACCGAGGACGCGGTGGGGCGGATTCCCGACGAGCCGGACCCGGCGCCGGAAGGCTTGTACGCGCCGGGCGGTGTCGCATGGTCGGGCGGAGGATGGCCGATCATCCGGGACGAGCCCAGCGACGCGCTGGAGTGGGAGACGACGGTCACGCCCACGGGGCAGGCCATCGCCTCCGCCTTAATGCCGACGAGCGGCGAACTGCTGCTGATCGCCATGCCCGACGTGGAGCCTGCCGTGTCCGCGCTGTCTGGGATCTTCAACGAACTGCGCAGCGCCGCCGAGACGGCCCTGGAAGGCTTCGGGAAGGCGTTCGGGCCGTTCCTGTCCACCACGGCGCGCGAGATGCACCGGGCCGCCTACAGGGACGACCGCGCCCACTACCGCCGCTGCCCCACCTGCAACCCGGCAGGCTTCCCCAAGCCGCTGACGGTCAACGGGCACGAGTACAACCGGAGACGACGTAGGAGGAGTAGGCGATGACGTTCACGGAGAGGCTGCGGAAGGCCCTGTGGGAGTTCTTCCACGCTCTCGACGGCATCGAGGTGCGCTGGAAGCCGTTCGCCCTCCGTCACGATCCGCCCCGATGGGAGGACCGGTGAACCTCCTCGACCTCGACGAGCCCGACACCCCAACCGTTCCCGAGAGCCGAACGGTTGGGGCTTGCCGCTGCTGCCGCCACGCCCTCCGAGACCCCGTCTCTCTCGCCTACGGGATCGGTCCGGACTGTCGGAAGCGGTTGGGCATCGTCTCACGCAAGCCCGTCAGGATCACGGGCGTGGAGATGTGGCGAGACTGCGAAGGACAGACCAACCTCCTGGAGGAGACGTGACCACGGACATGCTGGCCTGGACGCGCCAGCAGATCGAGGCCAGAAAGGCGCTCGCCGAGTCCGCCTCGCCATCGCCCTGGGCCGCGAACGCCGAGCACAGCGAAGTGCTCGCGGTGGACGGCGAGTTCGTCGCTGACGGGTTCGCGCTGAGCGGCAACCAGCTCCGCAACACGGTGGACCACATCGCGTGGAACGACCCCCGCCAGATCATCGCTGACTGTGAAGCGGACCTGGCGGTCTTGGAGGAGTGCGCGAAGTACTTCGGCGGCGAGCACATCGAACTGATGTGGCACGCCTCCAACCTCGCCCGCCGCGTGGTCGCCGACCTCGCCAAGGCGTACGGCTGGACTCCCGAGAGGACCACGTCATGCCCTTCGTAGCGCCGATCAGCGCCTACTCGCCAGAGGGCAGCTGGACCGAATGCCTGTTCGTCCTGGAAGACCCCGGCGTGTGCGTGTGGGACGAGGAAACCCAGACCGCCGTTCCGGTCGAGTGGGCTTCCGAGAGGACGACTACGTGACCGACGCTGACGAGCGAGTGGCTCTCTTCATCCTGAAGACGTACCGCGAACCGGGCGAGGCGGACAACGCCCACCTGCGGGACTGCCCCGATGTGACAGTTGAGGACCCAGACGCCTACGACGGCACCTACAGCTGCGACACCGGGTGCGAGTACGCCCGCTTCGAAGCCGTCATCACGTGCCCCCACGAAGAGCGCGAGCAGTTCGAGTGGGGAGGCTTCGACAGAATCGGCGACATCCTCAACGAGATGGAGAAGGAAGAGGCAGCGACGGGAGAGGCGACGCCGTGACCCTGGACCGTACCGCGGAGCTCCAACCGCTCGACGCTGCCCACGTTCGGTAGGACACTCCAGGTAGCCGGACAATGCGTTGGAGGGCCGCAGATGCCAGACAGTGAATCGCCCGGGATGCCCAGCCTCGACGCTCTGAGCGAAGCTCTCCGCAGGGTCGCGATTGCCGGCCGCACGGTGAAGGCCGGCACCGGGGAACCCAACGAGATCTACCACCTGCTGAACAGCGATCTGAGACCGCTCTGCGGCAGCGGAACCGTGGAAGGCCCCTTTGTGATGGCCGTCAAGGCTGCCTGGCCCCTCCGCTGCGACAAGGTCGGTTGCGACCTGCATTGGCGATTCATCACCGAAGTCAACGAGGTCATCACCACCGCAGAAGACGACCGCTGCCACTACGACGTGAAGTGCAGGGCGTTTCGAGACGGGCTACGCGGCATCGCCCGCGTCGACTACCACCTGCATGGGGTCAAGCAGATGTCGATCTGGGACGCGGAAAAGGCAGGTAAGCCACTCTGTCCATCCTGCGGCCAGAGATGAGTCCGGTCGACTGGCCGTGAGACGCTCGTTGAGCATCGCACCGCCCCGGCATGCGTCAGACTCTCACTAAGACGCGTAAGGCGGCCCTCGCACCACCGAGGACCGCCCCTGCACCACCGACCCTCCGACACCACCAGCATCAGGTCTCCCGATCAGCGTAGTACCTCTCGGGGAGGCCGAAATGCCGCGTTACTGGGTTCATTCCGATCCGACGACCAGCAGCGATGACGGGCAGCGGGAATGCGCGCGCGCCGATCGATGCTCAGACCCTCGCCTCTCCACCGTGGACGGCAAGACACGCCGCGCCCCGGCTCTCACCTACCAGGCGTTCTGCCCGCAAGACCGCACCGCCGTCAGCAAGGCTCTCAACGACCTTCCGCTGCTGTGGGTGCGCGTCCACCAGCGCCTCGACAAGACCTTCGCCGCGTCGGGAGGCGGCCCGGTCGTCGCCGTCTCCAAGTCCGCCCCGGTCCCGATCTCGCTGGCCGCTGACGAGCTGCTCCGTCTCGCCCTCGCCTGCCTCGTCTCGTGGGAGGAACGGGTGCGGGACGTCGCCCGCCTCACCCAGCTGGACACCGTCCTGTCGCGCCGGCGCCGGGACGGGGCGGTGCTCACGCAGGCGTACACGATCCTCTCCGCCCACCTGGACGCCCTCCTGGCCCTCCCCGCGGAGTCGATGGCGCGCGGCGACACGTGCGAGGACCTGTCCGGCGCCGACGCCGGCCTGGAGCTGCTGCACCTGGCCTACCGGTGCCGCGCGTTCTTGACGGACACGAAGCAGGCGCCGCGCCACCTGTCGGGGGTGTACTGCGACTGCGGGTGGGCGGAGCTGTACGAGCAGCTCGACGACGACGGGCAGCCGGACGGGGCCCAGTGCCGCCAGTGCCGCAGCGAGTACGACAGGCAGGGCTACGAGGACCTGACCAAGGATCGGGCCGAGCCGGTCAAGATGTATCGGCATCGCAGTTTGCGGCCTGCCGTCCTCGATGATGAGCTGTCCCGTCGCGCCTGACATGGGATGATGGGCGGGAGATGTGTACTTCCCCTCCCGCCCTTGCCGTTCACTGCTTCCCGCGAGCGGGAGGCGTCGACGTGGTCCCGTCCCACCTGCCGCTGCACGTTTCGGACGATCAGCGGAAGATGACCGTCGAGGAGTACTTCGGACTCGTCGACAGCGACCACCGCGACACGCCCTGACCTGCGGTTCGCCTGTAGATCGTGACGCCCGAAAATGTCGGTCCTGCCTGGAATGATCGGGATATGAGTGTGCCCCGGCATGGCCGTAACACCGTGCCGAGGCTGCTAACCATCTAGGAGTCGACGTGCAGGAAATTACCGTGACCTGCGGCTGCGGACGCAAGATGAGAGTGGACACGCTTCGAGGCAAGGGCGCTTACCGCTGTGGGTGCGGGGTTCGCGTGCAGGCGGAGACTCCGAAGGCCAACCCGCTGTGCGTCGGGGTTGTCGAGGACAAATCACAGTGCGGGTTTGTCGTCGTAGCAGCGTCACGCGACCACGGTCTAGCGCTCTGCGGCAAGCATCTGGAGAGGCACGAAGAGTACCTTCGACGGCAGGCGAAATTGGACGCGTGGGAAGCCAACGATCTCAAAGCGAGTCGCCAACACCACATAGACGAGCGAACCCGGGTGCAAAAGCGTCTCGACTCGGCCAGAGAAGAGGGCCGGATGGTCGTCTACTACGTCCGCATCGGCTCCTATATCAAGATCGGGACCACGACCAGCTTCAAGTACCGCATGACCTCACTCATGCCAGACGAGATCCTGGCCACTGAGCCGGGACATGAAGAACTGGAACGGCTCCGACACAAGCAGTTCGCTCACCTGCGAATCCCGCTGGGACGTGAACGATTCAGGGCTGACCCTGAACTCACGAATCACATTCAGATGATCCGCGAGCACTACGGCGAACCCACCGACCGGTACCCCTCCCATGCGGTGAAGACCGACGCGCCGACCGGGCAGCGCGTCCCACTTGGCGTTTCGCCAGGTGACCTGCTATAAACGGATTGATCGTCCAGTAAAAGGCTCTCAGGCAGACACTGCCCAGGGGCCTTTTCGCATGTTTGGAGGCGACGTCCGACATGCAAGAACGCGAGCCCATCACGATTGCTGACGCTGCTGCCCGTCTCCGCAAAGCCGAGCCCCTTGTCCGCTGCTGGGCATCCCGCTACCACGCCCGCAAGCTCATCAAGCTGGGTAAGACCGCCTACTACGACTGGCTCGATCTGGCGACGATCGGCAGGCAGATCCATGTCGGCGAGAAGGTGCCCGCGACGCCTGAAGAGCGGGATGAGATTCGCGCCAGCGTCGCCGCCTAGACACCGTTAGACATCCCAAGACGCGCGCGCTCCTGGTGCAAGGAGCGTGCCTGGCTCCGTCTGGCTGCCCCCGTGGCCTGGTGTTGAGCCGTCCGGTGTCGGCCTGGTCTCCTGCCTGAGGGTCGGGAGGCCAGGCCGTCAGCACCTTGATCGTGCGGCCCTTCTGGGCTGGGGGGTCGGAGTCGGGCCGCACGCTAGACCCCCTGAAACCCCGCGGGCGCCCGGGTTGGCGAGCATCATCGCCTGCAACTCTCTAGGGCGGCGCGGCTCTTGCTGGTACCGGCCGGGCCGGAGGGGCGCCACGCGGCCGGTATGCGTGCCGGAGCGCAGTGGTCATCCGATACCCAGCTCCGGCGGCACTGCGTGAAGCACTACCTTGACGTCGCGAAAGTTGTCCTTGAGCTGCTGTTCCGTCCACACGTCCCCGTCGTAGATGACAACCGGGGAGATCCTCGTGTCAGCCTTGCCGTCCTCCATGTGCGTGACAACGGTGGCCCACGCGACAACCGGGGTCACCGCTTCATCGCCGTCGCTGAATTCGAGGCGGGCTTGGACATAGATGCCGGTGGCGGAGATCGAAGTGACGCTGTCGTGGGAGATGTTCATGTGACCCTCTCGTCACCGCTGCGGGCGGGGTTAGGTGAGATCTTCCATGTTCACGCCCTCGAAGCTGTACGTCACCTGCACGTCGCCGGCCAGCTTCTGCACGACCGGAGTGTCCAGTCTGAACAGCCGCGCCCTGCGTTCCTCGATCGCGCGCACTGTCTTGATCGCCATGAGGGTGGGGGCGTCGTCTTCCATCGGCTGGTCGTCGAGGTAGACCGGGCGGGATGGTCCGTGCCTTCGCACCATCCCGCCCGTACCATGACCTCAATCGAATAGCCGTTCGAGGCGCGGGTATCCTCTCCCGCGTGCAGGACCTCCCTCCCTCGGTGAAGCTTCCCGGCCACGACCCGGACGCTGGACTGCTGCTGGAGTGGCGTCTCAGCCCGCACGGCGACTGGTGGGCCAAGGTCTACTGGACAGCGATCATCGGCGGCTACAAGGGCGGGCTCGACCCGCGCGAGACGTGGTTCCACGAGGGCGCCGTCCGGAAGATCAAGGGCGAGGACTACTCGCGGGTGCAGCGTACGAGGGCTGAGCCCGACCGGCCGTAGCGCCCAACCCTTTCCATTTCGGAAATAGTTCGACCACCTGGGGCCCGTCATCGTGCGGGCCTTTCTGCTGCCCGGAGGTGGTCACGTGCCGCTGTCCCCAACCGAGTGGACCTACGAGAGCACGGGCCTCACCTACGCCGAGTGGCTGCGCGACAAGAGCCCGCAGATCCGGCCAGACGGCTGGACGAACGCCACCCACGACCTCGTGGACGAGGGCGTCAGCAAGAAGGACGGACGCCCCTTCAAACGCACCACAGACCAACTCGGCAACGACGTGATCGAGCACGGATGCGACCAGCAGTCGGTCCACATCAAGAGCCCCGAAGCCATCTTCGCCACCATCCCGATGAAGGAGGGCTCCCGTGTCGAGCCTTGATCTTGCCGAGGAGCTAGAGGCTCGCGCCGCCGTGCTGCGAGCGGAAGCCCGACTCGAAGGCGACCTCGAAGCCGCCAAGCAGGCGTACGCCGACCATCCGAGCGAGCAGACGAAGGCCGCCAACAAGGCCGCCGCCGAAGCCCTGCACGAAGCCCGCTCCCGGAGACGCTCCGAAGGCGTGGTCGTCGGCGGCGACGCCTACGTGGACGAGGAGGTCTGACATGTCGATCACCCAGTCCGGTGTGTTCCTTGCCCCGTTCGTCGACGTCTTCGACACGACGCAGTTGGCGTTCAACTTCGACGCCGACACGCTCAAGGCCGCCCTGTTCCCAAGCACTATTACCCCGGACTTCTCGGCTACCGCCGCGAACGCCGCCTACAACGCCGGCGTCTACTCCGGCACCGAACTGACCGGCACCGGGTACACGGCTGGCGGGGCGACGCTCGCGTCCATCACCTTCACCGGCGCGACCGCCATCGCGACGTTCGACGCCGCAGACACCTCGTGGACCACTTCGACGATCACCGGTGCTCGCGGCCTGCTCATCTACAACAACACGCTGGCGGGCAAGAACGCGTTCTGCCTGGTAGACCTGGGCAGCTCGTATAGCACCTCTGCAGGTACGCTGCTGGTCACTTACTCCGCGAGCGGGATTGCCCGCTTCACCCTGGCGTAGTCTCCACCGCCCTGACCTTGCCGCCTCCGGGCGGCTTCTTCATGTCGGGGGGTCGGCGTGGCTATCGCGATCGACGCTTCTACACCTGCGATCGTCACGGGAACCACGCCGAAGGCCACGGCCAGCTTCACTGCTCCGGCGAACAGCCTTCTGGTGGCTTTGTGCGCGTCCAACTCGGGCAGCGTCACCCACACGGTCACCAACTCGGGTACGGCGTTGACGTGGACGTCCCGGAGCAAGCACGGCAGCCCCGACTCGGGCGCTTTCGCCGCGACCGTCGAAGTGTTCACCGCTCCCGCCGCCACATCGGCGGCCCGCACGGTTACGCTGACCAGCGGCAACGGCGGCGACTCGATCGCGCTCAAGGTGCTGGTCATCACCGGCGCCGACCTCGCCTCCCCAGTCGGACAGGTCGGCGAGGGCCACTCCACGACCGCCAACCTGTCCGCCGCCGTCTACACCTCCGGCGTCGCGAACTCCCGCGCCGTCGGCATCGCATCCGACTCCCTGCAGTCCGGCTCCCCGACCTCTTCCGACACTGGCTTCCCCTGGAACATCAGCGGCGAAATGTCCGGCATCGCCGTCCATAAGGCCGCCAACACCGTGTCGTCCGGCTCGGCGGTCACCCTGAACTTCAACGGCTCCGGCTCCCGGCAGTGGAACTGGGCCGCTGTTGAGATCAAGCCTGCGGGCGGAACGGACGCCACGGCCACCCCGTCCGTGGTGTCGGCCACGACGTCGGTCCCGGCGCCTTCGACCGGCGCAGGCTCGACCGCTTTCCCTGCCGTCGTGGCCGCGACCGCATCGGTTCCGGCCCCTACGACGACAACCAGCGGCAACGCGACCGCCACCCCTGCCGTGGTGTCGGCGACCGCTTCGATCCCCGCCCCGGACGTCTCCACCGGTCAGACGATCGCGCCGACCATCCGCACCGTCACACAGGTCGGCGCCCGCCAGGACGTGATCACCGCCTCCAAGCCCAGCGGCACCGCCGCAGGCGACCTGCTGCTCGCCCACCACAGCGCCGATCTCGGCGACGTCGCCGACATGACCACGCCGGTCGGCGGCGCCACCTGGCAGGTCCTCGACACCTACACGGCAGGCCACGACCTCCATCAGGTCGTCGTGCTCTGGAAGATCGCCGGATCGTCGGAGCCGTCCACGTGGGACTTCCCGCAGGGTGCGGGCGCTGACGGCACGGTCATCATCGTCGCCGTTCAGAACCCGGCCAGCAGCACGCCAGTCGTCGCCCACACCTCCGACACCAGCACCACCGCCATCACCACGCCCGGCGTCACACCTGGAAGCTCCAACAGCCTGGAGTTGCGCTTCGCCTCCGGCGTCCCGCCCGGCGCCGGTGGACGCGACTGGATCTCGCCCGGCGGATACACCGAGATCGCCGACGTCCAATCCACCTCGTACACGACCGCCACAGCCGCGAGCAAAGCGCTCATCTCGTCGTCGGCGACCACCGATCTCGACTTCACCGCCTCCAACACGTTGAGCGACGCCGCAGGCGTAACGATCGCTGTCGCCTCCGCCGCGACCTCGCCTGACGCGACCGCTACTCCTGCGGTCGTCACGGGCGCCACCACTGTTCCGGCACCGGCGGCGTCGGCCGGGAGCACGGCATCCCCGACTGTCGTCTCGGCCTCGGCGAGCGTCCCCGCCCCGGCCACCATGACCGGCTCGACGGCTTCGCCTGGCGTGGTTGCCGCATCTGCGTCGGTGCCCGCGCCGAGCATCTCGACTGGCAGCACGGCAAGCCCCGCCGTCGTAGCGGCCACGGCGAGCGTGCCCGCTCCTGCGGTCCACGCTGGCTCTACCGCCTCGCCGTCCGTCGTCCAGGCGACCGCCACGGTGCCTACTCCGGCCGTCACAGCGGTCACAGCAGCCTCCCCAGCCGCCATCACGGCCACCGCTTCCATGCCGGCTCCGAGCGTCTCCACCGGCTCTACAGCCGCCCCAAGCGTCGCCGGGGCCACGGCCATCATCCCGGCGCCCACCGCCTCCACCGGGGCGACCGCGTCACCGGCCGTGGTCCCGGCGACCACCACGGTTCCTACGGCTACGGTCACGACCGGTTCGACGGCGAGCCCGGCCGTGTTCACCGCCACAGCCTCGGTTCCGGCCGCGAGCATCTCGGCTGGATCCACCGCAGCGCCTACGACGGTTCAGGCCGCAGCGTCCATCCCTGCGCCCACCGTGGCTACGGGTCAGGTCGTCACGCCTGCGACCGTCACCGCGTCGGCCGCCATCCTGACCCCGTCCGTGGCCACGGACTCGACCATCACGCCGACGGTCGTCTCTGCGGTCGCTTCGATACCGGCGCCCGCCATCCAGTCGGGATCGTCCACCACCGCGGCTCCGAACACTGTCCAGGCCGCGGCCAGCGTTCCCGGCCCGACCGTCTCGGCTGGATCTACCGCAAGCCCGCCCGTGGTGGCCGCTACAGCCTCCGTAGGCGCCCCGGCGATCTCCGCTGGCTCCACGGCCTCTCCGGGCGTTGTGACCGCTTCTGCGGCGATCCCCAGCCCCACCAGCAGCACGGGAGCCACGGCAAGCCCAGCGACGGTCACGGCAACAGCTGACATCCCGGCGCCCACGGTCTCGGCCGGCGGCAACGCCACCGCCTCACCCGCGGCCGTCACAGCCTCGGCCAGCGTCCCGACGCCAACGGCCGGCGCGAGCTCCACCGCCCAACCCGCGGTTGTCCTCGCCACAGCCGCGGTCCCTACTCCGACCACCACCACGCTGGTCGCTGCCACTCCGGCTGCCGTTCAGGCGTTCGCGTCGGTCCCTGCTGCGCTGATCTCCAGCACGGCTCGGCCTCCCGTCGTAGCCGCGGTGGCGTCCATCCCGGCGCCGTCCGTTTCGACCGGTCAGATCGGCGACATCGACCTCCACCTCAGCGATCGGCCAGAACGTCGCCGCTGGTTCAGCCCGTCCGCCGGCCGCAACGGCTGGGCGGCGGACACGTCTCAACGCCGCTGGACTGCAACACGCTGAGAGGAGGGCCGCCGATGCAGGCACGGGAGATCCCAAGGGAGTCCAAGGAGTACCTCGACGTCGCCGTCGACGGCCCCGTGGACGTTACGACTCTCCCGGTGGAGATGCAGGTCCGCCTCTACCCGCTGCGCCCCGACCCTGCGGGCTGGAAGACGGCGCAGTGGGGAACGGACGACGACGGGCAGACGGTCGCCCAGATCCTCATCGGGCCCGGCAGCGACTTCGATCTCTCCATCGCCCCCGGCACGTACGTGCCGTACGTCCGCATCACCGCCTCGCCTGAGATCCCGGTGATCGAAGGCAGACCAGTGAAGATCAGCTAAACCCTGGGAGGGCTCGCATGGGCATCCTGTTCCTGCTCGCCGTGGTGGTCTTCGCGGCTGGCGCGATCGTCGCCGCTATCCAGAAGTCGTGGCTGCATGTGCTGCTGTTCGTCGGCCTGACGCTGGTGGCGCTCGCTCAAACCGACCTGATCCACACCTGACCTATACAAGATCCTGCGGTTCGCCACCGCAGGTAGAGGACCCCGAGACCGCTCCCGGACTCGGGGTCCTCGCCATTCCGGGAGACCAGCATGCAGATCGATGTCATCTTCACGCTGTCCACGGGCGGCAAGTACACAAACCGTACGAGCGACTTCGAGACCGTCGCTGACTGCCACCAACAGATCGCCGTGCTCATGGCGCAGGAGACGGGAACGATCACCGTCAATCAGCCCGCCGGGACGAAGGCGGTCCTGGCGATCCGCCACATCGTCGCACTGGAGCTGGCGCCAGCAGGTGACCAATGAGCCTCCTCCTCGCAGGCGCACTCGCGGTTGCGACAGCCCTCATGCTGGGCGCCGCCTGGAATCTGTACGTCAGCGGCAGGCTCCACAAGGTCACCATGGCGCAGTGGCGGCGGGTGAGCGCCAATTACGCCTTGACGACCGCCTACCTCGCCCGCGCCGACCCAGCCCAAGCCAAGGCCGAAGTAGCCGCCGCCGACGAAGCCGCGCTCAAGGCGGAGGCCCGGCTTCCCCGGCACAGCAGGTCCACGCGGAAGTACTTCGCGAACAAGGCGGTGTCGTGAGCATGAGAATCCCCGGTGACGATCTGATCACAGTCCTGACCGACCCCCGCTTCAGCCTCTCGGGCGACGACAAGGGCGGAGTCGCGCTGCGCTGCCGAGACCACCAGGACGGCATACGGGAGTTCGCCTACTACCGCGAGGGAACACCCGACGCTCCCGCCACCCTTGGCGTGGCCAACGTCGCCACCATCCCCGCCCTGTGGGCCGCAGCCGTAGACCACCTCGCAAGCGCGCACCGAACGGAGTCCAGGTCATGACGACGGACCCCGAACAGCCAGGTCTTGACGGTAAGTGCGGCGCACGAAAGCGGGACGGGTCTGGTGGGCATTGCACGCAGACCGCAGGTTGGGGCACTGACCACGTTGGCATCGGCAAGTGCCGCAAGCACGGCGGGTCCACGAAGAACCATGTCGCCTCCGCCAAGACCGAGATGGCCCGCCTGGCCGTGGCCACGTACGGGCTGCCCCGAGAGGTAGACCCTGCGGTAGCTCTCCTGGAAGAGGTGCACAGATCTGCCGGCCACGTCGCCTGGCTTCAGCAGAAGGTGGCGGAACTCGACGACGAAGCGCTGGTGTGGGGTGTCACCGAAGAGGTGAACAAGACCGCCACCGAGTTCTCCGGTATCGACGTCACGTCGGCGGCGAAGCCGAACGTGTGGCTGGAGCTGTACCACCGCGAGCGTAAGCACCTGACCGACGTGTGCAAGGCGGCTCTGGCTGCTGGTATCGCGGAGCGGCAGGTGCGTCTGGCTGAGCAGCAGGGCGCTCTCCTGGTCGGGGTGATCCAGCGCATCCTCGACGACCTGGAGTTGACCGCCGAGCAGCGCGAACTTGTACCGACTGTGGTCCCGAGGCATCTCCGCGCGGTGTCGTGACACTGCGTGAGAGTGCGGGCGGTCGTGTCCCCCGGTCGGTCCTTGCCCGCCGGTGAATGCGGACTACATCGATCATGGGATGTGCATGTCGGGGCGATTCCGGCTTATCGTCACGGTGCGTGAGGAGCGGCCATGACGCTGACCGCTTGGGAGCATGCAGCCCGCGCGTTCGAGCCGACGCCCGTCTCCCCGTACCGCTACGACCCCGAGGGTTGGGCGCGAGCACGGCTCGGCGTGCACCTGTGGAGCAAGCAGCGGGAGATCTCCGGATCCGTGGTCGCCAACCGGCGCACCGCCGTCAAGTCCTGCCACAACGCCGGCAAGTCATGGACCGCGGGCATGCTCGGCTCTTGGTGGATCGACGTGCATCCCCCCGGCGAGGCGTTCGTGGTCTCCACCGCCCCCTCCTATCCGCAGGTCCACGCGATCCTGTGGGAGGAGATCCGCAAGACTGCGAAGCTCGCCGCGGCGATGGGCGAACCACTGCCGGGCCGCGTGCTGCAGTCGGATGAATGGAAGCTCGACGACGGCACGCTCGTCGGTTGGGGCCGGAAGCCCGCAGACACCGACCAGCACGGCTTCCAGGGCATCCACCGCCGCTACGTCCTGGTCCTACTCGACGAGGCGTGCGGCATCCCCGAACAGTTATGGACAGCCGTAGAGGCCATCACGACCGGCGCCGACTGCCGCATTCTGGCGATCGGTAACCCCGACGACCCGAATACCGAGTTCGGCAACGTATGCAAGCCCGGCTCGGGCTGGAACGTCATCGGCGTCTCCGCATACGACACCCCGAACTTCACCGACGAACCCTTCCCTGATCGCCTCCGGCCGCTGATGCTCTCGCCCGAATGGGTGGAAGACAAGAAGCGCCGCTGGGGCGAAACCTCACCCCGCTACGTGTCCAAGGTGCTGGGAGAGTTCCCCGAGGTCGGCGACGACACCCTGATCTCGCCGCGCTGGATCGAAGCCGCCCAACAGCGGACCCTCCAGCCGGGCCCAACGAACGTGCTCGGCGTGGACGTCGCCCGGTTCGGCTCCGACCGCAGTGTGTTCTGCCTCGCCCGCGGCCCGCTCGCTCGCATCATCGGCGACCACGCCCACGCCCGAACCACCGAGACGACCGGCAAGGTCATCGCAGCCAAGCGGCGACACCAGGTGCACGAGATCCGAGTGGACGGTGTCGGCGTCGGCTCCGGCGTCGTCGACGAGCTGCTCGAAGCGGGGCACGACGTCTTGGACATGCAGTCCGGGGCCGGCGCGATCGACCGGGAGCACTACGCGAACGCCCGCGCCGAATGGTGGTGGGGGCTACGCGAAAGGTTCGAGGCCGGCGACATCGACCTCGACCCCGAAGATGACGAACTTGCCGCACAGCTGGGCACGCTGAAGTACAAGTTCACCGCCCGCGGCCAGGTGCTCATCGAGTCCAAGGACGATATGAAGAAACGCGGCCTGCCCAGCCCTGACCGGGCCGACGCGGTGATGCTCGCCTACGCCCACGTACTGCCGCCCGATCAGATCGTCGGGGACGAAGACCTGGACGACGACCTAGATCGCTTCTCCATTTCCGCGTATTGAGCCGAGGGAGGCGCTGTGGGCTTCGCCGCCTCCCTGCGAGAGACGTTCACCGGACCTGTCAGGGAGACCTGGTACCGGGCGACCGGCCGATCCGAGTTCGCTGAGGTGCTCCGGCAGGAGCGAGCTACGGTGGAGCACCTCAGGGAGTCGCTTGCCGACCTTGAAGCCCGGATGCTGGAGCCCGGCTGGACTCACCTCACAGCGCAAGCGGAGCGGGAGTTCACCCGCGACGGCCTGCGGCAGATCACCGCCGTCAACCGCGTCATGGCGCTCAAGAACCCGCTGCTCAAGCGCGGTCTTGCCTTGCGCATGGCGTACGTGTGGGGTCAAGGGCTGGAGATCTCCGCCAGAGACGAGAACGTCAACAGCCTGGTTCAGCAGTTCCTCGACGACGCGGGCAACCGGAGATGCCTGACCGGGGCGCAGGCGCGGTCGGAGAATGAGAAGGCTCTCGACACGGACGGCAACCTGTTCTGGGCGCTGTTCACCAACCCGAGGACCGGCCGGGTGCAGGCCCGCTCGATTCCGTGGGATGAGATCGCCGACGTCATCACCAACCCCGAAGACTCCTCCGAACCGTGGTACTACAAGCGGGTCTGGTACGAGAACTCGACTGACCCGATCACGGGCGGCTACACCTCCAGGCACCGCACCGTCTACTATCCGGCGCTCGGCTACAAGCCGAAGGGCTCCCGCCCGCTCCGTGTCCGCGACCAGCTCGGCGACGCAGCCGAGGTGATGTGGGACGCGCCCGTCCACCACATGCGGGTCGGCGGCGGCAAGGGCTGGAAGTTCGGGCTCGGCGTCGCCTACGCCGCGATCGACTGGGCGCAGGCGTACAAGGACTTCCTGACCGACTGGGCCGTCCTCATCAAGGCCCTGTCCCGGTTCGCGTGGCGGCTCACCAGCAAGGGCAGCAAGCAGGCCCAGGTCCGGCAGCGGATGGCCACGGCGCCGGCCACGGACCGCTTCACCGGAGAGCCGCAGCGGGCAGGCGCGACCGCGCTGCTCACTCCCGAGATGGCGCTGGAAGCCGTACCCAAGAGCGGCGCCACCATCGACTCTGAGTCCGGCAGGCCGCTCGCCGCCATGGTCGCCGCCGCCCTCGACGTCCCGGTCACGATGCTGCTCGGCGACCCCGGCACCACAGGGGCACGGGCAACCGCAGAGACGCTGGACACGCCGACTGAACGCACCATGGAACTGCGGCAGCAGGAATGGTCCGAGACGCTTCGGGCCATCCTCGACCACGTCATCGCCTCCGCAGTCAAAGCACCGCAAGGCACTCTCAAGGGCAGCGTCACCCGCGACGAGACCGGTGCCGAAACCGTCGACCTGTCCGGCGGCATCGAAGGCACCGTCGACATCTCCTGGCCCGACCTCGACGACGTCGACGTCACCACCCTGGTTCAGGCGATCGTCGCCGCTGACGGCACCACCTACATGCCTCCGCTCGTCGTCGTACGCCTGCTCCTTGAGGCGCTCGGCGTGAAGGACGTGGACGAGATCCTCCACGACCTCACCGATGAGGAAGGCAACTACAAACCACCTGAAGGCGCGGCAGGAAAGGCTGGCCAGGCGGCGGTGGACGCGTTCAGGCGCGGCGAGGACCCTGCCGCACTGCTAGCAGGCCAGAAGCAGAACGAGCCCGGCAACCCGGATCAGCCTGCCCAACCAGAGCCCGCAGAGGCGCCCGCCCCAGCCAAAGACGACGAGAAGCCCAACCAGGCGTAGCGGGGTGATCTATGGCGATCACGCACGAGACCCTGCGTCTGGTCGAGCAGATGCGGCGCGCGGTCGGCTCCATCGTCGACGGGGTCACCCGCGCCCTCGTCGTAGCGTGGGTGAGGGCGTGGGATCAACTCGCCGTCGACGTGGCTGCCGGCATCGCCGATCTCCTGCAGACAGGCGACGGCCGTTGGCCTACCCGGCGGCAGATTGAACAGACCGCCCGCGCCATGTCCGCCCTCGAAGTCGTCGCCGCAGCGCTCGGCCGGCTCGCCGCGCTCGCCCGTTCGCAGACGATCGCCGGGGCGCAGGAAGCCGCCCGGATTGCACTGGACGGGCAAGGCGAACTCATCTCCTCCCAGCTTCCGTACGGCTCCACGCAGGCGCTCGCAGCCCGCTACCAGAGGCAGCAGCCTGACACCATAGACGCGATCGTCCGGCGCACCGCTGAACAGATCAACGCCGTCCACTGGCCGCTCGCCGATGAAGCGACCGCGGCGATGAAACGGGAGCTGGTCCGCGGAGTGGTCGTGGGCGACAACCCCCGCACTGCGGCGGCTCGCATGCTGCGCAACCTCGAAGGCGAGTTCAACGGCGGACTCACCCGAGCCCTGAACCTCGCCCGCACCGAGATCCTCGATTCACATCGGCAGGCTGCGGAGATCGGCCAGGAAGTACACGGTGACGTCCTCGACGGGTGGGTATGGCACGCCGAGCTCAACAGCTCTCGCGGTAGGACGTGTCCCAGCTGCTGGGCTAAACACGGCTCCGTCCATCCCCTGTCCGAGCCCGGCCCGATCGATCACCAGCAGGGACGCTGCTCCCGCACCCCGAAAACCAAGAGCTGGGCTGATCTCGGGTTCGACATCGATGAGCCCGTCGACCTCATCCCCGATGCCCGCGCCATCTTCGACGCGCTGCCCGAGACCGAGCAGGTCGCCATCATGGGCCGTCGCCGCCTCGAACTCCTCCGGTCCGGTGAGATCGCCTGGGAGGACCTGCCCGAACTCCGTACAACGCCTGAGTGGCGCGCCTCGTACGGTGTGAGGCCGGTCAAGGACCTGGAGCGCATCGCCAAACGCCGCGCCGCCTGAACCGTCTGGAGATCCACATGCCGCGACCAGCGGAGGAGTAACCATGCCCGAACAGCAGGCGCTCACTGAGCGCGTGCCGCTCGCCGAGGCTGCCGGAGGTCAGAAGCCGAAGGGCCGCCGCTTCCGAGCGCGCATCATCCAGGGAGACATTCAGGGCTCGTCGGGCTTCTACCCGGCGGCGATGCTGAAGCGCGACGCCGGCGTCTTCCGTGAGGGCCTCCCGGTCTTCCTCGACCACCCCGGCGCCACGGAGTCCTACGACCGGCCCGAACGATCTGTGCGCGACCTCGCCGGACGGCTGGCCACCGCCGCCGTGTACGAGAGTGACGGCCTGTACGCCGACGTCGAGGTGTACGAGCACTGGGCGCCCGTCATCGAAGCCATGGCAGGCGACATCGGCATGAGCATCCGCGCCTCCGGCACCGTCGAGGCGTCCACCCAGGACAACATCCGCGGCCCGATCGTCACCAGCCTCGCCGAGGCGGCATCCGTCGACTTCGTCACCGCCGCAGGAGCAGGAGGAAAGATCGTGGCACTGCTGGAGTCCGCAAGATCCGAAAGCGAACTACTCAGGCAAGCAGCCGAAGCGCTCGCCCCGCCCTTCAAGAAGAAGGACGACAAGCCGGGCGACGCCGCAGGCAAGGCGGCCGATGACGCCGAAGACGCCACTGACGGCGGCGCGGACGAAGACGACGAGAACGCGGACGGCACGAAGAAGGACAAGCTTCCCGCCTTCATCAAGAACAAGAAGAAGTCCGCCGTCAGTGAGGCGCGCAACGTCGGCACGTGGTTCGAGTCCCGCATCCACTCGGCGTTCACCGGCATGGCCGACGACATGTTCGGCGAAGGCCGCCTGACCCGCGACGAACGCATCTCCCTGTCCTCCGCGATCGGCGACGGCCTGCAAGCCTTCACCTCCCGTGTCGAGGCCGACTGCCCCCACCTGTACCAGCGGGACATCTGGGACGACCCGGAGCCCGCACAAGCCGCCATGGCGGAAAACAACACGAAGGGAGCCCCCGTGTCTGGGAGCACCGAGAAGCAGACGCCCCCGGACAGGGAGGCGACCAGCGAGGTGACCGAGTCGGCGCGCGAGAAGGACCTCGCCGTCAAGCTCGCCGAAGCGCAGAACGAACTGGCCGAAGCCCGCAAGGCGACCGCCGACGAGCTCGCCGCGCTGAAGACCCGCCTGGACGAGTCGGACGCCGAGAAGCTGCGCCTGACCAACGACAAGGCCGCTCGCGGGGCGGTCGCCGAGGCGCTGAAGAGCGCCGGCCTGCACGAGGCTTCGCACGCCCGCGTCGCCGAGTCGGTGTGCCGCGACCTGCCCACCGTCGACAGCGGAGCGCTCGACCTGGCCAAGCTGGGCGAGTCCATCAAGGCCACCATCGACGCGGAGAACGCCTACGTGGCGACCCTGGCGGAGGCGGCCGGATTCGGCGCCGTTCGCGGGCTCGGCGAGTCCACCAGCCACGAGGCGGACGCGGCCGACATCGACAAGCAGCTGGCCGAGGCTTTCGCAGGTATCGGCCTGGACGAGAAGGCCGCCCTGACGGCGGCTCACGGGAGGGCCTGACCATGGCGCGCAACATCATCTTCGAAGACGGCACTCAGATCGCCGCCGTGGCGACCGACCCAGCCTCTCCCGCCTCCGGCGACCCGGTCCTGATCGGCCAGATCCCCGGCGTCGCGCTGATCACCGAGGCCGCCGATGGGCTCACCACCATCAAGACCGATGGCGTGGCCACTCTGTCGGTGAAGGGCACCAGCGGCAGCAACGCGGCGATCGCCGCGGGCGACATCCTCTACTACGTCACCGCGAACACCCCGAAGCTGTCGGTGACCACGTCGGGGGTCCGGTTCGGCTACGCCCTCGAAGCGGTCACCTCCGGTGCGACCGCCACCATCCGCGTGAAGATCGGCTACTGACCTCCCGCCCACCCCGCTCTCTCGCAGCCTCCGCGCCACCGGCCGGGGGCTCTTCTCATGCCCCGGCGCGGAGCGCCTGACGAGCAAGGAAAACCACAATGCAGCTCCTCGACCTGATCGAGACCTACAACGCGCAGGACGCCACCGCCGAGCGGCTCTACGCCCGCGAAGGCCGCCGTGTGCGCGGCGGCCGTAACACCGCGCAGTACAAGCAGTCGCTGCTGGAGGCGGCCCGCCTGTACGAGGGCGTCCTGACGGGCCGGATCCGCAGCGACCGGCTCCAGGAGGCCATGACGACCTCCGACTTCCCGTACCTGTTCGGCGACATCATCGACAGGCAGATGCTCGCCTCCTACCAGCACATGCCCGTCATGTGGCAGTCGATCGCCAAGCGCGGCCGAGTGCGGGACTTCCGGACCGTCGACCGGTTCGCCGTCAACGG
>Ga0233377_1000048_pt1 | contig 83066 bp, 72 predicted proteins | sample ElkDunMinimDraft_6_FD_191540 | JGI IMG/M metagenome (GOLD analysis project Ga0233377, IMG submission 191540) | Fecal eukaryotic communites from dung pellets of Tule Elk in California, USA - Elk Dung E36 | ecosystem: Host-associated > Mammals > Digestive system > Large intestine > Fecal | place...
GCGCAACGCCTAACCAGACGCCCATCCGCCTTGGCGGCGGATGGGCTACCCCTGACCTGCTCCGCAGGGGTTCCGTTTCCTCCCCACGGCTAAAGCCGGGGGTTTCCACGGAAGGGTTTAGATGAGGATCAGCGATCCTCGCCGAGTGATAGAGGCGGTCTGGCGGATCGAGTCCGCACGGGTGATCGCAGGACGGGCCCGGACGGCGAGCCCGTCCTGCTCCTCGACCAGGATCGGGGATTGTGGGACCGGCTGCTCATCCGTCGCGGGCTGGACTCGCTCGAACGCGTCGAGACACTCGGCACCTTCGGCCCGTACGGCCTGCAGGCTGCGATCGCCGCCTGCCATGCTCGCGCGCTGTCCGCCGGGGACACAGACTGGGAACGGATAGCGGCCATTTACCGGGTACTCGCCCACGTCGCGCCCTCTCCCGTGGTGGAGCTGAACCGGGCGGTCGAGGTGGGCATGGCGTACAGTCCGGCCCGAGGCCTGGAGATCGTGGACGGGCTGGTGGCGGAGCGCGCGCTCAGGGACTATCCGCAGCTGCCCGCCGTCCGGGGCGATCTCCTTGAGAAGCTGGGCCGTCTCGGCGAGGCGCGTGAGGATTTCGAGCGGGCCGCCGCGCTCACCCGCAACGAGCGCGAGCGAACCCTTTTCCTCGCCCGCGCGGCCGGCACCCGCGGCTAACTTTGGAGTTCCGGCACCATGGCTCGATGGCCAACCCCGTCGTGGTCAGGCAGCCGTCGAGTAGATGCGGCCTGAACTGGACCTTCTTCAGTTTGCGCTTCATGATCCGGACCAGACCGTCGAGATCGGTGACGACGAAGTCGGCCATCGCCCGTCGCAGCAGTGACCAGACCCCTTCGACCGGGTTCAGCTCCAGCGCCTACGTCGGCAGCCGCACCACCCGTGGCCAGGCCTTGTTCTCCTCGGCGAAGTCGTCCAACTCCTGGACCAGATACACGTTCAGGTTGTCCCAGCACCACACCAGCGGGGCCCCGAGATGCGCATGCGTCGCGATGATCAGATCCCGGTAGCGCCGCCAGGAAAAGCTCTTGGCTTCGCCGCCGCGGCCCCGGTAGACACGCACCGCACAGAACAGGTGCGAGCGCCGGCCGGGCCGGAAACAGGCGAGCACGGCCACGTTGACCCGCCCGGCGCCCCGGCCGCGTACCCGTACCACCGGCCGCGTCCCGCGCGGCGCCCAGGTCTTCCCCTTCGGCGGCCTCAGCCCCTGGCCCGCCTCGCCTTCGAAGCAGACGTAGGCCCCCAGGTCCGCCGCGGTGGCTTTACCCGCGGCCACACCTCGGCCTTCCATGCCTCGATGGCCTCCTCATCGCGCTCAACGGCCCGCCGCAGCGGCACCCACACCGACCAGCCATGCCGTTTCAGCAGCTTGGCCACCCCCTGCACGCTGTAGCCGACATGAAACAGCCGGCCGATCACCGTCTTGACCCGCCCCAGGGTCCAGCGCTGGTCATCGGCGAAACCATGCGCCAGCGGGCCCCGGTCCAGCTCCGCCTCCAGCTTCATCCATGAGCGCGCCGACAACCGCTCACGTGACACCGGCCCGGCCGACCGCAGAGCCCGCGCCCCGCCCTGCCGCCATCGTCGGCGCCATCGCCGTACCGTCCGCTCGGTGACCCGCAGATCCCGGGCGATGACCATTGTGGACTCCCCGCGCGCGAACCGCTCGGCCGTCTCCAACCGCAGCCGCTCACGCCGCTCCTGCTCGGCAGGGGCGTACCCGCCACGCTGCGCGTATCTCATACTCCCGCTCTACCACCCGGGCAGCGCAACACCACAGGTCAGGAGGACTCTACGAATTCAAACGGAGTACCGGCACCCGTAGAGATTCCAGGTCAAAACCTTATGGGTACCGGTACCCGTTCTCCCTGCTGTTGTGGAGCCGCTGTCAGGTGGTGGCGCCGGTTACCGTGGTGCCGGACCTGGTGACGTAGTACGTGAGCTGCTTTCCACTCCAGAAGTGGAAGGTCAGGGTGATCCGGCCGTCGTTGACCTCGGCGAAGAACTCGGGTTTCAAGATGATGCTGTTCGCGTTGTAGTCGGGCTGGAAGTGCTGCCAGAACTCCTTGTAGGTGGTCCAGTTGGCCGGGCCGGCGGGGCTGCCGTCGGCGTACTTGGCCTCCATCGTGGCGAGTTGGTCACCGCGGAACTGGGTGGGAATGGTGAATGAGCCGGTCGTGCCGGCGGCGGCGGACTGGGTCGGTGTGTCGGAGCTGATGATGCTGATCGACCACGGCACACCCTGCGAGAACCGGGCCTCGATGGTGGAGTTCACGCCGTAGGCGCGGTTTCCGGCCAGTCGGGTGAGGGCCGAGGCGGTGAGGGTGAGGGTGTTGCCGGAGACGGTGTAGTCGGTGCCCTGGGCGAGGTTGGTGCCGCCCTGCCGCAGGCCCTGGAACGTGGTGCCGTTGGGGTTGAGGGTGAGTGTCCGGCTGGTGATCGTGCCGGTCCGTGGCAGGTACACCTGATCGGAGGAGGCCGTCCCCGAGCGGGTGGTCCAGCTCGCCTTGAACATGTCGTAGACGCCTTGGTCGCGCCACTTCAGTTCGTCGCGGTTCAGGAACTGGCCCGCGTCCCAGACCATGGTGGTGAGGCCGCGGATCCGGGCGTGATATCCGACCGCCTCCAGGAACTTCAGGAACTCGCCCCGCTCGATGATGCCGGGCCGGGTGTGATCCCAGCTGAGGAGTGCCCACTCTCCGATGATCACGGGGATTCCGCGGGAGACGAACGTGGTCCGCACCCGGTCGAAGCTACCGACGAGGTCCTGCTCGACGTTGCTGTCATATCGGGTGCCACCCGCGATGTTGACGCTGAACGGCCACCAGCCGTAGAAGTGGACCGTCGCGGCCAGGTTGGGATCACGCAGCGCGGTGATGGTGGCGTTCAGCGCGTCCAGCCGAGCCTGCTCGCCGCTGGTGTGCAGGGTGGGCAGCACGAGAAGCCGGGTGGCGTTGCCTCCGCCCGACTGCCGCACGAGGTGGACGAACTCCGTGTTGAAGGTGTTCACCACCTGGTCGCCTTGATCGTCTCCGGAGGTGCCCGCGAACTGCGGCTCGTTGATGCTCTCGAACACCAGCTTCGGCGAGTGGTCGCGGAAGGTGCCGGAGATCTGCCGCCACAGGGCCTTGTACCGGTTCATCACGGTCGTGGAGTCGGCCGGGTAGCCGTTGATCCACTGCCACGAGTCGTGGTGGAGGTTGATCATCACGTAGAAGTCCTCGGCCAGGGACCAGTCGACGATCTGGCGGACGCGGTTCAGCCAGGCGGTGTCGATGGTGTAGTCCGGTGCGGGGCCGTGGTGGTTGCTCCAGGTGATCGGCAGCCGGATGCTCTTGTACCCCTGCGACCGTACGTGCCGGAGCAGGGTCTGGGTCGTGAGCGGGTTACCCCAGGCGGTCTCGTCGGGAATCGCGTCGAGGGTGTTGCCCAGGTTCCACCCGGGCTGCATCGCGGCCACGGTCTCCATCGCGTTCCCCGGCTGCGGGGTCGGCGAGGGGGAGGGGCTTGGCGAAGGGGACGGAGAAGGAGACAGGGACGGGCTGGGAGACGGTTCGACGTTTCCCGAGCAGGTGACGCCGTTGAAAGTGAACGTCGCGGGCGCGGTGTTGCTGCCCGACCACGAACCGTTGAAGCCGAAGGAGACCGAGGCGTTGGTCGCCACGGTCCCGTTGTAGCTCATGTTCGCGGCGATCGTCTGCGCCCCGGACGAGGTGACCGTCGCGTTCCACGCCTGGGTGATCCGCTGTCCGGAGGGGAACGTCCAGGCGAGCCGCCAGGTGTTGACCGGGTCGCCGAGGTTGGTGACGTTCACGTTGGCGGTGAACCCGCCTTGCCACTGGGACGAGACCGTGTACTCCACGCGGCATCCGGCGGCGGCCTGGGCGTTGAACGCCGTCATCGCGCTCACTGTGAGTAACGCGATCACGGTGGCGAGGGCGGCGCCGATCCGTGAGCGGGCCCTTCGTAACCTGTGCGGTTTCACGGTTGTCCTCCTTCGGGCGCGTCAACCTTTGACGGCGCCGATCAGCACTCCCTTGATGAAGTGGCGTTGGACGAACGGGGGGCGGCGCCGATCGGCGCGACGGTGAGGACGACGACAGCCGTCGTGATCGCCTCGGTGGGCGGCGCGGTGGTGCCGGCGGAAGCGGCGGGATCCACGGTGGCCACCATGCGCGCTCCATCCGGCTGTCGAGAAACTTTCTGTCGAGTTGAGCGAAAACATTAAATAAGAGGGTGGAGTGGTGCTGTCTATCCCCGGCCGACATGCTCAAAGGAAGTCCTGGGTAGGACATGGCTGGCCCCGCTCTGATGGGGATGAAGAAAGGACAGGTCAAGAGCCTCCCGTGCTCCGTCGCGGTGGTCGCCTGCGGCGACGAGAGGCGAGGAGTGAGGAAAGTTTCCGGCTGTGGCGCGCTGAATGTTTCAGGCTGACGATCGTCCGATGAGGGAGTGGCGAGTGGAAATGCGGAACCCCGCGGCGGAGTTTTGGACCGACGGTACGTTCGTCAACCCGGTGATCTCCGGCATGTACCCGGACCCGAGCGTCTGCAGGGTCGGCGACGACTACTTCCTGGCCTGTTCCAGCTTCGAGTACTTCCCCGGCGTACCGATCCTCCACAGCCGGGATCTGGTGCACTGGGTACAGATCGGCAACGCCCTGGACCGGCCGAGTCAGTTGTTCCTGCCGCCTGAGACGCCGTCGTCGGGCGGTATCTACGCGCCGACGTTGCGGTACCACGACGGCCGCTTCTGGTTGATCACCACCAACGTCGGCCCCGGTGGCGGTGCCATGTTGTTCTCCAGCACCGACCCCGCGGGACCGTGGTCGGATCCGGTCCACGTGCCCGGGGTCGGTATCGACCCCGATCTCGCCTGGGATGAGGAGGGCCGGTGCTGGTGCACCTTCGCCGGGATCCAGCAGGTGCGCATCGACCCGGAGACCGGGCGCCCTTTCGGCCCGCCGCGGCCGCTGTGGTCCGGCACGCCCGGTGCCCAGGCTCCCGAGGCTCCGCACCTGTACCGCATCGGAGAGCACTGGTACCTGCTGATCGCGGAAGGCGGGACGGAGCGGGGCCACGCCGTGATGATCGCGCGTGGACCGGCGCCCGACGGACCCTTCGAACCGTGCCCCGCCAACCCCATCCTCACCCACCGGGGCACCGCCCTTCCAATCCAGAACACCGGGCACGCCGACCTGGTCCAGGCCCCTGACGGGTCGTGGTGGATGGTGCTTCTGGGCGTACGCCCGCGCGGAGGGACGCCGGGCTGGCACGTGCTCGGCAGGGAGACCTTCCTGGTTCCGGTGACATGGGTCGACGGATGGCCCGTGGTCGGCGAAGTCGCGCCCCTCATGGCGGCGCCGCCCTGGCCGCCGCAGCCGCACCCCGTCGCCGTGCCGCGGAAGGACGACTTCGACGAGGAGGTCCTGGACCCCCGTTGGCTGTCGGTACGTTCGCGGCCGGTCGGCGACTGCTCGACGACGGAACGGCCAGGATGGCTCACCCTGCATGCCCGCGACGCCTCGCTCGACGATCCCGGCGTCACGTTCGTCGGCCGGCGTCAGGAGCATCTGTCCTGCCGCTCGCGGATTCTGATCGACCCCGCCGAGGGACGCGGCGGGCTCGCGGTCCGCCTCGACGAACGTCATCACTACGAGATCGAGGCCGAGGACGGAGAAACGCGGGTCATCGCGCGGATCGGCTCGCTCCGTACCGTCGTGGCCACCCGTCGCACATCCCCTGGGCCGGTCCGGCTTCGCGTCGACATCCTCGCCGCCCGGCAGGAGGAGCCGCATCCCCGGAAAGAACCCGATAGGCTCCGTTTCGGTATCGAAGACGCGGACGGCGGGTTCGACGTGCTGGCCGAACTCGACGGCAGATACCTGTCGACGGAGGTCGCCGGTGGCTTCACCGGGCGCGTGATAGGTCTCTACGCCGCGGTGGGCACCGTCCGGTTCGACTGGTTCGACTACGAGTCGCTCGACGAGGACGCACGGCGTCGTTCAGGCGAGATCCGACAGGTCGTCCTTGCGCCGTGACCGGGCCCGCGACGGTTGACCGGGTGAGAACGAAACAGCGAAGAAGGGGGCCACGTTGTCGTACGCCGAGGCGGGCGGCCCGGTCGCCGACAGAGAGCCCCCCGGAGGCGACCCCACGCGTCCCGTGACCATTTCCTACATCGCGGAGACCGCCGGGGTGTCCGTTCCGACGGTCTCCAAGGTCATCAATGGCCGTACCGGCGTCTCCGCCGACACCCGTGCCCGGGTAGAGGCGCTGATCAGCGAGTACGGCTATCGGAAGACCAACCGCAAGAACCTGATGGAGCTCGTCTTCGGCGAGCTTGAGGACATGTGGGGCCTGGAGATCATCCGAGGAGTCGAGCGGGTGGCCCGGGAACACCGGGTAGGTGTCGTGCTGACGGAGTTCGGCCCTCGCCAGGACGCCGCGGAACATCAGATCGACGAGACCCTGGCCCGCCGCCCGGCATGCGTCGTGACGGTGGCCCAGCTGTCGGAGGAACAGCGGCACCAACTGCGGGCCAAGGGCATTCCGTTCGTGGTCTTCGATCCCACCACCGAGCTGCCGGACGGTGTCCCCTTCGTCGGGGCGACCAACTGGGCGGGTGGACGGTCGGCCACCCGGCATCTCATCGAGCTGGGCCACAGGCGCATCGCGATGATCGCAGGCCCGGACCGGATCCTGTGCTGCCGCGCCAGGCTCGACGGCTACCGCTCCGCCCTGGAGACGGCGGGCCTGGCGATGGACGACAGTCTTGTCGTGCGTGCCGAACTCACGAGAGAGGACGGCCGTGAGGCGGCGCTCAGGCTGCTGGGAGGCCGGGAGCGGCCGACGGCGATCTTCGCCTGCAACGACCTGCAGGCGCTCGGGGTGTACCAGGCCGTTCGCGAGCTGGGATTGCGGATTCCCGGAGACCTGAGCGTGGTCGGTTTCGACGATCTGCCGGTCGCCGCCTTCGTCGATCCTCCGCTGACCACCGTCCACCAGCCACTGACCGAGATGGCCGTCACCGCCACCGAGTTGGCGCTCGCTCTCGGCCGCGGCGAGGAGACGCAGCAGGTCGGCCTCGAACTGGCGACCACGCTGACGATCCGAGAGAGCACCGCCCCGCCGCACCACGATGACTGACCGCTGAATAACGGACGACGGTCTCGTCCCGTGTGAACTCCGTACAGAACGATCTCTCTCGGGGCGTCGCGACGGTACGGTGTGCCGATGGGAGACGTCTACGAACTCGTACTGTCGGTGGACATTCGTGCTGACGTGACCGACGACGAGCTCGCCGAACTGCGGTGGCATGTGGGGCAAGGGCCGCGACCTGAGCGGCTGCCGCTCGGCTCCGACCGATATGTGGAGACCTATCCGCTCGGTGATCCCGGCGACCCCGACTGCGAGTGGGAGAACGCGGAGGTGGAGCCCGTGTTCGCGCAGCGAGGCGCCGCCTGGCGGACAGGGGGCGTGCTTGGCGCCGAGTTGGTCGCGCGAGAGCGACCGGACGGCTGGGCGCTGACGGCGCGCCAGGAGCTCCATCCCGACGACTTCTACCGGCTCCGGGCGCTGCTGGACTGGCTCGGCCGGTGCTCGGCCGGCGCACACGCCGACGGTGTCGAATCCTTCGTCGGCTACCTGCGCCTCCACGAGAGCACTGAGATCGCGCCACTCGTTCTCCTGAACGGGCGGATTCGCGTACCGGAGGACGTCACATCGCATACCCCGCACTGGGAGGACGCCGCGCTGTGACCGGTCCGGCCCGCGGCGTGCCGGAGAAGACAGGTGATCGCGACGTCGGTACGTCAGCGGGCCGGAGGCCGGGGGCGGTTCCACCAGAGGGAGAGGGCGAGGGCCCCGGCGATGAGGAGACCGCCACCGGTGGCGAAGGCGGCGGCTGTGTCGACCTGCCGGCGGATGACGGTGAAGCTGCCGGGGAGGGCGTCGAGGGCGCTCTGGAGCTGGTCGGCGTTCTCGGCGCGGTGGTAGGAGCCTCCGGTGGTCTGGGCTATCTGTTTGAGCGCGGGCTCGTCGATGGTGCGGGGGTTGCGGCCTCTGTCGAATCCACCACGGCCGCCACCGCCCCAGCCGCCGAAGCCGCGGCCGTCGAACTGTGAGTTCTCGCAGACCATCGGGGCCGGGTCCGTGGTGCCGAAGCCGATGGTGAAGACACGGACGCGGCGCAGGGCCGCCTCCTGGGCGGCGACCTGCGGGTCGACGCCCTGGATGTTGGCGCCGTCGGTGAGCACGACGATCGCGGCGCCGGCGTAGCCCGACCCGCTGTCGCCGGGGTCCGCCCCGGTGGGGGCGACCGACGGGTCGACCTCCGCGATCGCGTCGATCGAGGTGAGCATGGCCTGCCCGATCGCGGTGCCACGGGACACCGTGAGGCCGTCCAGCGCTTCGATCAGCGAGTCGGTGTCGTCGGTGGGCGGGACGAGCAGGCCGGCGGAGCCCGCGAAGGTGACCAGGCCGATGCGCGGCCCGCCCCGCTGTGACTCGATGAACTCGGCGGCGGCCTTCCTCGCGGCGGTGATGCGGTTGGGGTCGACGTCCGTCGAGCACATGGAGCCGGAGGTGTCGAGCGCGAGCAGGATCGTCGCCGAGGTCTGCGGCACCGGGAGCGACGCCTGCGGCCGCGCGGCCCCGACCGCGAGCAGTGCGAGCCCGGCGACGAACAGGGCCGTGGGGATCTTCCGGGTCCAGCGTGTGCGGCCGGGCAGGGCACCGCGTACGAGCGCGATGGAGGTGACGCGCACGGCGGCCCGCCGGCGGCGGCGGCGCGCCCACTCGCGGATGGCGAAGATCAGCGGGATGACGAGGAGGGAGAGCAGTGCCCACGGCCACGAGAACGACACTTAGACCACCCCGTCGGGTCCGGAGTACGGTGAGCGCCGCGCTCGCGGCCATGGGAACGGCACTCAGATCACCCGTCCGGTTCTGAGCACGGTGAGGGCCGCGCCCGCGGTGAGCAGGGCGAGGGCGAGCCCGGTCAGTCCGCCCGCGAGGGGCAGGGGTTCGTCGGAGACGGTGAGGCGCAGGTCGATCGCGTCGGCGACCTCGTCGAGCCGCGCGGCGTCGGAGGCCGGGTGGTAGGCGCCGCCGGTGGTCTGCGCGATCAAGGTGAGGGTGTCCTCCTCAAGCGAGGTCCGCAGATGGTAGCCGTCGACCTTCACCGTCGCCCCGTCCGTGGTGCCGACCCCGACGGTGTGGATCTGGACGCCCGCCCGCTGGGCCACGGCGGCGGCCTGTTCGACGTCCGCGCCCCTGTTCTGGCCGTCGGAGAACATCACGACCGTCGCGGACGGCCAGTAGCCGATGTCGGGCGCGGGGCCGTCGCGGCTGACGGCCACCTGCTTACCGATGATCGCCGACAGGGAGGCCGTGATGGCCGTCCCCAGCGAGGTGCCGCCGACGATCTTCAGTCGGTCGATGGCCTTGAGCGCGACGGAGTGGTCGGCGTCGGGCCGCGCGGTGGTGAGCGCACCTCGTTCGAACGCGACGACCCCGATGTCGACGCTGTCGGGCTGCGCCGCCACGAACGCGCGGGCCGCCCGCTGCGCGGCCGCGAGCCGGGTCGGCGCGACGTCGTCGGCGCCCATGCTGTTGGAGACGTCGATGGCGAGGATGACGGTGCCCGCGGTCCGCGGGACCGGCACCATCGCCGCAGGCCCGGCCGCGGCGACCGCGAGTATCCCGATGCCGGCGATCACCAGGCCGACCCCGAGGTACGCCTGACGGCCGCCGTGCGCCGCGACTCCGGCGGCGGTGAGGGCGGCCGTTCTTCTGCGCGCCGAGACGACGGCCGCCCAGGCGAGCGCCGCCGTGAGGAGCAGTCCGACGACGAGCGGCAGCGGGAAGGACAGGGTCATGAGGCCTCCTGAGGTGGCCTCGGGGATCCCTCGACGACCCTTCGGTTCCGGGGCCGGGCGACGACCTCGGCATACCTGGTCATGGCGGCTCGGTTTCGGGTTCGGCCGATGGTCTCGGCATGGCCGGTCACGGCGACCTGTCCCTGGTCCGGGAGACGACCTCGACGAGTGCCTCGCCCAGGTCGCGGCCGGTGTCGATGCGGTGGACGGGCACTCCGGCCCGGCGCATTCCCGCCCTGAGCCGGGCGTCGCGGGCGTCGACGGCGGCGCGGAGGCGGACCCGGAGCAGCGGGTCGGCGGAGTCGACGAGGAGCTGCTCGCCGGTCTCCGCGTCCTCGACCACGATCAGCCCGGCCTCGGGCAGTACGTCGTCGGCGGTGTCCACGATCCGCAGGGCGACCACCTCGTGCCGCCTGGCCAGGCGTTGGAGCGAGCGCTCCCAGTCGCCGTCGCCGATGAAGTCGGACAGGACGACGATGAGCGCGCGGCGGCGCGCGAGCCGTCCGGCCGCGTCGAGCATCTCCGCCAGGTCGGTGGTGGTGCCGGCGCGCGTCGTGGAGGTGCTTTCCCGCCCGGTGCCGGCGCGTCCCTTGAAGGCGCGTTTCAGCGTGGCGCCGACGCGCGCCTTGGGCGGACGGTCCAGGTCGCCGCTATCGCGCGTCGTGGAGGTGCGTTCCGCTTCCGCCCCGCCGCGAACCCCGGAGGTGCGTTCCAGCTCGGCGCCGATCCGCAGCGCGTGCCGCCGGGAGGTGCCGGGGGGCACGACGCGCGGCGTCCCGGTGTCGAACAGCAGGGCGCCGACGCGGTTGCCGCCCCGGCCGAACAGCCTGGCGAGGACGAGCGTGAGTTCGGCGAGTACGTCGTGCTTGCCGCGTCCCGGCCGGCCGGCCGTCATCGACGCCGACCGGTCGAGGACGAGCCACACCGTCAGTTCGCGGTCCTCGGTGAACACGCGCAGGTGCGGCTCGTCCAGCCGTGCGGTCACGTTCCAGTCGATGTGCCGGGCGTCGTCGCCCTCGCCGTAGGCGCGTAACCCGGTGAAGTCGATTCCCGAGCCGCGATGCGCGGTGCGGTGGGCGCCCTGAAGCCGGCCGTCGAGCCTGCGGACGACCTTCCACTCCAGGCGGAGCAGGAGTTTCTCGGGGGCGGTGGCCATGGCGGTTCAGCGGTTCTGCAGGACGACGTCGGGGGTGCGGACGGCTCCGAGCACCGCGGTGATGATCGCGTCGGTGTCCACGTCGTCCGCGAGGGCCTCGTAGGACAGGACGAGGCGGTGGCGCAGCACGTCGAGCGCGATCTCGGACAGGTCGTGCGGCAGGACGTAGTCGCGGCCGCGCAGGAACGCGAGCGCCCGGGCGCCTGTGACGAGCGCGATGGACGCTCGCGGGCTCGCCCCGTGGGTGACGTAGCGTTCCAGCTCGCCGAGCCCGGCCATCGCGGGGGAACGGGTCACGGAGACGAGCCGTACCGCGTAGTCGACGATCGCCAGGTCGACGTACACCTGCTGGGCGCGGGCCCGCATCGCGATCAGGTCCTCGGCCGTCACCATCGGCTGCGGCGGCTCGGGCGGGCGCAGCGCTCGTTCGACGATCGCCCGCTCCTCGACCTGTGTCGGATAGTCGACGATCACCTTCATCATGAAACGGTCGACCTGCGCCTCGGGCAGCGGGTAGGTGCCCTCCGACTCGATCGGGTTCTCCGTCGCCATGACCAGGAACGGCTCGGGCACCCGGAACGTCTCGCGGCCGATCGTCACCTGATGCTCCTGCATCACCTCCAGCAGGGCGCTCTGCACCTTGGCGGGGGCGCGGTTGATCTCGTCGGCGAGCAGCAGGTTCGCGAACACCGGGCCGAGTTCGGTCTTGAACTCCCCGGAGTGCTGGTGGTAGACCCGCGTGCCCACGAGGTCGGCCGGTACCAGGTCGGGGGTGAACTGGACGCGCTGGAAACTGCCGGCGATCGCGGCGGCCATCGACCTCACCGCGAGTGTCTTGGCCAGGCCGGGTACGCCCTCGACGAGCAGGTGACCGCCGGCGATCAACGCGACGGCCATGCGTTCCAGCAGGACGTCCTGTCCGACGATCGTGCGTTTGACCTCGAACAGCACCTGTTCGAGCGGATGGGCCGACTCGGAGAACCTGGTCGAGGTCATATGGTGTTCCTTCTCTGGACGCTTCGGTCAGATCTGGGGTCCATCACCTGGCGGCCCGTCGCCTTCGCCGCCGCCCAGGGCCGCACCGATCGGCACCGCGAACGCGATGCCGGCGAACGCCTCGTCGTTTCCCGGGTCGGCGATCGAGACGACGACTCCGATCACCAGGCCGCGAGCGTCCAGGAGGGGGCCGCCGGAGCTGCCGGGGTTCACGGAGGCGTCGAACTGGATGAGCCCCTCGGGGCCGCCGTTCTTGGCGGTCCGGTTCAGGCCGGCCACGACGCCGGTGGAGACGCTGTAGGTGAGGCCCAGCGGATTGCCGATCGCGACGACGGGCGCGCCCACGGCCGCGGTGCCGCCGAGCGTCGCGGGGACGACGATCTCGGGCAGTTTCTCGGGTTTGAGGGTCGCGACGTCGAGCTTGGGGTTCGAGGACGCGACGACGGCCTTCGTCCTGGTGCCGTCGGCGAACGTCACGGTGAGGTTCGCGGCGCCTTCGCCCGAGCCGTCCTTCTTGTTCGACGTGCCCTTGACGACGTGGTGCGCCGTGAGGATCGTCCCGTCCTCGGCCGCGATCACTCCGGTTCCGAGCGACTTCCCGGCCTGGATGACCACCACCGACGGCCCGACCCTCTTGAAGACGTCGCTCACCGTGAGCGTCGCGCTGGGTGTCGGTGTCGCGCTCGGCCCGGACGCGGCCTCCTCGTCGTTCCCGCCGCTGCTTCCCAGCCAGTACGCGAGCAGCGCCACGACGACGAGTGCGCCACCTCCGACGACGAACCGCACGGTCCTTCCGGCCACGGCTTTCCGAGCCTTGACCGCGTCGGTCTCCTGCGGCATGGGCTCCATCTACCCATACTTATTAATCTCAGTCGAAAACGCTACAAACTCTGCCTGGGAACTCCATGGGAACCGGAGAAGGTCTTCACGCGGACGCCGACAACCGCGGCGCTCGGCGTCCGCGGCAGGGGTGGGGGAGTCGGCGCGGGGCAGCCGGGACGTGGGAAGGTCAGATGACCCCGGCGGTGAGCGCCTCCTGGGGGAACAGGTTGTCGAACACCGCGGCCCGGTCGAACGCCATCGCGCGGGTGCGGGCGCGATGTTCCAGGTCCTGGCGCTCGGCGGGGGACATCTCCAGCACCACCCGGTCCACGGCCGCGGCGAGGCCGCCGATGTCCCTGGGCTCGACGATGACGGCGGTGTCGCCGACCGCCTCCAGGGTTCCGCCCGTCATGGTCGTGACGATCGGCCCGCCTCCGGCCAGCATCTTCTCGGCGAGGGCGATACCGAACGTCTCGACGAAGTCGGGCTCGGGTTTGGTGGGCAGGACGTAGGCCGCGCAGCCACGCATGAGCAGCGGCTTCTCGTGGTCGTCCACATCGCTGAGGACCATCACCCGGTCGTCCTCCATGGCCAGCGCCCGTATCTCCTCCAGCGCCGGTCCGGTGCCGGCGACGACCAGCCTCACCCGCGACCGGCAGCGCATCCGGCCGTAGGCGGCCATCAGGTCGTGGATGCCCTTCGCCCGGGTCACCCGGGACAGGAACAGGATGTATCCGTCGCGCTCCAGCCCGCGTTTCGCGAGCGCGGCGTCCACGTCGGCCGGATCCGGGTCGAGGAAGGCGGAGGAGTCGATCGGCGGGTAGCTGACGGTCACGCGACGCCGGCACTGCTCGGCGAACGTGGTGCCGCAGTGAGCGTCCACCTCCTCGGCCGAGGCGACGATCTCCTCCCGGGTGTACTCGGAGACCGCGACGACCTCGTCGTTCGCCAGAAACGTGGTGAACAGCACGGTCGCCGCGCCGAACCGGCCCTCCAGCAGGCAGGATCGGATCACGTTGGTCACGTCGGAGCCGACCGCCTTCGCGACGGTGCGCACGTCGGGCGCGAACCCGGCGGCGCGCGCCGCGGTGACCGCGTCCACGACCACCGAGGTGTGCGGAACGAGATACATGGACAGGCAGGTCGTGGACACCGGTTCCGCGAGCAGCTCGACGAGGCGGCCGGTGAGTCCCGCCTGGTGGCGCCCGTCGGGCACCCGGTAGTCCCCGACCGCCTCGGGACGCTCCACGGTGATCCCGGCGCTGTAGGGCAGCAGCCGGTCGAGCGGCTTGAGCGGCAGTCCGGCCGCCTGCAGCGCGGGGATCGGCCAGGTCAGCAGGCGTACGTCGTCGAACCCGCGGGTCAGCGCCACCTCGGCGAGGTTACGGGCCTCGCCTGAATGGCCGCAGATGACCGGGTCGGCCCTGACGACGATGACGAGACGGCGGTGGGGGATGGTCATCGCGCTTCCTTCGTTCTGGCGGGCGGATCGGAAAGGGACGGGGGGCGGATCTCCCGCCCCCACCCGGACGGCTCCGGGCCCAGCATCAGATGCAGCACACCGCCCCGGTGCACGGTGGCGGCGCTCAGATGCGTCGCGTTCATGGGGGTGCCGTTGAGGGTCGCCGACTGGACGTACTGCGCCGGCGGGTCACGATCGATGCCGTCGACACCGATCGGCGTCTCGCGGTGCCCGCTGGTCTCGATGACGAACTCGTTGCCACCGGCCCGCAGCACGGCCCCGGAGAACGCGGGCGCGTTGACCAGGAACAGGTTCTGGCCGGCGATCGGGAACAGCCCCAGCGACGCCCAGACGTACCAGGAACTCAGGCCGCCGGAGTCGTCGTTGCCGGGCAGCCCGCCGGGTCCGGTGCCGAACTGCCAGGTGAGCGCCGCCTGGACCACCTCGGCCGTACGGTCGGGCCGTCCCGCGTAGTGATACGCCCACGGGGCTTCCATGTCGGGCTCGTTGTTCAGCCCCTCGAACCGGTTCAGGGCGTATCCGGCCGCCATCTCCGCCGCCTGGGGGCGCCGCCCCGGCTGCGTCACCGGCGCGGCGTCGAAGCCGAAGAACCTGTCCAGCATGTCGATGAAGGCCCGGTCGCCGCCCGCCAGGGCGATCCTCGCGGCCATGTCGTGCAGCAGCCGGAAGGAGTAGTTCCACTTGCCGCCCTCGTAGAAGTCCGAGTCGCGCAGCAGTCCCGTACTCGGGTCGAAGGCGTTCACCCACCGGCGGCTGCGGTCGTCGAGGTCGTCGGCGAGGCGCCGGTCGTTCATCGCCCGGGCGACCTGCGCCGTGCAGTGGTGGCCGTAGGCGAGGTCGAGGGTGTGGGTGATCGGATGCACCACCCCGTGCTCGAAGAACTCCTCGCCGTACAGGCGGCGCAGGTCGTCGACCATGTGCACGAGCGCCCAGTTCCAGTCCAGGCCCGCCCGGCCGAGAGCGTGGGCGTCGGCCAGCGCGGTGTGCGCGAGCGCGCTCGCCTGACGGTAGAAGCGGTCGGCGCCGCGAGCCATCCGGTAGCCGATGGGGAAGTTGCCCTCCTCCTCGCAGACCCGGATCAGCGACTCCAGCAGATGCGCGGCCCGGTCGGGGACGATGGCCGCGAGCAACGGCAACTGCGTCTTGTAGATGTCCCACATGGTGCACACGTCGAACGCGAACGGTCCGGGGGTCGGCCAGAACGGGCTCTCGTCGTCGGCGAAGCACGGCTTGATCAGCGAGTGGTAGAGCGCCGTCGCGAACACGGTGCGGCGGGCCGGTGTGCCCCCCTCGACCTGGACGCGGTCGAGGTGGTCGCCCCAGCGGACCCTGGTCCGGGAGCGCACCGCGTCGAACGCCGGCCGGGTCCCGCACTCGCGCTCCAGGTTCTCCCGCGCCTGGTCGCACCCGCGCAGCGAGAACCCGAGCCGCACCTCGATCGTCTGTCCCGGCTCGGTGGGACCCATGAAGAGCATGCCGAAGGGGCGCAGCGTGGTGTGGCGGATGCTGTCGAAGTCCAGGCGGGTGCCGCCGTCGATGAGCCGCCGGTCGTACCAGAGCATCTGCCGCCAGCCGGGAGCGTCGACGTCCAGGTGCACCGAGAGCGGGACGCCCTCCATCGCCACCGTGCCCTGGGCCCGGCCGTGGCCCATGCTCTCCACCTGCGCCCGCAACGGCACGGTACGGCCGTGCTCGATGGCGAGGCCGCCGCAGGACAGGTCGATCACCACGCGAGCGCTGCCGTGCTCGGGGAACGTGTACCGATGCACGGCGACCTTGGTGCCCACGGTGAGCTCGCAGCGGATCCCGGTGTCGAGGGTGGCCGCGTAGTAGCCCGCCTCCGCCACCTCGTCGTGCAGCGGCCAGGCCTCACCCAGCGCGTCCAGCGGCTGCACCATCGGGGTGACCCGGACGTAGTTGTAGTACTTGCGGATCGCGCCGGTGCCCGACTGCTGGAAATGGGTGAAACCGGACGCCTGGAGCCGCTCGAACATCTCCTCGGGGACGCCCTCGGTGTTCTTGGTGTATCTGCCGTACCCCGTCGGGTAGGCGCCGGAGTAGGCGCAGGCCGACACCATGCCCAGCGGTGACGTGGCGCCCGGATGGGTGTTGCCCACCTGCGGTTTCGGCCACCACCACGTAGCGGCCAGACCGTGTGCCCGAGGCAGGTCGGTGGCCGCTACGCCGATGAAAGGATCTACGTTGTCGAGGATGGCGGGACTCTACCCAGAAGCGATGCCACCGTAGGTTTCGGTGAGGTGAAATCCTGTGTCCGGGATCACCGGGCCCTGTGGGGATCCTCGGGCCTCATGAGGGCGGACAGCTTCGAAAGGCCCTCGACGGCGGCGTTCGAGACCCCGACGATCTCGGCGAGAGAGGGGCCGCGCCCGGAGAGGCTCCCCAACACCGCCTCGAACGGTCCGCCGAGGTCCTGGGGCGAGGCGCTTCCCGCGGTCACCCTGACGTCGTCCTGACGCCCCGAGATCTCGTACACGCCATCGGGGCTGCCCGCGAGCTGGAAGGACACCCGCGGAAGGTCGCCGAACAGCGCGGCGACACTCCCGGCGAACAGCAGGCCGTACAGGGGGGCGAGGCGCTCAACGGTGACATCCGGCGGGTCGTCCGCCCGCAGGGTCCGCGACAGGTCGCGTTCGTGAAGCCAGACATCCCACAGCACGTGCAGAGATCGCACCGACCACAGGGTCTCGCGGCCCGCGACGTTGCGTTCCAGGGTGGCGTCGCCCTTCTCGATCCGGGCACCGAGGCTGTCGTGCTCGTCCTCCGTCACCCTCAGGAACGCCTCGACCGTCCGCTCAGGGGACCGTCCCGCGGAGTCCTGGAGCCACAGAGCGGGAGTCGAGGCGGGATCGAACGGTCCGAGCCCGTTGAAGCGGCTGTGCTCCGACTGGCCCGTGAGTTCGGCGACGTGATGTTCCGCCACGTCGACGATGTGGCGGACGACGTCGTGAACGGACCACTGCGGGCAGTGCGTCGGAGCCGCCCAGTCGGACGGCGTCAACTCGGCGAGGCGGCGGGCGAGGCTCCCGCGCTGCGCGTACAGCGCCTCGCGTATCACCTCCGGGCCGCAGCTCAATCCCGCCCTCTCGGTGAGTGTCAGCCGGCTTTCTTCAACGCTCACAAAGACTCCGCTCGTTTTCTCGGGTGCGCAGGCTATCCGGCGGGATTCGCGTCTGTCGAGGATTTTCGCGGCCGTCCTTTCGTGGAATGTGGCACCCCGGGAAAGCCCGCCGAAACGGCCCTCCGCCGCTGCCGAGCCGCCTTTCCGATCGCGAACGGGCGCGCTGTCGCCGGGCGGTGGGGCGACATGTCAACAACGGGCGCGTTTGACACAGGTGGTCGAGGCGTTGAAGAACTGCCAGATGCTGAACCTTCGTACGTAGAGGGGGGTGAAGGCCCGGCCGAGCACCTTGATCCGCCTGATGCGGGTCTTCTGGTTCATCTTCACCTTCACGCACGTCAGGCACGCCCCGTGGTACCCCGGCAGGGCGAAGTAGGAGATGGACACGGCGCGGTGCCCCAGCCCTCGGTCGGAGAGTCCCAGTCCCACCTCCCGGTAGAGGCGCCTCGACCCCTTCAGGTTGAACGCGGTGGAGCCGATGAGCGCGTGGTTCGACTTCGGGGGGCAGTGCACGAATATCCGGACATGACTCGCCTGGCGCGGCCACATGGGAACGACACGGAGCGAAGGAACATTTTTCAACCACGGAGGGATTTTGTTCCTGCCGCCGATGGGAGGCAGTGTGACCGTGCTCCTGGTCTTGCTCTTAACGGTCGCTGTCGCGGTTGAGGTGGCGTTCGCTGTCGCGGTCACACCGGCGCTGGGGCTGGGGCTGGGGGTCGCGGCGGCGAGGGGGGTGGGGGTGGGGGCGGCTTCGGCTCTGTTCGTGGCGGTGGCGGTGGCGGTGGTGGCGTCGGCCGTGGCGCCGGGCGCGGGGGCGGGATTGGCCGCGGCGACCGGGGTGGGGAGGACCTTGGCGTTGACCGCGGCGGTGGGCGCGGGAGCGGGCGGCACGACCGGCTCGGCAGGGGCGCTCGGAGCCGCCATAAGGGTGGTGGCCACTCCGAGTCGTATGGCGAGACGCATAGCTCCTCCAGTCACTGGACGGTCGTCACGTGACGTGACGCGGGTGTCAATGGAGGGAGTCGGCCCGAACCGTATGGGAGCATCTCGCGTGCGTCCTGACCAGGCTGATCATCTCGATTATGCCTGTTGTGATGCACCGTGGGGGGAGCCACGCGGGTACGGACACGATCGTGTGCGTACGCGGATATAGTCCGCTTCCCCGGCGGACGACGTGACCCGCGTCAGCCGGACACCGCGCGCAGCGCGCCCGGCCGGCGGCCGGTGAGGCGGTCGAGCGCGGCGGCGGTGGCGTCGTCGGCGGGAAGATGGACGACGAGGCGCTGGTCGTCGTCGGCGGGCAGTTCGAGGGTTTCGTACGCCAGGCGCAGCTCACCCGCGTCGGGGTGGACCAGCCGCGTGACGCCGCTGGACTTCGGGAGGCCGGGCAGGGTGTCCACCCGCCCGGCGAAATCCGCCCCGGCGGTGACGGCCAGCTCGTCGGCGAGGGTGGAGACGTGCCAGTCCGCCCTGAACGGCCCCTGCTTGAGCGCGGCGACCTGTTCGTCGGCGACATGCTCCCAGTCGGGGTAGGCGGTCCGTGCCCGGCCGTCGGTGAACACGAAGCGGGCGAGGTTCGGCGGGTCGCCGTCCAGCAGGCCGATCGGCCGCGCCAGCCGGTCGTACCCCGTCGTCCAGGCGAGGACCTCGCTCAGCCGGTTGAGCAGCAGGGCGGGGGCGGGCTCCAGCCGGTCGAGCAGTGCCCGGACCGTGGGGCGGATCGCGCGGGCCGGTGTCGTGGCGCCCATGCAGGTGAAGCCGCCGTCGGCCGACTTGGAGAGCCGGTGCAGGTGGACACGTTCGCTCGTGGTCAGCCGTAGCGCGGTGGCGAGCGCGGAGAGCACGGGGGTGGACGGGTGGCGGTCTCGTCCCTGTTCGAGCCGGGTCAGGTATTCGACGCTGACTCCGGCGAGTGTGGCGAGCTCGGCCCTGCGCAGGCCCGGCGTGCGGCGGCGCGGGCCGGTGGGCAGTCCCACCTCGGCGGGGGTGACGGCTTCACGGCGGATGCGCAGGAACATGCCCAGCTCGTTGTCGCTCACATTTCGAACGTAACAGCCGTGGCCGCCGTGGTCGTGGCCCTGTCACTACCAGTCTTGGCCCGGCCTTCCTGGCCTCCGCGCCGCCCGGCAGGTTGGGGGAGGTGACCTTCCGGTCACCCATGAATCCGTATTTCCAGCAGGGAGCACAGCCATGTCCAGTGAGACCCTCAACCTCGCGGTGATCATCGGTAGCGTGAGGGAGGAACGGTTCGGCCCCGTGGCCGCGAACTGGTTCGTCGAGCGGGCCGAGCGGCACGGCCGCTTCGCGGTGGACCTCGTCGATCTGGCGGACATGCCCCTGCCGCTGGAGCTGCCGCCGCTGCCGCCGGTGCTCGAACCCAACATGCCCCGTCCCGCGGAGATGGCGGCCCTCACCCGGCGGATCGACGCGGCCGACGCGATCGTCGTGGTGACGCCGGACTACAACCGCAGCTTTCCGGCCTCGCTGAAGGCCGCGATCGACTGGCACTACACCGAGTGGGGGGCGAAGGCGATCGGCTTCGTCGGCTACAGCGGGGGGAGCGGCGGCCTCCTCGCGATAGAGCAGTTGCGGCAGGTCTTCGGCGAGTTGAGCGCCCACACGGTCCGCGACTACGTGAGCTTCCCCCGGTACTTCGAGCTGTTCGGCCCCGACGGCGACCTCAAGGAGCCCGACAGGCACAACGCGGACGCGAAGGCGATGCTCGACCAGCTTCTGTGGTGGGGCTCGATCCTCCACGACGCCCGGCGCGACCGCCCGCACACCGCCGAGAGGTAGGACCCGCTCGACGGGGCGTTCGCCGTACGGGGGGAGACCCCCGGGGGCCGGCCGATGGGGCGGGCCGGCCCCCGGGGGTTTCCCCGATGTCATCGGTGAAGCAGTCCGAAGAGCGTGAGCCACCGGTCGGGATGGACGAACGCGACCACGGTGTCATGGTCGATCCGCGCCTCCGCGAACGCGGCGTCGACCCGGTGGGGCGCGTAGCGCATTCGCAGAGAGGCGTGCAGCGAACCGCCCAGCCCGGTGAAGCCGTACTCGACGAACTCCCGCCAGGCCGCGTCCCCGCCGCCGGGCAGCAGCGGGACGGGACGCGACTCGATCCGCAGGATCGCGGAGTCGACGGCGGGCACCGGCCGAAAACAGGCGCGGCCGACCTGGCCGGCCAGTTCCCAGGAGTGGCCGGGCCACGTCAGGACGGTCAGCCTGCTCCAGCGGCCGAAGTCGCCGGAACGCTTGCGCGCGTACTCCAGCTGGGTGAGCAGGGTCGCCGAGGTGAGCGCGGGCGCACGCAGGCACCAGCCGACGATCTTCGAGGTGATCGAGTACGGGATGTTCCCCGCGACGGCGAACGGCTCGCGCGGGGCCCGCGTGGTCAGGAAGTCGCCCCTGACCACCTCGATCCGGTCGTCGTCGCGGGTGCGGGCGGCGAGTTTGCCCGCGTGCAGCGGGTCGATCTCGTACGCCACGACCTTGGCGCAGTTTCCCGCGAGGGAGAGGGTGAGGGCACCCTCTCCCGCGCCGGGCTCCAGGACCAACCCGTGCGATCCTGTCGCCTCGGCCATCCGCCGGACGGCGTGCGGATCGACGAGGAAGTTCTGCGAGAGGGTGCGTCTGGCGCGGTCGCGGTCACCGCGGCCACTGCCGTTCCTGACCTTTCTCTGGGTGTGTGAATGGTTTCCGTGCGCGAAGGAGTGCGCCACAGTTTTCGCCCTTTCGGGTCCGAGGTGAAGGAAGGTCTCGGAGGCCCCGGGCGCGCGTAGGGAACGCGTGGAGAACAAAGGAAGAGGTGAACGCCGGTCCCCTAGCGGGCCAGAGGCCGGCTGTGGCGGGGACGGATCACGTAGCCGGCCATCCGGCAGGCGAAGGAGAGGCACATGGCACTAGACGGTACGACCCGTCTCGCTCAATCGCAACAGGTTTTTCCCCGGCGCGGCACACCGGGTTCAGCGGAGTAGGCCGGGATCGGCTGAAGGGAAGACGCCCCGGCGCGGTGCGGGCGACGAGGGGACCTGGACGGGCGGCGCGGCCCGGCGCGGCGCGGGCGGCGAGGGGACCTGCGTGGGTGGCGGGGCCGGGCGCGGTGCGGGGGCGCGCCCGCGCCGCGCCGTCACGACGGGGAGGGCGCGCCGCGCGAGATACGGTCGCGCAGCCAGTGGTAGGAGGCCTTCGGGGTGCGGGTGCCGGTGGGGAAGTCGACGTGCACGAGCCCGAAGCGCTGGCCGAAGCCCTCGGCCCACTCGAAGTTGTCCAGCAGGGACCAGACGTAGTAGCCGCGCACGTCCACCCCCTCGGCCCGTGCCCGCTCGACGGCGTCGATGTGGCCGTCGAGGAAGGCGATCCTGTCCTGGTCGTCCACGCCTCCGCCGGGGCCGGGCTCGTCGGGCTGGGAACAGCCGTTCTCGGTGACGTAGACCGGCGGGAGGGCGTCGCCGTAGCGGGCTCTGAGGCCGAGGAGCAGCTCGCGCAGGCCGTCGGGGACGACGGGCCAGCCGAAGGAGGTGGTGGGGTAGCCGGTGACGCCCGCGTCCTCGAAGGGGAGACCCTCACCGGCGGGTGCGGCGATCCGGGTGGGGTTGTAGTAGTTGATACCGATGCCGTCGAGGGGTGCGCCGATCAGGTCCAGGTCGCCGTCGCGGACACCGTCAAGGTCCACCCCGTACGCCGACAGGTCGGGATAGGTGCCGAGCAGTACGGGATCGTTGAACAGGCGGTTGTGCAAGGTGTCGTAGGCGTCGGCGGCGGCGAGGTCGGCGGGGTCGGGGGAGGCGGGCCAGACCGGGGTGCAGTTGTTGGTGATCAGGACCTTCTCCGCGCCGCGCGCCCGCAGCTCCCTCACGGCCAGGCCGTGCCCGAGCAGCTGGTGGTGGGCGGCGGGAAGCGCGTCCAGGACGAGGGTCCTGCCGGGGGCGTGGGTGCCCAGGGCGTAGCCGCAGACCATGTGGATGAAGGGCTCGTTCAGGGTGATCCACAGGGGGATCCGGTCGGCGAGCCTGTCGGCCACGGCCGCGGCGTACTCGGCGAAACGGTAGGCGGTGTCACGGTTCAGCCAGCCGCCCTCGTCCTCCAGAGGCTGGGGCAGGTCCCAGTGGAAGAGTGTGGCCGCCGGGACGATGTCCTTCTCGCGGAGCGCGTCGGTGAGCCGGTCGTAGAAGTCGAGGCCCGCACGGTTGATCGCGCCCCTGCCGTCCGGCTGGACGCGCGGCCAGGCGATGGAGAAGCGGTAGGAGTTCACCCCGAGATCGGACAGCAGCCCGATGTCCTCCGGCCAGCGGTGGTAGTGGTCGCAGGTGACGTCGCCGGTGTCGCCGTCGCGGACGCGGCCGGGCTCGTGGGAGAAGGTGTCCCAGATCGAGACGCCTCGTCCGTCCTCGGCGACGGCGCCCTCGATCTGGTAGGACGCGGTCGCCGTACCCCACAGAAACATCCGGCCTCCAGATAGTGCGAGTCTGGCTCATGTTAATCCCTCGGTCCGTCCTGGGGGATGATGGGGAGATGACGAACGTCTCCGGGGGAACGCTTCGCCGCCGACCCGCCCAGCGCCGCAGCTTGGAACGGGTGGAGCGCATGCTGGACGAATGCGCGCGGCTGCTGGACGAGGTCGGTTACGAGGCGCTGACCACCAAGGAGGTCGCGCGCCGCGCGGAGGTGCCCATCGGCACCTTTTACCAGTTCTTCCCCGACAAGCAAGGACTCGTACGCGCGCTGGCGCTACGCAACCTGGAGGCGTTCCTCGGCCGGGTCACGGCCAGGCTCTCGGAGGTGCGGCTGTCGGAGTGGACGCAGATGGTCGACCTCGCGATCGACGAGTTCGTCGCGATGAAGCGGTCCACGCCGGGCTTCGGGGTCGTCGACTTCGGAGAGGTGCTCGCCGCCCCCGGCGGCCCCATCGTCATGGGGACCAACCGCATGCTCGACGCCGCGCTGGAGAACAACGCCATCGTGGCCGACCGGCTCCGTACGATCGTCGTCGAGGTGCTCGGCGCCCCGATCGGACCCGAGCTGGACCGGGCGCTCTTCGTCGCGGTGGAGGCCGCCGACGCGGTGCTCAAGCTCGCCTTCCGCTCCCTGCCCAACGGGGATCCCGACCTGATCGTCGAGTGCAAGCACCTGGTCCGCCGCTACCTGTCGGCGCACCTTCCCCAGGACTAATGGTACCTACCGGGTCGGCCTCCAGACGGGCGCGGTGCTCGTCGTCGAGCTTGAGGTCCAGCGCGGCCAGGGCCTCCTCCAGCTGGGCGAGGGAGGTCACGCCGACGATCGGGATCGTCCTCACCTCACCGCCGATCAGCCAGGCCGGCACCACCTGGTTGACGGTCGCGTTCAGGAGGGGATGTGCGTCATGGGCACCACCTTGAACGCTGGGGTGAACTCCAGGGCAAGTGGGTGGCCCGAAAGTGACCGGAGAAATTGTTTGTGATGGCCACGAAGGCATGGATAGGGTTGTGCGTGGTTTATCCCCGGAATCCTCTGTGGGGGGATATGTCAAGGCTCTGAGCCGGTGTGGGCACACCGGATCGGAGCCGTTTTTTGGTTATGCCGACCCGTCTGGAGACAGGCCGGCAGGGACGACTTCTCGGTTAGGCGGTTATTCGATGGGGGTCACGAGTGTGGGTGTGTACACACCCAGACAAGTGGTGGAGGAGACCGGCTTCAGCCTCGACACGCTCCGCTACTACGAGCGGATCGGGTTGCTTGAGTCGATCGATCGCAACGCGGCGGGGCAGCGCAGGTTCACGGAGAAGGACGTCGGCTGGCTCGGCATGGTCCGCTGCCTGCGCGACACCGGCATGCCGATCGCGGAGATGATCCGCTTCGCGGAGCTGATCAGAGAGGGCGGCCACACGATCCACGACCGGATCGCGCTGCTCGAAGCCCACGACCGGCGGGTGCAGGGGCAGGTCGAGAACCTGCGCGAGAGGCAGAGGGCGATCCAGAACAAGATCGCGTACTACCGCTCGGTGGCCGACTAGAAACCGCGAGGCCCGCCCTGGCGGGAGGCGGGGACACGCCGGTGGGAAGCCGTACGGCCGCGCGGTTCGTGCCGGCGTGACCCCCTTGCAGGTTCATGGCGGTTCAGAAGTCCTACGACGGCTTTGCCCTCGGTCGAGGTGCCCTTTTCGGTCCGGCTGTTAAACCGGTATCGAGGTCGGGTGTCCGGGGAGGGGTCATGATCGCACCGCGGGCACGCCGGATCAACATTCCACTGCGTCACGTCGCCCTGATGTGCGGGGGGATGCTGTTCGCCCTTCTCGCCAACGTGACCTACCTCCAGGCGCTGGACTCCGAACGGCTCAACGAGGACCCGCGCAACCGGCGGACGATGATCGCGCGCTTCGAGAACCCCCGGGGCAGGATCCTGCTCCGCGACGGCACGGTCGTCGCGACCAGCCGCAAGGCCAGGAACGCCGCCTACCGATACCGAAGGGTCTATCCCGGCGGTCCGCTCTACGCCACGGTTACCGGGTACTTCTCGCTGCACGGCACCGGCGGCGTCGAGCAGGCCGAGGAGGCACTGCTGTCGGGGAAGGACCCCCGGGTGAAGGTGCACCGGCTGGTCGAGGGCACCCGCGACGGCGCCACCCTCAGGCTCACCATCGACCGCGGTGCCCAGCGGGCCGCCTACGACGGGCTGCGCGCCACGGGAAAGCCCGGCGCTGTCGTCGCGATCGACCCTCGCACCGGCGCGATCCTCGCCATGGTCTCCCTGCCCTCCTACGACCCGAACCTCTACGCGAGCTTCGACGCCGCCATGCTCGACATGACGGACAAGCGGCTGCGGGGCGACCCCGAGGACCCGCTGCTGAACCGGGCGATCCAGCGAACCTACCCGCTGGGATCCACCTTCAAGGTCATCACCAGTGCGGCGGCGCTCGGCTCGGGACGGTACGACCTCGACACCCGCGTCGGCGCCCCGAAGTCCTTCCGCCTCCCCGGCGCCGGCACCCACCTGCGCGACGCCCGCGCCGCCTGCGGCGACGGCGACCTTCCGCTGCTCCAGGCGTTCAGGCTCTCGTGCGACATCCCCTTCGCGAAGATCGGCATCGACCTCGGCCAGGACGCGCTGCGCGAGCGGGCGGAGGCATTCGGGTTCGACACCGACGACCTGCAGGTGCCCATGCCGGTGACCAGGAGCGTCTACCCCCCCGAACTGGACGACGCGCGGACCGCGATGTCGGCCCTGGGGCGGTCCGACGTCAGGGCCACCCCGCTCATGATCGCGATGATCGCGGCGGCGGTGGCCAACAACGGCTCGCTGATGCGCCCCCACCTCGTGGACGAGGTCCGCCTCGCCGACGGCACGGTGATCGACGTGACCGAGCCCTCGCCGTACCGCCGCGCGATCGGCGCCCAGGAGGCGGAACGGCTCACGGAGATGATGATCACCGTCCCCGGAGGGGAGGGGGCCGGTGCCGTCGCGGCCTTCCGGAGGACGAAGGGCGCGGGAAGGACCGGGGCGGAGAGGAAGAGCCCTCCGGGAGAGGACCACGCCGTCTTCAGCGGCTTCGCTCCCGCGGCCTCCCCCCGGATCGCCGTCGGAGTGCTGGTCGAGGGCGGCGGCTCCGACCGGCGAACGGCGGCACCGATCGCGAGAGGTGTGATCGAGACGTTCCTCGGAGGTCAGGCCGAATAGGCACTCGCCTGAAGGCCGTAGAGGTCGGCGTAGATGCCGTCCAGGCCCATGAGCTCCTCATGGGTGCCGTGCTCGACGACCTCGCCGTGGTCGAGCACGTAGATCCGGTCGGCGTAGCGGACGCTCGCCAGCCGGTGGGTGATGAGCAGCACGGTGCGCCCGTCGGCGTGCTGCCGGATGCGTTCGAACAGGGCGTGCTCGGCGCGGGCGTCCAGGGCCGCGGTGGGCTCGTCGCAGATCAGCAACGGAGCGTCCCGGTGAAAGCCCCGGGCCACCGCGATCCGCTGCCACTGGCCGCCCGACAGCTCCTGGCCGTCCTTGAACCGCCGGTCGAGCAGGGTGTTGTAGCCGTGCGGCAACTCGGCCACCACCTGGTCGGCGCCCGCGACCTCGGCCGCCGCGACGAGCGTCGGCTCTCCCTTGTCGGTGCCCATGCTGATGTTGTACCGGGCGGTCAGCGGCCAGCGCGTGTGGTCCTGGGCGATGACCGCGATGCGATCGCGCAGCTCGTCGGGGTCGACGTCCGCCAGGTCCGTGTCGTCCCAGCTGACCCGGCCGCTGTCCGGTTCGTACAGCCCCGACAGGATCTTGGCCAGCGTGGTCTTGCCGGAACCGTTCTCCCCGACGAGGGCGATCACCTCCCCCCTGCCGATGGTGACCGTGAGCCCCCGGAGCGCCGGCTCGGCGGACCCCGGGTAGGTGAAGACGACGTCCTCGGCGGTGATCCGCTCGAAATCCTCCGGTGCCCTCGCCGGGCGTCCGGCGGGCAGCCTGCTCTCGGCCTCGGCGCAGAAGTCGAGGAAGTCGGTGAAGTACAGGCCCTCCTCGTAGAGGCGGTTCGTGGCGTGCATCAGGTTGGCGAGGTAGGTCTGGCCGGAACGGATCGCGAGCACCGCGGTGCCCGCGACCGCGAGGGGGACCGCGCCCACCGCGAGCAGCACGCCCAGGACGACGTAGACCGCGGCCGTGCCGACGCCGCCCAGTGCCTCGCCCACGACCCGCGCGAGGACCTGCCGCCGTGCCAGTCCGAGCATCACGTTCTGCTCGGCCGTCGCCACCGCGTCGTACATCCGCATCAGGAAGCCGCGCATGGTGAACGAGCGCACCTCCGCGGCCGGGCCACGATCGGCGAGCAGATCGGCGATGATCCATTTACGGCGCCTGACCGGGATGAGGGCGTATATCGTCATGTAGCGCATGCGCGCCGCGCGGACCGCCGCCCACGCGTCGGGGAGCACCGCCAGCACCAGCAGCGGCAGCAGGACCGGGTGGAGCACCCCCAGCACGCTCGCCGCGGCGACGATGCCGATGAGTGCGGTCAGCGTGTCGATGGCCGTGCTCACCACCTCGTCCGCGACGCCGACCCCGCGCGATCTCGCCCGCTGGAGCGCGTCGTGGAAGTCGGGGTCGTCGAAGGACGCGAGACCGACCCGGCCGGTCAGCCCGTACAGACGCTCCTCGGCGATCCGGCCGACCTGAGGTTCCAGCCGCGACTGTGCCCAGCCCGCGCCCGCCTGCGTGACGGTACGCAGGGTCGCGGCCACCCCCACCAGGATCAGGCCGGGCAGGGCGGCACGCACCCGCTCGGGGGTCGGTCCCGCCTCGAACAGCGCCGACAGCACCCCCGTCGTGGCGAACAGCCCGAAGGCGGTGAACATCCCGCCCAGCAGGTTCAGGACGATCGCGACGGCGGTGTCACGAGGGCTGGCCAGCCACGCCAGCCTGACGGCCTGTGACACCAGCGCGGGAAGCCTGCGCGCGATGGTCAGGAAGCCGACCTTTGTCATCTTGTCGGTATGGGCGTACCAGTTGGCGACGCTGATCTCGCCGATCTCGGGAGCCGGATCGGCAGGGGAGTCTGTCATGGGAGCAGTGTGAGCTGACGCGACGGTGACGGCCATCGGATGGCCGGGGACGGCCATGACCGGGCGGGATAATCCACGGTCCAGAAAAGGTGTTAAGAGTTGGGCATGGTTCGGTAATTGATGTCACACTTTCTGTGACGGTTCTATCCGCGACCTCTTTAAGAGCCGATGACCCAGGACACCGCACACGTCTCCCTCACCGGAGGCAACCTCCCCCTCGAACCCAACGGCTTCGTGGGGCGTGAAGCCGACGTGGAAGAGCTCATCGACCTGCTGGGCGTCACCCGGGTGGTGACGCTCTGCGGGGCGGGTGGCATCGGCAAGAGCAGGCTCGCGGTCCGGGTCGCGCGCCAGGTGGCGGAGGATTTCCCCGGTGGCGTCTGGCTGGTCGAGCTGGCCGACGCGGTGCGCGGCGACCAGATCGAGCCCCGGGTGGCCACCGTGCTCGGGGTGAAGGCCGAGCCGTCCCGCGCGCTGGCCGACACCCTGATCGACGCGCTCGGCGATCGGCGGCTGCTGCTCATCATGGACAACTGCGAGTCGCTCATCGAGGAGGCCGCGAGGTTCTGCCGCGCCGTGCTCACCGTCTGCCCCGACGTGCGCGTGATCACGACGAGCCGCGAGCCGCTCCGGGTGGCGGGGGAGACCGTGTGGCGGGTGCCGCCGCTCACCCTGCCCAGGAGCGGTGGCCACGACCTCGGCACCGGCGAGGCGGTGCACCTCCTCCTCAACACCAGCGAGGCGGTGCGCCTCTTCGCCGACCGCGCCACCGCCGCCTCGCGGGCCTTCTCCGTCACCGAGCGGAACGCGGCCGACATCGCCGGGCTCTGCGAGGCGCTCGACGGGATGCCGCTCGCGATCGAGCTCGCCGCCGCCCTGTGCAGGGTGCTGACCGTGGAGCAGATCAACGCCAGGATCAGGGACAGGTTCCGCCTGCTGTCGGCGGGCGACAGGACGGCCCCGGCCAGGCAGCAGACGCTCAGGGCCACCGTCGACTGGAGCTACCAGCAGCTGAACGAGCCCGAACGGATCCTGCTGCGCCGGTTGGCGGTCTTCACCGGCGGGTGGACGCTCGGCATGGCCGAGCAGGTCTGCGCGGGTAACGCGTTGTGGGCCGAGGACGTCCTGGGGGTGCTCTGCGACCTGGTCGACAAGTCGCTGGTCCTGGCCGAGGCCCAGGTGGCGGGCGAGACGCGGTACCGCATGCTGGAGACGATCCGCGAGTACGCCGTCGAGCAGCTCGACGCCTCGGGTGAGGAACCCGAGTTCCGGCGGCTGCACCGCGACCACATGATCGAGATCGCCGCCAGGATCCACCGGACGATCGTCCGGCGCCCCCGCCCGACCTGGTCGGAGATCTGCCCGATGCTGGTCATGCTGGACGAGCTCCAGGCCAACGTGTGGGCGGCGGTGCGCTGGTCGGTCGAGTCCGCGGGCGACCCGGAGAGCGCGCTGCGCCTCCTCGTCCTGCTGCGCTGGCCGATCATCGCCGGGGGGCGGTTCACCCCTGCCGACAAGTGGCTCGACCGTCTGCTCGACGCCGCCCCCGAGGAGCTGACGCCGTGCGTGCGCGGCGACGCCCTGGCGCTGCGCGGACAGGTGGCCTTCGGGCAGGGCGACCCCGACACCGCGCAGATCGCCTGCGGCGCCGCGATCGGCCTGTGCCGCGAGGCGGGCCTGTACGGGCCGCTCAGCGGCGCGCTCGCCATCCTCGCCTGGGTGGCCATCTACCAGCGGCGCCCCGAGCGGGTCCGCTCCCTGCTCGACGAGGCGCTGGAGGCCGTACGCACGGTCGACGACCCATGGCACGAGACGGTCATCCGTTCCATGGAGGGCACGTTCGCGCTGTCGGAGGGCAGGGCCAAGGAGTCACAGCGGTCCTTCGAGGCCGCGCTCGCCATCGCCCACGAGCTCGACAACCACTGGGCCGCGCCGGTCGCCCTCATCGGCCTGGCCCAGGTCGCCTGGCTCCGCGGCGACCTCGTCGAGGCCCGCGCCCACTACGAGCGAGCCCTCGACATGCTCCAGGACATCACCGCCCACTGGCAGGCGATCACCTGCCTGTCGGGGCTCGGCCGGATCGCGCTGGCCCAGGGAGACCTCCCCACCGCGCGGGTCAGGCTGATCGAGAGCCTGAGACTGTGCATCGGTACCGGACAGCGGCTCGGCGTGGCCCGTCGCATCGAGACGCTCGCGCAACTCGCGCTCGCCGAGGAGGACGACCGCCGGGCGGTGCGCCTGGCCGGAGCCTCCGCCGCGATCAGGAGCGCGATGAGCGGCGCCGTGCTGCCACCCGGGTTCGGGGCGCGGATGGAGGAGCTGCTCCAGCCCGCCCGCGCGCGCCTCGGTGACGCGCTCGTCGCCCAGCTGTGGGCGCACGGCCAGGAGATGTCCCAGGAACAGGCGGTCCGCTACGCGCTGCAGTTCGACGAGCCGTCCGAGACGCCCGCACTGCTCGGCAAGCATCCGGTCGCGGCCCCGCTGACCACGCTGACCTGCCGCGAATGGGAGATCGCCGAGCTGATCGCGAGGGGAATGAGCAACAAGGCCATCGCCGACGAGCTGGTGATCAGCCCCGCCACCGCCGCCCGGCACGTCGCCAACATCCTGGGCAAGCTCGGCTTCTCCTCCCGCACCCAGGTGGCCACCTGGGTCATCGAGCAGAACCGCTCCTAGGCCGCGCGGTCACGCGTCCTGTCCGGTGGGCGTGGAGCACTACATACCCCGGGCTACACATTCGTGGGCGTGAAGATACATCTCCGGGTACGCACTCCGGCGCATGTGTCGTGCTCACCGCGCGCCGTACGTTTTCCTGGTGTTCGACCGATGACGTCCAGCCTTCCGCACCGTGCCGGTCACTGTTCCGGTCCGGGACGGCAGGTCCACACCATCCCGGGCGTCTCGGTCGAGCACGCCGCGGACGTCGCGTGTCCCGTTTCATGGTCGTGGTCTCCTCGGAGGGGTGGGGACCAGGGGCATGGGTCATGCGACAGCGGGCTCGAGTCGCGCAGGGCTCGGGCCCGCCCATCCCACCTCCGTTTTCACGGGGGCCGGGCAGTCCGCGGCCCGGGTGCCCGCCGGGGCGGGAGGCCGAATACACAGTCATCTACATACATCTACGGATGCCCGCGCGGATGGAACGGCCCTACCGTCGGCGGCATGAGACCCACCTCCCCGTCAACCAGCTGCACCCTCACCGAAGCGGTGTTCGGCTACGCACACGGTCGAGGTGATCGACCCGCACTGATCGACCTCGGTGCCGGGACGGTGTACGGCTATCGCCGGCTGGCCGCGGAGGTGACGCGGGGAGCGTCGGGCCTCGTGAAGCGGGGAGCCAGGCGGCGCCAGGTGGCCGGGATCCACGTGGACAGCGCGGTGGCCCAGACGCTGGCGGTGCACACGGTCATCGCGGCGGGAGGGGTGGCGGCACCGATCACCTCCGGATGCGAGGAGATGACCGACCTGCTGGCCGAGTGGGACGCACGGCTGCTCATCACCACCCCGCGCCTGGCGGACGCGTCGTTGCGGGCCGTGGAGGACTCGCGGGTCCGGCAGGTGATCGCGTTCGGTCAGGCCCGTGACACCGTCGACTTCGCCGATCTGCTGCTCCTGGAGCCCGTCCCGCTGCCCTTCCTCGATCCGGCGGTGCAACCCGCCCTCCTGGTCGACGACGGGGAGGTGCTCACCCACCACGACCTCATCACGCGGATGAACACGCTCGACGAGGCAGCCGAGCTGGGCAAGTCCGACGTCCTTCTGGTGACCTGGCCCCTGAGACGCAGCCTGGACATGACGACGCTGATCGGGCTGGCCCTGATGCGTGGTTCCCTGGTCGTCGTGGCACCCGGCCTCTCGTCCGACGAGCTGTCGGCGACGATCCACGACTTCGGGGTCACCGTCGTGGCACTGTCCGACGGAGCCGTCCAGCGCGTCTGACGGCCTCCTCGACGCGGGCACCCAGCTGAGCGGCGCCTGTACTCCCGTCACACACGGCGCGAGCATCCGGTGTCGCGTTCCTCGTGGTGTGTCGGCCCTCGGCTCCTCAGGGCCGGAGTGCGGAAGGGCTGACCAGGGAGTCGCCCAGCGCGGTGCGGTGATACAGGACACCGCGACCGGTGCGGCTCCCGGTGATCAGGCCCGCCCTGCGCAGGGCGGAGATGTGCCCGCCCGGAGATGGCGAACCTGCTCGCCATGATGTCGTGCGGGGTGACCTCGATGCGGAAGACCACTGGGCAACCTTTCGGATATATCCGAAAGGTTAGTCGGCCGACCGGATGTCTTCCACCATCGTGTCCATGACCCCACAAGAGCGCGGCGCGACCTACACGGAGGTCTTCGCGAGCCGGGAGTTCCGTGTCCTGTTCGGAAGCTTCACCCTCCTGGTGGCCGGGGAGCAGGTCAAGATGCTCGCCCTGTCGGCGCTGGTATACGCGCGGACCGGCTCGCCGGGGCTGTCGGCGGCGGCGTACACGGTGGGTTTCCTTCCCTACGTCGTCGGCGGGACGTTCCTGCTCTCACTGGCCGACCGGATCCGCCCGCGTGCGCTCATGATCGCCGGTGAGCTGCTGCGGATGGTGACCTGCCTGCTCCTCGCCTTCACCGGGCTGCCCGTCTGGGCGATGCTCGTCCTCGTCCTCGCCACCGGTCTGTTCTCGCCGGTCTTCGGGGCGGCGCGCAGCGCCCTGCTGCCCGACCTGCTGCCCGGCGACGCGTTCGTCCTGGCCAGGTCGGTGCTGAACGTGACGGCGGCCGGGGCCCAGATCGGCGGCCTCGCGGCGGGCGGCGCCATCCTCGCCCTCGCCGGACCGGAGGGAGCACTCACCGTCACCGCGGTGCTGTCCACCCTGGCGGCCGCCGCGCTGCGCCACGGCCTGCCCGACTTCCCCGCCAGGAACGCGAGAGGCACCGGCTCTTCCGGCACCGACACGAAGGACGGCGGCCCCCCTGACGGCGGCCCTCCCGATGAGAACCTCTCCGGCGATATCCACTCTGACGACGGCCTTCCCGAGGGCGGCCTCCCTGACGGCGATCTTCCAGACGGCGGCGAATCCCCCACCGAGGAGACGAGGAAGGCCGGTGCCCGGAACCCGGCGGGTGGCGGTGCCGTACGGGAGACCCTGCGCGTCAACCGGGCCCTGCTGACGGACTCCCGCGTACGCGGCCTGCTGTTCGCGCAGTGGTTGCCGATCTCGCTCGTGGTGGGCGCCGAGGCGACGATGATCTCCTACCTGGGGAACACCGCGGGATTCGCGCTCGCCGCCGCCGCCCTCGGCCTGGCGGCCGGAAACCTCGTCGTCGGCCGGTTCGTCTCGCCCACCGGAAGGGAACGGCTGGCGTTTCCCCTCGCGGTCGTGTCGGGCATCCCCCTGCTCGCCTTCGCCCTCCAGCCGGGGCTCGCGGGAGCCGCACTGATCGTGATGCTCGCCACCGCGGCGGTGAGCGCCTGCCAGCTGGGGCTGCAGCGGTGGTTCGTGGACGCGGTGCCGGACGCCGTGAGGGGTCAGGCATTCGGCCTGACCATCTCGGGAATGATGACCGGCCAGGCCGTGGGCGGCCTCCTCACCGGTGTCGTCGCCGAGCTGACCTCCCCGCACATGGCGATCGTCCTGGCGGGAGCGGTGATCGTCCTCTGCTCCCTCGCCCTTCACCGTCCGCTGCGAACCGGCGGTCACCGAGGCGGGCCGGGCGGCCGCACACGGTCGCGGCCGTCACGTCGCAGGTGACGTGCACGGCGATGCCGGAGACCCACGACGACGCGTCCCGTTCGCGTGGGCCGGTCAGGCGCGGCGCGGTCAGCGGTCAGCGGTCAGCGGTGGGACAGGGAGCCGCTCCCGACGCCGGAGGCGTGCAGGTCGGTCTCCACCCGCGCGACGGTGGCGAGCAGTGGCGGGAGCAGATCGAGGCGGGCGGACTCCGGGGTCGTACGGCTCGCGTGGGAGGAGATGTTGATCGCGGCGCTCACCCGTCCCGAGCGTTCCCTGACGGGGACGGCGATCGAGCGCAGGCCCTCCTCCAGCTCCTGGTCGACCATGGCCCAGCCCTGGGCGCGGACCTTTTCCAGCTCCGTCTTGAGGGCGGTGGGGGAGGTGATCGTGTTGGGGGTGAACCGGTGGAACTCAACGCGCCCGAGATAGGCGTCGAGGTCGCCGGGCGGCAGCCAGGCCAGGAGCACCCTGCCCATCGAGGTGCAGTGGGCGGGGAAGCGGGTGCCGATGTTGATGGTCACCCGCATGATCCTGCTGGTGGCCACCCGGGCCACGTAGACGACGTCCTCGTCGTCGAGCACCGCCACCGACGCCGACTCGCGCACCTCGGCGACGAGGCGTTCGAGGTGCGGCTCGGCCATCTCGGGCAGCGAGAGGCCGGACAGGTAGGCGTACCCGAGATCCAGGACGCGGGGGGAGAGCGCGAACAGCCGCCCGTCGGTCCTGACGTAGCCGAGGTCGACGAGTGTCAGCAGGAACCTCCGGGCCGCTGCCCTGGTCAGGCCGGTCGCGCGGGCCACCTCGCTGAGCGTCAGCTCGGGGCTCGTCGCACTGAACGCCTTGATCACCGAGAGCCCGCGTGCCAGTGACTGCACGTGCTCCGAGCCACGGTCAATCGGTTCGGCCATCCTCGCCATCCTCGTTTCCCTTGAGGTTTCCCTCGAACTCCAGTGCCGCCCGTGCCACCGCGAACGCCCGGTTGGCGGCGGGCACGCCCGCGTAGATCGCGGTCTGCAGCAGGACCTCCTTGATCTCCTCCTCGGTCAGGCCGATGCGGAGCGCGGCCCTCACATGCATGGCCAGCTCGTGCTCGTGCCCGAGCGCGGCGAGCACGGCCAGCGTGACACAGCTGCGGGCGCGCCGGTCCAGGCCGGGGCGGGTCCAGATCTCGCCCCAGGCGTACCTGGTGATGAAATCCTGGAAGTCCGCGGTGAACGGGGTGGTCGTCGCGACGGCGCGGTCCACATGCTCGTCGCCGAGCACGGCCCGGCGCGTCGCGTTCCCGGCCTCCCACCTGTTCGCGTCGCTCATCTCTCCGGCCTCCCCGGACTTCGGCGCGTCCGCGTCGCTCATTCCTCGGGCCTCCCCGCGCTCTTGTCCGTCCGAGCCGCTCGGGCGTCCGGGCATCCGGCCCGTGTCCCCGGTCTCCCGTTCGCCCGCGCCGCTCATCTTCCCGGTCTCCTGTCCGTTCGTGCCACTCGTCTTCCCGGTCTCCTGTCCGTTCGTGCCACTCGTCTTCTCCCGCGCTCCGCCCGCTCAGGCGCGGGCTTCCTTCAGGTTCTCGTGGGCGGCGAGCGCCCGGTCGACGAAGACGGCGGCGGAGCCGAGGGCACCCGCGGGGTCGAGGGCCGCGTCGATCTCCTCGGCGCGCGGAAAGACGCCGGGGTCGGAGAGCAGGACCTCCCGAAGCTCGGAGCCCTCCTCCGTGGCGCGGGCGCAGGCGGCGTCCACCAGCCTCCGAGCCTCGGGGGTGCCTCCAAGCCGTACGACGACCTGTTCGGCCATGAGCAGCCCGCGGGTCGCGCCGAGGTTGGCGCGCATCCTCGCGGCGTCCACGGTGAGGCCCTCCAGCACCTCGCGGAGCCAGGAGGCGGCGCTGCCGACGAGTCTGAGCAGCTCGCCCAGCGTCTCCCACTCGGCCTGCCAGGGGCCCGCCGCGCGCTCGTGCTCCTGGACCATGCCGTCGAGGATCGAGGCGACCAGCCCGGGGACGCGCTGGACGCAGGCGAGCACGGACATCGAGCCCACCGGGTTGCGCTTGTGCGGCATCGCGCTGGAGGTGCCCCGGCCGGGACCCGCCGGCTCGGCGACCTCCGCCACCTCGATCTGGGCGAGCAGCTTCACGTCGTTCGCCGTCTTGCCGAGCGTCCCGGCGGCGGTGCCGAGCGCGCAGGCGAGCCGGGCCACCGGGGTCCGGTCGGTGTGCCAGGGGACGACCGGCTCGGCCAGCCCCAGCTCGGCCGCGAGGAGTGGCGGCACCTCATGACCCCGCTCGCCGAGGACCGAGAGGGTGCCCGCCGCCCCGCCGTACTGGACCGGCAGCGGCACCTGCGCGAGCCCGGTCCTGGCGTGGTCGAGCGCGCTCAGCCAGCCCGCCGCCTTCAGCCCGAACGTGATGGGTACGGCGTGCTGCAGCACGGTACGCCCGGCCATGACGGTGCCGCGGTGTTCGGACGCCAGCCGCGCGCAGGCGTCCGCGCAGGCCGACAGGTCGGCGAGGAGCGGTGCCAGGGCGCGACGGGCGATCAGCATGGCGGCGGTGTCGTTGATGTCCTGGCTGGTGGCGCCGTAGTGGACGAACCGCCGCAGGTCCGGCTCGATCCGTTCTCGCAGGGCCGCGACCAGGGGGATGACGGGGTTGCCGGTCCGTGCGGCCGCGCGGCCGAGCTCGGCGACGTCGTACGGCTCGGGACGGCAGGCCGCGGCCAGCGCGGCGGGCACCTCGGCGGGGACGAGGCCGATCCCGGCCTGCGCGGCGGCGAGCGCGGCCTCGACGTCCAGCATGGCGGCGAGCCAGGCGGCGTCCGACACCTGTGCCGATGCCTCGCCCCTGGCGAACATCCCTGAGAACAGACCGGGGGACGAGGCGGGGGGCGGATCGGAGAACGGGCCGGGGGACGGGCTGGGGGGCGGATCGGAGAACGGGCCGGGAGAGAGGTCGCCGGGAGAGAGGCCGGAGGGCGGGCCGCCGGTCGCGGGAGAGGTCATCTCCACCTCCGGGTGGTCCGGACGCCGCTCACGAGCCCGTCCCCTCAAGGACGACGGCGAGGCCCTGGCCCACGCCGATGCAGATCGCGGCCAGGCCGTACCCGCCGCCCCCGCGGTGCAGCTCGTGGGCGAGGGTGCCGAGGATGCGGGCCCCCGAGGAGCCGAGGGGGTGGCCGAGGGCGATGGCGCCGCCGTTGACGTTGACGATCTCGGGGTCGAGGTCGGGCCACTCGGCGAGGCACGCCAGCGACTGGGCGGCGAACGCCTCGTTGAGCTCGACCACGCTCAGGTCGGACCAGCCGATGCCCGCCCGTTTGAGTGCCGTACGGGCCGCGTCGACGGGTCCGATGCCGAACAGGTGCGGCTCGACGCCGGCCACCGCGCGGGAGACGATCCTGGCCAGCGGGGTCCGCCCGGATCGGATGGCGCCCGCCTCGTCGCCGATGAGCAGCGCGGCGGCGCCGTCGTTGAGGGGAGAGGCGTTGCCCGCGGTGACGGTGCCGTCGGGGCGGAAGACCGGTTTCAGGCCGGACAGGGACTTCTCGGTCGAGTCGGCCCTGACGGACTCGTCGTGGTCGAGGGCGTCGAGCGGGACCACCTCGCGCTCGAAGACGCCGCGTTCCCAGGCAGCCGCCGCGCGCCGATGGCTGCGCAGCGCGAAGCGGTCCTGGGCCTCGCGACCGATGGCGTAGCGGTTGGCGAGGATCTCGGCGCCCTCGCCCAGGGCGACCGTCCACTCGGCGGGCATCCGGGGATTGACCATGCGCCAGCCGAGGGCCGTGTCGTGCAGGGCCCGCTCTCCCCGGTCGAAGCCCCGGGTGGGCTTGGGCATCACCCACGGCGCCCGGCTCATCGATTCGGAACCCCCGGCGACCACCAGGGAGGCATCGCCCACGGCCACCGCGCGGGAGGCGGCGATCGCCGCCTCCAGACCGGAGCCGCACAGCCGGTTGAGGGTCGTGCCGGGCACCGTCACCGGCAGTCCGGCGAGGAGTACGGCCATTCGTGCGACGTCTCGGTTGTCCTCGCCCGCGCCGTTGGCCGCGCCGAAGAACACGTCCTCGATCGCGGCGGGGTCGAGGTCGGGGGCGCGGTCGGTCAGCGCGCGGACGACGTGGGCGGCGAGGTCGTCGGGGCGGACGCCCGACAGTGCCCCGCCGTACCGGCCGATGGGCGTGCGGACCGCGTCGAGGATGTAGACGTCGTTCACGGTGGGAGGCTCCTGTCTGAGGGCTCGGAGGTCGCGGTCGACGGAGACCTCGCCTCCGCTGTCCGCATGGTCGATCCTTCGATGATCGTTCCTTGATATGTCCGACATGAGCGGCGTAGCTTCCGCAATACGCCTCGTTCGTTCAGGGAATCATTGTTCGGATAACGAACGCTATCCCTTACCTCCTCCTCTCGGGAGGTCCCGTGCCCCGTACGCCTCTCGTGGATGCCACGCATGGACCGGCACACCCGCTGATCCTCTTCTGATGGCCTGACAGGCTTCCCTGACGGTGCGCCGTGAGGCTTATGGGAGAGTTGGGCAATGTCCGAACGGGGAGTCAGTGTCTCGGGGGCGTCGAGGACGCCATTGATGTCGCCGATGTCGCGGGTTCTGCTCATCGCGGGGTTCGTGCTCGCCTCGCTCAACCTGCGGCCCGCCCTCGCGGGTATCTCCCCGGTGCTGGACGAGATCATGGAGGATCTCGGGCTGAGCGCCGCCGGGGGAGGGGCGATCACCACGGTCATGGTGGTCTGCCTGGGCATCCTCGGCCCGCTCGCCCCCCTGCTCGCCCGCCGCTTCGGCCTGGACCGCACACTCCTGGCAGGGCTGCTGATCCTGGCGGCCGGGGTCGCGTTGCGCGCCGCGGGAAGCGTCCCGGCCCTCTACGTGGGCGCGGCCGTCGCCGGTACGGCCATCGCGGTGATGAACGTCGCGATGCCCGGCGTGGTCAAACAGCACTTCCCCTCGCGGGTCGGGCCGTTCACCGCGATCTACGTCTCCGGCCTGGTGCTGGGCGCCGCCCTGGCGTCCGGCTCCGTGGTGCCGATCGAGCGGGCCACCGGGCTCGGCTGGCGCGAGGTGACCGCGATGACCGCGATCCCCGCGCTGGCCGCGGCGGCGCTCTGGCTGCCCCAGGCGCTGCGCCGCCCCGCCCGTCAGGCGACCGCCCCCAGGCCGTTCGCCCTGCTGCTCCGCAACCGGGTGACCTGGTACGTCACCGCCTACATGGGCATACAGTCGCTGACCTTCTACATCGTGCTGGCCTGGATGCCGACGATCTTCAAGGACGCGGGACTCCCCGCCGACCAGGCCGGATACATGCTCAGCCTCACCAACCTGGCCCAGGTGGCGGCCACGCTGACCGTTCCGGTGCTCGCGGGACGTGCTCGGTCGCAGGTGCCGTACGTCACCGCCGCGACCGTGCTCACGATCGCCGGATACCTCGGCGTGCTGGTCGCCCCGGCCGCCCTGCCGTGGCTGTGGATGATCGTTCTCGGGGTGGGGCAGGGCGCCTCGATCGCGCTCGCCCTGCTCATCATCACGCTCCGCGCGCCCGACCCGGTCTCGGTGACCGCGCTGTCGGCCGTCGCCCAGTCCGTCGGCTACACGCTGGCCGCGCTCGGACCGCTCCTGATCGGTGCGCTCTACCAGCTCTCGGGCGGCTGGACACTGCCGCTGCTGGCCGGGCTCGGCGCGTGCGTCCTGCAACTGGGGGCCGGGCTCCTGGCGGGCCGCCCGGTCACGGTGGCCGGCGCGGACAGCTCGCGCCCGGTCGAGGGCTCGCCGTCTCCGGCCTGACCCCCGTCCCGGCCCATCGCCCCCTTGGCGACCCGCATCTTTACGAGTCGCTGTCCCCGCGACCCGTTTCCTTTGCGAGTCGTTGTTCCACCGGTCACCTGAGCCTTCTAACGTCCTGAACATGATGTGCAGGCTCCTGGCCGCGGTGCTGGCGGCCCTCGCGACCGGTACCGTCGCCGTTGTGCTGCAGCAACCCGAACCCGCCACCGCCGAGTCCCGTGGCCGCGAACCCGTCATCATCGGCCACAGGGGCGCCAGCGCGTACCGGCCCGAGCACACCCTGCTCTCGTACGAGACCGCGATCGCGCTGGGTGCCGACTACATCGAGCCCGACCTGGTCTCGACGAAGGACCACGTGCTGGTGGCCAGACACGAGAACGAGATCGGCGGCACCACGGACGTCGAGAGCCACCCCGAGTTCGCGGGGCGCCGGACGACCAAGACCGTCGACGGCGTCTCGATCACCGGCTGGTTCACCGAGGACTTCACGCTCGCCGAGCTGAAGAGGCTCAGGGCCGAGGAGCGCATCCCCGACCTGCGTCCGGGCAACACCGCCTTCAACGGTCTCGCGGAGATCCCGACCTTCGACGAGGTCGTCGCGCTCGCCAAGCGGAGCGGGGTCGGCGTCTACCCCGAGACCAAGCACCCGAGCTACTTCGACTCCATCGGGCTCTCCCTGGAGGAGCCGCTGATCGAGGTGCTCGGCCGCCACGGCTGGCGCGGGAGCGGCGACCCGGTCTTCATCCAGTCCTTCGAGACCGCGAACCTGCGCGAGCTGAGGAAGAAGACCAGGCTGCCGCTGATTCAGCTCATCACCGCCACCGGCACCTCGTACGACCGGATCGCCGCCGGAGACCCGCGCACCTACGACACCATGGTCACCCCCGAAGGGCTGCGCGAGGTGGCGGGCTACGCGGACGGCATCGGCGTCGACACCAGGCGGATCGTGCCCGCGGGCCCCGACGGCCGCCTCCTGCCGCCCACCACGCTCGTCCGCGACGCCCACCGTGCCGGTCTGAAGGTCCACACCTGGACCGTGAGGAACGAGAACGCGCAGCTCCCGGCGAACTTCCGGCTCGGGAACCCGGCGAGCCCGGCCTACCCGCGCGCCACCGGCGACGTGATGGGCTGGCTGGAACGGCTCTACTCCCTCGGCGTCGACGGCGTCTTCGCCGACGATCCGGGCATGGCCAACGCCGTCAGGACGCACGTCTTCTAGGACTCGCCGCCCGGCCGCCGACGGGGGAAAAGCCCTCCGCTCCCGGAGACCTCACCGCGCTGAGGCGCCCGCCGCGACCCGTCGTGTTCCGGCCCGAGCGCTTGGGGCCGCGACGAGGCATCCGGCCCTACGGCCGCCGCACCGGTGAACGACGGGTGCGGCGGCGAGGGCGGGAAAGGACACTCGGGCACCGGGCCGGTCGGCGAGGACCGGCCCGGCGGCTCCCGTCAGGCGACGCCGGCCATCTGTTCGGTGTCGTCCATGGGGCGCAGCTCGTCGGCGTAGCTGACCGAGACGCGGCGCATCACCCCGCTGCCGCTGATGGAGTACTGGCCCAGGCGCCACAGCGGCGGCGAGTAGGCGTGGATCGAGACGCTGCCGTGGACCGCGCCGGTCAGCCGGTGGATGTGGTCGGGGCCGAAGGAGAAGGACTCGCCCTCCGAGATCACGGTCTCCAGGTGCTCGCCGCCGATGCGGGGGTTGCACTCCAGGAGCGTCCCGGCCACCACGCGGACCGCCCCCGAGGAGGTGTCGTGGTCGTGCCAGCCGGTGTCGTCCTCGGGCCGCCAGCACAGCAGCCAGACGTCCACGTGGGAGTCGCGGTAGAGGGAGGCGAAGTGACGTCCGCCCTCCTCGGGGAACTCCACCTGCTCCTCCCACCGGGAGGGGTCGGCGGCCAGCTCGTTGACCAGGTCGAGGAGTTCGCGCCGGTCGAGGGTGCGAGCGGGCAGGGCCTCGTAGCTCATCCGGTCTCACCGCCGAACGGTCCGGAGACCGCGCTGCTGTCCACTCGCCCGGTGTGAACGGCGTGAACGGCGTGACCGGCTCGTGCGCGCCGCGGGCTCGCGGCTCTGGTCGCCGGGAGCGCACAGCTCTCGCGGCCCTGGTACTGGTTCACTTGCGCGACTCCTTTCCTTTCAGCAGGCGGTTCGGGTTGGTGACCGCGATGGCGTGCCAGGCGGCGTCGCCGAGCGCGGGGTCGGGTGCGATGGCGTAGGGCTGGTCGGAGCCGCTCACCACGATGTCGACGCCGAGTTCGCGGACGATCGCGTCGATGGCGCGTGGGCCGTAGGAGGAGGTCTCCAGGAACAGGTCGGAATCGACCTTTCCCCGGCCCTCGCCGCCCCGGTTGGCCAGGCGCTCGGAGTGGAGCGGTGCCAGCCCGGCGAGCAGTGAGAAGCAGATCCGCAGGCGGGGGTGGCGGGACCGTCCGAAGGCGGTGAAGGCGTACCACGCGGCGTGCATCTGCTGCACGTACGGCACGACGGCGGGCCACCAGCCGGGCCCCTCCGGCTCGGCGGCGGGGCCGGGGTGCACGAAGAGCGGCAGGTCGCGCTCGGTGAGGACGTCGAGCAGCGGGGCGACCCTCGCCAGGCCCGCGGCGTCGCGCACCGCGGTCGCGGGCAGCTGGAGTCCGGCGAATCCGGGCCGCGCGCCCATCCCGCCGCTCTCCGTGTCGCGGCGCTCCACGTCGTCTCGCGGGCCGTTCCCGGTGTCGTCTCCCGCCGCGTTCCGTGCGCCGAGCCGGGCGCTGTCTCGCGCGCTGTCTGGTGTGTCGCCTCGTGTGTCGAGGGTCTTGGCGAGCCTGACGGGGTCGATCTCGCCGAGGCAGGTCGCCGCCCAGGCGCCGAAGGGCGCGGGCAGGGCGCGGGCGTCCTCGTGGTAGGCGTCGATGATCGGCCAGGCGTCCTCGGGGGGCAGGGACTCGATGCCGAGCGGGCTGGACAGCGAGACGAGGGCGAGGTCGAGATCCGCGTTCAGCGCGAGGCGCCCGGCGAGGTCGTGATCGGCGGGGTCGACCTCGTAGGCGGGCTCGCCGTCCAGGTGGAGGGTCCAGCCGTCGAGCCGGGGCGCGGTCGTGCGGCGTCTGAGCGCGTCCACGAACGCGGGCGTCCACAGATGCTGGTGAACGTCGACGGCCACGGCGGATCTCCTCCTTTCGCGTCTTCGGGATATTCCCTACCTAGAATAGGGGTAAACGCTCCCACCTTGCCACATTCGACAGTGATGCGTTTCAGTGAACCGTTTCAGTGAACCGCTTCACTCCACATCGTGTCAATACCTCCGGAGGCCCTTCGGTGCCCCCGATCGGGCGAGGAGCGCGTCCTCGAAGGTCACGGGGAATAGGCTGGTCCGATGCCCCAGCCCCGCAAACGAGCGACGATCCGTGAGGTGGCGAAGGCCACCGGTCTGTCACCGGCCTCCGTCTCCTACGCCCTGCGCGGCATGCAGGTGTCGGAGGAGACCATCGAACGGGTGCGCCAGGCCGCGGCCGAACTCGGCTACGAGGCCGACCCGATCGCCCGCGCCCTGGCCAGCGGCCGGACCGGCATGATCGGACTGCTCTGCGGCTCCCTGGAAGACCTCTGGCAGCAGGCGCTCGCCGTGGGTATCGGCCGCGCACTCAAGGACAACGACCGATACGCCCTCATCCTGGACGCCGCGGGAGACCCCGCCAGGGAGAAAACGCTCGCCAGACAGCTTCGCGACCAGCGGGTGGACGCGTTGATCGTGCAGCCGGTCGACCCGGCGGCGCCGCTCTGGGCCGAGCTGTGCGAGGGGTTGCCGATCGTGTCGATCGGCGACGCCCTGGCCGGGGCACGAGCCGCGGGCGAGGTCGTCTTCGACAACCGGGCCGGGGTGACCCTCGCCCTGGAGCACCTGCGCGGGCGAGGTCACCGGCGCCTGGCCGTCCTCACCTCGACCCAGGCCAGCACCCCCGACCGGCCCGCGGACGTGCACGTCATGGCCGAGGCCGGGCGGCTGGGTCTCGACATCGAGATGGTCACCGCCTCGCAGTCGCTGGGACCCGCGACCCGGGTCGCGGGCGAGATGCTCGACGCCGGACACCGGGCGTTCTTCTGCTTCGCCGACTCGATCGCCTACGGCGTCTACGCGGCCTCGGCCGGGCGGAAGCTCGGCATCCCGTCGGAGGTGTCCGTGATGGGCTACGACGATCACCCCATGTCGGGCCTGCTCACCCCCGGCCTGACCACGGTCGACTGGGACATCGACGGCATCGTCCGCGCCGCCGTCCGCATCGTCGTGGCCGCCGCCGACGGCACCGCCACGCGCCGCCGCCGCATCGTCCAGGCCCCCCAGCTCCGCGAGCGCGGCTCGGTGGGCTGACCCGGCTCGGGGAAGGTCTCAGGGGGTGAGGCCGGGCAGGAGCCCGCGCGCCGCGTCGAGGTCGGCGTCCAGGGGACGATCGCGCATCGCCGGATCGAGCGGCAGGTCGCAGGGCAGGCCGCGCTGCCGCAGAGCTCGCGCGGAGGCCACCAGCTCGCACGCCAGGACGATCTCCAGCGGTTCGGCGGCGGCGAGCGCGGAGCGGGCCGCCTGCGGGGTGAAGCTCGCGTGGTCCTCGGTGCCGAGGGAGAGCACGGCTCCCCCCAGGGTGACCGGAGCGGCCAGGTGGCGCAGTTCGGCCAGGGCGGAGTGCGCGACGTATTCGAGGATCATGACCCCGGACAGGCCGGGACGCTCGGCGAGAAAGGGGAGCAGGCCCGTGTGGGCCGGGTCGTTCAGGGTGGCGAGCCTGGCGGCGCTCAGCGTCGCGGTCTGCACCAGCGCGGCCCGCAGGGCGTCGAGGGCGAGCGCGACCCGCGCCGAGTGGAAGTTGCCGTTGTGCCAGGCCCGGCCATCGGCGATCAGCGGGTTCTCGGGAGCCGCGTTCATCTCCTCGGTGATCGTTTGTTCCGCCCGGCCGAGAGCGTCGAGGACGGACCCGTGGACCTGCGGGAAGGCGCGGTAGCCGTACGGGTCCTGGACGCGGCGCGGGCTGGTGGAGCCGACCAGGGCGCGCAGCCCGGCCGCGACCTCGGTCTGTTCCGGGCCGCGTTGCACGACGGGGGAGAGCGGTTCGAGCGAGGCCTCGATCGCCAGGAAGGAACGGGCCGCGACCGCCGTGGCGGCGGACAGGAGGACTCTCAGGCGGTGACAGGCCAGCGCCGCGTCCGCCAGGGTCGCCGCGCCCGAGCTGATGAACGGCAGCGCGTCGACGGAGGCGAGCGCGAACCGGGGGACCGGATCTCCCGCCCGGGTCCCGGGAGAGCCGTCCTCCGCTCGTTCCCAGGACCGGATGTCCCCGTCCCCGGTTCTGGTTCCTGTCCCGGCCCCGGTCGGGGGACTCCCGATCTCCCCGGCGCGTGCCTCGATTCGTACGGTGTCCGGGGGCCGGGTCCAGGCAAGCTCGCCGAGGAGGCAGAGCGCGGTGGTGGCGAGGGCGGAGAGGTCGCCGGTGCCGATGGCGCCGTAGGTGCGGATCGGCGGGGTGAGACCCCGGTTGACGGCGGCGGCGAGAACGGGAAGGAGGGCCGGGTCGACCCCCGAGCCGCCGGCCAGCAGCTGGTTGAGGCGGACCACGAGGGTGGCGCGGGCGCGGAACGCCTCGATCATCGGCCCCGCGCCGCCCGCGTGGCTGCGGAGCAGGTCCAGACCGATGTCCTCGGCCTGGACGTCCTTGTTGGCGCCCACCCCGGTGGTCCGGCCGTACACGGGCCCGTTGAGCAGGCCGGCCATCCGCCACGCCGCCTGCGCGCGGGCGGTGGAGCCCAGCGCGATCCCGGAGCCGTGGGCCGCCCGGTCGAGCTGCTCGCAGGTCAGGTGGGTGCCGTCAAGGACGAAGGTCACCCGCTCAGTCGCCGAGGATCGCGTCGAAGATCAGGTCAAGCAGCCAGCTGACCAGGCCGATGACGATCGCTCCCCAGAACGCGGCCCAGAAGCCGTCGACGTGGAAGGGCACACGGAACTGTTCGGCGATCCAGCTGGTCAGCAGTAGCAGACCGGCGTTGACCACCAGGGCGAACAGGCCGAGGGTGAGGATGTAGAAGGCGCAGCCGAGCGTCGCGATGATCGGTTTCAGGACCGTGTTGACGACCCCGAAGATGAGGGCGACGACGACGAGCGTGCCGATCTCCTTGGCCGGGCTCGCCGCGGACACGGAGATACCGCTCACGAATTGGGTCGCGGCCCACAGAGCGGCTGCCACAACCAGAATTTTGATAATTATTTTCACGTTTCGGCATCCTCGCATGGATGGTCGGACGGGCGGTAGATCCACATCTTGAGAGTGGATATATGCGTATAACAGGGAGTTTGCTGCATCGCCCCGGCATCCGTGGCTCCGACCGTCGCCGGGTGACACGGTGACAGCGACCACCCCGGTCCCGGGGGCGGCGAGCCGGTCCCGGCTCCCGTGGAGAGTTTCGCATCCATGACCGTATGCGGTCATGAAAGCGGCGAGATCCTGTCAGGCGCGCCGTTCCTCGGCGGGAAGGATCTCCGCCGGATGGGAGAGTCCCAGGTGAGGAGCACGAATCGCCGAGGGGGCTTCATCATGTCCGACAACCGATCGTCCGCAGGCCGACACGGGGAGCCGTCCCCGCGAACCGGGAGGAGCCCCGGCGCGGAGCCCGGGAAGAGCCATCCGGGGGGAGCGGAAACGAAACCCGGTGCGGAACCCGGGACCGAATCCCGTCCTGTCCCCAAGCCCGGGCCTCCGCCCAGGCCGGGCCCGATCCCCAAGCCGGGGCCTCCTCCGAAGCCAGGCACTCCGCCCAGGCCGGGCCCCGGGGCCACGGCGGGGACGAAAGCCGGGCCCGGGACGGAGACCAGGTACGGGACGCAGACCAGGCCGGCGACATGACCGCCGAAGCGGGCACCTGACCCGGCGAGGCAAAGATCACTTTAACGGGGACCGTGGTCAACGGCCGGAGAACGCCCTTGGGACGTTCATCGACATGTTTCGCGGCGCCACCGCGGGAAAGACGCCGGTCCGGCCGGCGCGCTGACGGTGTATACCGTCGATTGCGCATGATGGTCATATTCTCGGGGCAGAAGGGGCGTGAGGGGGTGGGTCTGTTGGAAACGGACGAGCTTGAGGCGCTGTCGGCCCAGGAACTGCATGATCGCGCGGTGCACTACGCCGTGCACCACGGAGATCTCGGCTTTCTGTGGGAGTTGCTCACGTTGATCCCCGTGGCGGAGGCGTCCGCGGGGAACGAGACTGAGACGACCAGCGATCTCAGCAGGGTCTCGGCCCTGCTCAGCGACGCGATGGCCTCGGGGCACGGAGAGCTGGGCGAGGCGTTGCGGCCGTTCTATATCGAATACCTCTCCAAACATCCCGAAGCCTGAGGAGAGTCACGTTCCCGCCTCCGCCCGGGCGTTCCCCCGTCTGCGAGCCTCTATAGAGTGATCGGTAGGTTCTCCGGGGAGGAACGCCATGGCGCAGGTAAGTGTGGAGCGGACCGAGGACGGGTTCGTGGCGCGCAACGACCGCGGAGCCGAGGTCGCGATGGGCGGCGGTGACGAGCAGGGGACGTTCACCCCCGTCGAGCTGCTGCTCGCGGCGCTCGGCGGGTGCAACATCGTCACCGTGGAGCCACTCACGGCTCAGCGCGGCCACCGCCTGGTCCGCCTGGCCATGACCGTCCAGGCCGAGAAGATCGAGACGTCCAGGCTGGGGCCGATCACCGTCACCTACGACGTGGAGCTGCCCGAAGGCGACGAGAAGGCCGACGAGGTCTTCCGTGCCGTGGCCCACCGGGTCGAGGAGAAGTACTGCACGGTGAGCCGCGCCCTGAAGGACAATACCGAGATCAACCTCGAACTCCCCTGACGGCCTCGCCGGGCGCCCGAACCGGTGCGTCCTCGCGCCCTGACCGGCGCGCCTCATCGAGCCCGAACCGCTGGGGATCGCCCCCCGAGGGCGCGTTTCTCGTGTCCGCGAGGCCGACGGAGCCTCGGTGATACCGGGTCAAGGTTGGGTGTAGGCGCAAAATCAACCTTTGGATGACGCGCCCGTTGCATTTGACTAGGTAGTGTTGTTGCAGGTCGAGGGGTCTGCGAAGCCCGGGGGGAGCGTTGCAGAGACTTTTCACCGGATAAGAACGCGAGGGGGATCGCGTTCCTGAGCGGAGCCGCCCGAGTCTTGGGGGAGACGACGGCAGGGCCCGCGCAGAGGGCGGGGCCGGACAGTTGGGGGACTGTCCGGCCTCGTTTCTGTTCAGGAACGGGTCGGATTCCAGGTCGCTCACGTGAGGGGCTGGCCGGGATCAATCGGGGTGCGAGCGCGCTGAGGCTGCTGCTAGAGTTACCTCCGTCGCAAGCGCCGCTAGCTCAGTTGGTTAGAGCAGCTGACTCTTAATCAGCGGGTCCGGGGTTCGAGTCCCTGGCGGCGCACCACCGGCTCAAGCCAATGACTGAGGGCACCTTCCGCATCGCGGAAGGTGCCCTCAGTCATTGGGGATCCCGCCACCCGGTATGGCTGCCCTCTGCGGTAAATGGGGTTTATGGTACGTAATGTCGTCGCGGTCGCCGCCGCGCTGTTCGTCGTCACGATTGGTCTGGGGGTTCCGGTCATGACCGCTGATCCGGCATACGAGGTGCTGGTCTTCTCCAAGACGGCAGGGTTCCGGCACGACTCCATCCCGGCGGGCATCACCGCACTGGGCGAGCTCGCGGCCGAGAACGGCTTCACCGTCGACGCCACCGAGGACGCCGGTGTCTTCACCACCGCGAACCTCGCCCGATACCGGGCGGTCGTCTTCCTGATGACCACCGGCGACGTGCTCGACGCCGGGCAGAAGGCGGCGTTCGAGTCGTACGTCGCGGACGGTGGCGGATACGTGGGCGTCCACTCCGCCGCCGACACCGAGTACGACTGGCCCTTCTACGGCGGCCTCGTCGGCGCCTACTTCTCCTCCCACCCCGAGATCCAGCGGGTGACCGTACGGGTGGAGGACCGCGAGCACCCCTCCACGGCCCATCTCCCGGCGACCTGGGTGCGCACCGACGAGCTGTACGACTACCGCACCAATCCCCGCTCCACCGTCCACGTGCTCGCCACGCTGGACGAGTCGACCTACTCGGGCGGGACGATGGGGGCCGACCATCCGATCGCCTGGTACAGGTCGTACGAGGGCGGCCGGTCCTGGTACACCGGTCTCGGCCACACCATCGAGTCCTACAGTGAGCCGGACTTCCGCGCCCACCTGTACGGCGGGCTTCGCTACGCGGCCGGGGGCGCGCCCTGACCACCCCAGGTCAAAGCGAATCATGGCGATGGTTGACGTTGCCTCAAGTCTGACTATCCCCCAAATTTCGTGCATTCCTGTCTTTCGGGGGATGTGCGGAGATCGTCATGAAACGTGCGAGATCGGTCATTCTCGCAATCGCAGTCCTGCTCCTGGGCCTGATGGTGAGCACACCTGCGGCGGCGGTACCCGATCCACCCGCCGACGGCGACGACGGAGTGGGCGTCTACGTCGGAGAACTCACCCCGCAGCAGATGGACGAGCTGCTGAAGTCAGGCGTCGAGCGCGAGGCCGGGCGCCACCCCCGTGGCGCCCGGCCTCCGCGCGTTCCGCCGACATCGTCCACGCAGCCGCCACCGGCCCGGAGAGCGACGCTCACGCCACCGCCACCGCAGGTTGACTGCACGGAGATGAGTTTCTTGCAGCGAGATGTTGACATCCCGCCCTTGAACCTTGAAGCTTTGCGGAAATGCAATAGACACATGCCCGTGACCCGATCGCCGGGTCTTCGTCGGGAACCAATCACCTCATTGTCTAGTTCGCAGGGACGAGATGCATGCAGTGATGTTATCGCTAACAATTCTCTGCGCTTCCGTTGATGTGCCGTCCCCTTATCCCTGAGGCCTCGCCGTAAGCGCGCAGCCGTGATGTCGCCCCTCACCGCCTCCTTACCGATTTCCGGAAAGGATGCCCGCGGTGTCCCCACGTCTCCAGTGATTGGACATTTATGGCACTGATCATGGCGTCTGATGGTTACTCGTCAGGACCGTCGCGGAGTACTCGGTCGTTGCGCCGATTACTGATCACCTTTGTGGTGACCGCGCTCATCACAGCGACAGGCATCGTCGTCTCCGCGTCGCCGGCCAATGCCGACACCAGCCAGTTCCGAGGGATGAACTGGGCCGTGCTGGGTGACAACTTCAGCACCGGCCCGCTCGTCGTGCAGGGCCTGAGCCAGTCCGACAGCAACGCGACGGTTCGGGCCAAGGCCGGCTCGTTCTACGACCACGTGGCCTACAACATGGGTGTCAACACCGTCCGGCTGCCCATCAACACTCACACCGTGGCCAACACGACCTGGTGGAACGCCTACCGCGGTGCCATCGACGCCGCCACCGAGCGTGGATTCAAGGTCATCCTGGCCTACTGGGAGGACGGCGCCGCCTCCGGCGGCAGGATCACGAACCTCGCCGCGTGGAACACGATGTGGTCCACCGTGATCAACACGTACGGTTCGAACGGCAACGTCTACTTCGAGCCGATGAACGAGCCGCACGGCTACTCCTCGGCGGACTGGCGCAACGTCGCGGCGAACTGGCTCAGCCATCACACCTCGGCGGTGCCCGGCCGGGTGCTCATCGGCGGCACCGGCTTCAGCCAGGACCTGCGGGACATCTGCAACGACAGCCGCTTCAACTCGACGCTGCTGTCCTTCCACTCCTACACCTTCTTCTACGGCGCGATGACCTACGACGGCTTCCGAAACCACATTCAGACGCTTCTGGGCAACTGCGCCTCCCGCGCGGTCGCGACCGAGTTCGGCGCGCCGATGTCCACCGGCCTCGACTACGACGACCCGAACAGCACCGACAACTTCGTGCGCTACTTCCGCGCCGTGGCCCAGGTGATGCGTGACAACCGGATGGGTGGCACCTACTGGCCCGCCCTCGGCGGCAAACTGACCGGAAACCTCGGCTACGACCACTACTCGATGTTCGCTCTGAGTGTCAGCGGCACCAATCTCAACGTGACCGTCCGCAACGGCCACGGCGCCAACCGGCTCCGGTATGCCTGGGGCGACACCGTCAATGACTCCACTCCGACGACGTACAGGATCACCGCGCGCCACAGCGGCAAGGCCATGAACGTCCGGCAGGCGAGCACCAACGACAGCGCGCGCATCGACCAGTACACCTACGGCGGCAATGCGTGGCAGAAGTGGGGGTTCGACGACTTCGGCGGCGGCTACCTGCGCATCTACAGCCGCCACAGCGGAAAGTGCCTCGACGTGGCGGGCGCCTCAACCGCCGACGGCGCGGAACTCATCCAGTACAGCTGCGGCGGCGGCACCAACCAGCAGTTCCAGATGGTCACCAACGGCAACTACTTCCAGCTCCGGGCACGCCACAGCGGTAAATGCGTGGACGTACCGTCCGCGTCGACCGCGGACAGCGTGATCCTCAAGCAGTATCCGTGCAACGCCGGCACCAACCAGCAGTGGTCGCGCACGGTCGTCTAACGGTCGTCTCGACATGACCGCGGATCCGCGGTGCCCCCCCTCACCCCGGTGCCGATCACGTGCTACGTGCTCGGTGCCGGGGAGCCGGATCGCCATGAGCGTGATGGCGTGGTGCGTCTGCCGCTGACGGCGCCGTGGCGGCACCGCACATGAGGTCCCACTCGGGACCGCGGGCGAAGTGTTCGTCGATGAGTCGCATGGCGCGCCGCTGAGCGGGGTTCAAGGTCTCCGTCAGAAGTGCTGTCAGCGCGTCGATGTTCGTTCGATCCCTGGGACTGTCGGGGAAGGCGGGGAACGCTTTGCCGTGGGCGGAGAGGAACGCGCGGATCGCGGCGGTCGCACGGTCGACGAGTGGGACGATCTCGTGTTCCGAGGCGTCGGCGGGTAGCTCCTGGATCGCGGTGTTGACGTGGAAGAGGTCCTCGGGTGCGTCTTTCAGGGCCTTGACGAGGGTGAGCGTGTCCTCCTTCGGCATCAGGTGGGTAAGGAAGACGGCGACGTTGCGCGCGGCGGGATCGTTACCGAGTGCCTCCATCGCGAGGAGCGCTTCGGGAGACAGATCAGGTGACACCCCGAGACCGATCAGCTCGTCGACCTCGGATCGAATACGTTCGAGGTCGGCGATCCTGGTGTCGAGTTCCGCGCGGAGGCCGCGCAGGGATTCGCGGCCGTCCTCCTCGGAATCGAGCATCCGGGCGACATCGTGGAGGAGGAAACCGAGGCCGCTGAGGCGGTCGATGCGCAGCGCGAGTACGAGGTGTTGGGCGGTGTACTGCTTGTATCCGTTCGCGAGCCGTTCGGGTTCGGGCAGGAGCCCGATGTCATGCCAGTGACGGATCGAGCGCGGCGTGACACCGGCGAGGTCCGCGAGTTGCCGGGTACTCCACGCCACGATCATCCCTCCTTCGCGTCCACTGCTACCTCCATTGTGTCCAGCGACCGGAACGCGGGGACGCACAGCGCGACCACGGCGGTCACCACGATCACGGCCGCGAGCCCGATCCCCGCCGTCACGAGCCCGAACCCGGAAGCGAACGCGGCGATGGGAGCCGAGGTGAGGGCGGGTGCCGCGAGCATGAGAGCGTTCTGCGCGCCGAGTACACGTCCGCGCATCCGGTCCGGAGTCGCCTCGATGGTCGCCACCCCCAGCGCCGCGGACATAGGGCCGTTGGTCAGGCCGATGAACACGGCCGCGGCCAGGACCATCCAGGGCGCCGCCATCACGCCGATCACGGTGAATCCGATGCCCATGCCAACCATTCCGATCACGAACCAGGCGCGGCGCGACACCTTCCCCACGGTCGCCGCGTACACGCCCGCGCTGAGAAGGCCACCGAGCGCGATACCGGTCGCTGCGAACCCGCTGAACTCCGGCAGGCTCTCACTCGTGAAGTAGGCGGGCATGATCGTCGTCTGCAACGCCACGATCACCGCGACGAGCACCGCCGACAGCAGGCTCGCACCCAGCACCAGTCGGTGCCCGAGCAGGAACCGCCACCCGGTCACGAGGTCGGTGAACACCCCGCGAACCCCTGTCCCCGCGGTGCGAACATCACTCGAAGGGAGCTCTCCCACGCGGGACGACATCGCGAACGACAGCGACGCCGCGGCAAGACTCATTCCGGCGGTGACGAACAACGCGGCGGCACTCACCCCGACCAGCCACACCAGCAGCCCCCCCAGGCCGGGCCCGATCAGCATCAGCGCGCCCGCCAGCGACTCGCGGACACCTGTCAGCCGGTCCAGCGCACCCGGCTTACCGCCGTCGAGTTGGACGAGACGGGGAAGCATCGTCTCCCGCGCCGTCATCCCCGGCATGTCCCCGAACGAGCCGATCACACCCAGCACGATGAACCACGTCAGATTCAACCCCCACAGCGCATCCACCACCGGGATCGCGGCGACCGACGCCGCGGAGAGCACGTCGCTGACGATCGACAGCGTCCGCCGGTTCACCCGATCGACGACGACCCCGGTGAGCAGCCCCACGACCGCGGCGACCGCGGCGGTCACCGACGCCAGGACACCGGCGGCGAGGATGTCACCGGTCTTCGCGAGCACCAGCAACGGGAACAGTACCGACGCGACCCCGTTCCCCAGCAGCGACAGACTGTACGACCCCAGATAAACCCATGTATTTCGGTGCATGGACGCATCACAAACTATGCCGTCACGGCACAGTCAAGCCGGAAGCCGAAGGAACCCGGTGACCACGAGTAAAGCCCTTCCGGCCGGCCCTCTCGCTTCTGTGCCGGGAACACCGTCGCCGGTGCCCGTGTGAGGACGGTGACCTCTCCACGCCCGGATCCGGAGCGGAAGAGTTGACCTTAATCATGCTTGAGGTTGCAGGCTGGGCGGCGACGTACACGAGCGAAGGGGGAACCCCATGAAGGCAGCCGCGTTTTTCGAGTTCGGCGGTCCCGAGGTGTTGCGGGTGGCGGAGCTTCCGACGCCCGAGGCGGGCGAGGGGCAGGTGCGGGTGCGGGTCAGGGCGGCGGGCGTGCAGCCGTTCGACCTCGCCATCCGGGAGGGATGGACCCCGGAGGGAGTGGGGGGTGAGCTGCCCAGGGTGCCGGGCAACGAGTTCGCGGGGGTGGTCGACCAGGTGGGCGAGGGGGTGGACGGATCAGAGGGCGGGGTCGACGGGATCTCCGTCGGCGCCGAGGTCCTGGGCTTCAACCTGCTGAACTGCTACGCCGAGTACGTGGTCGTACCGGCGGAGAACGTCACGCCCAAGCCCGCGAACATGCCCTGGGAGGTGGCGGGCGGTTTCACCGCCGGGACCCAGACCGCCCACATCGCGCTGCGGCAGCTCGGGGTGGGGGAGGGGGACACGGTCCTGGTCCACGCCGCCGCGGGCGGGGTCGGCACCGCGGCGGTCCAGCTCGCCCGGCTCTGGGGGGCGGCCACGGTGATCGGCACGGCCCGCGAGGAGAATCACGACTACCTGCGCGCGCTCGGCGCGACCCCCGTCACGTACGGGGAGGGCTTGGCGGAGCGGGTGCGCGCCCTCGCTCCCGGTGGGGTGGACCTGGTCGTGGACGGCGCGGGCGGCGAGGCGCTGGAGGTCTCCCTGGAGCTGGTGAAGGGCGAGCGCGTCCTCACGCTCGTCGAGCACGGCAGGGCCGCGGAGCTGGGGGTGCAGGTGACCAGGGGAGTGCGGCAGGCGTCCCGTCTCGCCGAGCTCGCCGCCCTGTACGCCAAGGGCGACCTCGTCTTCCCCGTGCGCGGGACCTATCCGCTGGAGCGGGCCGCGGACGCCCACCGGGAGGTCGCCGGCAGGCACGGACAGGGCAAGGTCGTGCTGGTCATGGAGTGATGTGCTCGTACGGCTGGCGTTGTGACCGTAATCCTTAGTAAGGTTTCTTGTTAATAACGTGCTATCCGTCGGCTCGTTGGACAGTCCCGCCTCCCTTTCTCTCTCCAGGAGGAGTCCACGTGCATCTGCGACACAAGGTGGCCACCGGTGCCGCCGCCGCGATCGGTGTAGGGTCCGTGCTCGCTCTGCTGCCGTCCATCCCGGCGGTCGCCCACGGATCCATGTCGAACCCGCCCAGCCGGGCGTACGTCTGCAAGACGGAAGGCCCTGAGACCCCCAAGTCGGCAGCCTGCAAGGCGGCTGTCGCGGCCGGGGGCACCCAGGCCTTCTACGACTGGCACGAGGTGTCCCGGCTCGAAGCCGGTGGCAACCACCGTCAGATCATCCCCGACGGCCAGTTGTGCGGTGCCGGGCGCGACAAGTATCGCGGGCTCAACCTCGCCAGGGCCGACTGGCCCGCCACCTCGGTCTCCCCGGGGCCGCTCACCGTCACCTACCACGCGACCGCGCCGCACGCGAACAGCAACTTCGAGTTCTACATCACCAAGCAGAGCTGGAGCCCCACTCAGCCGCTGCGCTGGTCGGATCTGGAGCACATCAGGACCTTCAACAACCAGAACCCCACCCAGTTCACCAACTGGACGATCAACCTCCCGCAGCGGAGTGGCCGCCAGCTCATCTTCTCGATCTGGCAGCGTGTCGTGGGCAGCACCGAGGCCTTCTACACCTGTTCCGACGTGAACTTCGGCGGTAGCAACCCCACCCCGGTACCGACACCGACGCCGACTCCCACGCGGCCGACCCCGACTCCGACGCCCACCCCGACTCCGACGCCCACCCCGACGAGCCAGCCGGGCGGCACCTGGAGGGCGGGCACCGCCTACGCGGTGGGCGCGACGGTGACCTACGGCGGAGTGACCTACCAGTGCCTGCAGGCGCACACCGCGCTGGCCGGCTGGGAGCCGCCGAACGTCCCCGCCCTGTGGCGACGCCTCTGACCCGGTGAGATCCGGCCGGGGTGGCGAACACCACCCCGGCCGGACCCGCCGCCTTCTCCGGGAGTCCTCCCGAAAATCAAGGAGTTCGTCATGAAGCGTGCGGTCCCGGCGGTCGTCCTGGGGAGCCTTCTGCTCTCCGGCTGTGGCGCCGACAGCATCCAGGAGCTTCGCGGAGGTCCCGCCGGTCACGGGGCGCACGACGCCGCCGGCGCTCCCGCCCGGCCGATGCCCGCCCAGGGGACGCACAGCGGCTCGGAACACGGCTCGGACCAGGGCCCCGGGGAGGATTCCGCACAGGGGCCCGACCGGTCGGCGCAGGGCGCCGGTGCGGGAGTGCCCGCCCCCTCGCCCGCCCCGCCGGTCGGAACCGCGGCCGGAGTCGCCTTCAACCCTTCCGACGTGATGTTCCTGCAGATGATGGTGCCCCACAACGCCCAGGGGGTACGGCTGGTGCGGTTGGTGCGCGATCGGCAGGTCCGCCCGGAGGTCAGGGAGCTCGCCGAGGCGATCGGCGTGACCCAGGAGCGGGAGTCCGTCTCGATGTCCGGTCTGCTGGACGCCTGGGGGCGGCCCGCGACCGCGGAGGACGACGAGCACGCCGCGCACGGCGGGATGCCCGGGGTGAGCGAGGAGGAGGTGGCGGCGCTGATCGCCGCCTCGCCGGCCGAGTTCGAGCGGAGGTTCCTCGACATGCTGATCGCCCAGCAGGACGACGCCGCCCAGATGGCCAAGGTGGAGGTCGTGACCGGGCTGCACCCCGAGGTCACCGAGATGGCCAGGCTCGTCGACGTCTCGCGTACGGCCCAGATCGCGCGGATGCTGACCCTGCGCGGAAAGTGAAGGCCCGCACGGACCAGTAGGGATTTGTCCCTGCACTCCCTTTTGTGAGATATATTTCCTACTTGGTATGTAGGAATTGAGGGGGAGTCATGCGCAAGATCTTTGGGGTCGTGGCCGGATTGATCCTGGCCGGAACTCTGGCCGCGTGCGGAGGGACGTCCACCGACACGGCCCAGCCCGCCGGCGGCACGCCGAACGCCGACGCGCCGCTCAAGGTCGGGGCCAACCCCGTGCCCCACGGCGAGGTGCTCAAGTACGTCAAGGACAATCTCGCCGCCAACGCCGGGCTGAACCTGGAGATCGTCGAGTTCACCGACTACGTCCAGCCCAACACCCAGCTCGACGAGGGCAACCTGGACGCGAACTACTTCCAGCACATCCCGTACCTGGAGGAGTTCTCCAAGGGCAAGAACATCCAGCTCAGCTGGATCGCCCCGGTGCACATCGAGCCGCTCGGCCTGTACTCCAAGAAGATCAAGAACGTCTCCGAGCTCGCTCAGGGCGCCCAGGTGGCACTGCCCAACGACGCGAGCAACCTCGGCCGCTCGCTCAAGCTCCTGGCCGACAACGGTGTGATCACCCTCAAGGAGGGCGTGGGGGTGGAGGCGACCGAGCGTGACGTCGCCGACAACCCCAAGGAGCTGGAGTTCAAGCCCCTTGAGGCGGCCCAGCTGCCCCGTTCCCTGGAGGACGTGGACGCCGCGATCGTGAACGGCAACTACGCCCTGGAAGCCGGGCTGCAGCCCGCGACCGACTCCCTGATCCTGGAGAAGGGCGAGGGCAACCCGTACGCCAACGGTCTGGTCACCGTCCCGGCCAAGGTGGAGGACCCCCGCGTGAAGAAGCTCGCCGAGCTCCTCTCCGGCCCCGAGGTGAAGAAGTTCATCGAGGACAGGTACAAGGGCGCGGTCCTGCCCGCCGAGTAGATCACCCGGTGCCGGGTCCCGGGGAATCACCGCTCGTCCCCGCCTGCGGGGTGGACCGTCCGGTGTCCCGCACCGGACGGTGCCCTCACCTTTCGCGCGATGCCCTCGGCCGCGTCCCCACCGTCGCGGGGGGCGCGGCCGAGTCTTTTCCGGTTTTTTTCGAGGGGGCGTGAATGCCTGTGACGACGTGCGAGAGGCCGGGGTTCGCGTCTGTCGCCGCCGGGTGACGTTTGAGATCCGCACGGAGGATAGAAGGGATGCGTTGGCTCGAAGGAGGAGATCCCATGACCATCGCAGGCGGCATTGTTCTCATAATGCTCGGCGCCATTCTCACGTGGGCGGTCGAATTCGACATCGCGGGCTTCGACATCAACGTCGTCGGTGTCATTCTGATGATCGGCGGTCTCGCGTGGCTCCTGTTCGCCATCTACCGGCTCAGCCTCGCCCGCCGAGCGGTGGCGGACACCACGGCCACCACCGTGATCGAGGACCCGGTCACCCACCGCCGCACCTACGAGGAGCGTCACTACAACGACCCTCCGGTGGTGTGAACCGCGGACCTCTCCAGCGGGAGAGCCGCGCCGTCAGCGGGTACCGCCCGTCGTTCCGGATCCGTTACGGACTGGTTCACATGGGTAGGCGTGCCGCTTCAGTGAACGTGAACGGAGGGCAGAGGACGTGAGCAGAGTCGTATCCCGCAGCACGAGCGCCGTGAGCGGAATGCTCGGTGGCGCGATCGCCGGAGCCATCTTCAAGCAGGTCTGGAAGCTCGCGTCGGGCAAGGACGACGCCCCCCAGGCGACGTCGAACGAGTACAGCTGGGGCGAGATCCTCGTGGCATCGGCCATCCAGGGCGCCATCTTCGGCGTGGTCAGGGCCGCGATCGATCGTTCCGCCGCCCGGAGCATTCACAGAGCCACGGGCAAGTGACTTCGAGGTAGCCGCCTTCACCACCGGCGGCCGACCTCATGCGAAGGCCCCCGATCCCCTCCGAGGGACCGGGGGCCTTCGCACCTCCGAAGTGATGTTCCGAGCCATGCCCGGAGCCGTGTCCGAAGTTTCCGGCGTCCCGTCAGAAAGACGGGACCGCGGGATCCGTCAGACGGCTTCCGGACATCGGGCGGGCGCCCTGTGCGCGGTCCGTCCGCCCTGCGGGAGCGAAGGCGGGGACGACACGGGAGGCCGGAAGACGGGGTGTCGGGACGTGGGGGGCCGGGACCCGGGAGGAGAGCACCTCCGCGTACACGGCGGACGTCTGGGTGGCGATCCGGTTCCAGTCGTAGCGAGACCGTGCCCACGCGGCGGCCGCGGCGCCGTAGGCCGCCAGCAGGGACGGCGCGGCGAGCAGCCGGCGCAGCGCCTCGCCCAGCGCGTACGGCTCACGCGGCGGGACCAGCAGGCCGGTGACCTCGGGCACGACGGTGTCCAGGTGCCCGCCCACCGAGGACGCGACCACCGGGACACCGCAGGCCATCGCCTCCAGCGGAACGATGCCGAACGGTTCGTACCACGGCATGGTGACCACGACGTCCGCCGAGCGCATCAGGGTGGGGACGTCCCGCCTGCTCACCCTGCCGAGGAACCTCACGCGGTCCGCGACGCCGCACGAGGCGGCCACGCGCGAGAGCCGCTTCGCCTCCGGGTCGTCGACGTCGCCCCCGGCGACGATCAGGGTGGCGCCGGGGATGCGGGCGAGGGCGTGAATCGTCGTGTCCACGCCCTTGCGGCGTACGAGACGGCCGATGGCGAGCAGGACGGGCCCCGGCCCGAGGTCCATCTTCGGGCCGGAAGGGGTGAAGGAACGCACGTCGACGCCGCAGGGCACGATCCTCGTCCGGTGCTGGGGAATGCGCATCCGGTGCAGTTCCGCCACCTCGTCGGCGCAGGTCGCGATCACCGCGTCCACTTGGGAGGCGACCATCGCCTCGATCCTGAGGCGCTCGGGCGGGCTGGAGTCGGCCGAACCCTGGTGGCGGCGCTTGACCGTGCCGAGGGCGTGGAAGGTGTGCACGATGGGGAGGGCGGCGTCCCTCGCCGCGGCGAGGGCGGCCAGGCCGCTCATCCAGAAGTGACTGTGGACCATGTCGGGGGGTACGGCGCTCCATCGCCTGGCGAGCCACCGGCCGAAGTCCGGCATCCAGGGGAGCAGGTCGTCCTTGGCCAGGGTCATCGCGGGCCCGGCGGGCACGTGGACCACGGTGATCCCGGGGGCGAGGGAGGTCTCGTCGGGTTGGGAGGGGCACTCCCTGCGGGTGTAGACGGTCACCTCGTGCCCGCGAGCGGCGAGCGCGAGAGAGAGGGCGGCTACGTGGACGTTCTGGCCCCCGGCGTCGGCTCCGCCGACGGCGGCCAGGGGGCTCGCATGCTCTGACACCATTGCGATCTTCATGACACGTCTCCACCGGGTGTACGGGGCAGGCGTGCCTGCGTCTTGGGCATGGCGTTCTCCCCTGCCCTGACCGGGGGTTTTAAACGTGTTTGACCTTGGGATTCGCGGGAAGACGACGAGTTTCCGACGGAAAGGAGTTCGGTGATGGAGGCTCCCCAGTACGTCGCGGCGCGCGTGCAGCGCGCGCTCGCCGAGGATGAGAGAACCACGGAACTCGGCATCCGGGTGGACATTCGAGGTGATCAGCTCTACCTGCGAGGCCAGGTCGTCGGCTCCGAGCGCTGCGAGCTGATCGCGGAGGTGGCGGGTGAGGCGGCTCCAGGGCTGAAGGTTCACAACGAGATCGACGTCGTGGACGTACGGGACCCGGTGAGGGAGGAGAGGCTGTGAGAGACGTGCGGATCGCGGCGGTCGGGGACGTACACCTGGACGAGAGTCGCAGGGGGAGCTACCGCGAGCGGCTCCACGACATCGAGGAGAAGGCCGACGTCCTGCTGCTCGCCGGGGACCTGACCAGGCACGGCACCATGGAAGAGGCTCGGGTGGTGGCGGACGAGTTCCGCGGCCTGCAGATCCCGGTGGTGGCGGTGCTCGGCAACCACGATCATCACTCCGACCGGCCCGCCGAGATCGCCGCCCTGCTGCGCGACACCGGGATCGAGGTCCTGCACGACGACGCGACGGTGCTCGACATCGACGGCGTGCGGCTCGGCGTGGTCGGAGGCAAGGGCTTCGGCGGTGGATACGCCGGCAAGTGCGCCAGCGACTTCGGCGAGCCGGAGATCAAGGCGTTCGTCGGGCACACCAAGCGGATCGCCGACCGCTGGCGGGTGGCGCTGAAGGAGCTGCAGGCCGACCGCAGGGTCGTGCTGTCGCACTACTCGCCGGTCAAGGACACCCTCGCCGGGGAACCGCTGGAGATCTATCCGTTTCTCGGCAGCTACCTGCTGGCCGAGGCGGTCGACTCCGAGGGCGCCGACCTGATCATCCACGGTCACGCCCACTCCGGTACGGAGAAGGGCGTGACGCCGGGAGGCATCAGGGTGCGCAACGTGGCGCTGCCGGTGCTGGGCCGGGCGTACGGCGTATATCTCCTCTGACGGAAGTCTCACGTTTGGGTACCGAATGAGTCAAATATCCGTTGATATCGGAGCGGGTATTTCGAATATCCCGGACAGGAAGAAGCGGGCCGGGTGATACCCGGCCCGCGAGGCTTCTTATGGGAGTTCGGGGCGCTTACATTGTTTGTAACTGTTCCCGAGGGTGTGAAACCCCGTTTCGAGAAATGGTGCCGGCCTCAGGGCCGCACCGGACGGCGTACGGACATCGGACCGTACGAAATCGGCGTGCGGGTCGGGTGGCCCGCACCTGGACGGTGTGCGAACGCCGGGCTCGCACCTGTTCGTGTTGCCGCGAGCGCGAGGCTCGCGTCACACATTGAAGATGCTCACACCCCCGGGGCCGACGAGGAGGCCGAGGACGATCAGGACGATCCCCCAGAGGAGGTCGCGACGGGCCAGGATGACGTAGATCCCGGAGATGACGAGAACGACTGCGATGATCCAAAGCAAAGTAGCCATAACCGGCCTCTGCCCTCACAATTCACTACTTAACATCTTCCCTATCCTTGGTTCTGTATAGATCAACTAGCGGCTGGATGAACCACAGCCAGGCGCTGAGCAGCGCTACGACCCCGGCGAACAACGCCGCCGGCCAGGCATTGAGCACCGTCTCGGCGACCAGTGCGACCGTGCTCGTCATCGCGATCGCGAGTCCGGCGGCCCCCGCGATACCAAGGGTGTTGGCGCGGTGCAGCATCTTCTCCTTCAGGTTGCTCCTGAAGAGGAGACGGTGCTGGGCAGCCGGGGTGATGAAGCAGACGGACGCGACGCCCGCGCTCAGCAGGGCGACGAAGAACAGCAGCCGCCCCAGGTCGTCCAACTTGTTGAAGCCCGCCGCGAAGGGCAGGCTGAAGAGAAAGGCGAAAAGCACCTGCACGCCTGTGACAGCGACGCGCAGGCCCTGTAACAACTCGCCGAGTTCGCGGTCGACTCGCTCCTTATGTGTCTCTCCGGCCGTTGATTGTTGTTTTTGTGAGGGTTCATGCTGAATCATGCGCATCGTTTACCCAAGGAAAGGTTTGGCATGCCTACCTGGGGGGCTGTGGGGTACGCGTGGGTTATGGGAAGCCACAGTCACGAGGTCACCGACGCGATCCTGGAAACGCTGAAGCGGGCGAGCAGCGGCTTGAAAGACGCGGATGTCAGATTCGCGCTCGCCGGAGGCTGTGCGGCCTACGCGCGCGGAGCCGCCCCCTCGCTCCACGACGTCGATTTCGTCCTCCCCCAGGAGGACGTGCCGCTCGCGCTCGAGGCGCTGGGCAAGCTGGGATTCGAGACCTCCAGGCAGCCGCCGGAGGACTGGCTGGTCAAGGCCTTCGACGAGGGCAGGCTGGTGGATTTGATCTTCTCGATCTGTGACCATCCGGTCACGCCCGAGTTGCTGAAGCGTGCGGAGCCGATGAAGGCCTCGGCGGTGATCCTGCCTGTCCTGGAGGCCACCGACCTGGTCATCTCGTGGCTGCTGCCACTGTCGGAGCACAGTTGCGACTACGGCTCACTGCTGCCACAGGTTCGTGCCCTGCGCGAGCAGGTCGACTGGAACCGCGTCGCCGCCGTCGTGCGGGACTCCCCCTATGCCTCCACCTTCCTCATCCTCCTTCAACGCCTCGATGTCATCCCCGGCCCCATCGACCCGTCGGGCGACCCGACCTGGCCCTGAGGCGTCGTGGCCCTTGAGATCCTGAGCCGGGGCCGTACCCGAACAGAAAGGAAGGGCCCCGCCGCTTGGCGGGGCCCTTCGCTTGCCGTGGTGTCCGGCTCTCTCGCCGTCCTGTCCGGTGTTCCGGCATCGTGGATGCTCAGACGGTGCCGGGCCCGCCGAAGGGGAAGCGGCCGTAGTACTCGCCGACACGGTCGCGGTACGCGGGCTCCTTGAAGTTCGCCTCGTCGAACTCGGGGGCGTCCTTGATCTCCTGCTTGGTGCGCGCGACGTAGATCTTCTTCTCCTGCGGGTCGATCTGCGTCACCGTGCTCGCCGGCAGGAGGACCTTCTTGCCGAAGATCCAGGGACCCGTGTCGACGACGAGGTAGCTCTCGCCGACCTCGTAGGTCGCCTCGTCGACGGAACCGATCTTCCCGTCGGTGGCTTCGACGTGGTACCCGGCGACGTCGAGCGTCTTGTCCTGGGTGTGCACCTCGGCTCGATAGTTCCAGATCTCAGGCTGCATGACTGAATGTCTCCCTTGACGTGATACCTCGGGCTCCTCTCTCGTACCCGAGACGGGATCCCTAAACGACATTTGCCCAAGTCAGCCGGTAGGGAACACGGTCGGCTCCGCCCTCGGTGCCAGGTCGTCGCGGGGTTTCGCCCCGCCCCGCTCGCGGTGAGATTTCTCCGCCTGACGCTCCTCGATGCGCATATGTCACCTCATATCAAGACCTTCGGATGGACATATGTCCGATCATGTACGGACCACGGCGCGGGGTCCGGTAGGCTTGTCATGGTCAAGCGCCGCTAGCTCAGTTGGTTAGAGCAGCTGACTCTTAATCAGCGGGTCCGGGGTTCGAGTCCCTGGCGGCGCACCCGAAAAAGGCCGCCGTCCTGTGTGAGCACACAGGACGGCGGCCTTTTTGGCGTGGCCGATGCCGAGGTCAGGTTCGTGGGCCCACCGTCCCCCTGGAGCCGCGGCGGCGCCACAGCAGCCCGGAGACGGCGCCGAAGGTGACCAGGGAGCCGGTGAGCACGAGCACCCGTCCGTCGGGGCCGCTCTCACCGCCACCTCCGGTCTCCGCTCCTCCGGCCGGCGTCTCGGAGATCCCGCCGTCCGTGTCCTGCGAGGTCTCGCTCGTCTCGGCGTCCTCGTCCGGCGTGGTCTCGTCGGAGGGCCGCGTGGTGGTGTCCGCCGGGTCGGGGCCGGTCCCCTCACCGCCCGCCGTGATGGTGAGGGGGTAGGTCGTGAGGGTTTCCTTGTTCTTCGGGTCGCACTCGATCGACGTCTGGTCGGGCGCGGTCCCGAAGTTGATGGCGCCGGGCTTCACCGTCGCGGTGCCCGGGTTTTTCGATGTGGTCGCGAGGGAGAGCGGGGTCGTCGGCAGCGGGATGGTCTGATCCGCGCCGGTCGCGTCGAGGGTTCCCACCCCGGTGGCGGAGGTGAGCCCGGAAAGCCCGCTGATGGAGGCGTACGCGTACAGCTTGGTGCCCGCGGGCAGTCCCGTGGCGGGCGCGGTCAGCCCGGAGCCGGTGTAGGTGCCGCTCCAGCCGATCGTGAACTGCCGGCCGGTGGCGGCGTCGGCCGGCATCGTCAGCTCGACGTTGATCGCGGTGGTCTGCCGCTCGGTCACACCGCTGGTGGTGCACTCGTACTCCACCGTTTCCGCCGTGACGACCGAGCTTCGCTCCGGCGGGGGAACGAAGGCGTGAGCCGGCTGCCAGAGGAGGATCAGGCCTCCGGCCAGTGCCGCGGCTGAGAGAACCGAGCGGACGCGCACATCGCCTCCTGCATACGACAGATGGGGCATAAGGGAGACGGTGGAGGAGAGGGTTCGGTTGACGTCCGAAGCCGGAGTCGCGTGGTGAGGCCGGACACGCCTCTGTGGCCGCCCGGCTCACGGGGATTGTGTTCTGGCCGGTAACTGTCGGTGGTGGCTGTCATCATGAGGAGTGTTGACCCGCACCACTACGCACGCGTCGTCACTCCGGCTGTCGCGATGGCCGGTCGGCGATGCGTGGTGCCCTCCCCGAAGGGAAGTGGGGAGGAGCGAATGACGGTGCGGTCCGACACGCGCCGCCAACCCGGGGTGGCCCGCCACAGGAGGAGACACTCTTTCGCTGCGATCGTGCGACGGGGATATCGGGAACGCGGCCGCGGTCCCCGATTCTCCGGGCGCAGCGAAGCGAGACGGACGACGACTTTCGAGGAGAAGCGACCATGCAGCCCGTCAAGACGAACACCCTGAAAGTTCCCGGCGCGACCCTTCACTACGAGATCCGCGGTTCGGGGCCGACCCTGTTGCTGATCTGCGGCGGGGTCTACGACGCCGCGGGATACGCGGGCATCGCCCAGCGGCTCGCCGACCGCTACACGGTGGTGACCTATGACCGGCGCGGCAACTCGCGCAGTCCCCTGGACGGGCCGCCCGAGTCGCAGAGCATCGAGACGCACGCCGACGACGCGCACCGCCTGCTGGTGGAGGTGGGTGTCACCGCCGACGAGCCCGCGCACGTCTTCGGCAACAGCTCCGGAGCGATCATCGGCCTGGAGCTGGCCACCCGCCACCCCGAGCAGGTGCGCACCCTCGTCTCCCACGAGCCGCCGCTGTTCGAGGTGCTGCCCGACCGCGACCGCTGGCGCGATGTCATCAGGGACGTGGAGGAGGCGTTCGCCACCGAGGGGACCGGAGCCGCGATGCAGGCCTTCGCCACCGGGTTCGACAGGACCGGCAGAGAGCACGAGGAGGCGGCCACCCAGGGAGAGCGGGAGGAGCCCACCCCCGAGACGGCGGAGACGATGGCGCGCATGGAGAAGAACATGGAGTTCTTCATCGGCTACGAGGTGCCGCCGTTCGTGAGATACATCCCCGACGCCGACGCGTTGCGGGCCTCCTCGGCGCGCGTCGTGATGGTGGCGGGCGAGGCCTCGGAGGGGCAGCCGCCCTACCGGGCCTCCTTCGTCGTCGCCGAGCAGATCGGGGGGGCGCACGTGATGTTCCCCGGTGACCACGGGGCCTTCGGCAGCATGCACGAGGAGTTCGCCGCCAAGCTCGACGAGGTGCTCTCGCGCCCCTGAGAGAACGGGCCGACGGCCGTCTCCTGACGACTCGGCTCAGGAGACGGCCGTGACCGGACCGACGGGCCGCGACCGCGCCTCACCTGGCGGTTGTGAATCCCGCGCCCGGCAGAGGTCAGGGCCAGGCCGGCCTCGGCCGCGTTCAGCTCCCGGTCTGTCGTCTCAAGCACCCCGGGCTCGCCGTCGAAGACCGCGCGTTCGTAAAGCAACCGTGCCCGTTCGAGCCCTTCTTCCGCACTCATCCGCTCAACCCCGTCTATTCCGGATCCGCCCACCGCGCCGAACACCGTACGTGGCGGATGAGGCGTAACACCAGCCCTCTGAGCGCCGAAAAGAGCTTGGTCGGCGGGTGCCACGGCCTGCCGCGGGGATGGATGCCGAGGTCTTACGAGATCTGTGTGACGGTTACGACCGGGCGTGAGAGGGGGCAGATCACGTTCACGATCGGACAGCGCGCACGGGGGAAGGCGTCATGAGGGGGAGGGGGAGTTCGGTGTCGTGGAGAGGGTGATCAGCTGACGTTGGCGCAGATCGCGTAGACGCTGATGCCCACGCCGTCGTAGCCGATCTGGCGGCCGAGCCCGATCCAGCCGCCGCCGTCGTCGGTGGGGAAGGAGCCCACGAGTATGGCCCCGTTGCCCTGCGCCTCGGCGCCGCCTCCGATGGCCTTCTTCGTGCCGGGGCAGCGGACCACGCGGCGCTGGAAGTTGGACACGTTGGCGTTCGGCAGCTTGACGATCTGGTAGCCGGTGAAGTCGGCGTCGGGAACGGTGGACACGGAGGCCGTGGCAGGGGCGGCGACGGTCATCGTGGTCAGACTCGCGGCGGCGGCGGCGCTCAGCGCGGTGGTTATGAGCTTCCTGCTTCGCATGGTGTCTCCTGGGACAAGGGATGCCTGTGTTCTCACAGAGAGTAACTACTTGTTACTCTGAGTGTCCAGTGTTGCCCTTGTCGCCGTTTCGCCGGTCGTGCTCATTGCGGTGGTCAGGGCCGTGCGGGCCTGGGGGGTGAGGGGGTCTCGGGGGCTGTCGCCAGGAGGTCGGCAGGTCGAGGGTGAACGAGTGGAGGGTGTGTGCCGCCGAGGGGGCGGCCGGGGGCGAATGGGGGAGATCGGGCGCCGTCGAGGGCCGATCGACGTTGAGCGTTGATCGGCTAAGAGAGCGCTCTCAGGCCAGGATAGGGTCATTCCTTGATCATCGACCAGGGGGTCGATGGGGTGGATTGGTGTACGGGAGAGGGCTCCGAATGGTGGAACGCCCCATTTTTCTGGACTTACGCCCTCTCGCCTGCGTCTCCGTGCTTTACCTACTCGTTACCAACGCGAAACATTGACTGCCGTGACGCATCCCGTTACTTTGCGGTGAGAGAGCGCTCTCTCGTATCGGCCAGCTTCAGAGCCCGATTCCTCTCCCCCGGAGGCACCCCCTATGGATCCCTCGATCCGGACCACGGGTCCGGACAGTGCGCACTCCCGTGAAGGACGATTCGCCCGGACGGCGGCTCGCCTCAGAACCCGCCGCCGCAGCCTCGCCGCCGGTCTGGTCGTCGCGATGGTGGCCGGACTGCTCGGCCTCGGCGCCGCCCGCTCCGCCGAGGCCGCCACGGTCGGCGCCGGCAGCTATGCCGACACCCTTCCCGCAGGACGCTCGCTGCCGACCGGCTGCGGCTCCATCTCCACCAACCCCCGCCAGTGGGTGACGTCCAACGCCCCCGCGGGGGCCGTGCCCACCAACGACTGGTGGTCGTCGATCCTCTACAAGAAGACCGACTGCGCGTACGGCGAACCGCTCCACGCGCACCCGATCTCGTACGACACCTTCGGCAACGGACTCGGCTTCTCCTACAACACCACCCCCGCCATCAGCGGCACCGCCACCGGTGTCGGCGAGTACCACTACCCCTACGTCGAGAACATCCGCGTCGGCGTCGCGGGCCTGAACTCGCCGGACGTCAAGGTCGACGGCTGGAGCGACTGGACCGTCACCCCGTACTGGAGCGGCGGGGGCCGGACGATGAAGGCCACCATCGGCCACGGCCTGCCGTTCGCGTACTTCCAGATCACCGGCGGCAACGCGCAGATCACCGCCGCGGGGACCCCCACGGTGTGGTCCAACAGCGGCGCCACCATCGGCTTCACCGCCGGCGGCCGTGACTACGTCGCCTACGCGCCGACCGGAGCGACCTGGTCGGTGAGCGGCAGCACGATCAGCTCCTCCCTGGCGGGCAAGGACTTCTTCTCCGTGGCGGCGCTCCCCGCCGGCGGCGACCGCGCGGCGCTGGCGAGCACCTACGGCCAGTACGCGCACGCGCACGTCACCGGCACCCGCGTCTCCTACACCTACAACCAGTCCGCGAGCACGCTGAGCACGACGTACGCCTTCACCACCACGGCGAGGCAGGGCAGCCAGGCCGGCACGGTCATCGCGCTCTACCCGCACCAGTGGAACTACCTGACCGGCTCGACGCCGCTGGCGCAGACATATGTCTCGGCGCGAGGCCCGATGAAGATCGTCACCGGTACGCAGTTCAGGACGACGATGAAGTACACCGGAGTCCTGCCCGAGGTTCCCGCGGTGGCCGACAGCTCAGGCGCGGACCTCACCACGATCACCAACCAGCTCAACGCCGAAATCGGCAACCCGATGGACATCCGGGGTGACGACACCTACTGGACGGGCAAGGGCCTGGGCCGGGCCGCCCGCATCGCGGAGATCGCCGACCAGCTCAACCTGACGTCGGTGCGCACCGCCGCGCTGAACGCGATCCGCACCCGCCTCAACGACTGGTTCACCGCCTCACCGGGCAAGACCAGCCGGGTCTTCTACTACAACCAGAACTGGGGAACCCTGCTCGGCTACCCGGCCTCCTACGGCTCCGACATGGAGCTCAACGACCACCACTTCCACTACGGCTACTACATCGCCGCCGCCGCGACCCTCGCCAAGTTCGACCCCAACTGGGCGAAGGCGAGCCAGTACGGCGGCATGGTGGACCTGCTGATCCGCGACGCCAACAACTACGACCGGTCCGACACCCGCTTCCCCTACATGCGTGACTTCGACATCTACGCGGGCCACGACTGGGCGGCGGGCCACGGCGCGTTCGGCTCGGGCAACAACCAGGAGTCGTCGTCCGAGGGCCAGAACTTCGCCAACGCCCTCATCCAGTGGGGACAGGCCACCGGTAACACCGCCGTGCGCGACGCGGGCATCTTCATCTACACGACCCAGGCCGCCGCGATCCAGGAGTACTGGTTCGACGTGCGCGACCAGAACTTCCCCGCAGCCTTCGGCCACAGCACGGTCGGCATGGTCTGGGGCAGCGGCGGCGCGTACGCCACCTGGTTCAGCGCCGAGCCGGAGATGATCCAGGGCATCAACATGCTCCCGATCACCGGCGGGCACTTCTACCTGGGCGACAACCCCGCCTACGTGAACACCAACTACGCGGAACTGGTACGCAACAACGGCGGGCCACCCACGGTGTGGCAGGACATCATCTGGCAGTTCCAGGCGCTGGGCAACGGTGACGCGGCCCTGGCGAACCTGCGCGCCGCCGGAAACTACACCCCGGAGGAGGGGGAGAGCAGGGCGCACACCTTCCACTGGATCCGCAACCTGGCCGCCCTCGGCACGGTGGACACCTCCGTCACCGCCAACCACCCGCTGGCGAAGGTGTTCAGCAAGAACGGGTCCCGCACCTACGTCGCGTCCAACATCACCGGCAGCCCCCTCACCGTGACCTTCTCCAACGGCACCGTGCTCAACGTCCCGGCGGGCAAGACGGCGACCTCCGGCGCCTTCGCCTGGAGCGGCGGCAACGCGGGGGGCGGCACCGTGAACCCCGACCCGACCCCCACCCCGACGCCGACCCCCACCCCCACTCCCACGCCGACGCCCACCCCGACGCCGACCCCCACCCCGGGTGTCTTCGCCGCGACGCGTTACCTGCAGAGCGGCGGGGGGCTGACGGGCACGACCGGTACGGCGGGCACCGTCACGCTGGTCGCCGCGAACGGCAACCACGACGGCGTCCCGGCCAACGCCCAGGTCTTCACGGCGACCGGTCTCACCGCCAACCGCAACGGCGGCTCCACCGCGTTCGACCTCTTCCTGGACTCGGGCACCTCGGTCGCCAACGGCACCCAGATCAGGGTCTCCTACGACCTGACCGGCAACGGGAGCTGGGACAGGGTGGAGACCTACGCCTACTTCGCGACCGACCCGGTGACCGGCTGGGAGCACTACACGCAGGCGGCCGGCCTGCGGTCCTCCTCGGGCACGCTCGGCAACCTGTCGAACGGCCGGGTGAGGATCGAGGTCTGGAACGCCATCGGCAACAACACCGTCAGTCTCGGTGTCGGTAACCGGTCCTTCGTACGGCTGCCGTTCGGCTGATCCCCCTCAGCCGATCCGCGACGGGGCGGCCGGGAGCGTGAGCCCCCGGCCGTCCTCGCCGTCCGCGAGTGAGCGTGGCAGGCCGATCGGGTTCGAGGGCGGAATGACGCCCGACTCCAGGACGGCGGTGGTCAGCGGGTGGAGCAGCAGGGCGAGCGCGGAGGTGCGCTCGTCTCCCAGAGCACGCCAGGGGGCGGCCGCGGCCTCGTCGGTCAGCCGCTCGATCCGCCCGCGTTCCCGCGCGCCCTCGGCCGTCAGGACGCCGGAGTCGTCGACCCACCCCCGCTCGCGCAGGGCGGCGGCACCGGCCTCCCACTCCTCGTCGTCCCAGTCTCGTGCCAGGCGCAGCTGGTCCAGATCCGTCTCGCCCGCCGCGACCTTGAGCAGGTGGGACTGGACGGGGGAGACGCCGTGGGCGACGAGGGCGGCCACGTGCCCGTCGCCCCGGTGCTCGCGCAGCGTGGTCGCGGCCTGCCAGAGCAGCAGGTGCGGCTCATCGGGCGCGGGCAGCGCCTGGTTGGCCGCGCCGAGCACCCGGCCGGCGGTGTCGGCGAGCTTCGCGGCCTCCCAGGCGAGGTCGGCCGCCGCGCGCATGTCGTCCGATTCGATCACCTTGTCGGTGAGCAGGCCGCGCAGCGCCGCTCCCGCCCCGTCGAGCCTGGCGCGCAGCACGTCGCCGGGGGTCGCGAACGTCCACGCGTCGGGGAGCGCCCTGGAGACCCTGGCCGGAGGGAAACCGTGGAAGGCCGCCGTGACGACGCCGGGGCCGACCGGCCCGAGCGGTGCCGCCCTGGACGCGAAGTAGCCCATCCAGAAACCACGCATGCCGACCGCGTCGGAGGCCGCCAGAGCCTCGGGGGCGAAGTAGGTGACGGCGTGCAGGGGCTCAAGTAACTGCCACATGACACGCGGAACGTTCGGTTCGAGCTCCGGCACGGTCTCACACCCCGTCTCGTGGATCCTGGCGGATCGGCTGTGCATTGTTCATACGGTACTCGCAGGAACGACCGGGTGATCTCTTGGGGAGAAGAGCGCCATCTGGTCCGAACCCTGACCTGATCTGGGAAGACGTAGTCATTTCACCCGTCAGGTTGGGTCTTTTCAAGGGGAGGCGGGCGGGATATCAAGAGATCAGGACGAACTGTGATTCCAGACATTTCCACTCGCTGGTCTCTCGGTCGTGTCCAAGCGCCCCACCCCCCGAGCCGATGGAGTACGGCATGCCGCAGTTACGGAGAGTTGTATTTAGAATTCTGTGTGTAATCGCATTGCTCGCCGCGAGTGTGATCGCGGCGGCCACGGGCGCGCAGGCGGCCGTTCCCAACCGGTGGGGTTTCGCCGTGGTCGACGTGACCTCCGGCGTCCCCGACCTCAACCACCAGGCGGGCAGCTGGGCGCCGGGCTTCAACGTCACCGTCTCCCCCGGCGGGGTCGGGCAGACGTACGTGAGGTTCCCGCAGATCGCGATCAACGGCGGCGTCGTCCACGTCACGGCGATCTCCCAGAACGCCTACTGGTGCCAGGCGCAGAAATGGGCACCCTCGGGCCCCGACCTGATGGTGGTGGTGCAGTGCTACCGGTACGGAGGGGCTCCGGTCTTCACCCCGTACAGCATCGTCTTCGAGCAGAGCACCGGCGCCCTGCCCCTGTCGCAGGGGTTCGGTTACATGCACTACAACGGCGGCGGCGTCGTCGACCAGTTCAACTCGGCCGGGGCCGTGAACACCGTCGCCGGTGGCGCGGGCGTCTGGACGGTCACCCTGCCGGGCCTCGCCCCGACGGGTATGGCGGGAAACGTCCAGGTCACCGCGGTGAACCCCACTCAGCCCGCCCGCTGTAAGGTCGGCGGCTGGGGGGTGAGCGGGGGCGCGCAGATGGTCCAGGTGCGCTGCCACAACGCGACGAACGTGCCGCTCAACACCGGATGGTCCCTGACCTACCAGCGTGAGCGCGCCATCACCGGCGCGGCGATCCCGCCGAAGAGCTTCGCCTACACCTTCGACAACGTCCCGGCCAATCCCGGCCCGTACGCGCCGCTGCCCGCGTTCGTGAACTACAACTCCCAGGGGGCCACGAACACGGTCCAGAGCTCGGGACTCGGCCAGCGGCTGGTCACCTTCCCGAAGGTCGGGATCCTGCAGGACCAGGTCCAGGTCACCGCGTACGGGCCGGGCCCGGAGTTCTGCAACCTGCAGACCACCTGGGGCACCTTCGGCGGCACCGCCATCGTCCGCAACGTCGTCTGCTACGACGCGGGCACCCGTGTCGACCGGGCCTCGCTGGTCACCTACACCTCGGCCTTCTGAGGTCCGGGTGAGGCTCGGATGAGAGCCGGGCGCGGTACCGTCCGTGACATCGGGCGGTACCGCGCTTCCCGTACGTCCGTCCGGCCCGGGTCCGGCCCGGTCGCCCGTCCGTCCGATCCGGTCGCCCGTACGGCCAGGTCGGACGCGTGTGCCCGAATGGATGCCCTCCTCCCGGGTAGCCGGAGGCGATGACAACCTATGGCTTCCATTCCTCGCATGAGCAGATCCATCCGTCAGAGCTTCTGAAAGCCGTCACGCGGGCCGAGCAGGCGGGGTTCGGGGCGGCGATGTCGTCGGACCACTTCTCGCCGTGGAGCGAGCGCCAGGGGCAGTCGGGGTTCGCCTGGTCCTGGCTGGGTGCGGCGCTCCAGGCCACGAGCCTGCCGTTCGGCGTTGTCAACGCCCCCGGCCAGCGCTACCACCCCGCGATCATCGCCCAGGCGATCGGCACCCTCGGGGCGATGTTTCCCGAGCGCTTCTGGGCCGCCCTCGGCACGGGCGAGGCGAGCAACGAGCACATCACCGGTGACCGCTGGCCGCGCAAGGAGCTTCGCACCCGGCGACTGCGGGAGTGCGTCGACATCATCAGGGCGTTGCTGGCGGGGGAGGAGGTCAGCCACGACGGCCTGGTGACCGTTGACCGCGCCCGGTTGTGGAGCCGGCCCGAGGTCCCGCCGAAGCTGGTCGGAGCGGCGGTGAGCGTCGACACGGCCCGCTGGTGCGCGGAGTGGGCCGACGGTCTGATCACCGTGGGAGGGCCGGTCGACCACCTGCGGGAGGTCATCGGCGCCTACCGGGACGCCGGGGGGAGGGGGAAGGTGGCGCTCCAGGTTCATCTCAGCTGGGCCGAGAGCGACGACGAGGCGATGGCCGTCGCCCACGACCAGTGGCGGAGCAACGTCTTCTCCCCGCCGGTCAGCTGGGATCTCGACACCCCCGAACTCTTCGACGTGGTCTCCGCGAACGTCTCATCCGAGCAGATCGCCGAGGTCGTCAACGTCTCCTCCGACCTGGGCTGGCACGCCGCCACGATCAACGAGTACGCGGACCTGGGCTTCGAGGAGATCTATCTGCATCATGTGGGCCAGGAGCAGGCCCCCTTCATCGACGCCTTCGGCGCGAAGGTCCTTCCCCAGCTGCGCTGACGTCATCGCGCGGCCCCGGGGAGGTCCTGGCCGGGGTGGGTGGGGGCGAGGGGGCGGGCGGGTTCACGGAGGGAGGGGAACCCGCCCCGGTGATGTGGCGTGGTGTCCTGAAAGGGGCAATGATGGCTCACTCTGGGGCCAGTGACCTCATTCTCCCCAAACGTCACAAAACTCACTGACTTATCGTCACTCTTACGACATCTAATAGAAACAATTAGGAGAGAATCAATTCCCAGACGTGAGCGGATGTTCTACATTTGTCATGGGAGCGCTCCCATCAGAAGGAGGCGCAGTGTCTCTCCAGCACAACTCATCCGCGGCGGCCCTCGATGTCGCTCACGAGTACGTAGGCGAGTGCCTGCTACCCGCCGTCCCCGCGAGCGTGCGAGACGCCCGCTCACTGGTCCGCCGGGAGCTCTCCCTGTGGGGCGCTGACGATCTCATAGACGACTGCATCCTGATCGTGAGCGAGCTGGTCACCAACGCCGTGAGATACGGCGGTGCCGCGTGCGCACTGCGAATCCGAGGCGGCGAGAACCTCGTCCGCGGCGAGCTCTTCGACCCGGCGGCGGGGGTTCCCCGCATGTGTGCCCGCGACATGGACGCCACCAGCGGCAGGGGTCTCCAGATCGTCGACTCCCTCGCCGACGACTGGGGCGTCGCCCATCCCGCCACCGGCGGAAAGATCGTCTGGTTCGTCCTCAGCCTCCCCGCCCCCACCCGTCCCCATCCCACCGTCGCCCCGGTCCTGCAGTTCAAATAGGCGCCACGCGCCCAGAACCGCCCGGCCGCCCGGGGGACGCGCGGCTGGGGAGCACGGCTGTCCGCCAGGCGTGAGAGGTCCGCCGCGCAGGAGAGCGCGGCCGTCCGGCCCCCTGGTGATCTGGTGGTTTCGCACGCCGGGGGCGGGTGTCCCACGGTGCCGGCGCGCCCCGTAGTGTGCGGGACGGTCAGCCCCCAGGGAAAGAAACGCATCGCCCATGACGACGTACGACCACACCCGCCGCGCCTGCTACACCGGATATGTCACCCAGGCCATCGTCAACAACCTGGCCCCCCTGCTGTTCATCGTGTTCCAGACCCGCTACCAGTTGCCGCTGGAGATGCTCGGGCGCCTGGTGCTGCTCAACTTCACCACCCAGTTGATCACCGACATCGTGGCCGTGAAGTTCGTGGACCGGACCGGTTACCGCGTCCCGCTGGTGCTCGCCCACATCCTGTCGGCGCTGGGACTGGTGCTCCTCGCGGTGGCCCCGGCCGTGTCGCCCTCCCCGTACCTGGGACTGTGCGTCGCGATCGTCGTCTACGCCGTCGGCGGCGGCCTGCTGGAGGTGCTCGTCAGCCCGGTCGTGGACGCGCTGCCCAGCCCGCAGGAGGGCAAGGCCGCGGCGATGAGCCTGCTGCACTCCTTCTACTGCTGGGGGCAGGTCGCGGTGGTGGCGGGCAGCACGCTGCTGCTGGCCTGGATCGGTCAGGACGCCTGGCAGGTCCTGCCCGTGGTCTGGGCGCTGGTCCCGCTGGTCAACATGGTGGCGTTCCTGAGGGTGCCGCTGCCCGCGACCGTGCCCGACGAGCACCGCACCTCCCTGCGGGCGCTCTTCGGGGCTCCCGCCTTCGCCGCCGCCCTCGTGCTGATGCTCAGCGCGGGCGCGGCCGAGCTGACCATGTCACAGTGGTCCTCCCTTTTTGCCGAGGAGGGGCTGGGGGTCTCCAAGGTGTGGGGCGACCTGGCGGGCCCGTGCCTGTTCGCGGTGCTGATGGGAATCGGCCGCATCGTCTACGGCCTGTGGGGCGAGAGGATCCCGCTGGTGCCCGCCATGGCCTCGTGCGGCGCGCTGGCGACCGTCTGCTATCTCGTCGTCTGCCTGTCCTCCAACCCGGTGGTCAGCCTCATCGGCTGCGCGGTGTGCGGCCTCGCCGTGAGCCTCCTGTGGCCGGGGACCTTCAGCCTCGCCGCGGCCCGCTTCCCCTTCGGCGGCGCGGCGATGTTCGGCGTGCTCGCCGTCTTCGGGGACGCCGGCGGCGCGGTCGGCCCCTGGATCGCCGGGGCCGCCGCGGACGCATCCTCGGCCGCCGACGGGTTTCTCGCCACCCTGTCGGCCGCGCTTCCCGGCGACGGCGGCTCCGGCCTGCGCACCGGCATCCTTGTCGCCGCCGCCTTCCCGATCGCCGTCGTCGCCCTCACTCTCGCGTACGCCGTCCGGGGGAAGGGGCGGGCACGATGAGGGGTGAGACGCACGGCGAGGTGGAGCGGCCGATCGGCGGGTGAGGCGGAGCGGATATTCGGGCATGACATTTCCTTGGGAACGGCCCCGCCTCACCCGGGCACCACGCACAGCAGAGGGAGATCCATGATCGGCACCCACGTCCGCGCGCTCGCAGAGGAGGGCGCGTGAGGGTCAGCCACGACGCCCTCCGGCCAGGGGAGGGGCGATGAGGGAGATTCATGGGCGGCTTCGCGCCGCCCTCCACGCCGAACTGCCCGCCGCCTTCCAGCTACGGCGGGAACTGCATGCCGAGCCGTGCGTGTCGGGAAAGGAGGAGCCGACCCTCAAGCGTGTGCTGGACGCGCTGCCCGAGGGCAGCGCGATGGAACGGGTGGCCGTGACCGGGGCGCTGCTGCGCGTCGGCGGCGAGGGACTCGCCGTCGGGGTACGCGGGGAGCTGGACGCCCTGCCGATCCCCGAGGAGACGAACGTTCCCTGGGCCTCGCGCAACGGCGCGATGCACGCCTGCGGCCACGACGTGCACCTCGCGGCCCTGGTCGCGCTGACCCGGGCGGTCGAACGCGTACGGGCACCGGCGCCGATGGTCGCGGTGCTGCAGCCGCGCGAGGAGACCCCTCCCTCCGGCGCCAGGGACATCGTCGAGTCCGGAGCGCTGCGCAGGAACCAGGTCGGCGCGATGATCGCGGCACACGTCCAGCCGGTGCTCGGCGCGGGTGAGACGGCCTGCACCCCCGGCGCGGTCAACGCCTCCTCCGACGAGTTCGCCATCGTCGTCCGCGGGCAGGGCGGGCACGCGGCCTACCCCCACCTGTCTCGCGACCCGGTCCTCGCGCTCGCCCAGATCATCGTGGCCGCGCAGCAGCTCGTCAGCCGCGACGCCGACCCGATGACGCCGACCGTGGTCACCTTCGGGACCGTGTCGGGGGGCACCGCCCCCAACGCGATCCCGGGGCAGGCCAAGACGCGCGGCACCCTCCGTACGATGTCGGAGCCCTGGCGACGGCAGCTGCACCACCGCTTTCGCGAGGTCGTCGAGGGGGTCGCCCGCCTCCACGGCTGCGAGGCGGAGGTGTGGATCGCGAACGGGGAGCCGGTGCTCGTCAACGACGTCCGCCTCGCCGAGGAGACCGGCCGCATCCTCGTCGAGGTCGCCCATCACATGCCCGCGACGCTGCGCTCCTGCGGTGCCGACGACTTCGCCCACTTCGCGTCGGTCGTGCCGTCGCTGATGCTGTTCGTGGGCACCGACACGGTCTCGGGGCTGCACAGCCCCTACTTCCTGCCCGGAGACGAGACCGTGACGGCGGTCGCCGAGAGCCTGCTCGCCGCCTATCTCGCCGCCGCGCGGGTGATCGGCGCGGACACCTGAGCGGGCGTCGCGGGGATGGGATCTGAGTTCGATGGCGGTTGACAGCCGCCACCCGGACCTGTAGAAAACCGGAAGGTTATAGAACGACTAGGTTATTAAAGGGTGGGCGCCGACCGGTTCGACGTCACGTTCGCGGGACTCGCCGGCCTGAGGAGGCGGACGAGTCCGCGATGACGGGGCCGGTCGTGCCGTTCCCGCCGTGAGCCGACCGGCACCTTCGCGGCAGGTGCCGCCGACGGAAGGAAAGAAGACGTGAACTGGACCCTGGAAGTGGTGGTGGTCCCGGTTGCCGACATCGACCGCGCCAAGGACTTCTACGCGGAGAAGCTCGGCTTCCCGGTGGACCACGACACCCGGATCGACGGCGGCCCTCAGTTCGTCCAGCTCACCCCTCCCGGATCCGGCTGCTCGATCGTCCTGAAGAAGGGGTTCGTCGACATGGAGCCCGGCTCGCTCCAGGGGCCGCAACTGGTGGTCTCGGACCTGCGTGCGGCCCGCGCGCAGCTCGTCGAACGAGGCGTGGAGGTGAGCGAGGTCCAGGTGCTCGGCCCGTCGGGCGCCCGCCCGAGCCGCGAGGGGGACGACCTCGACAACGTGGGATTCGTCTTCTTCAAGGACCCGGACGGCAACGGCTGGGCCGTGCAGCAGATCAGCTCCCGTGGCTGATCGCTTTCACAGCCGCGGGAGCGTCCGGTCCGGGCGGGAGGCCTCCACGAACCCTCGAAGGCCACCGGGTGGTCAGTTCGTCCGGGTGTTGGGGAGGTGCCCGCCCAGGTAGCCGATCCAGATCTTGCCGGTGGCGCCGCCGGAGTCGTCGTGGAAGTACATCCGGGGCGCGGGATAGCCCACGGGCCGGAGCTTGACGTGGGACTCCATCAGGACCTGCCCGCCGGGGTTCACCTCGGGCGGGACGGCGAAGGTCCGGCGGTCGCTGAACTTGGCGCGGGTGACCACGCTCTTCGACTCGCGCATGGACAGCATCTTGGTGGGGATGGTGAGGCGCCCGGGCGAGCCCTGGGCGCACCACTCGTAGAAACCGCCCGCGAACCTCCCCCCGGAGCGGGCCCTCGCGAAATCCTCCAGGGCGCGCAGGGAGTCCCAGGCCTTCGCCGCCCACGTACGCGACTGGGCCGGATGGTCCAGGTCCAGCCGGGCGGCGGGGCCGTCGGTGTCGCCGACGGCGATGTGAGGCAGGCTCCGGCGGGCCTCGTACAGGACCTCGACCAGGCTCGCGGGTTCGAAGACCGGGACCTCCTCGTTCACGCCGTACACGGGCCGGCCCGCCTCCGCGAGCCTCGCCTCCAGCCAGCGGACCCGCTCGGTGAGCTTCCTGGCGTTCGTGACGGCCTCGGCGTACTCCTCGGTGAGCAGCCGGTGCTCCTCGCGCGGGCCCCCGGTCTCCGCGGCAGGCCGCCCCCTCCCCTCCTCGGCGAAAGACCCGCCGCCGCGCCGTTCCGCGACGATGTCGCGCAGGCCGGAGAGGTGCGCGCCGAGCGTGCGGATCTCGCGCAGCACCCCGTCGGAGTCGCCGCCCGCGGCCTGCGACGACGTGGCGAGCCCCAGAGCCGCCTCCAGCTCCCCGCGCAGCTCCTTGACCACCATGTCCGCCACCACCTGGGCGATCCCCTCCGCGGCCGACGCCGGGAGGTCCGCCCCCGAGGTGGTCGTTCCGGTCTCCTCGGGCCCCGCGGTGGCGACGGGCTCCTCCGAGCCGGGACCCGGTTCGGGGGCGGAGCCCTCGGCTGCCCCGGCGGGGGCGGCGGGGGAGGGGAACGCGACGGGCGCGGGGCGCCGGGTCATCGCCATCATCCGCCGTCGTAGCTCCTCGCGGGCGGAATCGATCTTCGCGGGCCGGGGCGCGGCGGCCTCGGCGATCTCACTGAGTCCGGCGCGTCCGGCGAGCACGCGGTAGACGACGTTGAGCGTCCGCCGGACGTCGTCGGGAAGCTCGCGACGGGCGGTCACCCCGATCGCTCCGGCGGCGATCAGGTCGAGGGCGGCGTCACCCTGTTCCCGGAGCGTGGCGGCGCCCATGGGCGGATGCCTGCGGGGGTAGGGCTCCCCGGCGGGGTCGAAGGGGGCGAGATAGGTGCGGATCCCGCCGCCGAACACCCCCAGCTCCTTGCCCATCGTCTTGTTGAACCGGTTCTGGGCGCGCAGGTCGGCGAGCCGTACGACCAGGCTCGCGCCGGTGACCGCACCGGCCAGATAGTCGGCATGGGCCCGCGCGGCCTCCGGGTTCTGCGGGTCCACGGACAGGACGAGGATCGGCACCCTGCGGAGGGGCTCGGTCATCACGGGGACGAACCGGTCGAGGTCGTCCTCCTGGAGAACCACCGGGCCGTCCTCCACGTGGATGCCGCCGTCGCTGATCCGCGCGGTGCGCAGGTACGCGGGGAGGAAGCCGGGAACGCTCACCGCCGGCGGTTCTCGCCTTTCCCCTCGCTCCGCCGCGTGCTTTCCGTTCTGGTGCTGCTGCGGCCGGTGCCGTTCCGGGTCGCGTCCCTCGTGCCGGTCCACGGTGACGACGACCCACCCGGTCATGCCCGCCACCGACTCGGAGTAGGTCACCCGGGTCTTCAGGTGCCCTTCCCCGTACGGCTCGTCCAGCGTGTACCGGCCGCAGTCGCCGCGCCGTTCCATCGTGAGCCGTGCCCGGCCGACCTCGGCCTCGACCATCGCCCGCGCGGCACCCGGGGGCGGGAACCCCTTCCGCTCGACCCACTCGGAGAAGGTGCGGCGCAGCCGGATCGAGATCGGGGCGACCGGGTCGCGCAGCACCGTCTGATATAACCGCGTTACATTCGACGCCATAGTCACGACACCTCATATGTCATCAACCTGGGGGATGTACGGCTCACTTCCGATAAACGGACGCCAGTCGCACGGGGTTGGATGTCAGCCGGGCTCCGCAGGTTCCAGCGGGTGCAAAGTGCGCCATAAATGCCGTTTTAATGCAGAATTAGGCTGTATATGACGTAAATCGGTTTCAAGGGCTTCGTATGCCGCCGCAATCAACCGACTTTGTCACACCTCAGTGTGACGACATACTGACGTGGTGTCGCGGTCTTTCTCGAGGTCGCAGCTGAACGAGCATCCGCACGGACCTTTTCCTCACCGAGAAGAATCGGAAACGGATCCCGCCGCCGACGGCGGGGAAACCCGCCCGGACGCGGACCGGTCTGAGCTGAGCTGGTTCGAGCTGCTCTGACCGGGTTGGGCTGCGTTCCAAGTGTTTCACTGGCGAGGGGCGGCGCCGTTCCAAGCGCACCTCAAATCGCCTGTGACACTCTCCGGGGAAGCGGCGAAAAGTCCGCGGAGACAACGGCCGGAATCCGGCCTCTCTTGAGCCGGAATATCGCGGACCGCACGAAAAGCGCCGGCCGCCGGCCAACGAGTTCACCTCGGGATTCCGCGTGCCGTCTCACGTTCGTGAAGGGAGTTCGATGCGGGTGTCGAAGAAGGTCCTGGTGGCGCTGGTCGCGGGGTTGGCGGCCGGTGCGGTGATGGCCGGTGCAGGTCGGGGGCGGGCGTAAAGTTGGAACGCCAATGTCAAGGGTTGGCGGCCGGTGCGGTGATGGTGCAGGCGGCCGGTGCGAGTGCCGGTGTGGTCATAGCCGGGGCGGGGGCCAGGGCCGTGGTCTCGGCGTATGACGGTGAGAGTGTCTATCGGGGTCTGGTCCTGGGGATCGGGCCGGTGGCCGAGAGGTCTCCCGAGATCGTGCGGCCGGCCGGTGGGGTGACGGCGAAGCAGGAGGAGTTCGCCTCGGCGGTGGTGGCGGCGGTCTCGGAGAAGGATCCGGCGTTCCTCGCCTCGTTCGGTGCGGAGATGACCAGCGGTGACCGCGTCAGGATCGACCGGGCCTTCACCAGGGCGCAGGACCTCACCAAGGAGGTGCTGGTGGAACGGTTCGGCCTCAAGGCCGGCTCCACCGCCGCCGACCAGGTGAACGGCCTGGCGACCTACCAGTTCGCCCCGATGGCGGGTTACGTCTACGAGATAGTCGCCGTCTACCAGATCGTCAACGTCTACAAGGTCCTCAACATGGTCCGGGAGTTCGGCGACACCGCGGGGCAGGAGGGCAACACGCTCGTGCTGGACGGCGACATGGCCCGGCTGCAGCACGAGCGATTCGTGGATCTCGTGGCCGAACGGCTCACCGCCTGAGCGGTGACCCCACCCGCCGGGCGGCGCCCGGCGGGAACGGGTCCGTTCCCGCCTCGCCGTTTTCCCGGGAAAGCGCCGCCGTCGCCCGGTCCCGCCAGGCGGTGAGCCCGTTCCCGTCGGCCTGCCTGGCCAGGCTCAGGAGATGTCCCGCCGCGCTCTCGTGCTCGCCAAGCGCCGAGGCGAGCAGCGCGAGGAACCAGTCCACCGGACCCGCCGTCGCGATGGCCGAGCCCACCGCGATGCTCCCCCCGTACGGCAGTAGCGTCGCGTAGCTCTCCCGGCAGGCCGGCAGGTCGCCCACCGCGGCTCGGGCCTCGCCCTGCAGGCAGGTCATGGTGAGCCAGGACCAGTCGCCCGGCGGCCTGGGCCAGCCGTTCTCGACCGTTCGCGCGGCCTCCTCGACGCGGCCCTGGGCGCACCGGCGCAGGATCCGGGCGTCGTGGTCCATGGTCGCGTGGATGCCGGTGATCGAGTCGATCGGCGACCCGGCGTCGGTCAGGGAACCGCGCCGGTAATGCAGCAGGATGCGCCCGGTGGCCACCACCGCGCCCGCGTACCACATGCCGAGCCGCCCGGCCTGCCGCTCCGCCTCGCTGTACAGCGCCTCGGCGTCGTCGAAACACCCGGCCAGGACCAGCCGGTTGGCGCGCCACATGGTGTGCTGAAATCGCGGCCAGGGCAACGGCAGCCGTTCCAGCATCGCGTCGCGGCGGAGGGCCGCCTCGTCCGCGCCGGCCACGTCGAACAGTTGCAGCCTGTGGTGGGTCAGCAGGATCCACCCGAGCAGCTCGTACTCCGGCATCCGGGTCCGCGACGCGATCTCGACCAGCTCGGTGGCGATCTCCACCAGTTCGTGCGGGTGGGTCGCCTGGGGCAGCGAGAGCTGGCGGGCGTTGAGCATCCGCATGAGCAGGTGCGGATCCCCCAGCCTGCGCGCCATCTCGACGGCCTCGGCGGAGAAGGAGTCACGGCGCGGGTCGTCGCTCCCGTCGTAAAGCTCCTGCGCGAGCCCGCCGAGCAGCCGCGCGCCGTCCGGTGAAGATCACGTCCGGTTCGAGGTGTTATCCGATGGAGATCACGTTGAGGTGCTACCCGGCGGAGATCACGACTGGTTTCCCGGAAGCCTCCCGGCGGCGATGCCGTCGGTCAGGCCGTCGACCAGCTTCCCGCCGATCGTCCCCGCCTCCCGCAGTGCTCGTTCGAAGGCGGTGAGCCGCCGGAAGGCCTCGCCGTAGCGGCGCTGCTCTTCGAGGGGGAGCCGCAGCACCTGCAGCCTGCGGACGTCGATGCGGGAGGACGTCGAGGCGTGGGTGCCCGCCTGCCGCGCGTTGGCCGGGGCGCGCAGGCAACCGGCGAGGAACCAGGGGTCGAGGAGTGCCGGATCGGCCCGGAGGGCGTACAGCTGAGAGCCCAGCACCGTGGGGGCGTCGGTGTCGACCCAGGCGCCGAACGCCCGATGGGCGCCGACGACCACCACCTCCTCAGACGTGGTCACGGTGAGGCTGCCCGAGTCCTCTCCCGCGGAGACATCGGGCGTGGTCAGCCAGCCGGACGGTCTGCCTCCCGCCAGTACGTCGGCGACGGTCAGCATGCGCACGGCGTCGTCGGGGGCGTCGCCGGTGCGCACCACGCCGTCGGCCGGCTGCTGCCCGGCCCGCATCGTGAGCGCGCCCGCCCGGAGCAGGTCGCCCACGGTCACCGTGCCCTGGCCGGCGGGCTCCTCGCCGCTCAGTTCGAGGGCGGACAGGGCCGCGGTCAGATCACGCAGTTCGTGGAGCAGGGTGCCGAACCGGTTCCACGAGCGCCGCAGGCCCAGGTTCGCGGAGGTCGCCTTCTTCGGGACGTGCCGCGCGGGGGTGAGATCCACCTCCTCGTCCAGCAGGTCGATCACCGGGACCACGGCGTGATCGGCCGACCGGCCCTCACCGGCGTCTCCCGCCGGGGTCGCCCGGGGTTCCTGGATCGTCCGAAGCTCCTGGATGGCCGACAGCACACGCCTGTGCAGGAGAGGCCAGTCGATCGCGGCCCTGCCCGCTCGCTGCGTTCCCCCCGACGGCTCCTGCTGGACGTCGGCCGCGTCGACCAGGAGCACCCCGGCTCCCGCGTCCGTTCCGCCCCCGGCCGGTGCCCGCAG